>PVBE010636607.1_pt1 | contig 39316 bp, 36 predicted proteins | sample 1631181 | NCBI WGS metagenome assembly PVBE01 (sample SAMN08397723, study PRJNA350692) | Marine metagenome, whole genome shotgun sequencing project. | isolation source: water | place: Pacific Ocean | collected 2012-04 | reverse complement strand
GAGCCATTGAGGCTCAATGCTACCGTGAGCTAGCAGTTTGTTTTGCATTGGTGCTTTGCCGCCAACGACCCGTAGGCTCACATAAAGATTGGGATATTCGTCCATCAGACTGCCTATTAAAGTGGGCGTCATTGCGCCCAGCGGATCTGACCCGCCGTGGGCCCAAACAATTCTTGCCTGACGATTATGGGCTAGCAGCCTTTGGAGCGAACCGACTGTCCGCGGCAATATGCGCGGATTATCTCCTCCCTTAAAGCGTTGTGGAACAGAGGTCTCCTCAGTTGTGGCGTCCATGTGCAGGTCAATAGGCACATCGAATCTTGCAGCGACGTCAGCAAGCAAAAGGATCAGTGGATGATCTGCTGGTACAAATTCATATGGATGCCCAGAAACTGCTGATATGTGAAGCGATGCTATTTCGCCAAAGCCGATCGCACCCGCCTTGATGATTTCCTCAGCTTTGACGGCAAAGATGCGCTTAACACTATCTGTTACAGTCTCGGGTTCGCTGTAACGATGGATGCGGGAGTTCAACGCACCTCCACCACCGAGGAATGCAGACCGTTGCGGATGATGATTGAGTGCGCCGATTATAGCGGAAAAATCGTACCAGTCCTGAGATGCGATTTGCGGCGGGGGTAAGATAAATGCCCTTCGAATTCCGAAACGGTCCATAAAACTTATGGCTTCCGACATGGCGCCGTAATAGTCTACATGCTGGCCCGCACCTCCCACTAGATGGCTGTGAACGTCTATAAATTCGAATGCTTGCCCGCTCGTTTGAGCTTGCGCCGTTCCTGTCTGAACAGGCCCCTGGAGCAGGCCAAGGGCAAATAGTGTGCGGACTACCTTAAATACTTTGTTTGACATTTAGCCTCGCAAGAGGTGGCTAATCCGGTATTTCTACAACCTTCGCCACATCGCAAACCATCAGAGAAATTCACCAGCATTGTTTGCAGGTTAAGAGACCCTATCGGCAAAACTACCAGCTGACTATCGAGATTTCAAAATACTCAACCATTTCTTGCGCTCGGATCTGGCCAATCCGACGACGGGTAGGGTGCGCCTTGCAGAAAGACGACCACGCGCGACGCAAATATCTACCCTTCGCCGCAAGACAGCATGAATTATGAGGGGCTGCATTTCCGGTAGCACGGCGACCAAGCCGCAATTGAGGCAGCCATGCGAGCAGACGCCATGCTCGACAAGGGCGACCTTGACGGTCAAGCGGTGTGGTTGAAGGCGCCAGGGACGGTGCGAGAACCACAAGACACGGAACGAGCGCCAGGCTGCATTGAGGGTCTCCTTGGTCCGATTCTTCCCCGTATTCTACCCAATTTCTACCCACGCAGCGTGTCGCGCCCAGTCATCACCTCGGCTCGTTATTCGTAAGCCACAAAAAAAAGTATTATTGGTGGTGACCCCAACGGGAATCGAACCCGTGTCTCGACCTTGAAAGGGTCGTGTCCTAACCGCTAGACGATGGGGTCCCGGGCGTCGGCTGGGCGGCGCGGCTGCCCTCATGTAAAGGGCCGAATGGCCAAAATCAAGTCGGCCCGCGCGAGCAGGGCCGGCCGCACGGCCGCCGGGCTTCTCGCAAACTCGTATCAGGTAAGCGGCCGCAGCGCCCGCGGTCCAAAATCGTGTCCGCCGCGGCGCCCTAAAGAAATGCGATCCGCGCCTCGGGCGGTGTCGTCCGCGAATCTGGCGGCTGCACGATCCGGTACTGCATCAGCGTTCGTCCCAGCCCGATTTCATTGCAGAACACCCGAAACGCCAGCGCCTTGTGCGACTGGCTGACCGGAAAGGTGACGGTGATGTTACCGCTCGGATATTTCGGGAAACCCCACTCGTCGAACATCGTGCGGTAGAACTGGTTTTCCCGCAGCCACACCTCGATCTTTTTCAGGGTTTTGACGCCTTCCCGATACTCCTTTGAGAAGGCGTAGTGTCCGAAAGATACCCGGACCACGGTCTGAACCCACTCTCGCGTTAACATCACGCCGCTGCCGCTCCCCCGCAAGTGCGCCGGCCCGCGGCGCTCCGAGGACCAAACTTGGGGAAAAGACCGTTGGATTTCAACTCGTTTCCTCCGCGTCGGCGAATTTAGGCGGCGGCGGCATCGTCGATCATGAATTGCACGTCTTGGCGCCCCTGCCAGTTGTCGGCACGGAGGCGCCCGGCCACATGAACCGGTGCCGCCCCGCGGCCAAGCAGAAATTTGCCCAAGTCCCCGTCGGCGCCGTTGAACAAGATCCCCTTGACCCGGCCGCCGGCGGGCCCGGCAAAGATGCAGCGCACATGCCCCGTGCCGATGATATCGGCGCGCACGATCCGGGCTTCGGCGAGCGCAAAGCGGGGTTCCTTGTTGCCGGCACCGTAGGGTCCGGCTTGCTCCAACACCTCGACCAGTTCGCGCGTCGCGCCTGAGACCGCAAGCGCGCCGTCGATACCGAGGCGGTCCTCGGCGCCGGTTTCGGTTCCTGCGGCCCGGCCGCGATCGGCGAGATGCAGCGAAAGTTCAGGGATTTTGGCGCCGTCGATTGTCAGGCCCGCTGCCATTGCGTGACCGCCCCCGTTGATCAGCAGGCCCGCCTGGCGCGCCGCAATGACCGCCGCACCAATGTCGAACCCGGGCACCGACCGGGCCGATCCCTTGCCGATCCCGTCTCCGTATCCGATGACGACGGCGGGCCGGCGGTACTTGTCCTTGAGACGGCTGGCGACGATGCCGACGACACCCGGATGCCATGACGGATCGGAGACGACGATAACCGGCGCGTCCTCTTGCGCCTCGGCCTGGGCAAGGGCCTCTTCGAGAATCAACGCCTCGATCGCGCGGCGCTCGACATTCCAGGCATCAAGGTCGCGGGCCAGGCGTTCCGCCTCACCGTGGTCGTCGGTGGACAAAAGCCGTGCGCCAAAATCCGCGTGCCCGATTCGTCCTCCGGCGTTGACCCGCGGCCCCAACAGGAATCCCAGGTGATACGTGCCGATGGTCTCGTGGACCGCCGCCACGTCGGCAAGCGCCACGATCCCGGCGTTGCGCCGCGCGGCCGTGACCTTGAGCCCCTGCTGGACGAAGGCGCGGTTGAGGCCGGTCAGCGGCACCACGTCGCAGACGGTGCCAAGCGCCACCAGATCGAGCCATTGCAGCAAATCAGGTTCCGGCCGCGAGTCGTACCACCCCCGGTCCCGCAAGATCCGGTTGACGGCGACAACCACTAGAAAGACAACGCCGACCGCCGCCAGTTCAGAGCACTGCCCCGATTCGTCGAGCCGGTTGGGGTTGACGACCGCCAGCACGTCGGGAAGACGCGGTTCAGCCATGTGATGATCGGCGACGATCAAGTCGAGACCCGCGGCGCTGCCGGCGGCGAGTGCATCGTAGGCGAGTGTTCCGCAATCGACCGTGATGACGACGCGGGCGCCCGAGGCCGCAATCGATCGAAGCGCCGCGGCGTTGGGCCCGTAGCCCTCTTTCATGCGGTCGGGCACGTAGATCGAAATATCGCTCCCGGCGGCGCGGAAGAATCGCGCCAGCAGGGCGGCACTGGTGGCGCCGTCGACATCGTAATCGCCGAACACCGTCACCGGCTCCTGGTTCATTATTGCGGCGGCAAGCCGTGCGCACGCGGCATCCATGTCGCGGAAGCCCGAGGGGTCGGGTAACAGCGCCCGCAGCGACGGATTGAGAAAGTCTTCGGCGGTTTCGGGACCGACGCCGCGCGCCGCCAGTATCCGGCCGACGATTTCAGGGACACCGGCGGCCTGCGCGATCGCCTGGGCAATGCGGCTATCATCGAGGCGCGGGCGCCAGACGCGGCCGGTCGCCGAACGGGTAACATCAAGGACGGTTTCTCCGTCCACCGGGCCGGATGCCGGCGCCTCCACCCTAGCCGGCGCCGCCCCGGTTCACGCCCTTCAGCGCCCGGTCGGCGTGGTGGTGCGTCTTGATCAAGCGCACGGTCCCGGTTCTTGCGCGCATCACCAGAGTATGGGTCGTTATGCTGCCGCTGTTCCGGTGGACTCCGTCCAGCATCGACCCGTCGGTAACACCGGTGGCCGAAAACATCACGTCGCCGTGGGCAAGATCGTAGAGGCCGTACTTGCGGTCGAAATCCTCGATTCCGACGCCGGCTGCGCGGGCGCGTTCATCGTCGTTGCGGAACTGAAGCCTCGCCTGCATCTGGCCGCCGATGCAGCACAGCGCCGCCGCCGCCAGCACGCCTTCGGGAGCGCCGCCAACGCCCATGTAGATGTCAATTCCGGTGCCGGGTTCGGAGGTGGCTATCACGCCGGCAATGTCGCCATCGGGAATAAGGCGGATGCGGGCATCAGCGGCGCGCACGTCTTCGATCAGCTTGGCGTGGCGCGGCCGGTCGAGTATGCAGGCAACGATATCGGCCGGTTCCCGCCCGGTGGCCTCGGCGAGCGCACGTATGTTTTCGCCGGCCGGGCGGTCGAGATCGACGACGCCGTCCGGCAGGCCTCCGCCGACTGCGATCTTGTCCATATAGACGTCGGGTGCGTTGAGGAAGCCGCCCTGTTCCGCCAGCGCCAGCACCGCCAGCGCGTTGGGTCCGCCGGTGGCGGTAATGGTGGTGCCTTCGAGCGGGTCGAGCGCAATATCGATGCGCGCGCCGGTTCCGGTTCCGACCTCTTCGCCGATGAACAGCATCGGCGCCTCGTCACGTTCGCCTTCGCCGATCACCACCGTCCCCTGCATTTCGAGATCATTGAGGATCGTCCGCATGGCATCGACGGCGGCCTGATCGGCAGCGTGCTCATCGCCCAATCCCATCAGTTTAGAGGCCGCAATCGCCGCCGCCTCGGTTACCCGCACCGCCCCTAGAACGAGATTCCGGTCGAGACCCTTTTTTGCATCCGTCACAAGACCTCACATCTACAAATGTTCAATCCGGATCATACACGGCAGTTCCAGTGCCGCATCGAGTTTCGCAACTTCCGCGAGGGCGGCCCGCATCCCGGCCTCTTCGGTATCGTGCATGGTCATGATGAGCGGAACGGCTTCGCCCGGGCTGCGCGCCGGCTGAAGCACCGATTCGATCGAGACGGCGTGATCGCGGAATACCGCCGCCACTTCGGCGAGCACGCCGGGGCGGTCGATCACGGTCATACGGACGTAGTACGGCCCCACGTGCCGTTCTATCGGCGCCGTGTCGAGCGCGCGAAAATCCGCCGCCGAAACCCCGAGAGGCGGCCCGTGGTGGCCGCGGGCGATGTCCATGAGGTCGCCGACCACCGCCGAAGCCGTTGCCCCGGCACCGGCGCCCTGACCTTCGAATACCGTACGGCCGACGAAGTCGCCCTCGGCAACGACTGCGTTGTACACGCCTTCGACGTGAGCGATCGGCGAGGCAAGCGGCACCATGCACGGATGGACGCGCTGCTCGACGCCATGATCGGTTAATTGCGCGATCCCCAGCAGCTTGATTCGGTACCCAAGTTCGGAGGCGTAGGCAATATCGGCGGCGCTGACGTGGCGGATGCCTTCGATGTGGACGGCGGCGAAATCGATTGCGCGGCCGAGGGCGATGCTGGCGAGAATCGCTATTTTGTGCGCGCTATCGGTTCCCTCCACATCGAAGGCGGGATCGGCTTCGGCATAGCCGAGCGCCTGCGCTTCAGCCAGGACGTCGCCGAAATCGCTGCCCGAGTCTTCCATTTTTGTGAGAATGTAATTGCAGGTGCCGTTGAGAATTCCATAGACGCGCGAATATTCGTTCGCGGCCAGACTTTCACGTAAGGCTTTCAGGATCGGGATTCCCCCCGCCACCGCCGCCTCGAACAGGAGCGGCACGCCGTGGCGCTCTGCCAGGGCGGCGAGATCGTTGCCATGGTGCGCGATCATCGCCTTGTTGGCGGTGACCACGGGTTTTCCTGCCGCCAGCGCGCTCTCCACCAGCGCCTTGGCGGGCCCATCCTCGCCGCCAATCAATTCAACGACGACATCGACGGTTTCTTCATCCGCAAAGTCGGTCGCGGCGCACCATTGGACGGAGTCGAGATTGATCCCGTGTTCGCGCCCCGGATCGAGGTCCGACACCGCGCTCAAGGCAATCTCGCGGCCGCAACGCTCGGCGATCGCCGCGTGATTGGCGAGCAGGAGCTTGACAACGCCTGTGCCGACCGTCCCGAGCCCGGCGACACCGATTCGAAGCGGCGCGCTCATGAGACTGCGGTCTTTGATTGTTGCGGTTCGGACACCGGTGCCGGTGCCATGTTGACCCCTTCCGCGGCCAGTAGCTTGCGAATATTTCGCGCCGCCTGCCGGATACGCTGTTCGTTTTCGACCAGCGCAATGCGGACGTAGCCTTCGCCGTACTCGCCGAAGCCGACGCCCGCCGAAACGGAGACTTTGGCATCGCGGAGAAGGCGTTTGGAGAACTGCAACGATCCCGCTTCCGCAAATACCGGCGGCAACGGGGCCCAGGCGAACATTGTCGCCTGCGGCGGCGGCACTTCCCAGCCGGCCCCGGCGAAACTTTGGATCAGGACGTCACGGCGGGCACGGTAGATGTTGCGGATTTCATCGACGCAATCCTGCGGCCCGTTCAGCGCTGCCGTCGCCGCCACCTGAACCGGTGTAAAGGCGCCGTAATCGACATAACTCTTGACCCGCGCGAGTGCCGCGATCAGGTCGCGGTTGCCGCTGGCAAAACCGATCCGCCAGCCCGGCATGGCGTAGGTTTTGGACAGCGACGTAAACTCGACGGCAATCTCCTTGGCGCCGGGAACTTGCAGAATCGACGGCGGCGGATTGCCATCGAAATAGATCTCGGCGTATGCCAGGTCCGAGACGACGTATATTTGGGCCCGCTGGCAATAGTCGATGACCTCGGCGTAGAAATCGAGCCCGACAACTTCGGCGGTCGGATTGGCCGGGTAGTTGAGCACCAGCGCCAGCGGCTTGGGCACGCTGTGGCGCACGGCGCGCTCCACCGCAGCGATGAGATCGAGACCCGATCCCACCGGGATATGCCGGATGCTGCCGCCGGCAATGATGAACCCGAAGGTATGAATCGGATAGCTGGGGTTCGGCACCAGGATCACGTCGCCCGGTGCCGTGATCGCCTGGGCAAGGTTCGCAAGCCCCTCTTTCGAACCCAGGGTGACGATCGTTTCGTGTTCCGGATCGATGTCGACGCCGAAGCGGCGCGCGTAATAGGCGCTGATGGCGCGGCGCAGGCCGGGGATCCCGCGCGAGGTGGAATAGCGGTGGGTGCGCGTGTTTTGCACCGCCTCGATCAGCTTTTCGACAATATGGGGCGGTGTCGGCATGTCGGGATTGCCCATGCCGAAATCGATGATGTCTTCGCCCGCCGCGCGCGCGCGCGCCTTCATTTCGTTGATTTCAGCGAAAATGTACGGAGGCAGCCGTTTGATCCGGTGAAATTCGGTATCCATCGCTTCCGATGCCTGAAACTGGTGCCGCGGCAGGGCGCCGCAAGGGGCCGACGGGGCGCAGCGGAGCCGGCCGCCGCGTGCCTGACCCTTTGTACCCTGCTCGCGAGGGCCCGTGTAGGGCTGATCTTCCTCCTAGAACTCCAGAAAGATCTCGGCCCGGCGGTTCTCGGCCTCACCCTGCGGCATGGCCTCGAGGAACACCGGTTCGTTGTCGCTCTTTGCCTCGATGAGGATCGCCGCCGGACTAACGCCGAGTTGCATCAGCGACTTGGCGACAGAATTGGCGCGGTCCATCGAAATCCGGAAGTTTACCAGGATGTGCCTGGCGACAGGCAGGTTGCGGGTCCGGCTGGAGGCGTGACCGACGACGCGAATGATCCCGCCCTGCGCCTTTTGCTGTTCGGCGGCGTCCTTGATCGCCATCTGGTACTGGCGACGAATGACCGCCGAACCGACCGAGAATTTGACGACCGCCACCGGCCCCTGCGGCGCGAAATCGGCCGTCCCGGGAAGCGCCAGCGATCCAGCGACGATCGCATCGGTCGCGGCTAACGCTTCGTTGTAGGTGTCGCGCACAATCCCCGGAACGGAGAGGGTCTCGGCCGGCAACGGGGTCGCGGTTGGGGTCTGAAAGGCGGCGTTGGCGGGCGCAGTGGTCACCGTCGACGCCGAATCGGTCAAAAGCTGGGCATAGACCGCGGCTACAACGTCGTTGCCGCCTGCCATTACCGCCGGCATTTGTGCCACCTGCACCCGAGCCGCCGGTGCCAAGCGTGGCGCCGCTGCTGGCGGAACCGGCGCGGCTTCGGCAACAACAACCGGGGCCCGAGCGGCGGCGGGCCGGTCCTGCACCAGCGAACGCGGCACCACCGGGGGCACCGGCTGGGGTGCGGCGCGGCGCGGCGGCGGGGCGGCGCTGCGGCCGGTCGTGATCGTACGGCGCTGGTCGATTTCGTCGTCGGTCAGCAGACTGGTGCGTGCCGCCGCGCCGGTGCGCCGGCGCGGTTCGACCGGCTGGGGCGCGGCTGGATCAGCAACCGCGACCCGGGTCTCGGCGGGTGCCGGTGCGGTCACAGGCGCCGGCGCCCGTGCCGGTGCGGTCACAGGCGCGGGCGTCCGTGCAGGTGCGGGTGCGGGCTGGACGGCAGCAACCTCGACCTCGCGCGGCGCGGTACCGCCGCCAGAGCGAAGCTGTTCGTCCGTGTAGCGGGCGTTCTCGCGGTCGGCGACAAGGCCTTCGGCGACATCGCCGGTATCGGCAGACGGTTCTGGCCGGTCGGGCACGGCGCTGAGGCGGGGATAGGCCTCGTCGTCTCCGTCTTCGTCTTCGGTCGCGGCCGCGGCCGCTTCCTGGACGGAATCTTCATCGTCGCCACCGCTGAAGACGCCGCCAACGGCGCCGGCGACGCTGCTGACGCCGCTGGCAACGCCGTCATACCACGTTACCGGACTGGCCCACTCCGGAACGTACGAGCAACCGGCCAACACCAAGGCGAGGATCGTCACCGCCACCGGACCGTTGACAGATACCCTCGAGCGCCCGCGCCGGGACTGCCGCGGCTCGCGACTCGTCATTATCAACCCCGCATTTTTTGTTGCCGCACCATGGTTTGGCCCGATAAGGTGACGTACATTGTCGGCAATGGCAAGGGATTCCGGGGGCCCGAGACGCTCCGCCCGGCGTCAGGTAGACTGGGCAAACAAGCCCCAAAGCGGCAGGCGCGGCTGCCGCGCGACCCAAACGGCCCCTGAACATGAGCGACACCCCCACCCCTGATGAGCCCGAATCCGAACCGGGCAAAACCGAAGAATCCCTCGACTGCTTGATGCGCGAAAGCCAGCGCCTGATCGAGGACTACACAGCCAATACCGATACCGACAGTCTGTCGCTGCTGGACGGTGCCGGAATCGCGGCAGCCTTCGCCAAGGCAACTGAAAAACTGCTGGCCGACCCGGACACCTTGATGGCGCGCCAAAAGGTCCTTTGGGAGGGTACGCTTCGGTTGTGGCAGCAGGCGGCATCCGGCAGCCCCGGTCCGGAATCCGATTCCGGCGACCGCCGGTTCGCCGACCCGGCGTGGAAAGGGGCCAATGCTTTCAACCTGCTGAAGCAGTTCTACCTGCTGTGGAGCGATTGGCTGGAAGGAACTTACACCGGTGTCGAGGGCCTGGACGAGGCGACGAAGAACAAGGTCCGGTTCTACACCCGGCAGATGGTTGCGGCGGCGTCCCCTTCCAACTTTGCCGCCACCAACCCGGTCGTCATGCGTGAGTCCGTCGAATCGGACGGCATGTCTCTGATCCGCGGGCTCGACCAATTGCGCCAGGACATGGATTTGGTCGGCGGCATTCGCATGGTCGCCGAAGACGCGTTCGAGGTCGGCAAGACCGTCGCCATGACGCCGGGCAAGATCGTATTTCAGAACCGCTTGATGCAGTTGATCCAGTACGCCCCGACCACGCAGACCGTCCATGCGCGGCCGGTGCTGATCGTGCCGCCGTGGATCAATAAATATTACATTCTGGATTTGACGCCGCAGAAATCGTTCGTCGCCTACCTGGTCGAACAGGGTTTCACGGTCTTTCTGGTGTCGTGGGTCAACCCGGACGCCAGCCTGAGAGACGTGTCCTTCGTCAGTTATATGGAGGAGGGCATTCTCGCCGCGCGCGACGCCGTCGCCGCGGCCACCGGCGAACCCGGCCTAAATATTCTCGGGTACTGTGTCGGCGGGACGCTGCTGGCGGCGACGCTCGCCTACCTTGTCGACAAGGGCGACAAGACAGTCCATTCCGCAACTTTCCTGGCGACGCTGGTGGATTTTGCCGACGCCGGCGACATCAAGACGTTTATCGACGAGGACCAGATCGCGAGGGTCGAGCATCACATGGAAAGGACCGGCGTGTTCGAAGGCAAGCTCATGGCGACCGCCTTCAACATGTTGCGGCCAAACGATCTGATCTGGTCGTTCGTCATCAACAATTATTTGCGCGGGCGCGAACCCAAGGCCTTCGACCTTCTGTTCTGGAATTCGGACGCCACCAATCTGCCCGCGGCAATGCATTCGTTCTATCTCCGCAACATGTACCTGAACAACCGGCTCTCGACTCCAGGGGAAATCGAACTCAACGGCGTTCCCATCGACATCGGCAAGATCACCGTCCCCGCCTTTGTGGTGGCAACCAAAGACGATCATATTTCGCCGTGGCGCTCGGCCTATCTCGCGCCGCTGGCGTTCGGCGGCAAATCCCGGTTCGTACTGGCAAAATCGGGGCACGTCGCCGGCGTGGTCAATCCGCCAGCGGCGGAAAAATACAGCTACTGGACCAACCCGAAGCTGCCGGATTCGGCCGACGAATGGTTTGAGAGGGCGGAGGAACACGCGGGTTCGTGGTGGCCGGACTGGGTGCGCTGGCTGCGCCGCCGCTCGGGCAAGAAAGTGCCCGCGCGCGCGCCGGGCGGCGGGGGACTGGCAACCATCGAGGACGCGCCGGGGTCTTACGTGATGAAGCGCTGCGAGTAGTCCGAAGCCGCGCTGGCCGCCCTATTCCTGGGTGCGACTGATGTCGAGATCCTGTTCGAACAGGCTGAGGTCACCGGGATCGGACGGGATCGCCGCGGCGGGTTCCGCCTCGGTAGCTGTCGGCGCAGCAGGTGCGGCAGGCGCCGTCGTTTCTTCTTCTTGCGCGGCGGCAAGCCGGCGACGGCGTTCCTCTTCGCTCGCGTCATCGGCTCCGGCTTCATCGGCGGCGGGCTCGTCGCCAAGGCCTTGATCTTCCTCGATTGCCGCTGCTGCGCGTTCGGTTTCGGGTTCCGCGGCGTCTTCCTCGTCGTCGGCAAGAATATCGTCGAGCAGATCGTCTTCATCGTCGACCGGCGCTGCCGCGAGCTCGGATTCGGGTTCCGCCGTGTCATCCTCGTCGTCGGCAAAAAGATCGTCGAACAGATCGTCTTCTTCGTCTGATGCCGGCCCGGATTCCGCGGGCGTGGCCGGCCCTTTGGTTTCTTCTTCGGCTTCGTCGCCGTCGGGCCCGAAAAGATCCGCCAGCGTGTCGGGTTCGTCCTCGGACGCCGCACCCTCGCTCCGCTGGAACAGGGACTCGTCCTCGACACCGGAGCTCGGTACCTGAGCAATCAAGACCGCGAACTGGTTGCACAGATCCGCGTCCTAGGTGGGAATCTTTCCGAACAGAATTAGGTAGGGGCTATCGTCGGTATCCTCGGCACTGCCGAAGCCGGCGCGGCTCGACCCGTAGACCAGCTGGCCGCGGATCAGGCGTCCGTCCGAGCAGCGCATCAACAGGTTCGCGATGGCGCCGACCTCGAGCATATCCACATCGGGCACGCCACTCACGCCCTCGCATTCGGTTCCGCTGGCAAGACCGGTAAGAACCATGTCGCCGGTGGGTTCGCCAACGATGATCCGGAAGGTTCCGCGGTAGAGCTCGTCGGTCACCGTGTCGAAGGCGGCAACCGGATACCCGGCGAGATAGAAATTGGGGATGTCGGTGCATGCGGCGAGCGCAAGACCCGCCATCGCCGGGACCCTTGCCGCCACAAGAAGACGCCCGACGCTGATCATTCCCGATCCGTGATGCCGCCCCAAAATGCTCCCGCCCTGCACGCCATTCCGATCCCGAAACTCAGCCGGTGCCTTTGGCGCTGCCTTTGTGGTTGGCCGCGAGTGCCCCGTACCTGCCGATCGTGGCAGCATTATAGTCGATTTCTTCTGCAGTAAGGTCGCGCATGTAGACGGCCGGACTGCCGCCCCAAAGCTGGCCGCGAGGCACCCGCTTTCCCGGCGTGACAAGAGCGCCGGCCGCGACCATGGCGCCGGATTCGATCACCGCCCGATCCATGACGATTGCCCCCGCGCCGATGAAACAGCCGGGCTCAAGGGTACAGGCGTGGATGATGACCTTGTGGCCGACGGTGACGTTGTCGCCGATGTCGGCGATGCCCGGCTGGCGGCCGCTGACGTGAACGATGGTGCCGTCCTGAATGTTGCTATTGGCGCCGACCCGGATCGCCGCGACGTCGCCGCGCAGCACGCAGCCATACCAGATACTGGCGCCGTCGCCGATCTCGACGTCTCCGACAATGGTGGCGCCGGGGGCGACAAAGACATCGCGGCCGATCCGCGGCCATACCCCGGCGTAGGGCCGGATAAGGGCGCCTGCCGTGCCGGGAGCCTCCATGCGGCCGGGTCCGTCGCTAGGGAAACAGCGGAAGCTGTCCGAGGCCTTGGGTTTCGGGCAGTCCGCAGGCGATGTTCATGTTCTGCACCTCCTGCCCGGCCGCGCCCTTGATCAGATTGTCGAGCACCGAAACGAGAATCGCCCGTCCCGCTACCCGGTCCTCGAACACGCCGATGAGGCAATGATTCGACCCCCGCACGTGGCGGGTCGAGGGTGCAAGCCCCTCGGGCACGACCGCGACGAAGGGTTCGTCCGCATAACGCGATAAGAGAGTGGCGCGCAAATCGCCCGCCGTCGCGCCGTTTACGAGGCGCACATAGACGGTCGAAAGGATGCCACGGTTCATCGGCATCAGATGCGGCGTAAAGCTGACGGTGACGGCGTGGCCCGCGGCACGGGTGAGTTCCTGCTCAATCTCGGGGGCGTGGCGATGGCGCGCGATTCCATAGACATGAATCCCCTCGGCCACCTCGCCGAAAAGCATTTCCTCCTTGGCGGCGCGGCCCGCGCCGGTGACGCCGGACTTCGAATCAATGACAATATCGGAAGCGTCCACCTGCCCCGCCTCGACCAGCGGCAAGAGCGGCAGCAGCGCCGCGGTCGGATAGCACCCGGGGCAGGAGATCAGCCGCGAGGCCCGGATGCGGTCGCGGGCAAACTCCGAGAGACCATAGGTGGCTTCGGTTTGAAGATCGGGCGCCAGATGCGCGTGCCCGTACCATTCCGCATAGGTGGCGACGTCGTCGAGACGAAAATCGGCCGACAGATCGAACACCCGGACGTCGGACTTGAGCGCCGCGATAAGGTCGCCGCGTTCCTCGACCACCAGTTCGTCGACCAGGCCGTGGCCGGTGGCGTGCAACAGGCCGGCGACAATTTCCTGGGTGGTGCCGTGCGGCAGGGCGCAAAACACGATGTCGAGATCGAGCCCTGACCATTCGACCTCGTCCAGCGCAATCAGAAAGGGAAGCCCCTGTCCCGCAAGATGGGGGAAGATCTCGCCGACGTGCTTACCGGCCTTGCGGTCGGCCGTAAGCAGGACGATCTCTACGCCCGCGTGGCCGAGCAGCAGACGCACCAGTTCGCCGCCCGAATAGCCGCTGGCGCCCAGTATGCCGATTCTCAGTTTGGTATCCGCCATGTCCGATCTCGTCCCGTTGCGGGCCGCCTCAGCGACGGTTTCACCCGAAACAATCGCAACCCCTCGACCCGACCCGTTCGCGCCCGGGTCCGGGCCCAGCGCCCAACAGGCTTCGGCCGGCGCCTAGCGCTTCGAGAACTGGAAGCTGCGGCGAGCCTTGCGGCGTCCGTATTTCTTGCGCTCGACCACGCGCGAATCGCGGGTCAGAAAGCCGCCCGATTTGAGCACCGGCCGAAGGCCCGGCTCGTATGCGAGCAGCGCGCGGCTGATGCCATGACGCACCGCGCCCGCCTGTCCCGACAATCCGCCGCCCTTCACCGTGCACCAGACATCGTACTGGCCCTCGCGTCCGGAGGCGGCAAAGGGCTGATTGATGATCATACGCAACACCGGGCGCGCAAAATAAACTTCACCTTCGCGGCCGTTGACGAGGAGGCGCCCGCTTCCCGGTCGCAGCCACACGCGCGCAATCGCGTTCTTGCGCTTGCCGGTCGCGTAGGATCGCCCCTGCGGGTCGATCTTCGGTTCGATTGTCGCGGCCTCGACGACCGCCGGGCTATCGTCACCCGCCGGAGTATCGGGGGCCCTATCGGCAACCAGGTCTTTCAGGCCTTCAAGGCCCACCTTTTCGACGTCGGCCATGCTTAGACGCTCCTCCGGTTCTTGGGATTGAGCGCCCCGATATCGAGCGGCTCCGGGTTCTGGGCCCCGTGCGGGTGATCGGTGCCGGCATAAACACGCAAATTGGACATCTGGCGCCGGCCCATCGGGCTGCGCGGGATCATGCGTTCAATCGCCTTCACCACGACCCGTTCGGGATGGGTCCCGGACAACACCTTGCCTGCCGTGCGCGAGCGAATGCCGCCCGGATAGCCGGTGTGCCAGTGATAGGTCTTGTCTTCGACCTTGCGGCCGGTCAGCCGCACCTTGCCGGCATTGATGACGATGATGTTGTCGCCGCAATCGACGTGCGGCGTGTAGATAGGCTTGTGCTTGCCGCGCAGCCTGAGCGCGATCGCCGACGCGAGCCGCCCGAGGACGACATTCTCCGCATCGACGACGTACCATTTCTTGACCACGTCTTTGGCGGTAGCGGAGTAGGTTTTCATGGTCCAGGCCTGATTTTTCGTTTGCGTCCGGCCCCTGCCGGCGGGCGCGGAGTATGCCACCCTAGACGCCGGTGTCAACGCTTTTTCCCTGAATAACAAGCCCTTATGAGACGGTATTATAATACCGCGCCGCAAGGCGGCGGCCGTCACCGTGCCGCGCCGGCTTTGGCCGGACGACCGGCCCCGGCCCACACGGGCGACCCGCCCGGCGGCTGCCGGCTGAACAAAACCGGCATTGCCGCGCTGCCTGACCTCGCCCGGTGCCGCCCCTGTACGCGCGGCAAGAGCCGCGACCGTGCCGCCGCCGCGAACCGAGGGCAGCCGCCCTTCGGCGCGAGCCGCCGGTCGCGGGCAAGAACGCGCGCATTCGTTGTTCTTCCCTCGGCGTACCGTGCCCGTTAGGTTGATCGGCAATGACGGCCCAAACGCAGACGAATTCCGGCAGCGCCGACGGCGAGCTCCTGCGCCACGACGCCGGCGGGATCGCCACCCTGACCCTCAACCGGCCCGCGGCGCGCAACAGCCTCAATGGGGCGTTGATGCGCGCCCTCAAATCGGAAATCGCCGCGATCCACCAAGACGAGACCGTGCGTGTGGTGGTGATCGCGGCCAGCGGCCCCGCCTTTTGCGCCGGTCACGACATGCGCGAATTGCGCGCGAAGCCGGACCGCGACCGGCATGAAGCCGCCTTTTCAAGCTCGGGGCGCAACATGCTCTCGTTGCAGGTCCTGCCGCAGCCGGTCATCGCCTCCGTCCAGGGCGTCGCAACCGCCGCCGGATGCCAGTTGGTCGCGTCGTGCGACCTCGCGGTCGCTGCCGAATCGGCGCGCTTCGCCACGCCGGGCGTCGATATCGGCCTGTTTTGCTCGACGCCGCAGGTGGCGTTATCGCGCAATGTGGGCCGCAAGGCGGCGCTGCAAATGCTGTTGACCGGCGAGTCCATCGACGCCCGGACCGCCCTGTTATGGGGGCTCGTCAACCGGGTCGTGGCCGACGCGGATCTCGCCGGCGAAACCAGCGCCCTCGCCCGCGTGCTGGCCTCGAAGTCGCGCCATACGCTGGCGCTGGGCAAGGCCGCGTTCTACCGCCAGATAGAAATGACCGCCGAAGACGCCTATGCCTACACCAGCCGCGTCATGGCCGAGAACATGATGGCGCGCGATGCCGAGGAAGGGCTCGACGCCTTTCTCGAAAAGCGTAAACCGGTCTGGTCGGACAAGTAGCCGAGGGCCGGGGTACCGATGCTGGAAAAGATCGACTATCCGGACGACCTGATCCGCAAGATTCTGCGCGAGACCCGCACCATCGCCATGGTCGGATCGAGCGCGAACTGGAACCGGCCCAGTTATTTTGCGATGAAGTATCTGCAAAGAAAGGGCTACCGCGTGATTCCGGTGAACCCCAAGGAAGCCGGCGGCGAGATTCTCGGGGAAACCGTCTATGCCGCGCTGAAGGATATTCCCGAGCAGATCGACATGGTGGACATCTTCCGCAATTCAGAGGCCGCAGGCGCCGTCACCGACGAAGCCATCGAAATCGGCGCCAAGGCGGTGTGGATGCAACTCGAAGTGCGCAACGACGAAGCCGCCGCGCGCGCCGAGGCCGCCGGGCTCACGGTCATCATGAACCGCTGCCCGAAGATCGAGTTCGGCAGGCTTTCCGGCGAGATCGGCTGGATGGGCATCGACACCGGCGTCATCTCAAGCAAACGCAAACAGCGGATCTGACACAATGACCGACCGCCCCGACAACACATTCGGCTTCGAGACGCTCGCCGTCCATGCGGGCGCGCAGCCCGACCCCGTCACCGGTTCACGCGCGACGCCGATCCACCAGACGACCTCTTATGTATTCGACGACGTCGATCACGCGGCCTCCCTGTTCAACCTTCAGGTCTTCGGCAACATCTATACGCGGCTCACCAACCCGACGGTCTCGGTGCTGGAGCAGCGCATGGCCGGTCTCGAAGGCGGCCGCGGGGCGCTGGCGGCTGCCTCGGGCCACGCCGCGCAACTGCTGATTTTCCATGTGCTGATGCAGGCGGGCGATCATTGCATCGCCTCGAATCAGCTGTACGGTGGCTCGCTCACCCAGTTTGGCCAAAGTTTCGCCAAGATGGGCTGGGAAGTGACGACGGTCGATGCCACCGAACCGGCGAACTTCTCGACCGCCCTCAGGCCCAACACCAAGGCGATCTTCATCGAGAACCTCGCCAACCCCAGCGGCATCGTCATCGACACCGAGGCGGTGGCGGCAATAGCCCACGGCGCGGGGATCCCGTTGATCGTCGATTCGACGCTCGCCACGCCTTACTTGAACAAACCGTTCGAATGGGGCGCTGACGTGATCGTCCATTCCCTGACCAAGTTCCTGGGCGGGCACGGTAATTCTCTGGGCGGGGTGCTGATCGAATCGGGCAACTTCGACTGGAGCGCCGGCGGCAGGTTCCCCACTCTGACCGAACCGCAGCCGTCCTATCACGGACTCCGGTTCTTCGAGACCTTCGGCGACATGGCGCTGGCGGTGGCGGCGCGCGCGCTGTCGTTGCGCGACCTCGGGCCCGCGCTCAGTCCGATGAATGCGTTTCTCATCCTGACCGGCATTGAAACCCTGCCGCTGCGCATGGAGCGCCACTGCGCCAACGCGCTGGTGGTGGCCGAGTTTCTCGAATCCCATCCCAAGGTCGCATGGGTTTCCTACGCCGGACTGAAATCGAGCCCCTACCACGACCTCGCCCGCAAGTATCTGCCCAGGGGTGCGGGCGCGATCCTCACGTTCGGCGTCACCGGCGGCTATGAAGCGGGTATTGCGGTCGTCGAGGGGGTGGAATTGTTTTCGCACCTCGCCAACATCGGCGACACGCGCAGTCTCATTCTGCATCCGGCCTCGACCACCCACCGCCAGCTTGGGCCGGAGGCCGCGACGGCAGCGGGCGCGGGCCCCGACGTAATCCGGCTTTCGGTCGGCATCGAAACGGTGGACGATCTGATCCGCGATCTCGACCAGGCGCTGGCGCGGGTTTAGCGCAAATCCCGAGCCGGCGGAATCGCCGGCGACGACGATTTGCGTTCTGTTTCTAAAGGGACAGTGCTTTTCGCGGGAGCGCCTGCGAACGGGAAAAGCTTTAGGCCCGGATCAATCCCCCTCGCCGGCGGCGGCACGGGTGCGGGCGCGGCCGGCGAGCACCGAATCCTTGTCAGTCGGCAGCAACGCCGCCGCCACCGTGGACGCCAATGCGAACGCGGCGATGAACAGCAGCAGCGCATCGAGCGAACCGGTCCAGTCCCAGATCGCCGGGATCAGGGCAACACCAAGCGTCGCCACGCCCAAGGTCGCCACGAACTTGAGGCCATAGATGCGCCCGCGCCAGGCGAGCGGGGTATAGCGCGCCAGCAGGGCGTTCTCCGCGGGCTGGCCGCCGACGTTCAGCCCCACCATCAGGATGGCGAGGCCGACGAGGCCGATGTTGAAGGTGTAGAACGCGATCAGAACGATCGGCACCTGAACCAGTTGGGAAACGAAATAGACGCGCTTGAGCGGATAACGGTCGGCCAGTTCACCGCCGATGATCTGCGACCCGGCGGCAATAAAATAGACGATCGACACCAGGATGCCCGCGCCCATCGCCGTCGCGCCGGCGCCGCCCAGGCGGTCGGAGAATATCTTCGGCAGGCCGACCGACGTGGTCTGGAATATGAGCCCGACGCAAATCACCGTCACCGCCATGGCAAAAAACACACGGCGGACGTCGGCGGCGGGCGCGGCCGGAATCGTTTTCGCGTCCGCCTCCATTTCGACCACCCAGCCCTTGCGCACCGCCCAGAGGAAAACGAGGCCGGTGATGAGCGCAATCGTCCCCGGCACGATGAAGGCGACACGCCAGCCGAAGGTATCCGCCAGCGCACCCGCCAGGATCGCCGCCGCGCCGGTGCCGAGGTTTCCGAACACCCCGTTGATGCCGAGCGCGCGCCCCCGGTTGACGGCGTGCTTTACCAGCCAGGCGATGCCCACCGGGTGATAGATCGACGAAAAAAGACCGATCGCGGCCAGCCCGATCAGGAGCCCGACTGGACCGCTCGCCAAACCGGTCAGGATCGACGACAGCCCGACGCCGATGAAGAACACCGCCATCATGCCCGTTGCACTCCAGCGGTCGCCCAGCAGCCCGGCCGGAAGGGCCGCCACGCCATAGAGAACGAACCCCGGCAGCGACAGCCACTGCAAATCGGCATAGGTCATGCCGCCGAACGAGCCTTCCAGCACCAGAACCACCGTCGCATAGAGAAGGATGAACAGGTGCGAATAGGAATGGGCGACGCTCGAAATGGCGAGCGTCGCCCAATCCGACGCCGGGGCAGATTCTGGGGCAGTCATTCAGGGGTCCGGGTTTCGGCTTCGATCCAGTCGATAAAATCCTGGTTTCCGCCGTCGATTTCAAGGGCGACGACGCAAGGGGTGTCGTAACTGTGAAGAGCGCGGATGCGCGCCGTCAGGTCGGCCACCCGGCCGGACGCGGTCTTGAGTATCAGAACAGATTCGGAATCGGTCTCGACCGCCCCCTCCCACCAGTACACGGACTGAACCGCCGGCAGGATGTTGGCGCAGGCGGCAAGGCGCTCGCGCACCACCGTCTCGCCGATCGCGCGGGCCTCGTCGGCGTTGGCGGTGGTGACGTAGATCAAACGTGTATTGGTCATGGGTGTGCCCTCCGTACCGGCGATTCCCGGTAGGCATGGGCGGCATAGATCGCCGCCGTAAACAGCACCAGCGCGCCGGCCTGATGCATCGCCGCCACCGCCACCGGAACCACCAGCCACAAAGTCAGCAATCCGAGAACGAATTGCAGCGCCACGGCGGCCAATATAAGATCGAGCGCAAGCCGCTGTTCAGGCGTCGCCTGGTTGCGGCCGCGGGCCCACAGCACGGCGGCGAAAATGACGGTCAACACCGCCAGCACCCGGTGATCGAACTGCACGGTCAACCGGTTCTCGAAGAAATTAAGGAACCAGGGCGCGGCGTCAAACAGGCCCGGCGGAATCCAGGCGCCATCCATCAGCGGAAACGTGTTGTAGGCGAAACCGGCATCGAGCCCGGCCACCAACCCACCCGAGAGGATGACGACGAATATCCAGACCGTCAGCGCCTGCAGCCACCCGCCGGGCGACGACCGCAGTGCCGCGGCCAGGGGAGCACCAGAGAGCGCCTCTGGGGGCGCCTCCGTCTTCAAGGCCCCGAGTGCGACCCACATCATGTAGCCGTAGATGGCGACCGCAAGGCCGAGATGCGCCGTCAGCCGGTATTGACTGACGTCGGGCCGGTCCGCCAGACCGCTTTTCACCATGTACCAGCCGAGCAAACCTTGTGCCGCGCCGAGCGCGAACATGATCAAAAGTTTCGGCACGAAGGCGCGATCGAGCCGCCCGGTGAACCAGAAAAACAGAAACGGCACCAGGAAGACGATCCCGACGGCCCGCCCCAAGAGGCGGTGCGAGAACTCGAACCAAAAGATCGACTTGAATTCGGGCAGCGTCATGCCGCGGTTGATCTGCTGGTATTCGGGGAACTGCTGATACCGGGTGAACGCATTCTGCCAGGCTGAATCGCTCAACGGCGGCAAGACGCCGGTGATGGGCCGCCACTCGACGATCGAGAGCCCGGAGTGGGTGAGCCGCGTCACCCCGCCGAGCACCACCATCGCGAACACAATCGCGCACACAACCAGCAGCCAGAGCGCGACCGCATTGCGACTGCGGCGGCTGGCGACGGATGCAAGAGTGAGATCGGCCATCGGCAAGGCGGTCGGAAAACTCAAGGGTTTCGGTTCGGCGGCGGTTGCATCAGAGATCGTCGGACCGGGGCGCGAAGTCAAGTCCCGGGGTCGACACCGGCGGAGCACGCCCGGAGCACGCCCGGTGCGGCGCCAGTGCGGGACGGTGGAAGTCGGTCGGGGCCGGCTCGAAAGCGGTACGGGCCGGTGCGGGCCAATGGGAGCGCGCCTAGAGCTTTTCCCGTTCGCATGCGCTCACGCGAAAAGCTCTATCCCTTTGACATAGTACGCAAATCGTCGTCGCCGGCGATTCCGCCGGCTCGGGATTTGCGCTAGTTCGCCTTTTCCGCCGTCCAGGGGCCGCTGCATTGAAATCCGGCAACCGTGACATCGGCTCTGCCCTTGGCACTGGTCGGGGTTTCGGCGACGCCGTTGGCGCGAATAATGAGCCCGCCCTGACCGCTCACCTTCAGATTGCCGGCGGCGTCGATTTCGCCGGTAAGCACGATCCGGCCGACGTAGGGGTGCATGAGGCTGCCGGTCATTTCGTTGCCTTTGATCTCGGTCTTGGCCTTGATGACGCCCAGGCAACTCGATTCGCCCTGGTTGAGGTCGAGGCGGAAGTTCCATTCGCCGTCGAAGCTGGCCCCCGGGACGGCGGCGGTGATGACCCCGGCGCGCGGACTGGCTCCGCGCGGCGGTTCGGCCGCCTCGCCCGGCCTTGGCGGCCGCAAGGTCAGTTCCGCCTCCCGCGCCTCGGCGGCGTGGTGGCTGAGGAAAAAGAGGCCGACCAGTTTTTCGCCGCGGCTGAAGAGCCCCTCTTCGGACCCTGCCTTGAACACCACCTTGACGAACAGGCGCTCGTCTTCCAGGGCAAACGTGCCGGGCGCGATCACCACCCGCCAGCCGTTGTCGTCGAGATAGCGCGATGCCTTGCCGAACCCGCCGCGCCCGCGCGAGGATGAATCGAGCCGCACCATCGCCGAAGCCGACGGAGAAATCCGATCGCGGATAAACACGAAGATGACGTATTTGCGCAAGCCGGCCACCATCCGGTCCGGTGTCGCCCACGAGGACGATGCCTCGAACGCAAATTCCAGCAGTTCGGGATAGGTCGTTGGCAGCCCGTCACCGCGTTCCTCAACGCCGGAAGCGGGAACGATGAACAGGCTGGAGGCCGGGGCCCCCGAGAACAACGGCGTCGCCGCCGCCTTGGTTATTTCGAGAACGCCGTCGCGGAGCGCATAGTCCGCGGTTACCAACGCCGAAGCGCGGCGGCCGACCGCATCCGAGAAATCGACGCGGCCGGCGAGCGACCGGCTCTGGTTTCGGCCCTCGTCAAGGCGGTAAAGCGCCGCCTCGTCGTAGGTGAATCCCTCATAACGGAAGTCGGCCTCGGCGAGATCGCCGCCAACGCCGGCGGCAAAACGTACCCGATCGACGGCGCGTCCCGACCCGCGAAGCGCCTCGACCAGGGCGTCAAGCACCAGCACCGCGTCACGCGGCATGTCGGCGCGCGAGGCAATCTCCGGCTCGGGTAATTCGTAAGCGCGGCCCGCGGTTGCCCCCGCCAGCAGGGCGCCGAACGCAAGCGCCGCCAGCAGGCGCATAACAAGTGTGCGGGAGCGCACTGTCACATCTATTCCTCAGGCAGCAGATTGGGCAGGCTGCGGCGGGTCTCGCCGGGAGCCGCGCCGGGAGCCGCGCTCACCGCGTCCGGGAACGGGTGCGAGGACAGCGCCGCCGCAACAAGTGGCGCGCCGCCCGCCGGAGCATAGAGCGCCTTGAAGAAAAGCTCCGCGCCTGCATTGAGGGCGAGGTTCACCTGCTGGACGTGGACCCGGAAACCTTGGTCGTTCAGTAGCCGCGCCTCGGTGACATCGCCGTCGAGCGAGACGGCGTCGAGCCCGGTCACGCCGGCGGTCTCGGTATCCGGCGGCAGCCGGTCCATAAAGAAAGAAAAAACGAAATAATCCTGCGCCCCTGCGGGCACATCGTTCGGCCCACCAAGGCGCAAGGCGTTCGCGTCGGCATAACGCAACAACGATTCGAACGTCGCCGGGCCTGCGGGAACCGCTGCGGCGGCCGGCACAATATACTGGAACACCCGCGGCGGGTCCGGCACCAGAGGATAGACGCTGGCGCGGTGCACCGCATAGCCGTCGCCGGTAGCCCCATATTCCGCGACCAGCGACAGTGTGGCCCGGCGCCGCAAACGGTCGCTGAGGCCGATGACAGCTTCCAGCACCGTTCCGTTCGCGCTCGCGCCATAGGCGGTGATAACGATACGTTCGACGGCGAATCCCTCGTACGCGAAACCGGGCTCGGACAGCGCCGCCCGAGCCGGGGCGCCGAACGTCACGGGAAAGGTATCCGCGGACGCGCCCGCCGCCCGGATCAGCCGCACCGAGGCGCCGAGAACGGCCGCGGCGTCCGGCGGCAGATCTTCAACCGCGACCGGCGCGGGGCCGGCTTGAGCGTGGGCCGGGCCGGGGGACGCGAGTCCAACAAATGCCGCCAGCACCACCGCCAAGACACGACCGAAGCGCGTCGCCGCCCGGTGCAGCCTCGAATGTGCGGCCGCCGAAACCCGGTTGCGGCCCCTCATCTCCAGCGTCATTGAACCAGACCCGGCCCGCGGATGACGAGGGTCCGGCTGACGTTCTCGATGTTTTCGCTCGTCCTTATCGCGTCGTCTGCCCGCGCCAGGTTTGCGGCAAGCCCTTCGTCGCCCGGATTGCGCGCCACCGCCGTCTGCCAGAACTGGACCGCAACGTCGGTGCGCCCCAGCGCTTCCGCGGCCCAGGCCGCGCCGGTGAGGTTTTCGGTTTCGCGGTCGTACCGCGCCGCCGCCGTTGACGGTGCCGGTTCGGGACCGCGCTTGACAATGTAATTGACGAAGGCGCGCGCGGCCTGAATGCCCTCGCTGTCGGGCTCACGGATCGCCGCCGCTTCGAGCAGGCCGGAGGCGCGATCGAGATCCCCGATGCGGATGCTCTCCACGGCCTCCTCGGCGAGGGCCCGGGCTTGAATCGACGATGACGGGCCGCCGGTCACCATCATTCCGGCCGCGGTAACCGAATTTTGAACCGCGGCAAAACTTGGCTGCTGCGGCTGGCCGGTGTCGGTGCCGATCTGGCGATTCACTTCGTAGAGACCTTGAACGTAGCGCGATGCCTCGGCGATGGCTTCGTTGCCGGGGTCGCGTTCAGCGGCGCGGCCCAGCATCAGGCCGGCGGTGGCCAGATCGCCCGCGTTCATACTGCGGAGTGCTTCCTCGACCAGGATGCCCGCGGCCTCGTTCTGAACCTCACCCACGCGGACCGCTACCACCGTCATATTCTCCAGGTTCGCGTCGGCGATCGGTGTCTGCTCCTTTACGAAGGTGCGGCCAAAAAACTCGATGATCGCCCGGTCGGCGGCCGCCATCGCTTCGTTCACCGGCCGTACTGCGGTGAGGATGGTTTCCTTGAGGGTCTGCTCCTGGGGCGGCGTCATCATTTCGAGCAGGTGGAAACTGTTCAATAAAGTCGGGTCGAAAAGCGATCGGCTGCGTGCGGCACGCGCGCGCGCGGCGCGGACAGCGCCGTTCTGGCCGTTATAGTAGCCGGTCAAAAGCTGGTAGGCGTCGGCGATTCGTTGATCTTCCGGCGCTTCCCGGCGGGCGTTGTAGAAGTCCAGAAACGCCCCACCGTTGTCGCCACGCGCCGCGCGTTCGAGGCCGCGCGCGATAAGCGGGTTGGACGCCGAATCGCCCAAGACAGCGCGCAATGGTTCGGTAACGATGGACCGGCTCAATGGGCTGAGAAATTCCTAGTTTGCCGACGACAACAGGCCCAACGTCCGGTAGAGAGCGTCCCGAGCACCCGAGTCACCGGGATTGCGCTCCACCGCCTCTCGCAGTTGCTGCACGGCCGCGGTGTAGTTTTCGTCGCGCAGATTCTCGACGGCCGCAAGGAACAATTCGCGCGATCCTTCTTCAAGATGAGTTGTGCCCCCGACCAGTGAATAGGCGGCTTGGAGCCCCAAGTCCTCGTCGCTTCCTCGGGTCCACGCAAGGGTATAGGCGGAATCGGCGGCGTCCATGTCGCCGGCACGGATAGCCTCGTTACCTTTGGCCATTTGTGCCGCGACATCCGTGCCCCGTTCGCCCGGCGCTGCGCGTTGGCCCTAGCGGCCTGAATCGCGGACCTGTTGCGCCTTTTGGCCCGAAAGCAGCGCCCGCGCCTGACGAAGCGTTTCCTTGATCGCTTCGTCCTTGGGATTGCGCGCCAGTGCTTTTGAAAGTTCGTCGACCGCGCGCGCATAGTCTTTGGCCTGCATGGCATCGATGCCGCGCTCGGCTAAGGCCAGCGTCTCGGGATCGCGGTTCGGGAACATCCGTTCGATCGGCCGGTCGCCGCTGTCGAGGCGGCGGTTGAACGGCACCGGCTCGAGCGGCGTCAAGGAACCTAGTGAAACCGGCCCGTCACCGGGCGGCGTCAGGCTGCGGTTGAGTTCGGCGTTGCGGCGGTGGCGCCCTGTTCGCGCAAAGCCCGTTCGCGGAAGAATTGCGCCCACGCGGTATTGAGGTCGTCGGGGATGGTGAACAGCACCGGCTTTATGTGCCACTGAAGCGCAAATCCTTCCCTCCAGCGATCCGCGGTGGCGGGATCCCAGTCGCCACCCAAGGGACCGCGGTTCGGCATCAGGTTGCCGATGTTCTTCAACTGATTGACGATCCGCTTGAAATTTTTCTCGGCGCTGCCGTCGCCGCCGGCCGCCGCGTCGCGGTCGAACCCTACGAGACTGCTAATCAGGGCATCGACGATCTCGGGCGAGAAATCGAAGCCCACGTCGACGCCGTCGAAAGAGCCGGAACTTTCGCCGCCGCTACCACTGCCGCTACCGCCGCACCCGTCAACACAGCCGGCCCAGAACCCCGGAATGACGGAACCGTCGCCGGTCACCGTGGACGGCACCCATTCGGGGTCCTGTCCCCGGGCGGGGGCACCTGCCGTCAAAAGGAGCGTGACAGCCGAAACCGCCAAGAACGACAGAAACGCAAAACGATTGATTCCGGTCCACTGCATCGCACATCTCCCAATGCGGTCACAGTCACTTGACATTCTACACGCGTTCATGATCGGGCCCGAACACAATCTCGGCGGAAAGGTGTGTCGCCGAGTGCCGCTGTTCCGCCGGCGGCGGCGCCTGGATGGAGCGTCCGCAGAAGGGCGGCCGCCCCGACGGCGCTTCGGCCGCTTCGGCGGGCACCGCCAGCACAGGCAGGATGAATGCGACGGCAGCCACCAGTACCGCGAGCCGCAGCCAGAAACCGATTTTGGCGCCAAACTGGAAGTGCGGAAATCTCGGCATCACCTTCGCCTCCGCCATCACTCTGCGGCCTCCGGAAGCCCGGGCGTCAATTCGCCCAGATCGAAACTGGCGATCATAGTTCTCCACGTGCCGCTGGGCCGCTACTGTTCCGTCTCGGCGTGTTGCTGAGGCCTCCCGAGCCCGGATTGGCCTTCGAAAGCGCGAGACCACCGCCGAATCCTATGGTACCGTAGCGGTGCCAATCAGCCGAACGAGGTGGCAAACTGCCGCACCGACCTCAGCTGTAGTGCACGGTTCTTCACCAGTCGCCGCAAGCGGCTTCTTAATATCGGGGACACACCGGCGAAATCGTGCGAACGCGGCATTGCACAGCAGGTTGCCGCCTGCGGTTGTTTCGCTACTCCGGTTCGCCACGCGACCTATCAGAGATCGACGCGCCCCGGGCGCGGTTTTTGGCACGACCAGCAACGAGGACCGAATGGCCTACTACGACCTGCGAGAATTCATGGATGCCTGCGACAAGGCGGGCGAGATGGTGACCATCGACCGCGAGGTCGACTGGAACCTCGAAGCCGGCGCCATTTCGCGGCGAATTTGCGAAATCGGTGCGCCGATGGCGTTCATGCCCAAAGTGCGCGGCGTCAAGAATGGCGCCAGCATTCTCGGATCGCCGCTCAGTAAAGGCTGGCAGGCCGATTTTTCCCGTATCGCGCTCGCCCTCAATCTACCGCCCGAAACGACCTACGAAGCGTTGATGGAAGAATTCGTCCAGCGCATGGCACACCCGGTGCGGCCGCTCCAGGTCAAGGAAGGCCCGTGCAAAGAGAACATCATCACCGGCAAGGACGTGAATTTGTTCACCTTTCCGGCCCCGTATCTGCACGAGGGCGACGGCGGAAGGTACATCGACACGTTCGGCGTCACTGCATGCAGGGACCCCGACAGCGATTGGGTCAACTGGGGCGTCTATCGCCACATGATCCACAACAAGGCGACCATGGGCGGGATCGTCAATCCCTACCAGCACGTCGGCATGATCTACTATCAAAAGTACGAAGCGCGCGGCAACGAAATGCCGTTTGCGATCTTCTTCGGCGGCTGTCCGACTTCGTCGATGGTCGGCTCGATGACGGTTCCGGCGGGCGTCAGCGAAGCCGAAGTGGCGGGCGGACTGCGCCGCGAGCCTTTGGCCCTGGTCAAGTGCGAGAGCAACGATCTGCTGGTGCCGGCGACGGCGGAGATTGTCATCGAAGGCCATGTGCGGCCCTATGAACGCTGGGATGAAGGCCCCTTCGGCGAGGCCACCGGCTACCGCGCCAGCCCGCGTATGCCGCGGCCCGTGTTCCGGGTCGATTGCATCACCCACCGCGACAATCCGATCATGCCGATCAGTTGCGCCGGAACCGACCTCGACGAATGCGAAATTCTGCTGGGCGTCTTTAGCCTCACCAGCGGCGCGCGGCGCGAGCTCAAAGAGGCGGGTCTGCCGGTGCGGACCGTCTATTCGCCGCCGGGCCTCAAGTTCTCGCTATTGATCGTGGCCGTGGAAAAAGGGCACCCGGGAATCGCCGATCGCGTCGTCAGTGTTATCCGCGGCAGCAAGATGGCGGTGCGTTTTCAATACATGATGGTGGTCGAGGAAGACGTGGACGCGACAAACTTCACCGAGGCGTTGCACGCCTGCATGACCAAGTGCCATCCGGTGAACGGTATCCAGGTATTCGATCTCTCGCCGGGATCGCCGTTGACGCCGTTCCTCGACCTTCACGACAAGATGCACTCGCGCGGTGCCAGCATCACGCTCGACGGGACGACGCCGCCGGAGTGGACGTCCGATGGGGATCGTCCGCGGCGGGCATCATTCGAGCATGCCTTTCCGGACGCCCTTCGCGCGAAAGTGCTGGAGAACTGGGAATCGAATTACGGTCTGCCCGCGGAAGGCGGACGCTAACAAAAAAATACAACAAGGAAACTGCACGCGTGGCGTATTACGATTTGCGAGAGTTCATGGAAGCCTGCGACAAGGCAGGCGAGATGGTGACGATCGACCAGGAGATCGACTGGAATCTCGAAGCCGGTGCCATTTCGCGGCGGATTTGCGAAATCGGTGCGCCGATGGCGTTCATGCCGAAGGTGCGCGACGTCAAGAACGGCGCCAGCCTCCTCGGTTCGCCGTTGAGCAGAGGCTGGCGGACGGATTTTTCACGCCTTGCCATCGCCCTCCAACTCGATCCCGAGGCCTCCTACCACACGTTGATGGAAGAAATTGTTTCCCGCATGGCGAACCCGATTCGGCCGCTCCAGGTCAAAGACGGCCCGTGCAAGGAAAACATCCTTACCGGCACTGACATCAACCTGTTCGAATTCCCCGCTCCCTACCTGCACGAAGGCGACGGTGGGCGCTACTTCGATACTTTCGGCGTGACGGTTACCAAGGACCCCGACAGCGACTGGGCTAACTGGGGCGTTTACCGCCACATGATTCACAAGAAGTCGATCCTCGGCGGCATCGTCAATCCGTTCCAGCATGTCGGCATGATCTATTACCAGCGCTACGAAGCGCGCGGCAACGACATGCCGTTTGCGATCTTTTTTGGCGGCTGCCCGACCTCGGCGATGATCGGATCGATGAGCGTACCGGCCGGCGTCAGCGAGGCGGAAATCGCCGGCGGCCTACGCCGCGAACCCTTGCCCCTGGTCAAATGCGAGAGCAACGATCTGCTGGTGCCGGCAACGTCGGAGCTGGTGATCGAGGGCCATGTCCGGCCGCACGAACGCTGGGACGAAGGCCCGTTCGGCGAGGCCACCGGCTACCGCGCCAGCCCGCGAATGCCCAGGCCCGTTTTCCGGGTCGATTGCATTACCCACCGCGACGCACCGATTCTGTCGATCAGTTGCGCCGGCACCGATCTCGACGAGAACGAAATCATTCATAGCGTGTTCAGCAAGACCAGCGGCGTCCGCCGCGAATTGCTGGATGCGAAAGTTCCGATCAAAGGCGTGTTCGCGCCGCCCGGCCTCAAGGGAGCGCTGTTGATGGTGTCAGTCGAAAAGGGCCATCCAGGCATCGCCGACCGCGTCACCTCGGCTGTGCGCTCGACCAAAACCGGCGTCTTTTTTCAGTATTTGATGGTGGTGGAAGACGACATTGACGCCACCAATTACCTCGAAGTTCTGCATGCGGCGATGACGAAGACCCATCCGGAGAACGGGATTCAGGTATTCGGACTGGGGCCGGGGCATCCGCTGATTCCGTTCCTGGATCTGCACGACAAGATGCATGCCCGCGGCGCCTCGATCACGTTCGATGCGACCGAGGCGCCATCATCGCAATCAAATGACGAAGCCCCGCGGCGCGGATCGTTTACGCAGGCCTTCCCGACCGCTCTTCAGTCGCAGGTTCTCGCCAACTGGGAAACGCAATACGGCTTGCCGGCGGCGTCAGGGAAGCTGCGCTAAGGACGAAATTCGGGACGGCCACCGGCCCGGGTATCTGACTAGCCGTCGCCGTCAAGGGCGACCCGGACCGCGTCGGCAAGATCGCCTTTGGAAAATGGCTTCCGAAGCTGCGGGACCGAATCCCCCGCCCCGCCATTGCTGTTTGTGGTCCGATCTTCGTAGCCGCTCATAAACAGAATCTTGATGTCCGAGCGCAGGTCGCGTGCGGCTACCGCCAACTGCCGCCCGCCCAGGCCCCCCGGCATGACCAGATCGGTGAGCAGGAGATCGACGGCGGTGCCATCGTTGAGGATCGACAGTGCCTCGTCGCCGTTCCCGGCGGCGATCACCTTGTAACCCAGTTCCGTCAACAGGGCGGCGGCCCGTTCCCGGAAGCGGTCGAAATCTTCGACTAGGAGCACTGTTTCGACGCCGCGACGGTTGTGCTCGACCACTGGCAACGGTTCATGGACCTCGTCCGTCGCCCGTGGAAAATAGAGGTCGATCGTCGTGCCGCGGCCCACCTCGCTGTCGATGGCAAGATCCCCGTTCGACTGCTTCACGAACCCGTAAACCATGCTGAGACCGAGCCCGGTGCCGGCGCCGGGGCCCTTGGTAGTGAAAAACGGCTCGATCACCTTGTCGATGTTCTCGCGCGGAATACCGGTGCCGGTATCGGCAACGCGAACGCGCACATAGTCGCCTGCGGCGAGTTCCGGCAGCGGCGCAGCGCCGGAATCCCGGAAGGAAGCGTTTTCGGCTTCGATAGCCAGTTTTCCGCCCGAGGGCATTGCGTCGCGCGCGTTAATGGCAAGATTGAGCAACGAGTTTTCAAGTTGAGTCGGATCGACCCGCGTCGCGTACAGATCGTTGGGCACGGTCAAATCGATTTCAACGTGTTCCCCGAGCGTGCGGCGCAAAAGCGCAACGGTTCGTTGCAGAAACATGGTGGCGTCGATCGGCTTGGGGTTGAGCGGCTGCTGGCGCGAAAATGCTAGTAAATGCTGGGTCAATTCAGAAGCGGATTTCACTGCGCCGAGCGCCTCTGTCACGAGTTCCTCCCTTTCCGCGCCGGTCGCGTCCCTGAGTTCGTCAAGGTCCATCGTCAACAGCCCGAGCAGGTTGTTGAAATCATGCGCGACCCCGCCGGTGAGCTGGCCGATCGCTTCGAGCTTGTAAGCCTGCCGCAGGCGCTGCTCGGCCTCGCGCCGTCCGGTAAAATCGGCATCGAGAACGAAATACCCCAGGACCTCACCGTCTTCGCCCGTGTGCGGAACGTAGGTCGAGTGGACATAGCGCGCGCACCCGTATCTGAACGGCAATTTGGATTCCACGTTGGAAGCTTCACCCGACAATGCGCTCTGCATATTGCCCTTGCGGATTTCGTAAACCGCGTCGCCAAGAATGTCTTGAGTTTGCTGCCCGACGATTTGCTCGCGCGGTATCTCAAACCAGTCTGCGTAGGTCTTGTTGCAGAAGACATATCGCTCGTCGCGGTTGACGTAAGCGATCAGGACCGGCAGGGCGTCGGTAACGAGACGGAATCGTTCCTCGCTTTCGCGCAGCGCGTCGTCGCGTCGCTTGCGCTCGGTGATGTCGCGGACGGTCCCGACGAATTGCCGTCCTGTGCGGCTCGGCATCTCCCCCACCGAAAGTTCCATCGAAAACACCGTGCCGTCCTTGCGCCGTCCCACCAGTTCGCGGCTGGCAACGCCGATAATCCTGGCTTTGCCGGTGCGGAGATAATCCTGAATATGCGTAGGGTGCGCCGACTGCTCCGGCTCGGGCATCAGGATGCTGATGGTCTTGCCCAGCACCTCGCCCAATGCATACCCGAACATCCTCTCCGCCGCGGGATTGAACGACAGGATCAGGCCAGCCTCGTCGATGACGATCAGGGCATCGACGACGTTGTCAGACAGGGCCTGGAGGCGTTGCTCGAGGAACCGGATACGCGATTCGCTATCGCCCGCCGCCTCGACGTGTCCTGTATTCCCCCCGGCTTTATCCACGGCGTTCCTCGATGACTCGGCAGGCGTGCACTGGGCGCGCATCTGTACGGACAAGAAGGCTCCCGGCCACGCCGGCGATCCTCACGAGCCTTGCATCCGACCAAATCGCGCGCCCCCGACCCCGATATATAGGGCGACCGGAACTTGCACAAGGCGCGCAAACGCGGCCGGGCGGCACCGGACGGGGGCGAGCGCCGCCCCCTAATAGGGCTCGCTACCCCGCCATTCTTCTGTGCCGAGCTCGGCGATCTCGGGCGGCAAGCTCGGCGTATAGGCGGGACTGAACGTGAACTGCACCTCGTCCTCCGACCACTCGTTGACCAGAGGGCCGCCGCGAATACGGAACAAGGCGACCGAGCCCGTGAGCGATCCGAACGGCCCGTGACGGATGCCGGGGGGTCGCCAATAGTAGGCGCCTGGCCGCCTGAGACCAACATGCCCCGCTATTTCTCCCGAGATCACGAAACTTTCCTCGACGACGTCGTGGGTCTCCTGCGGGCCCTTCCAGCCATCGGGCACGCAGTGCGGCGTGGTGCAAAACAGGAAGGTCGTCTCCTTGGTTCGCGGATGCGTCCACAGGCTTTTCCGGCCTGCCTTCATGTGCCGGAGGTTGGGATCGAAGCCGCCCACTTCCCATTCTTGGGCCACGGTATCGACGAACGCCACGAGAAGCGATTCGTCGAAGCCTTCTTTCGACTCAGGCGGCAATCGGCTGGGCGTCCCGGAAAAAAAGGAAAGCGCGACGGCGCCCGATTCGGAGGTGGCAGATTCGCGGGCAAACCCGGCCGGAAGGTAGGCGTAGCAATTCTTGCGATAGGCGGTGCCGTTGATTTCGAGTTCGCCGTCGAGAACGAAGATTTCTTCGTCGGCGGCGAGCCGCTCGGGCGCCTCGCTCGCCCAGCCCCCGGGATAGCGCAGGACCAGACTCGAATCGCCGTTATCCTTGTCGATGCTGAGAGTCTTGACCTCGACATCGAGCCGCGTCCCGCCATAGAGCCCGCGCTTCCAGGGCAGGACTTGGGCCTGAATGAATTCGGTATGTGGTCGTGCCATATCTGTCTTCCCTCCCGCGATGGCTGAGCACCGCCCTGGATTGCCGGGTTGCGCAGCCGAACCCGGCGAAAGCCCGCGCCGATCGTCAATAGTTGGGCGGGGACGGCGGCAACTCACCCGCGTATTTCTTCAACTCCTTCGGCAAGGCCGGTTTGTAGCGGGGCGCGTAGGTGAACCCGACCTTGTGGTCGGACCAGTGGTTCACCAGCATTCCGCCCTTGGTCCGGAAGAGGCCCATCGTTCCTGTGACCGATCCATAGGGACCGTGCAGGATACCCGGCGGGCGCCAGAAATATGCACCGGGGCGCATGGTGCCGGTGTTGCCCGCCATCTCGCCGGTAAGGAGATACATCTCTTCGACGACCGGATGGGTTTCCAACTTTCCGGCCCAACCGTCGGGGTGACCCTGCGGCATCGTCGCATAGAGGAAAGTCCAGTCCTCGGTATCCGGATCCAGGCGCAGGCTCTTGAGGCCGCCGCGCCCACCGAGTTCCGGATCGAGCACGCCGCCGTGGGGCAGGATACCGCCCCATGCCATCTCCATTGTGTCGAGAAACTTGAGCGTACGTTTCCTCTTGTAGAGCCCACGCGGCGCCTTTCCGGGCACGGCCTTGGGCTTCCCCGAGAAGAAGGTCAAAACCACGGCGCCATCCTTCGACGACTGCCGGGGGCGCTCGTACCCTGCCGGGAGGTAGGCGTAACAGTGCTCGTCGTAGTCGATTCCGGCAATTCGGATCGATCCTTCAAGTACGAAGATTTCTTCGTCAACGAGCAAGTGTTCCTTTTTCGTGCGCTTCCAACCCGCCGGGTATTTGATCACGACGCTCGATTCGCCCGACCCCTTGTCCATACTCAAAGCCTTCCAGCGCACCTTGGGCCGCGATCCTCCGTACAACCCCCGTTTCCAGGGCAGCGGCTGCGCTTGAATGAATTCGATATGGGGTCGCGTCATTTGTGGCCTCCTTCGGTGGTGAACCGGACCCGCAAACGCCGATGTCAGGTCAGTAGTTTCCAATCCAGTCGAGATTCTGGTTCCGGTATTGCTCCATGTCGGCGGGCAGCACCGGTGTGTAGGGCGGATTCCAGTCGTAGGGTTGGTCGGATGGCTTGTCGTAAATGGTACTGAGCGCGCCGCCCTTGGTGCGAAACAGATAGAGCGTTCCCGTCGTAGTCCCGTAGGGGCCATGGGGCACTTTCTCGGGCCGCCAGAAATAAGCACCGGGCCGCATGATGCCGCAGTTGCCGCACACCGATCCCGCAAGCAGGTACATTTCCTCGATCGTAGGGTGGATCTCGGCCGCGGCGGCCTGACGAAAGGCGACCGTGCTCAGCACCCAGGTCTGATCCTTGGTGTAAGGATCCTCCCGCAGGTCCTTCCTGAAGCCACCCGGTGGAAAGCCCGGTGAACCCGCCTTCTTCCAGTCATCGTCGAACAGGTCGCGTTTCTCGATCAGGAGTGCCGGATCGGGTTGGTCGGGCACCGTTCCCGCTTCCGGATCGAATTCGAAGAACGTGATTACGACTGCGCCGTCCGGCGCCGAGGCCGGGCCGCGCGCCATTCCTGCCGGGTGGTAGCCGTAGGTATCGCGGCCGAAAACGGTGCCGCCGAGGTCGAGTTCGCCGTCGATAACGTAGAATTCTTCGTCGGCGCGCAAGGTAACGGCCGCTTGCAACCAGCCCGCAGGATAACGGAGGAGAACACTGGCCGCCCCGGTATCGGAGTCGCGGCTAAGCAGTTTTACGACCGCGCCGGGACGCACCGAGGGAAAAAGATCTTTCTGCCACGGCAATACCTGGGACTGAATGTATTCGATGTGTGGACGCGGCATCGCTCCCCTCCATTGTGTGCCCATCGAGCGGACCGGCATTCGGCATGGTCCCGCGACGCTAGAAACGCAGGCGGGCCATTGCCTTGACCGGCATCAAAGCACGGCGGGTCTTGGGTCCCAAGCGGTTGCGCCCGGGTCAGAATTCGTTGCGCCCCGCACCGGCCCTGCCGCAGGCGATCGCCACAGCCGGGAGGGACCCGCAGGCGAAGCGCGTCAACGCGGACTTGAACGGCGATTTCGACCGCGGCCAGGCCGGACCCAACGGGATCAAGCGCCGCGCGAATTCGCGCCGAGCGGGGCGCTCACCGCGACCGACCGACAGCAGACGCGCAAGCTGCGACGGAGCGCGCCGGCCGATCCGGCATCTCGTTCCGCAAGGGCGCGACCAGCAGGTGCGCCGCCATTGGGCCGGTGTTGCCGGGCAGGCAGGCCGCCTGCGACAAACCGCCGCACCCTGGAACCGGGCGGAACCGAGGAATGCGGCGCCGCAGGACGGACCGTCGGCCACCATCAACGAGCTTCAGTAGTCAACGTGACTTCAGAACAGGGAGCTTCAGAACCGGGGTTCGGTCCGTGCGCTGCAATCGCCCTGCCGGCAGCAACAGGCCTAGCGTACGTCCGCCAACGCCCGCCCGACACAGCCTCTCAAGGCATTCTCGTCAGATATCCACTCCTCTGCACAGCCTTCCCGGACAATATCGAAAAAGCTCCGGCCGGGCGTGTACTCGCAGAAGTCCGAAATGCGCCGCGTACAATTCCGATAGTTGATGGATGCCTGATTGACGTAGTGCCAAAGGCTCGCCGAATTATTGAGGCCGAAGGCGACATCGTTGATCAGCGCTCTGCCGCAGACGCTGCAGTTTTTCGAGCCCTCGTCCTGGATCGTGCTGGACCGCCGTACCGCCCTAATGTTGTTGCGGAACAGCTCGTTCCCGGGTTCCGTCTCGATGGCCCGCTCATAGTACAGGTAGGCGCTGTCTTTATTGCCATTACGGGCAGCGCCGACTCCCATATCGTTCAGGGTGACGGCTAGCCACGCGACCGCGCTGTCGTTCCGGCAATCCCATTCGACAGCAGACTGAAAGAGCGAAGCGGCCGAGGCGAGATCGCCATCATTGAACTCATGAATGCCGATGGCGACGATCGAACGAGAATTGTCCCGACCAACGGCGGCATCTGAATCGACGAACGTCGCGCAGCCGCCATCGCCACTACCGCCGCCGCCGTCAGGACAGAGCGCCACACATCCGCTTGGACCTACATCCTCCTGGGCGTAGCTTCGCGACAGGCCATGCCAATCGACCGCCATGGTGCTTCCGATCATGACGGTAATGAAAAGAAATCCGCAGCGCGATCCGCCCGCCGGCAATCCAGAACGCATGGGTCATCGGCGTATCCCCCATAGGACAGTCCCAGAGGAAGCCGAGCCTAGCACAACGAGCGCGCTTGCCGGGGTCGGGGCCCGCATTCGGCCCATTGCTGGTTCGGCGCGGCGCTAGTCTAGGCCCCGGAGACGGGCCGTATCAGCCGCTCACAGCGCCTCATCGTATGCTGCGATCGCCATTTCGAGGAAGTTCAGTTCGGAATCGCAATTGGGGCCCATATAGGCGTGGCCCTGGTCGCGAGCGGTCTTGAATACCGCCTGGTACTCCGGGTCGGAAAAAATCTCGTCGAGTCTTTCGGTCAGCACGCGCGCAAACTGCACGACGTCTTCTGCCGCCACGGCTTTGGTCTCGATCTTGCGGATGTGATCGACGACCCAGTCGCGGATGCTGAGATTGGATTTGCCGGGCCGGACGATGGTCGTGGCGCCGGCATGGCCGGCCTGAAAAACCAGCTGGAAAATGCTGTCGCCGATTTCTTCAGGGGTCGAGTGTTCAGACATCTTGAGACCTTTTCAACAAAGGGCGGTGACAGGCGCCGCGCTATCCATGATCGCCGTTTTTCAGCGATCTGGAAACGGAACCAGCACCGCCCCTTCCCCCAATATTCCCGGTCGTTGGCCGCCGGATGCGTTCCTGCCAGCATAGTTATTTCAGGTCCGTTGCGAAACCTTTCACCGCCTTGACGAAGCCCTTTGAGGTCAATTGTGATCGCCCGGCTGACAATCGCGGCGACCCATCGGAGGGAGAACCCCGGCGGCGCCTTGAATCCGCTTGCGGCGATTAATGAACGGGCAGAGCAGCCCCAACTTCTTGATGAGGTGAGCAAATATTCTCGCTGGCCTCGAACCGCGCCGGTTCAAGCCCGGGAGATCGGGCGTTGGCGCATTCGCCGGGCGGCACGCGGCTTCCGGGTCCGGCAATCTTCGTACCCGTCATGCAAAGCCTCGCCCGCTCGGCATCGCCTGGACGGCCTGCCTCCTCGACGAGGGGCCCCGAAGAAGATTGGCGCAAATTTGCCGCAACGTTCCGGTGCGTCAGTCGGGATCGGCGGCTCGTTTCGTCATGGGAATAACGAGGTCCGCCGGACACCCCACTTCGGTGATAGTCTGGCGACAATTCGTAGCGCACCCGCCTTTTCCCCCAATCCGGTCTGGCCGTTCGACAGATGATGCTCCTTCTTGCCTTGCTCACGGCCGTCGCCTGGATCGGCGGCGTCATGTACACGCCGGCGTTCCCCGCTGTGGCTCAGGATCTGGGTGTTAGCGACGCCGAAATCCAGCTTACGCTGACCACCTTCATGGCCGGTCTCGCCACCGCTCAACTCATCTACGGCCCGGCCTCGGACCGCTTCGGGCGGCGGCCGGTGCTTCTGTTCAGCCTCGCCCTCTTCGGTCTCGGCAGCGTGGCCGTCGCCCTTTCCCCCGACGTTGGATTCATGGCGATCGCGCGCCTGTTCCAGGCGGCGGGCGCCGCCGGCGGCATCGTGCTGACGCGGGCGATCGTGCGCGACATCCACGATTTCGAGGGCTCGGTGAGGGGCATGGCCGTCCTCAATATCGGCAGCTCGATGGCCCCGGGCATCGCCCTCCTGGTCGGCGGGGCGCTTTCCGTATGGTTGGGATGGCGCAGCCTGTTCTGGATGACCGCGGCGCTCGTTCTGATTTTGTTTGTCGTGACATCCCTGTCGCTGCGCGAAACGAGGGCAACCCCCACGGGCCCTTCACAAGGGTCGGCAAGCAGTCTTTTCGACCTGCTCGGCTTTCTTCGATCGCCACTGTTCATGTCGTATTCGCTGTCGCAAGCCTTTTTCACCAGCACAATTTTCGCCTTTATGGCGGGCGCCCCGTTCTTTCTCGTCGCCGCGTTCGGCGTGTCGACCGACGGCGTGGGATTGCTGACGGCGTTGATGCCGACCGGATTCATCATCGGCAACGTGCTCTCGAACCGCCTCAGCCGCCGTATCTCCATGACCCGGCAACTGTGGATCGGGGGGTCGGTCGCGGCGGGCACCGTGGTATTGTTCGCCGTTATGCACGGCAGCGGGCTCTTGAGCGTTTACGCGGTGGGGGTTCTTGCGCCTCTCTTTACACTGGGCATCGGATTCAATACTCCTAACGCGACCGCGGGCGCCATCGAAGTCAACCCGGCGCGCGCCGGCACCGGTTCGTCGCTCTACGGGTTCATTTCCTTCGGCGCTGCCGCGCCGGCGAGTTTCCTGGTCGGCGTCGTCGATGACGGCAGCGGCACCGGCATGTTCCTGCTGATGATGGGGTTCGGGATTGCCGGCCTGCTCGCCACCCTCGCCGCCATCGCCCTGAGCCCCGGGCGCGCGCCGGAGCCCACGGAGGCGGGAGCGGCCGGGCCGTGACAGAGGCTGTGCTCGCGAGTCGGTAGCCCCCGCCTGCCAACCTGAAACTCTCGGACCGAACCGCGCCGGACGGCACTTGTGCGCACCATCGTCGCGGCACCCTCGAAATCGCCGCCCGGGGATCCACATAACGCGGCATCGAAGCGACACGTTCGCCACCGAGCAGGGCCATCCCACCATGGGTTCGGAGAGCACCCAAGACAAAGCCGGCCCCGAGCTGGCCGGCAGCACGCGAAAATGGCTGGTGAAGCAGTTAATCGCGCTGGCGATTCCGGTGGCGGTTCTGTTCGCGGCTTCCGGCCGCCTCGACTGGACGTTGGGGTGGGCGTATGTGGCCGTATTTTTCGTCGGATCGGGACTGACGGCAGTAATTCTGTTGCGAACGAGTCCCGATCTCGCGAAGGATCTCTCGCAGCTTCAAAAAGGGACCAAGACCTGGGACCTGGTCGCCGCGCCCGTCATGGTCTACAGCATTGTAGCAACATGGGTTGTCGCCGGATTGGACGCGCGGTTTGCATGGTCCGCGGCGCCGCATTTCAGAAGCACGTGGCGCCGTCCCACTTGTCGGTGGCATAGGCGTCGAGTTCCGGAGGGACCTGGGGCCGTTGCTCGGGCTTGAATGAAAATCCCATTTTCGGTTCGTTCCAGATATCGACCAGGGACCCCCCGACGGTCCGTATGAAAGCGACGGCGCCCGTGAGCGAACCGTAGGGGCCGTGAAGGATGTGCGGTGGGCGCCAGAAATAGCCCCCCGCGACACTAACCTCGCGCGGCCCGATCATTTCGCCGGCAACGATGAAGCTCTCTTCGACCGTCGCGTGCGTCTCCTGCAATCCCTTCCAGTCCGGCGGATAGGTTTGCGGCGAGGCGCAGAACAGGAGGGTCTCGTCCTGGGTGCGCGGGTCCTGGCGCAAATACTTAATGCCCGCCTCATAGTGCTCCATCTCGTCGCCGGCATTGGTTTGTTCCTTGTGGCTGCCGCTGCGGTCCCACATCATGTCGATGGTGCGGATCTTCTTGATGAGAAGCGATGCGTCGAAACCGTCGTGATAATCCGCCACCGGCCGCGTCTCGGGCGTTGCCGAAAAGAAGGTCAGAACGACCGCGCCCTTCGGCGAAGTCAGTTCGTCGCGCGGATAGCCGGCGGGAAGAAAGGCGTAATCGTGAACGCCGTAGGTTTCGCCCGCGATCTCGATCTCACCGTCGAGCACGAAGAATTCTTCGTCGGCGAGCATGACCTCGGGTCCCTCCCGCGTCCACCCCGCGGG
>PVBE011141680.1_pt1 | contig 39317 bp, 36 predicted proteins | sample 1631181 | NCBI WGS metagenome assembly PVBE01 (sample SAMN08397723, study PRJNA350692) | Marine metagenome, whole genome shotgun sequencing project. | isolation source: water | place: Pacific Ocean | collected 2012-04 | reverse complement strand
GGACTGCGACGACGGCGACGCCGGCGCCTACCCCGGCGCCGAAGAGATCTGCGGCGACGGCATCGACCAGGACTGCGACGCCTCCGAGACGGGCGACTTCGACGACCCCGACTGCTGGCCCGCCAGCTGCTCCGGCTGCTCCACCACGACCCGGCCCCCGGCCGCCTTCCTGCTGCTCCTGCTCCCCGCCGCCGCGCTCGCCCGCCGCCGCCGCACAACGGGGTCAGACCCTGCGAGCTTGCTCGCTTGCGCGGTGCTCCTGGCGACGTTGCTGCCGGCCGCCGCCCAGGCCGCCGACCCCGCCGCCGCCGCCGAAGCCCTCGCCGACGGCCGCTGCGATGACGCCCTCGCCCTGGCCGAGGTGTGGACCCTGGAGAAGCCCAACGACGGGGATGCCTGGCTCCACCGCGCCGAAGCCTATCGCTGCCTCGGACAGACCCGCGGCGCCGTGCTCGCGTACCGCCGCGCCGATGCCCTTGGAGCCCTCGATGCGGCCGCCCAGATGGTGCGCGACACCCTGGCCGCGCGCCTCGCCACCGTCGTCGCCTCGCCGTCCTCGTCCCGGCTCCCCTCCCCGCCCCGCTTCCAGGTGCTGCTGGCGGACGGCTCGGTGGTCGAGTCCGTCGTCGCTGGCAACGAGTCCACGCTGGCCGATCTTCCGTCGTCGACGGACCTGATCCTCCGGGTCGGGGGCCTTGGCTTTGCCCAGGTCGACCACGGGCTCCCCGCGCTCGCTCCGGGCGAGGTCCGGGCCGTCAAGATCAAGGCGGAGTTCGTCGGTGTCGGCGGGATCCTCCTGCCCCCCGGGGGGCCCGCCGTGGAGGTGACCTTCGCCGATCCCGACGGTTGGGAGCGCCGACTGCAGCCCGGTCAGCCCCTGGAGGTGACCGCCGGTCCGGCCGAGGTGTGGGTCGCCAATGACTACGGCCGCCTCAAGTCCCGCCTCACGGTGGTCCGAGAGAAGACCGCCGAGATCGACCTGCTCCCGCGTCTCCCGTCCGCCCTCAAGCTGGTCGGGGTGCCCGCCGGCTCGTCGGTGCGGGTCTACGCCGCGGGCGAACTCTCGGACCCGGTCAACGTCGAACACACCCTCGATCCCACGATCGGGACCATCGACGCCGACACCGGGCTCCGCATCGCGCCGCCGCTGGAGGTGGATTCCCTGCCTCCCGGCACCGCCGGCGTGTTCGTGAACCACCCCCTGCTGGGCGCGTCCGCCCTCGAGGTCGTGATCGCCCCGGGGGAGGTCAGCACCTCGTCGGTCGACTCGGCCGCCATGGAGGGAACCGGGGCGGTACGGGAATCCTGGCTCGCGTGGCAGGCCGAGCATCCCCAGGAGGCCCCCGCCGACCGGGCCAAGGTGGCGGTTCCAGCCGTCGTGGCCGGCGTTGCAGCCATCGCCGCGGGGGTCTTCGCGGGCCTCGCGGTGGACGCGGGGACCCGCGCGGACACGCTGCGCGACGAGGCTCGGACCCACGCGGCAGCGGGCGATCACGACGCTGTCTCAGCCGCCTGGTCGAGCCATCAGAGCGCGCTCGGAAGTGAGCGCGCCCTCATCGCCGGCTCGGCCGTCGCGGGAGGAATCAGCGCCGCGGGTTTGGGCTTCGCGGTATTCTTTGGGACTCAGCGGAAGCCGATCGCCGCAACGTCGGGCGATTGGGAGCCGTGGCCCCAAGGGAGTGAATGAGGGAAAAGCCGGCCACCGACCTCGTCGATGTTCCCGCCGCCCAAGGACTGAGTGAGCTGACGGAGTTGCTCCCCGGCGAGAAGCTGGGCCGCTACGAGTTGGAGACGCGGATCGGCGAGGGCGCCTTCGCCGAGGTGTGGCGTGCGGTCGAGATCGGCACGCACGGGTTCCGCAAGCGCGTGGCGCTCAAGATCCTCAAGCCCGATGGGGACGATCCCGAGAGCCTGGACGCCCTCCTGGACGAAGCCCGCCTCTGCGGTCACCTCCACCACCCCGGCCTCGTCGACGTCTACGGCGTCACCACCGATCGCGGCCACACGTTCGTCGCGATGGAGTGGGTGGACGGCATCTCGTTGGACAAGCTGCTCGACCGCTTCCTGCAGCTCGACCTCCGGGTCCCGCCGTCCGCGGTCATCGACCTCGGCATCCAGATCTGCAAGGCCCTGGACCACGCCCACAACGCGACCGACCACGACGGACACGCCCTCGAGCTCATCCACCGCGACCTGAAGCCCGGGAACATCCTCCTGACGTGGAACGGGCACGCCAAGATCACCGACTGGGGTATCGCAAAAGCGCGGACGTCGAACCGGTCGACGCAGTCGGGGATGCTGCGCGGCACGCCCAGTTACGTCGCCCCCGAGGTCTGGTTGGGGCACCGCGACTTCAAGCCTGCGAACGACCTCTTCGCCGTCGGCGCGATCCTCTGGGAGATGGCCGCGGGGGAGATCCTCCTGCAGGGCGACATCCCCGTGCTCATCGGCCTCGCCACCAACGGGAGCGTCGAGGAGGACATCCAGCGTTTGCGGCTCTTCTCCCCGGAGCTGTGCCCGGCCGTCCGAGGCCTGCTCCAGCGGGATCCGCAGAACCGCACCGCGACGGCGGCCGAGACCGCGCGCCTGCTCGAGGCGGCGGTTCGCCAGGTGCCGTCGGGAGGCGGTCTGCCGGCGATGATGCAGCTCGCGGCGCCGATCGTCGGCCACGGGGTGGGCCAGTCCGGGCTCTCCGGCCGCGGGATGGAGCTGGTCGAAGGGGGCGGTCACGCGTGGACGGCCCTGCTGGAGTGCGCCGGCCTGCACGGCCTCGACCTCGACGCGGACGAGACGCTCGTCTCCGCGAGCTTCGACCCGGTCTCGCCGGCGGACCTCGTGGGGCAGACGCGAAAGCTCGGCACCGCCCCCCCGCCCGTGCCTCCGGAGCCGCCGTCCAAGCCGCTGACGGTCCGCCCATCTCTGCTCGGAGCGGGGATCGCGGCGGTGCTCTTCGGCTTCATCCTCGCGTTTTCGCAGTGGGCCAACGGCGTGGGCCGCGGAGCTCCGCCGGCCGACCCCCCGCCCGTGGCGTCGGCCGCCCCCTCCGCTCCGGCCGCCGAACCGAAGGTCGAGGTCGTGCCCGAGCCCCCGCCCGAACCTGTCCCCGGGGACCAGCCCGAGGCCGATGCGTCCGACAAGCCGACCCGCATCTCCCGCGCTGACATCACGCCCGCGCCCCTGGCGGAGCCGCGACCCAGGACCCCGGCCCCACCACGCCCGAAGGCCACGGCCCCCGCCCCCCCCCCGGCGGCGGCTTCGGCGGCCGGCTGCATGGTGTTGCAGTCATCCCCCCCCGGCGCCGCGGTGTTCCTGGACGGGGGATCCACCGGCGTGCATGCGGGCACCGGATCGACGGCGAAGCTGGACGCACCGTCCGGGGCCCACACCATCGGCATGGGCATCGGCGATTCGCCTCAGGTGAGCACGTCGGTAAATCTCAAGGGCGGCCAGAAGGTCACCGTGTGGTGCGATCTCCTCGGCGGCGCCGGCTGCCGGGTCACCGCCGGGGGAAGCTGCTCCTAGGCCGGCGCGGGCTCCATCGCGGCCCAGCTGCCATCGGTCTCCTCTTCCGCCTCCGGCTCCCGCCGGACCATCTCGGTCGGCTCCCATCCACCCTCGCTCGGGGCCCGCTCGTCGTCGGCCCCGAAGAGCACCCGGATGTCCTCCACGATCATGTAGAGCGCGGGCACCAGCAGCAGGATGATGAAGGTCGCGAAGAGCACACCGAAGCCCAGCGAGATGGCCATCGGGATGAGGAACTTCGCTTGGACCGACTGCTCGAAGATCATCGGGAGCAGCCCGAAGAAGGTCGTCAGCGACGTCAGCAGGATCGGCCGGAACCGCCGCGCTCCGCCGTTGGTGATGGCGTCGTAGGCGCTCGCCCCCTGGCGGCGGTACCGGTTGGTCGTATCCACCAGCACCAGCGAGTCGTTCACCACCACGCCGGCCAGCGCGATGATGCCCAGCGCGCTCACGAATGACAGCTGGTAGCCCATGATCAGGTGGCCCCAGATGGCACCGACGAACCCGAACGGGATGGCGCTCATGATGATGACCGGCTGGATGTAGCTCTTCAGCGGGATCGCCAGCAGCGAGAAGATCACGAACATCGCCATGAGGAAGTTCGGCCCCAGGGACGCGAACACCTCGCCCTGCTCGCGCTGCTCCCCGACGAGGCCGACCTGCAGCCCCGGGTAGTCCTTCTTCAGCCGCGGGATCAGCTCCTCGTTGACGGACTCCAGCACGTTGGTGGGGGACTTCACGCCCGGCGCCAACGCTCCTTGGATGGTGACCACGCGGCGGCCGTCCTCGCGATCGATCGTGGTCGGCGCGCGGTTCCGCGTGAACTCGGCGACCTGGGTCAGGGGCACGAACCCGCCCATCGGCGTGCGGATCTCCATCGTCTCCAGGTCGTACTCGCTGACGCGCTGCTCCTTGGGCAAGCGGACCATCACCCGGATCTCGTTGCGGCCCCGCTGCTCGCGGAGCGCTTCGGCGCCATAAAACGCCGTGCGGATCTGCTGCGCGACCATCTGGGAGGTCACCCCCAGCGCCCGCGCCTCGGCCTCCTTGAGCTTGAAGTCGACCTGCCGCTTGCCGCCGACGAAGCCGTTCTCCACGTTCGTCAGGTCCGAGTAGGCGCTGAGGGACGTGGCCACGTCGGCACTGGCAGTGCCGAGCACGTCGCTGGAGCGGTGCGACAGCTGCAGGGCCACCGCGGCCCCCGCGGACGGGCCGATGGCGGAGGTGAAGATCACCGAGTCGGCACCGATGAACTCCGGCGTGGCGGCCTGCCAGGCGTCCTTGAACGAGGCGGACGTGAACGTGCGCTGCTCGCCCGGGACGAGGTTGATCTCCAGGCTGACGATGTGGCTGCCGACCTCGACTCCACCCGGTCCCGGACCCCGCTGCGGGGGGGACTCGCCGACCTGCAGGAACATGCCCCGCAGGTAGGGGTCGCCGCCGAACTGCTCCATCGTCTCCTCGGCTGTCGCCTGCAGGACCGCTCCGGCGGCCTCGGCCTTCTTGACGTTGGTGCCGTAGGGGAACCGCACGGTGGCACTCAGCACGTCCCCCTCGAGCGCGGGGAAGAAGCTGCGAGGCACGATGCCGCTGACGACGAGGCTCATCGTGACGGCGAACAGCGCGATGGCGAGGGCCACGGCGGAGTAGCGCCAGCGGACCACGAGGTCGACGGTCGGCCGGTACACGCGGCGGATGAAGAGCTGCAGGCCGTCGGCGACCTTGCTCTGCACCGCCACCACCGGGCGCAGCCAGCGCGGGTCCTCGCCCATGTGGGCCAGGTGCGCGGGGAGGATGAAGAAGGACTCCAGGAGGCTGAAGATCAGCACCCCGATCACCATCAGCGGGATGATCCGGAAGATCTTCCCGAACAGCCCCGGGATCATCAGGAGGGGGCTGAACGCCGCGATGGTCGTGAGGATCGCGAACGACACCGGGGTGACCATCTCGCGGGCCCCGTCGACGGCGGCGTCGAGCTTGCTGCGGCTCCCCGCGAGCATCTTGGAGTAGCCCGCCTCGCCGATGATGATCGCGTCGTCGACCACCATGCCGAGCACGATGATCAGGGCGAACAGGCTGACCATATTGATGGTCATGTCGAACCCGGGCATCAGCAGGAACGTGCCCAGGAACGAGATCGGGATGCCGAGGGCGACCCAGAAAGCGAGCCGGAGGTTGAGGAAGAGCGCGAGCACCAGCAGCACCAGCAGCAGCCCCAGCCGGGCGTTGCGGACGAGCAGGTCGATGCGGCCGCGGAGCATCTCGCTGTCGTCGCTCCAGACGTCGAGCACGACGTTGCCGGGGAGCTCGCCCCGCAGCTTATCGGCGTAGTCCCGCACGGCATCGGCGACGCCCTGGGGGGTCTCATCGCCGACGCGGTAGGCGGTGATGCGCACGGCCCGCTGGCCGTTGTAGAAGCCGGACTGATCGGTCTCGGCGTAGCCGTCGCGGATCGTGGCGATGTCGGCCAGACGGACCGAGCCGCCCGCGGCCGTGGAGCGGAGGATCATCGAGCCGAACTCGGCCCCGGTCTGCCGCCGGTCGGACAGCCGTACGAGGATCTCGCCGCTCTCGGTCTTGAGTCCTCCGCCGGGCAGCTCCAGCGACGCCAGCCGGATCTGCGCGGCCACGTCCTGCAGCGTCAGCCCGAACTCCTCGAGCTTCTCCCGGCTCACCTCGATCGCGATCTCCTGGGCGGGCACGCCCTCGATCTCGACCTGGGTGATGGCCTTGCGGTTGAGCATCTCCACCCGCGCGCCCTCGGCGATCTCCTGGAGCGTCTGCAGCTCCTGGTCGCCGGCGATGACCAGCGAGATCACCCGCTGCTTCCGGCCGGCGATGGCGATCTGGGGATCCTCGGCCTCTTCGGGGAACGAGCGGATGCGATCGACCTCGGCCTTCACATCGGCGAGCACGCGGTCGGGGTCGGCGTCGATGAGGAGCTCGGCACGCACCGCCCCGGCCCCTTCGGAGGCGCCCGAGGTGACGCGCTTGACGCCGTCGACGCCGCGAACGGCTTCATCGATCGCGAGCACGATGCCCTGCTCGACCTCGTCGGGGCTGGCCCCGGGGTACAGGACGGTGACGCGGATGAGGTCGAGGTCGAAGGCGGGGAACACCTCCTGCTTGATCCGGCTGGCGCCGAGTGCGCCACCGGCGAGGATCACGATCATCAGCAGGTTCGCCGCGACGTGGTTCTTCGCCATCCAGGCGATGGGGCCTGACTGGAGCATCGTCTAGCCCTCCTGGGCGCTGGCCCGGACCGGCGCTCCCTCGATGGGGAGCGACAGCGGCGTGGTCACGACCCGTGCGCCGCCGTCGAGGCCGTCGATGACGAACGCGGTGCTTCCGTCCCGCCAGCCGACGGTGACGTCACGCCGCTGCAGGGTCTCCTCGGACGACACGGTCCAGAGGATGGCGCCGTCCACGAGCGCATCGCGCGGCACGGCGATGGCGCCGTCCACGGGCAGTCCGTCGATCTCGACCTTCACGAACGCACCCGGCAGCAACGGCAGGCCGTCGCCCGCGAGCGGCTTGTCGATGGCGAGGTAGAGCTCAGCGGTCCGGGTCTGGGGGTCCAGCTGGCCGGCCAGCTGGGTCACGCGAGCTTCCCGTTCGATCCGCTGCCCGCCGCCCAGGTCCTGGACCACGCGCGCGGTCGAGCCGTCGCTGCCGTTGATGCCGGGGATGGCCACGTGGGCCAGCTGTTCGACGGGGATGGCGACGCGCACGCGGAACCGGTCGGTACCCACCAGCGTCACGATCGGCGCGCCGGGGGAGAGCACCTGGCCGAGCTCGGCGGTCTCGTTGAGCACCATCGCGTTGAACGGCGCCTGCAGGGAGGTCCGCTCGAGGTTGAGCTTGGCCCGGTCGTGGCCGGATTGGGCCGCGACGAGGGCGGCCTCGGCGGTGGCGAGTTGGGGACCGCGCAGCGCCAGGGGAGCCTCGGACGCGTCCCGACCTTCGCTGAGGAGGTCCCACTCGCGGGCGGCGGTGGCGCCTCGCTGCTTCTCCAACTCGACGTCGAGCTCGGCCTTCCGGACCCGCGACGCCTCCTGAGCGACGGCCGCCTCGTAGTCGCGGGGGTCGACGCGAAGGAGCGTGGCGCCCCGGCGGAATCGTCCGCCGGGATCGAGCGCGTCGGCCACGTAGACGACCTCGCCGATGACCAGCGACGACAGGCTCACCTGCCGGTCGCCTTCGACGGTGCCGGTTGCTTCGATGCGGGCGCGGGGGGCGCCGGCGGCGACCTCGACGTACTCGACGGAGGCGATGCGCGCTTCGGGCGCCTTCTTCTCGGTCTGCTTCTTCTGGGAGATGACGAACCGAGCGGTGCCGACGCCGACGGCGACGATCACGACGGGGAGGATGAACTTGACGATCTTGGGTGCGGTCATCGGGCACCTCCAGCGGAGTTGAGGCGGGCCGCCCAGGGCGCCCCCAGAGCGGTGTGCAGGTCGACGCGGGCGCCGAGGACGTCCCGTTGGGCCTGCAGTTGGTTGAGCTCGGCCGCCTGCCAGGAGGCCAGCGACGTCAGCACGGTGAGGTAGTTGACGAGCCCCGAGGCGTACTGCCGGGAGCTCTCTTCGTAGGCCACGCGGGCCGTCTGAAGCTGGTCGGTGAGGGCGTCGAGCCGATCGGCATCGGTCTCCTCCCGGATGAGCGCGCTCTCGACCTCGGCCCGCGCCGTAAGGGCGGCGGCGGACAGGGATCGGGCGGCCGCATCGCGGGATGCGGCCGCTTGCTTGAGCTGACCGTGCCGCTGCAGGCCGTTGAAGATCGGGATGGAGACTCCGGCGCCGAAGCCCCAGGTCTCCTGGCTGTCCCACTCCTTGAACCAGCGCAGCTGGTAGCCGACGTTGCCGGTCAGCCGGAACGTGGGGGCGAACGACAGCGCTGAGCTCGCGACGCGGTTGCGGGCCGACAGGTACCGGTTCGACGCGGCCGCCAGGTCGGGGCGGGTGGTCATCAGATCGGCGGGGGTACCGATCCCCGGCGCGGGGGGCAGGGCCGGGAGCCCCGAGTCGGTGGGGAGCCGGGGGTCGCTGGGATCGCGCCCGAGCAAGGTGGCCAACTGCACCTCGCGCAGCCGCAGGATCTGCTGCGCCTGGGGCAGGAGGGCCCGGGTCGCGGCCAGCTGCTGCTGCTGCTGGAGCACGTCGAGGCCACGCGCGTCCGAGGCGATGAACCGTGCTCGGGTCAGCTCGAGCAGCGAACTGTTGGTCTCGATCTGGCCCTCGATGAGGGCGACCCGAGCGCGGGAGGTGCGCACGTCCAGCCACGCCCCGACCACCTGCTGCACGACCGCCCGGGCGACGCCGTCGCGGTCGTTCTCGGCGGCGGCGGCATCCAGCTGAGCGGCGCGCAGGGCCGTAGCGGAGCGGCCGACGTCGATGTTGAGTCCGAAGTTCAGGAGCGCCGACCCGTTCCACGTGACGTCGGGGTCGTCCTCGTCGTCGTCGTCCTCCTCGGCCGGATCCTGGCCGGGGATGCTCTCCGCCAGATCGGACAGCTGCTCCAGCAACTCGGTCAGCTGCGGCGAGACCTGAAAGGAAGCGTTCGAGCTCGGGCTCGCGTTGAGGCCGACGTCGAAGCTGGCGGTGGGCAGCAGCGGGGAGACGCTCTGGAGGGTGACGCCGGCGGCGGCGTGGAGCCGGGCCTGGGCGGCGCCGATGTCGTGGTTGGCTTCCAACGCCTCGACCACGAGCCCGTTCAGGGCCGGGTCCTGAAGCGACGTCCACCACTCATCGGACTCGTCCGCACGGATGGCGGTGCCGGTCGAGTACCTCGCCTCTTCGTCGGGCACGACCGGCTTGATCGGCCCGCCCGCCCACGCCGAGGCGGGCAGCAGCAAACACAGCAGCAGCACAGAACGAATCATCATTGGGCGGACCTGGGGGCGATGCCGTGCCACACGACGTCGACGACGGCGTCGGAGAACGCGAGCAGCTCGTCGTCGGTCATCACCTGGTCGGTGACGTGCGACATGAACGAGTGCATGTGGAAGGCGCCGAGGAAGGCGGTGGCGGCGGCGAGCGGGTCGGCCCGACGGGCCAGTCCCATGTCCATCGCCTGCTTGAAGTAGCCGGTGAGCAGGCGGCGGGCCATGACCGGGGGCGGCTCGTCGTAGCTCTTGAGCAGCTCCTCCATGTCGAGCCCCGACGACTTCAGGACCATGACGCAGGGGACCATCGCGCGGAAGAACACGACGTAGCCGTGGGCGAGGCTGCGCAGCTGCTGCTCGAAGGGCACGTCCGCGGACGGCCCCTGCTCGACGATCCCCATGAACGCGGGCTGCGCCGGGGGCATCAGCGCCGCGATCATCAGGTCCTGCTTGGTGCCGAAGCGCTTGAACAGCGCGGCCTGCGACAGGCTCAGCCGGTCCGCGATGGACTGGGTGGATGCGCTCGGTCCGTGCTCCAGAAAGACCGCGCGGGCGGCATCCAGGATCGCTTCGTCGCTGACGGTGCGGGGTCGGCCCATGGGGACCTCCAACGGGGTTAGTTCGTGACTGGTGACTTACTTAGCCTGCCGAGCGGCGGTACGCAAGTGTTCTTGAGCAGTCACTTACTAATTCGTCAGACCCCCGAGCGGATGTTCAGGATGTCGCCATCCTGGACGATGTAGCTCTTCCCCTCGACGCGGTAATCGCCGGCGGCCTTGGCCGCCGCTTCGCTTCCGTGCTCCACCCAGTGGTCCCAGCCGAGCACCTCGGCGCGGATGAAGCCGCGCTGCAGATCGGTGTGGATCTTCCCCGCGGCGACCGGCGCCGGGCTGCCCCGACGGACGGTCCACGCGCGGCACTCGTCGGGCCCCGCGGTGAGGAAGCTGATCAGGTCGGTGAGCTCGTACGCCTTGCGGATGAACGCCAGACGCGCCGGCTCCTCCAGCTCGAGCACCTCCAGGAACTCGGCCTGCTCGTCCTCGTCCAGGTCCGCCAGCTCCATCTCGAGCTGCCCGCACAGCGACATCGCGGCCTGTCCGGCGCCTTCGGGGGGGGCCGGGTTGCGCCACTGCGCGTAGGCGTCGTCGCCCCACTCGTCCTCGCCGAGGTTGAAGAGCGTGATGACCGGCCGGAGCGACACGAGGGAGTAGCCCGACATCGCCTTGAGCTCGTCCTCGGTGAACTCCAACTCCCGCAGCGGGGTCTCGTTCTCCAGCGCCTCGAGGGCGCGTTCGAGCACGTTGCGCTCCACCGTCTTGGCGTTCTCGCGGCGCAGCCGGTCGACCCGCTTCTCCACGACCTCGAAGTCCGCGAGGATCAGCTCGGCGTTGAAGTCGGCGACATCGCGCGCGATGTTGATGTCGCGCATGCCCATCGGGTCCTCGTACCCCCGCACGACGTGCACCAGCGCATCCACGTTCCGCATCGCCGCGATGGTCTTGGCTTCCAGCGCCTTGGCCTCGGTCGCACCGGGGTTGCCGGCGATGTCGACGAACGTGATCTCGGCGTACGTCGTCTTCTTGGGGGAGTAGTGGTCGGCGAGGTTGTCGACCCGGGGGTCGGGGACCTTGATGTTGCCGAACGTCACGTCGCGTCCGGGGGACACGCCCGGTGCGAGTGCCTGGAACACCGTCGTCTTGCCGCTGCGGGGAAACCCCGTGATGCCTACCTGCATGTCGCCTCCGAAGGGCGCGGAACGTAGCGGGTCGGGGCGTCGCCGTCGAGGCCCGGTATCGTGGCCCGATGAGGGTGATGCTGCTTCTGGTTCTGGCCGCGGCGCTGTGCGGCTGCCCCGACGACGGTCGGCTCGATCCCACCGACGACGACGACGCCTTCGGGGGGCCCGACGACGACGACAGCGGCACCTCGGACGACGACGACGACGACAGCGGCACCTCCGTCGACGACGACGACACCACCCCCGATCCCTGCGACGAGCCGCCGCCGACCGATCTCTGCTTCGGCATCTGCCTGGGCTACGACCCGGTCTGCACCGACGGCGTTTGGGACTGCTCCGGCACCCCCGGGTGGGAGCCCGAAGAGGTCAGCTGCGACGGCTTCGACAACGACTGCGACGGTGAGGTCGACGAGGGCTCCATCTGCCCCGACTGCGACTACTCGATGCCCGACATCGAAGCCAACCTGCACTCCATGTGGGACCTGGACTTCGACTTCCAGTGCAACACGTACCTGACGACCAACATCTCGGGCCCCGACTACACCACTGTCGTGCCCCACGAGCCGGCGCTGGACCCGCCCACGACCTACTACGGCAACGCCAACCAGAACATGGGCTTTGCCCTCGTCGATCCGGACCCCACCAACGAACGCGTGGTCGTCACCTACCAGTGCTGCCCCAGCTGTGGCTGCCTGGCGTCGAACGGCCTGACGCTGCTGTACACCTGCGATCCCGACGACCCCGCCTGCGGGTGCACCGGGCAGACCAACTGCCCCGGCTTCCTGGACACCCCTTTCCTGCCGACAGGCCAGCTGGACACCAGCTTCCCGTTCAACGGCTGGAACATCTCCACCCCCAACGGCCTCGCCGTCGGCCCCCGCAATTCGTACTACGTCGGCAACTTCCGCCCCCAGACGTGCTCGGACGAGGTCGGCTGCACCGCCTGCGATCCGGACAACCCGGGCGTGCTGTGCAGCACCGACCAGCCCAACTGCTGCGACACCGGCACCCTCGGCCGCCTCGCCCAGTTCACGCTCCCCACGTCCACCGGCGTTGCCAGCTGGCGGGTGGTCGCGATCTTCGAAGGGGAGGAGATCCTCGGCCTCGCCGCGGGCCGCGACACCACCGTGCTCGTCGGCACCAAGATCAGCGCCTCGGAGGGCCGCCTCTACCGCTACGACCCGACCACGGACTCCTCGACCCTGCTGGCGACCTACGCGGGCCCCGTCTACTCGATCACGCAGGCCCGCTGGACGGGCGACTGGTACCTCGCCATCGACGCGGTTCCGGAGATCGTGCGGTTGGCGGAGGACGGCACCACGGTCCTGCCGCTCCCCGCCTCGATCCCCGAGGATCCGCCGAACATGGGCGTGCTCCAGTGGGCCCCCGACGGCCAGCTCTACCGCCTGATCGGCTACGGCGACACCACCTCGCCGCTCGAGGTCTACGCCTTGGACTGATCAGGGCTGCGTCGTGACCTTCAGGTCGCCGCGCACCTCGCACTGGCAGGCGAGCCGCACGTCCGTGTCCGCGAACCGCAGCTCCTCCCACGTCCAGCGTTCGTTGGTCGCGGCCGCGTCCCCGTCGATGCGCACCCGGCAGCCGCCGCAGAACCCGCGCCCGCGGCAGTGCAGCCACTTGCGCAGGCCGCTGCTCAGCTTGATGTCGTGCTTGCGGGCGAGCCGCCAGAGGTTCTCGCCGACGCGGGCCTGCACCGTTCGATTCTCGCGCTCGAAGTGGACCCGGGGCACGCGCGTAGACTATCGGTCCGCCGTGCTCGTCGTCTTGATCGTTGCCGACTCCGTTCGCGCTGACGCCCCCAACTTCGGGGGCGGGGCGGCGCGCACCGACGTGCTCGATCGGCTCGCCGCCGAAGGCACCGTGTTCGACGACACGTACGCCTCCGCCGGATGGACCGTGCCGTCGATGGTCTCCATCGCTACCGGCACCTACCCCCACCGGGTCGGCGTCTCCCGGTGGAGGCATCCGTTCCCCCGCCACCGCCCGACCTTGATGACCGCGTTCGCGGCCGCCGGGTTCGACGTGCAGACCGTGGTGCACAACCCTCGCTTCTGCCTCGCCAACACCGGCTTCCGGGGGACCGTCAGCGACAGCGAAGTCCCCGACGACGTCGAAGCGGCCCTCCGCGCCCCCGCCGGCACCGACCGGTTCGTGATGATCCACCACTGGTGGACGCACCTGCCGTACGTGAACACCAAGCTCCCGCGGAAGGAGTGGAAGCGCGCCTGCGACGTGGAGATCGAGGCCCTCGGGCACGATCCCGAGGACGCCGTGCCCCGGCTCCGCGGCGACTACCACGACGCCCTCGCGTGGATGGACGCCGAGCTCCTCGGCCGCTGGTTGGACGCCGCTCAGTCGGGCGGCCAGGACGTGCTCCTGGCTTTCACGGCCGACCATGGCGAGACCTGGGGCGACTCCCTCCCGGACGATCACGCGGTCGAGCACATGTACGACCTCCACGGCCGCTGGCTGACGGACGAGACGACCCATGTCCCTTTGATCTTGTGGGGGCAGGGGAGCAACGGCCCGATCCCGGCCGGCCAGAACGTCGGCGGCTTCGCCCGGGGAGTCGACCTCGCCCCCACCCTCTGCAGCCTCGCGGGGGTGCCATGGCCGGGGCCGATCCCCACTCACGACGGTCCCACCCTCGTCGACCGCGGGATCGGCGCCGAGGGGGAGGAGCTCGAGCTCGATGGCGTCTCCCTCGCCGCCGCCGTGATGCTCGGCCGCCGCACCCCGCTGGAGGAGGCCCTCACGGTCACCTCCCACAACGCGATCGTGCCGGCGAAGTACCCCAAGTCCGGCCGGCGCATGTGGAGCCGCTTCGCCCTCCGCACCGACCGCCGCCGCTACACCTGGGACGGCCTCTTCGGCCTCCGGGATGTGGGCGACGTCGGCCCCGCCGCGGCCTCGGGACGGGTCGGCCGCCTGAAGGATCGGTTGGTCGGGGTGCCGCGCATTTGGAGCCGCCTCGCCGACGAGCGGGCCGTCGCGCTGGGGCCGACCACGAAGCTCCCTCGCGACCTGTACCCAAAGTTCCGGTCCTCGACCGACGATGAGGACGACGGGGGGCTGGAAGAGGCGATGCGCATGCTCGGCTACTCGGGTGACTGACCTCGGGCGCGTCCTCCGCGTCCTGCGGTGGATCGTGAGCCTGATCGCGATGGCCGTGATCGGCGTCGCCCCGGGCCTGTACATCGTGCTGTGGACCGCGAGCCTCGAGTCGGCGGAAGGCGAGCCGTTCGTGGTCGGCCTCGTCGTCGGAGGCGTGCTCATCAGCCTCTTCCTGGCCGGTTTCGCCAAGCTCCTGTTTGGCCCGGACGTCGAGGCGACGCGGCGGGCCCGGCAGTTGGGGGTGCAGGCCTCTCCCTACGACGAGGTCGGCTTCCCGTCGATTCGGCTGCGGGTCCCCATGCCGGTCCCGTTGAACGCCATCGCCCAGGTCTGGGGGATCGGCGAAGACGTCGACCTCGGCGACCGCCGGCTCGACAAGGCGGTCCAGCTTCGAGGCCCCGCGGACCTGCTGGTGGCGGCGTTGGACGAGCGCGCCCGCCTCGCCCTGGGCGACATCATCGAGCTGTACGAAGGCACCATCCGCAACAGCCTGGGTCAGGTCTTCGTGCCCCTGCGCGCCCCGAGGGAGACGGCGGGGGAAGTGCTGGCGGATCTCCGTCGCGTCGCCAGCGCACTGGCCATGGACCCCGCCGAGGTGCCCGACGCCCTCGCGACGATCGCGCGAGAAGGCTCGATGCCGCGTCGACGTCGGGCCGTCGCGGTGATGATGGGGCACCACCCCCGGCACCCCCAGGCGACGCTGTTGGCCGATGAACTGTTCGCCGGTGACGAGTACGGCCTTGCCAAGATCGCGGCCTCGGCCCTGGGGCGGGAGGACGTGCTTCAGGCGATCGAGGCGAGGGAGCGCGGATCCCGAGGGGGCCTATCGCTGTCAGCGGCGTCCGACGACGGGGGCGAGTTGAGCCTGGCGGCAGAGGCGGGGGCGGGGGCGGGGGCCCTCAGCGAGGCCGAGGAAAGCTGAATCTCCCGCGTCCCCGACGCAGGCCAATCAGCGCGATCCAGAGCGAGGCGAACACTCCCACGGACCCCGATCCAACCGCATCGCACGAACAGCCGGTGCGGATGCGGCCGAGCGGGATCGCGTTGACGTAGGAGCCGGGGGTGCCGTCGTTGTCGCAGTGAACCAGCAGCAGCCGCTGGTCGGTCAGCCCGATCTGCAGCTGGTTCAGGCGGGCCAGTTCCTTGCCCGCGACGATCCGCTCGCCGGGGTAGAGGCGGCGGCCGCGGGTGACGAAGCGGACCGACTCCCCCTCCCGGAGGGCCGCGTCCACGACTCGCTGCAGTTCGGGCCCGAGCATGCCGTTCAGGCGGCGCCTTCCCGGCAGAGCAGGAAGTAGTTGGCCGTCCTCGCCCCCTTCTTGACCGCCCGCCCGATGGACACGTGGTCCGACACGCCGCGCATCACGTCGATCATGTGGCCGTACACCAGCGTCGAGATGCCGCTGTCGTTGGCCTTGAGCTTGGGCGCGCCGTCCAGCCGCTCCGGCGGGGTGGAGTAGTAGTCGACGTGCATCTCGCCGTCGCCGGGGCCGGTGCGGAGCACGAAGTGGCCGGGGCCGACCAGCGGCATCATCGAGCTGTGGTTGTAGCCCCACATCACGGGGCTCTCGGGCTCCGGTCGGGCGAACCGCTTCTCGAAGATGCTGAACAGCGGGAGGCTGTTCTTGCCGTAGTGGCGCACGAAGGTCTTGTCGTCGGTCGCCTCCGGCACGTAGTAGGCGTGATCCAGCGCCTTGAAGCCCTGGGCGGCGGCGAACAGCTTGCGCTGGAGCCCGCCCCCGACCCGGCGGACCTGCTTGACCCGCTCGTCGTGCGGCAGCGCGTCCAGGTGGGCCGCGACCGTGTCCATGTCGATGGGGTCGCACTTGAGGAGATCGGCAAACGTGCTCATGAGGGGGCTTCTACTCCGGAACCAGCTCGAGGTGAAGCACCTCGGGTCGGCAGTTGAATCGTGCACGGATCGGGAGCGTGCCCAGGCCGCGGTTGACGTACATGCGGCTTCCCTCGACCACGTACCAGCCCTGTTCGAAGCCGTAGGCGCTGGGCACCGTGATCGCCCCGTAGCCGGGGAGCCGCACCTGGCCCCCGTGCGTGTGGCCGCACAGCGCCAGGCCGATCTTGGCGTCCGACGCCTGGTAGATGAGGTCAGGCGAGTGCATCAGCAGCAGGGAGGGTTCGTCTGTACCGACCCCCGCCATCGCTCGGTCCAGGTCGTCGTTGCCCGTCCAGTGGTCGTCGATGCCCACCAACCGAAGCCCGTCCAGCACCACGTTGGCGTTGCGGAGGTGGTTGACCCCGTGGCGGTCCAGCTCGCGGGAGATGCGTGCGCCGTCGGTCCAGTAGTCGTGGTTGCCGAGGATCAGGTAGGTCCCCAGGCGCGCCCGCAGTCGGCCGAGTTCCTCAGCGATTCCCGAGATGTAGGTCGTGTCCTCGGTGACCAGATCGCCCGTCACGACGACGACGTCGGGGGCGGCCCGGTTCACGCGCTCGACGATCTTGCGGACGAACCGGAGCGGGACCGCGTCCGAAGCGTGAATGTCGGTCAGGTGCACGACCTTCAGCGGTGCCGTCAGACCCGGCATGACGACCCGTTGGTGGGTCCCTTGAACCCAGCGGGGCTCGACGTACCAGGAGTAGACCGGCCCTAGCAGGGCGGTTCCCACCGCGGCGGTCAGCAGCTCCCGGCGGGAGGTCAGATCAGTCCTCGACACCATGCTCGGCAAGCAGCGCTTTCATCTGCTTCCCCAGCTTGGCGTCGAAGCTCCGTCGGGCTTTGGCGCGGAGGGTCAACAGGATCACCTTCTTGGCGTCCGGGGTGAACTCCCCGATGCCTTCGGCGATCGCCGCCACCACGATCCGCAGGGTCTTGTCCCGTCGGGCCTCGAGGCATTTGATGAGCACCTCGGAGTCGTCCGTCGGGAGCGCCCCCTTGGCCTCGATGTAAGCGTCGATCGCACCCTGCAGAGACCCGCGGTCCGCTTCCAGGATTCCCTTCTTCAGGGAATCGCCCTTCTTGTCGCGGAAGAGCTCCTCCAGCTCGCCCTTCAGCGCCTTCTGGGCCTGGGCGTTGGCGTACCGGTCCTTGGCCTTGGGCTCCCGTTCCTGACCGGCCTGGTCGCTGTGCGGAGAGATGTCCTTGCGGCGGTCCTTCTCCCGCCAGGACAATTGCTCTCGCTCACGGTTCTTCGGATCGCCGTGAGTGCGCATGGCGCGCGCCTTGTCGATCCGATCCTCCATCTCCCATTTCTTCGCCATGTCGGGAGGGTACCGATTGTCGAGGAGATGTTGAATGCTCGTTCACAACTCGCAAACCCGTTGATTTCCATTGCATTCGGCAGGTGCAGCCGTATCGTTTCTGTGCCCGAAAACCGTTTTGTTTGGGCAATTAGGAGCGTGATGAGCGAATCCCTCACCATCGAGCAGAAGATCGAGTTCGCCGAAACTGCGAGCACGGTCGACGTGGAGAACCTCGAGGACTTCTGCACGGAGCACGGGCTCCCGTTGCAGGACGTGACCTCCTGGTCCACGGCGTACCACACCGGCGGAACGCTGGGCGTGCAGGCCATGGTCCTGCACTGGCTTCCCGAACGAGCCCAGGGGCGTGACTGGCACGAAGGCGTCAAGAACGCCGTCAAGAAGTTCCGTCCGCGCCGCCTGCGCGTACTCAAGGACGGCAACCGGTTCACGGCTGAAGAGGTCAAGCCTCTGACCCACCGGAACATCGTGCACACGCCCGTGTTCCAGCTCCGCGTCGTCCAGGAGGGCGCCACCGAGCACTGGTTCCTGTACTGGAAGCGCGCCGACGGCAGCTGGTGGCCCTACGCCGGCAACCCGTCGTTCGACAGCATCGAAGCGGCCGTGGCGGAGGTCCAGGCGGACCCCCATCGCTGCTTCCGCCTGCATCCTCTGCACTAAGAGCGACGCAGGGTCTAATCGAAGACCCGCACGATCCGAAGCACACGTCCGCGCACGAGCACGTTCTCGGCGCGGCGTGCGCCTCTGCGTGACTCCAGCCGAGGCCGGGGGGGCAGCAGCCCCAACGAGCCATCGCGCAGGGTGGTGACGCGCCGCACGTCGCACGTGCCGTCCGCGAACTCGACCAACGCGGGTCCGTCTCCTCGGGAGGCGGGCCGGACGACGATCAGGTCGCCGTCGTAGATCCCATCGGGCCCCAGCCGATCCCCCTCGATCTGGATGACGTAGTCCCCCTGATCGGGCGTGCCGCCGACGCTGACCTTCGGATACGGCGTCTTGGAACGTCGAATCCGCCGGCCCGGGGCGAGCACCCCCTTCATCGGCAGCAGCGCGCCCAGCGTCTGGGTGCCGAGTTGCCGATCGTCGACCGTCAGCTCGAGGCCATGCGCCGAGCCGTCCATGATCAAGCAGCCCCGCTTCTCCAACGCCTTGAGGTGCTGGTGCACTGTCGAGGGCGAGCGGTCCAGCATCTTGGCGAGCTCCCGCAACGACGGCATGCGGCCGTGCTCCACGGACCAGATCCGCATCAGCTGGAGCAGCTCGAGCTGGCGCTGGGTGACCCGGAGCGGTTCGGGGCCGTCGTCCTCTAGAACCGGCCGTCGCACCACTCGACCATCGCCGTGCGGGAGGCGTTGATGACCTCGCCCTCGCTGCTGAGCCAGAGCATGTCGACGCCGTGGGAGGTGCCCGGGAACGTCGTCAGGTCCGTCGGATCGGACGAGTTGTCGAACATCGTATGCACGTCGGAGGCGGACGGCTCGTCGCCCTAGGACGCCATGTACCGGATCGTGTGGAGGTCGAGGCCGTCGAACGGATCGGCCTCGGCGGAGTCGTCGTCGTCCCCCGCGGAGTCGTCGTCGTCGCCGCGTTCCTCGTCCTCGGGCGGCACGTAGACCTCGAACGCGGGACCGTACGCGGCGAGGCTCGCCAGGTCCGCGCTGATGGCGACGGCGCACGCGACGTGCCCCTTGCCCAGCGCGGCGGCGCCGAGGCTTCCCGACGATCCGAACCCGAGGATGCCGATAGCCTCGCGGGCGACGAGCCCATCGGCCTCGGCGCGGCCCTCGAGGAAGTCGAGCCAGGACAGGAGGTCGGCGGGGAACTTGGCGGGGTCGTGCACCAGGTCTGCCCAGTCGCCGTCGCTGTCGCTGGCGCCGTGGCTTCGCAGATCCGGCGCCAGCAGGGCGTAGCCTCGAGTCTCCAGCGCGCCCCAAATCGGATCCCAGTCGAACCGGCTGTTGTTGGGCCCCGGCTGGTGCAGGAGGATCAGCGTCGGCGTCGGGCCGGTCGCCTGTTCGTTGTAGGTCGCCCGCAGTGTGAGGCCGTCGGGTGTGTCGTAGGTGACGGCGACGCCCTCGACGCCTTCGTCACCGCAGCTGCAGGCGAGCAGGCTCAGCAGCCCGAGCAGGGCCGTGGTCTTCCTCATGACTTCTCCCCTCCGAGGCCAGCCGCAGAGCGAGCTGCCTCCTGAACGCCGCGCGCGAGCACGGAGCGAAGGCGGCCGTCCTCCAGGGACAGCAGCGCCGAGATTGTGCACCCCGCGGGGGTGGTCACGTCGTCCTTGAGCGAGGCTGGGTGGCGGCCGGTGTCCAGCACCATGCGGGCGGCCCCCTTCACCGTTTGCGCGGCCAGCTCGGTGGCGACCTTGCGGGGCAGGCCCATCATCACGCCGCCTTCAGCCAGAGCCTCGATGATCACGTAGACGAACGCGGGCCCCGAGCCGCTCAGCCCGGTGACCGTGTTCATGTGCTCCTCGTCCAGCCGCAGCACGCGGGCCAGGGGCGTGAAGATGGTCTCGGCCACGTCGAGGTCGCCCTCGCTGGCCTTGGAGCCGGCCGACAGCACGACCATGCCTTCGCCGATGAGGCACGGCGTGTTGGGCATCGCCCGGATCACGCGGACGGGGCAGCCGGCGGCGTGCTCGAGGGCCGCGATGGAGACCCCGGCGGCGATCGAGATGATGAGCGGGTCGTGCTCCAAGGCGCCTTCGTCGGCGAGGTCCGAGAGCACCTGGGCAGCGCCGTGAGGCTTGGTGCAGATGAGCACGACTGAGGCGCGGCGCACGGCGGCGGCGTTGTCGGTATCGACGGCGAAGTCGACGAGCGAGCGGACCTCGTCGGCCTCCCGCGCGTGCTTGACGGTGCCGGAGATGCCCTCGGCGGTGACGACTCCGGCGCGGAGCATGCCCATTCCGAGGGCCCGACCCATGGTGCCGGTCCCGAGGACGGCGACGGTGATTGACGACATGGGCGAAGCCTACCCCAGCGTCTCCGTCGCGTTTTCGAGCTCCTCCACGTCGGGGAGCGGCTCGAGCTTCTCGCCCGGGGTGGGGGGAAGGCCGCGGTCGACCAGCGCGTTGATCGTGCCGCCGGCCATCAGCGCGAAGCTGCCCAGGAACATCCACGCCATGATCACGGCGAAGCTGCTCAGCGAGCCGTAGGTGACGTTGAACTTCACGAACTTCGTCGCGAACGTCGTGAACGCCCACGTCGCCCCGACCCAGCCGATGACCGCGCACATCGATCCGGTGGAGATCGCCCGCCAGCGGGGGCGGATGTCCGGGAGCAGGTAGTACAACTGTTGCACGAAGAAGGCGCCCAGCAGGAGCAGCACCGGCCAGCGGACCGTGACGATGAGCACGCCCGAGCTGATCGGGAGCCAGCCCTTCTCGACGATCGCGCCGACGATGTTGTCGCCCAGGCTGAGCAGCAACACGGTGATCACGCCGCCCAGCAGGGCGCAGACCGTCAGCCCCATCGAGCGCAGCCGGCGGAACGCCTCGGACGTGATCTTCGGCACCCGGTAGCTGCGGTTCAGCGATCGCGACAGCGACACCAGCGCGCGGCTCGCGGAGAACAGCGCGATCGCCGCCGCCGCCGTCAGCAGGCCGGTCTTGGGGTTGGTGATGAGCTCTTCGACGTGCCCGTACAGCAGGTCGTAGACCTCCGGGGGGAGCAGCGGCCGGGCCACCTCGAACATCTTGTCGATCGGCGCTTCGATCGGCAGGTACGGCAGCAGCGTCACGAGGAAGACGAGGCCGGGGAAGAGGCTGAACAGCAGGAAGAAGGTCATCCCCGCGGCCATCTCCACCGTCGCGTCCTGGCGGATCGTGCGAGGCAGATCGCGGAGCGCGTACCAGAGCACGAGGCCGTGCTCCTTCATGGTGTCGGGGAGCTCGCCCAGCGGGCGCGTGACCCAGGGAAGTTGTTCCTGCCAGCCCATCAGCGAGGTTCCTCCTTGGGAGGAGGCGCGATCGTGTCGTGGAGGGTCACCAGGGCAGTTCGGTAGCGGTGCGTGCGGACGTTCTCCTCGGTGGGGGCGGGGACCGCGAGGGCGTCGTCGATGGCTGCGAGGGCGGCGTCGTCGTTCCCCACGGCGTGGAGGATCTCGGCGAGGCGGCGGGCCGCCCGGAGGCGGTTGTCGCCGTACGAATGGGTGAGCGCCCGGGCGGCCGCGTCCGCGGCGCCGTTGCCCCCCGGTGGTCGCGGAGGAAGCCGGCCTGCTTGTAGTGCCAGGTGAAGTCCTGGGGGGTCAGCGCCACCATCGCCGCGATCAGCGGTTCGGCCACGTCGGCGAGGCCGGCCTTGTTCAGGAGGGAGACGAGGTCGTGCACCCGGCCCGACTGCTCCAGGAGGCGGGGGCGGACGGCTTCGGTCAGCAGCGAGTCGGGGAGGGCAAGTGAGAGCCGGCCGTCCTCGAGCCGCGGAAGGTCTGCGGTCTGCTGTTCGGCGATCAAGATCGCGGCGGCGACTCGGAGCGCTCCGTCCGCGAGCAGCTGCCGGGCGCCATCCTCGTCCGTCCAGTCGGCGCGGTACCAACTGCCCAGGGCGATATCGTCGTGCAGGTCGGGGGCGTGGTCGACGAGCTGGCCGGAGATCGAGGTCCAGCCCCGCCCCAGCAGCACGTTGGCGGGTGAACGGGCTCCCACCGCGGCCGCGATCCGGCCTTCGTAGTGCGCCTTCAGCTCCTCGGCCCGCGCTGCGTCCTCGGCTTCCACCATCTCGATCGCGGAGCCCGCGTGGTGGGCGGCGAGGCCGGGGAGGGGAGAGGTGTCCGCCGCCGCGAGGTTGATCGCGGTGGCGAGCGCGTCCTCATTGGATCCGCGCAGCGCCTGGAGCGCCAGGCGAAGGCCTTCGTAGTCCTCGGCGAAGGCCTCGGCGGCGTGCGGCTCCATGCCGACCACGAAGGCGACGGCGGCCTCGGACTCGTTGGCGGCGACGAGCTGTCGGAGCAGGTCCACCGGGGTCGCTTCGGCCGCCGCGGGTGCGTAGGCGGCGGCGTGGAGGCGGGCGGCGAGGGCGTCGGTGCGGCCGTCGAAGCCAGTGATCCGGTCAAACTCGATCCCGGCGGCGTCCACCACGAGCAGAGTCGGGTAGCCGCCCACCTGGTAGCGGTCCTTGAGCTCGAACGAGGCGGGGTCGTCGGCGTCGGCCTTGAGCAGGACGAACTCGCTCAGCACCTCGAGCCGCTCGGGTCGGTCGAGGAACTCCGCTTTGAGGCGATCGCAGGGGGGGCACCAGGGCGCGTAGAAGTCGATCAGGAGGTTGCGCCCGGAGGCGGTCGCATCGGCGAACGCGGCCTCGACGTCGCCCTCCTTGGTCGCGTCGTACCAGCGGCGTCTCGGCGGGAGCATGGCCGCATCGGTGACCTCGTCGGGCACGTCCGCTCGCGACGGGACAGCCCGGGGGGCGGGACCCGGCTCGGCCGTGAGCTTGCCCCGGCGCTTGCCGCGGGCGGGGATCGTCTCGGTCGCGTGGAAGGGCAAGCAGATGCTGCCGTCGTCGTTGCAGACGCCGCCCGAGACCGTCAGGGTCCACCCGTCCGAGGCTTTGTCGCGCACGCGCACCGTGCTCAACTCCAGGGAGCCCTCCGCGGGCAGCTCGGCCTCGATCCAGCGCGTCGTGAACGTCACCCCGTCGACCAACTCGACCTCGACGGGGAGGCTCGGAGCGAGGTGCGAGCTGCCCTGCGGGGTGATTCGCACCTTCAACTGCGAGGGTGCCTTGGCCCAGCAGATCTCGGGCGGGGGCACGTCGTCGTCGGCGGCCGAGGCGGGAGCGAGCAGCAGCGCGGACAGCAGCAGCAAAAGACGACGCATCGGGGCGTATCCTAGTCCACCGTGACGCTGCGTACGCCGATCCTGCTCCTGGCGGGGGTCCTGCTGCTGGGCTGTGGAGATCCCGGACGCGACCTGACGCGGGTCACCGGCCTGATCGACGGGGGCGACGATGAAGCCGCCGAAGACCAGCTTCGCGCCGCCCTGGAGCGACACCCCGAGGACGTCGAACTGCTGCTCGTGGCGGCCGACTTCTACCTGCGGGCCCACGCCGAGGAGCACTACAAGCCGCGGCTGTCGCTGCACTACGCCATGCGCGCCGACCGCGCCGCCAACTACCAGGAGCCCCGCGCCACCGCGGCGATGGTGCGAGCCCATCGCGGGACCGGCGGCTTCGAGGAGGGGGACGCGCTCGTGCGTGAGGGGCTCGCGGGGCTGAACCACCCCGACGCCGAGGCCCCCGTGCAGCTGAGTCCCGTCGATCCCGACCTCGTCGAGCCGTCCCCCGAGAACCTCCAGGAGCAGCGACGTCGCGCGGCCGCGGGCCCTGACCGCTGTGCCTCGGGGCTGCACCTCGTCCCCGCCGGGCGGTATCCCCTGACCGACGGCACCGAGGCCGTCGTGGAGGCGCCGTTCTGCGTCGAGGAGGTGGGGCGGCCGGTTCCCGCCTCGTGCGCCACCCGGGAGCTTCGCGACTGCGATGCCACGGAGACGACGGTCGTTCGCGGGCCCGTAGCGGGGCTCCTTCAGGGGGCGATCACCGATCACCGCTGCTGCGCTCCGATCGATCTGGGTCGCTAGCGTCCCACCTGGTCCGCGCCCAGGGACGGTCGCGTCCCGATCGCGCGGGGAATCGGGGCTTCCTCCCACGATCTGCGTTCCGGCACGGCGTCTGCGGAGGTCCTCGTCGATGCCTCCCGTGAGTCTGCCCCGCGTTCGGGTCCCGAGGTGCCCGCCCGGTCCGATGCTGCCCCGGTCAGCGGTTCGACCCGCCTCTAGATAGGATGGGCCCTGGAGGAAAGACCGAACGATGAATCGACGCGAATTCCTGGAGATGCTGGCCGCGGCTGGCGCCGCTGTCCCCGTGACCCTGTCCCTGGCCGGCTGCGGCGGTGGGGTCGACGATGACGACGCCACCTCCAACGACGACGACAGCGCCGGCGACGACGACGACGCCACCTGTGAGGTGGGCGCCGCCTCCGGCACCTCGAACTCGCACGGGCACAGCTTGTCGATCCCGGCCGATCACATCGCCAACCCGGATCAGGACCGGACCTACACAACGGTCGGGGGGCACGTGCACACCATCACGGTGCTCGCGGACGAGCTCGCCGACTTGCGGGACAACTGCACGGTCACCATCGACACGACGAACCTCCACGCGCACACGTGGGTGATCAGCATCGACTGACCCTCGCGACGCGGCGCCCTTGCGGAGCACCAACCGGTCCACTACTCTCCGCCGTCGCTCACCATTCGAGCGCCCGAAATGGACTACGGAGACCCGATGCGGACCAACCTGCTCCTCGCTGTCGCTGCCTTCACCCTCGTCGCCTGCGGCGGCGGCGAAACCGGCGGCACCTCTTCGGCCCCCGCCGCCGACGCCCTCTGCAGCGCCCCGACGGACACCACCGCGGTGGTCAAGGAGGCCGGCGGCTACAGCGTCTCCCAGCTGGAGTGGGACGCCGAGCTGCTGACGATCCCCAAGCGGGCTCGCACCCGCTACGAGAACGACAAGGGTAAGGAGGACATCTCCGACCGCGTGCTCCTGAACAAGGCGCTCTTCGCGGAGGCCTCCACGCGCGGCCTGCTGGACGATCCCCAGGTGCGCATGTCGGCCCGCCTCGCGGCCGAGGAGGCCTACGTCCAGGCGCTGCTGAGCTCCGTTGAGGACAACGCCGCCAGCGACGAGGCGGTCCAGGCCTACTACGACGAGAACAAGGACAAGTACTCGCGCCCCATGGCCCGCGCCCGGCACATCCTCGTGAAGGAGAAGGCCCTCGCGGACGACCTGTACAAGCAGATTGAGGGCGGCGCCGACTTCGGCGCGCTGGCGAAGGAGCACAGCACCGACCGCGGCTCCAAGGGGCGCGGCGGCGAGCTGCCCTGGGCCACGCGGGAGCGCTGGGTGCCCGAGTTCGCGGATGCCGCCTTCGGCCTCGAGCCGGACCAGGTCAGCGAGCCGATCAAGAGCAAGTTCGGCTACCACATCATCCAGGTCCTCGAGAAGCGCGACATGCAGCCGCTGGACGAGGTCCGTCCCGGCATCGAGCGGGTGCTCACCCGCAACGCCGTGCGCGACTTCCGTGATGGCGTGAAGGACGACCTCGGTCTCCAGGCCCGGAGCGGACCGCGTGACGGCGCTCGTGGCGACAAGATCATCACCCCCGCGGGCAAGGCTCCGGAGGGCAAGGATCTCGAGGCCAAGGACAAGACCGAATAATTCGGCATTCGTCCTAAACGCCGGCCCCTCCCCACCGATAGAGGTGGGTGAAGGAGAGGTCGGCGATGACGAACACGAACCCCAACCGAGATGAGCTTGACCTCCGCCTCGCCACCGAGCTGTGGCAAGAGGGTCTGGAGCGGCAGCTGGGCGGCGACTTGGACGAGGCGATGCGCCTCTACCGTTGCAGCATCGAGATGCACGAGACCGCCGAGGCTCACACCTTCTACGCGTGGGGTCTGTCCTTCCAGGGGAAGCTCGAGGCGGCCATCAAGCAGTGCCAGCGGGCGATTCAGACCGACGGCACGCTGGGCAACCCGTACAACGACATCGGCGCGTACCTGGTCGAGCTCGACCGCGAGGACGAGGCGTTGCACTGGTTCGAGCGTGCCAAGGCCGCTCCCCGCTACGACAACCCGCAGTTTCCGTACTTGAACCTCGCGCGCATCCACATCGGACGCTGCGACTTCGGCCTCGCGCTCATCGAGTTGCAGGTGGCCGAGGTGCTGGCCTCCCACGATCCGCGGGTGGACCAGCTCGTGACCCGCGTGGGTGAGCTGCTGGGCGACTTCGAGGCGCCCCCCGCCGACCCCGCCGTCGCCGCCTAGGCGTCGACCTCGGCCCAGCCGTTGCCAGCGACGATCACACCGTCCTGGTTCTTGACCTCGACCTGGTAGGCCTTCCGTCCCGCCTCCGTCGTGCCCGCGTCGTACAGGCGCGTGGTCAGCTCCCAACCTGGCAGCACCGGCTTGGTGAAGCGCACTCCGAAGCGATGCAGCTTGCTCGGGTCCCGATCCAGGACCTCCTCGACGATCGCGCGGGCCGCGAACGACATCGTGCAGAGCCCGTGGAGGATGACGGTCGGGTGGCCGGCCGCCTTCGCGATCGACTCGTCCGTGTGGATCGGGTTGTCGTCGAGGCTGGCCTCGGCGTAGCGGCTGGGCTGATCCATGTCGACGGTCATCGTCGCGGTGGCGACCGCCTCGCCCTCGGGATCGCCGGCGGCGCCGGGGGGCACCGTGCCGAAGACCTCACCGGACTCGACGCCGGGCAGGGTCTGGCCGCGAACGAAGACGCTCATGCGCGCCTCCACCCGGGTCTCGCCGTCGACGAGGCCGAGCATGCGCCACGCGATGACGCAGCCCTTCGACTTCTGCGCGACCGACTCGAGGATGCCGCGCAGGTTCACGATGTCGCCGGGGCGGACCGCGCCGTGCCAGGTCATGTCCTGCTCGCCGTGGACGAGGCGGAGCATGTCGAGATCGAGGTCGGGGTCGCCGACGCACTTGAACATGAGCGGGTGGAACAGCCGGACCGGGAAGACCGGCGGAGCGACCACGTCGCCCTCGGTGTAGCGGGGGTTCAGGTCGTTGGTCGCGGCGGCGAACGCCTTGATCCAGTCTTCCTTCACCATGATGTAGTCGGCCATGTAGGTGCGGCCGATGGCCTCCCGCAGGTCGACCGCCTTCTTGGGCGGCGGCGCCTTGCCTCCACCCTTGGTGGCCTTGGCGGCGCGGACCTCGTCGGGGCTCGCGTCCATGCGGAAGTTCGTCGAGAACTTCATCAGCTCGCCCATGTTGTCGGCGGTGATCTTGCCGCCCATGAACGCCCTGGTTCCGTCGATGCGGCCTTCCAGCATGCCGACGATCGTGTCCACGTCCGTCTTGATGGTGCAGGTGGGGCTGCCGTTGAGCCCCTCGGCGGTGGTGCAGACGCCCCCGCCGATGGTCATCGTCTGGTCGGTGCCGCCCTTGATGACGAAGTGGAACGTGCTGGCCCAGTCACCGGCCTTGTCGGGGAGGAAGCCCAGGGGCAGCAACTCGAACGCCTCGGTCACCGGATCCGCGGCTGCGCCGCCGCCACCCGCTTCGGCCATCGCCGCGGCGATGTGGCCACCGATGGTCTCGAAGTCGAACGCTCCGCCCATCTTCATCATGTCGCCGAGGTTGTCGGCGGAGATCTTGCCGGCCATGAACGCCTTGGTCGGGTCGATGGTGCCGCTGAACATGCCGACCACCGTGTCCTTGTCCGTCTTGACGGTGCAGGTCGGGGTGCCGACGAGCCCTTCGGCGTACTCGCACTTGCCGTCCGCGATGGAGAGCGTCTGGTCGGACGCGCCCTTGATGACCCAGTGCATGTTGGTCTTCCAGGAGCCGGCGGCGTCCGCCTTGAAGCCCTTGGGGATCTGCGCGAACGCGAGGCTCACCTCGTCGACTTCGCCCGCGGCAGCGGCCGCCGGAGACTCGTACTCGCGGGTGATCGCGTCGAAGTCGTCGGCGATCTCCTGCGCCGTCCACGGCTCCGCGCCGTCCTTCGTGACGCCGTCGGTCTGCGTCATCTTGTATTCGAACATCTGGTTGCCGTGCACGCCGAAGACGCGGCCGGTGACGCCCTCGCTGAGCTCGGATGCCAGGTAGATCACCATCGGGGTGATGTGCTCCGGCGTCATGTCGTCCGGGACCATGTCGATGTCCTCGGTCATCCGGGTCTTGGCGACCGGGGCGAGGGCGTTGACGCGGATGCCGCCTTTGCGGCCTTCCTTCGCCAGCGTGCGGGTGAACCCGGCCACGCCCGCCTTGGCGGTGGCGTAGTTCGTCTGGCCGTAGTTGCCGAGCAGCCCCGCGAGGCTGCTGGTGTTGATGATCGTGCCGCCACCTTCGCGGTCGAGCATGTGCAGGTAGACGGGCCGCGAGACGGCGTACAGCGACTTGGTGTGCACCTGCATCACCAGGTCCCACATCGACTCCTCCATCTTGGCGAAGCTCTTGTCGCGGAGGATGCCGGCGTTGTTCACGAGCACGTCGATGCGGCCGAAGCTGTCGAGCGCGATCTTCGTGATGTTCTCGCCGCCGTCCATCGTCGCGACGTTGTCGTAGGAGGCGACCGCCTCACCGCCCGCTTCGCGGATCTCGGCGACCACCTGGTCGGCCATCGCGTTGCCGGCCCCGGAGCCGTCGCGGGTTCCGCCGAGGTCGTTGACCACGACCTTGGCGCCTTCGGACGCGAAGGAGAGTGCGTGCGCGCGGCCGAGGCCTCCACCTGCGCCAGTGACGATGACAACCTTGCCGTCGAACAGTCCCATCAGAGCTCCATGCAGCCTTCCGCGCGCCTGCGTGGCGGCGGGGCGCAGGGATCCTGCGTCCTGTTGACTGATTAGTCAATCAGGAGCGTCAGCCTCCGAGATCGAGGGTCTCCGTGCCCGGGTCGTGGGGCTCCTGCTCCTCCTCCGCCATCTCGAACAGGGAGCTCATCGTGACCTGCACCCGACCGCCCGACATGAAGAGCAGGCCTCCGACGCCGAGGATGAACAGGGTGTTCATGACGAGGCCGGCTTTGGTCAGGGCGTGGTGCTTGAGGGACCCTGCCATCGGGACGAGCAGGGGGATTCCGGCGAGCAGCAGCGCGACGAAGGCGCCGATCCCGGTGAACCCGTCCTTCGCGGCGTAGTCCATGCCCACCTCCAGCATCTGGGCCTTCTCTGTGGGCGCCGCGGTGGCGACCGCCTTGAAGGCGATCACGATGCCGCTGATCTCGGGGAGGCCCCAGGCGCTCCAGGCGGCCACGACGCAGGCAAACCAGACGACGAACCGGGCCCCTGCCGTGCGGTCCTGGTCCTCCGGCGCGGCTTCGGCGCGTACGCCGACGGCGACGAGGCAGGGGAGCGCGAGCACGGCGACGATCACGCCGCTGGTGACGATGGCGCTGGCGTAGCCCTCGGCCATGCGGATGCCGGCGAGAAACCCCGACACACACGTGCCGAGGAACGCGAGGACACCGACGGCGACGGCCGGACCGGGGGTCCAGATCCCCCGGTCCCCTCGCACGGAGACGAAGTGGGCGACGGCGACGCAGAAGGCGACGAACGGGCCGACGACGATGGCGCAGAAGCGGGCGAAGGCGTCGGTGTACAGCGAGATCGACAGCCCCTTAGCCATCATCGTCTGCTTGTACTCGGGCGCGGCGGTCGCGACCGCCTGGTCGACCAGGGCGAGGCCGCTGAGCACGCCGACCCCTCCCATCGCGATCATGAGCCCCATCGGTGCGATCCAGATCACCGACGGCGAGCGGACGCGCATCCCGTACAGGATCGCGCCGACGAGTCCGACCAGCGGAGTCAGGGCGGTGAAGGCCAGGATGAGGTACATCCAGGGGCCACCTTCGCGGAAGAAGTCGAGCATGTACGGCGACATGGCGCCGAAACTACCAGCGCGCCGTCGGACGCGTACCCCGACCCCTGGATAGACTCCCGCCGTGCCCGAGAACCCCGCGCCTCGCGATCCGACAGTCCCGCTGGGGCTCGCCTTCGCCGCCGTTGCGGGGTTCCTGCGACTGCGTCCCCTGGGCGCGCCCGACACCTGGTGGCACCTGTCGGTGGGCCGAACCGTGCTGGAGACGAAGGCGCGCCGCTTCCCCGACGTCGTCGGCATCCCGCCCAAGGACGAGTTCGTGGCCGGCGAGTGGATCTTCGACGTGCTCGCCGTGCTGCTCTTCGAGGCCGGCGGGAGCGCTCCCCTGGTGCTTCTGGCGGCCGCGTTCGCGTCCCTGTCGTTCGTGCTCGTGTGGATGCTCGCGCGCACCCTCGCGGGCCCGGATCACCGCTGGTCCGCGTTGGCCGTGACCACCCTGGTCGCGGCGACGACGGCGGTTCGCTTCTTCCCCCGGCCCCACATCTTCTTCCTCGTGCTCCTGCCGGCCACACTCTTGCTGGCGTCGAAAGCGGCGCGCGCTCCCGCGCGTGAGCAGCTTCCCTGGCTGGTCGGCCTCGTGGCGGTGGTCGCGTTCTGGTCGCAGTGCCATCCGTCGGTGCTGATCGCCCCGGTGGTGGTGGGGGCCGCGGGCGCGCCGTGGGTCATCGGTCCGCGCCGCCACGGCGACGTTCCGTCCCTGACCCCGGCGATGTGGGGCACGTTCGCGATCCTGTGCGTCCTCCCGCTGCTCAGCCCCTACGGCGTCGGCATCCTCGGGCAGGCCGTGGGCCACGCGGGCACCGACTCCACCGCGCACATCGGCGAGATGCACCCCATGCCCCCGGAGTGGTGGTGGCCTCCGCACGCCCGTTCGATCCTGTTCGTCGAAGTCCTCGCCGCGATCGGCATCGTCGGTGCGATCCGCGGCCGCCGCCTCGCCATCGGCCCCGCCGCTCTGGCCGTCTTCGGGCTGATGATGACGCTCAACACCCACCGCTTCCGCAGCGCCTGGGCGATCCTCCTGGTCCCGCTGGTGATCGACGGACTGCGTGGCAGCTTCCGTCGGGACGGGCGGGCGGCGCCGGCGATCGCCATCGCCGCCGGACTGCTCCTGGCGGGGGTGCAGACCCGCGGCTGGGACGGCCCCGGCCTGGGCCTCGATCCCGCCTGGGTGCCCACCGCGCTGGGTGAAGCGGTGCTCGAGCACGACGTCCGGGGACCGATCTTCAACGACTACGACGCCGGCGGCTTCCTCGGCTGGACGCTCTACGGCGAGGCCCGGGTGTTCATCGACGGCCGCACCCCACCCTTCTTCACGGACGATCACTTCTTCGCCATGCGCGCCGCCATAGCCGATCCGTCGGTCTTCGAACGCCTCGATCGCGGGTACCGCTTCACCGCCGCCGTGATCCCCCACGACGTCCCCCTGTGCGCCGGACTCGACGAGCAGCCTCAGTGGACGGCCGTCTGGACGGGACCCCGGCGCACGCTGTTCCTGCGGCGGAAGCTGGCGAGTTCGGTGCCGGCCTGCCTTCCGTGAGGTCCGGAGCTCGACGCCACGGGTAAGCTCCCTCCGCTGGGAGGCCTTGTGGGGCGAGGGACACCGGAACGACAGCTCTTAGCCGCGGGCCTGTTCGCGCTCGTCCCGACCCGGAGCCGGCTGCGGTCGAGGCGCCCCCGCCCCCACCATCCCCCAAGCTGCCGTCCGTGGCCGTCGAACTCGGTCCCACGTGGCCGGCCTACGCGGCTGACCAGGGCCTGCTCCTGCGGGTGCAGGACTTCGGTCCCGGCGTCACCGAAGTGCGCGTGATCAATCAAGGGTGGGCCTTTGCCTCCGAGGTCGACGTCGACCTCCAGATCGTCGCCCCGGCGGCGGACCGATCGACCGTCGTTCGCCTCGAGGGGCTGGAGGTGCCTCCCGCGAACCGATCCACCGTGCAGCTGTTTCAGACGGACCAGCCGTACTGGCTGGGGTTCGCGTTCCGCGACGAGGTGTCGGTCGAGTTGTTCGCGCTGCGGCCCACGCCGCCCACCCCGGTGGATCCTCCGCGCTGAACCGGGCTAGCGTCGTCGCCCCTCCCCGGAGCGCCCCATGCCCGCAGTCCTCGTCCCCGGCCACGCCATCAAGGAAACCCTGCACGACAGCACGAACTCGATCGTGGTTCGGGCGGTGCGGGAGGCGGACGGGACCCCGGTGATCCTCAAGATCCTGAAGGAGGAGTATCCGTCCCCGTCGCGTGTCGCCCGCTTCAAGCGCGAGTTCGAAGTGACCCGCAACCTCACCTTCGCGGGCGTCATCGACGTGTACTCCGTCGAGCGCAGCGGCCGCCGCTGGATGATGTGCATCGAGGAGTACGGCGGCGACTCCCTGCGCCGCCTGGGCCTCGCCGGGAACCTCGAGCTGCGGGATTTCCTTCAGCTCGCCTCGAGCATCGTCGGGGTGCTGGACCAGCTGGCGCGCCGGCGGGTCATGCACAAGGACATCAACCCCGCGAACATCGTGCTCAACCCGGACACGGGCGTCGTGAAGCTGATCATCTCCCTGTACGAGGTGCTGGACGCCGAGACCGACAGCCGCCGGGAGGCGAAGTTGGTGGCCCGGGCGGACCTCGAAGAGGGGATGAAGTGGTACTTCGATCGGGGCTTCGCGGCCGCGTTGCCGCACCTCGAGGCGGCGAAGGCGGCCGCCGGGGATGACCGCGTGGCGTCGGCCTTCCTCGGTCGGGCGCAGGCCTACATGGAGCAGCCGCCGTCGGCCGACTGGGAAGGCTTCGAGGCCCTGGACTACAAGTAGTCCTCCCCCCCGCGGCGCTAGGGGATCGGAGTGCTGAAGTACCGCCGGTACCAGTCGACCGCGACCTCCAGCCCGGACTCCAGGCGGGTCTTCGGCGTCCACCCCAGCCGCTCCGCGGCTTTGGCGCAGTCCAGCGTCTGGTTCGGGATCTCGCCCTCCGCTTCGGCGGTCCCCAGGATCTGATGCTTCGGCTCGGCGATGCCCACCGCGGCGTCGATGGCGGCGCACACCTGGAGCACCGTCCAGGGCCGGCCGGTCGAGATGTTGAACGCCTCGCCGCGGATGCCGACCTCCATCGCCCGCTCCGCCGCCATCAGGTACGCGTCCACCGCGTCACCGACGTAGAGGTAGTCGCGCTGGGCCCGGCCGGACGACCGGATCACCGGCTGCGTGCCCCGGAACCGCGCCCGCAGCATCTCCGGGATCAGCCGGTTGAAGTGCAGATCGCCGGGCCCGTAGAGGTTCCCGCAGCGGAACGTCACCAGCGGCAGCCCGTAGGTCTTGGCGAACGAGTTGGCGGCGATGTCGGCCATCGCCTTGGAGGCGTCGTAGGGGCCGATCGCGCCCAGCGGGTGCGCCTCGGTGTACGGCAGGTCCTCGGTGGGGCCGTAGGCCTTGTCCGTGGAGGCGAAGACGATCGCGTCCAGGAGGTCGGACTTTCGCGCCGCCTCCAGCACGTTCCAGGTGCCGCGCACGTTGTCTTCGAAGGTCTGCCAGGGGCTGCGCTTGGCGGTGCCGACGATCGCCTGCGCGCCCAGGTGGAACACGTCGGTGACCGCGTACTGCTGCACCGCCCGCTCGACGTCGGCGAGGTGCCCGAGGTCTCCGCGCACGACCACGCAGCGGTCGATCAGCCCGTCTTGGCGGACCAGGCAGTCGGGGGTCTCGTCGCGGACGAAGGCGTGGACGCGGGCGCCCCGCTCGAGCAGCCGGTCGACGATGTGCCCACCGAGCAGTCCGGTCGCCCCGGTCACCAGCACGGGCCGGTCGAGCCAGCGGTCGGTCATTTCTCCCAGACCGCCCACGGCCGGTCGCCGTCGTCCCACATGCGGTTGATCTGCATGTACTCGCGGTAGGTGTCGATCGACTTCCAGAAGCCGTCGTGGCTGTAGACGGCCAGCTGTCCGTCGTCGGCCAGCCGCTGCAGCGGCTCCTGTTCGAAGACGCACGCGTCGTCGAGGTAGTCCAACACCTTGGGCTCCAGCACGAAGAAGCCGCCGGAGACGTAGCTGTCGAGCCGCGGCTTCTCGCGGAACCCGGTGGCGTCGCCGCTGCCGTCCCGCTCGATGATCCCGAACCGGGACTGCGGCCGCAGGGCGGTCACCGTCGCCAGCCGGCCCGACTCCTTGTGGCGTGCCAGCAGCGCGCCGAGGTCGATGTCGGCGACGCCATCGCCGTACGTCATCATGAAGGTGTCGTTCCGCAGGTGGTCGCGGCACCGGAAGATCCGGCCTCCGGTCATCGTCGTCTCGCCGGTGTTGGCGAGGGTGATCTCCCACCCCTCGATGTCGTGCGGCTCGTGGAACTCCAGCTCATTGACGGCGCTGCCGGAGCCGTAGCGCAGCGTCAGGTCCGCGGTCTGCTCCCGGTAGTTCAGGAAGTAGTCGCGGATCATCGCGCCCTTGTAGCCGAGGGCAAGCACGAAGCTGTCCAGCCCCTGGGCGGCGTAGATCTTCATGATGTGCCACAGCAGCGGCCGCCCGCCGACCTGCACCATCGGCTTGGGCCGGAACTCGGTCTCTTCCTTGAGACGCGTGCCCTGGCCGCCGCACAGGATGACGACGCGGGGGGAGCTCATCGTCCGCCCGCCCGGCGGCGAAGCATGTTGATCGCGAACTCGATGACCGTGCCCACGCCGACCTTGCTGACCCCGAAGTCGCGCGCTCGCGCGAGCACGTCGACCTCGGCCAGCTTCATCACCTGCTCGGCCACGCCGATCATGATCTCCGGATCGAGGAACCAGTCCGCGGACTTCGGCGGGCCGAGCTGGTTCCACGCGTCGCGCGTGAAGATCTTCGGGCAGCCGTTGGCGTCGGTGCTGGTGACGTGAAAGAGCCACAGCGCGGCGGTGTTGTAGACCCGCGTCACGACGGTCCGCTGCCAGCCGTCCATGCGCTGCACGCGGCGCGCCTTGGCGACATCCACGTCGTCCGCCACGAGTCGGCGGTAGACCCGCAGCACGTCGTCGGCGCCGACTTGGGCGTCGCCCCACATGTAGCCCAGCAGGGGGGTGTCGGCCGTCTCCATGCCGGCGAGGATTCCGCCGCCGTAGCCCTGGTTCTTGTCCAGGTACACGCCGCGCACGGCGTCGTGCTCGGCCTCGAGCCGCTGGACGATCGCCCGGGTGCCGTCGCGCGAACCGTTGTCCACGAGGATCAACGTGAACGGGACGTCGGCTTTGCCGAAGGCGTCCAGCAGGTCGCGGACCACGCGCTGCACGTTCCCCTCCTCGTCGTACAACGGGATGGTGAGGGAGAGAGGGGGGCGCTCCGAGCCGGTGGGCCGGCTTCGATCGGGCGGGATCCAGTTGTCGTTAGCAGCCAACGCTCAGGAAAATAGCTGACCCTGGGCCGACTCCGCGACGATGCGGCGGCAGGTGTCCCATTTGGTGCGCACGAACGAGGGCCACTTTCGCTCCCGCGTCCAATGGTCACGGAGAAAATGGGTCGTCTTCGGATCGCCCGGATATCCGGAGCCCAGCGGCACGCCAGCCTCCAGCTCGATGCCCTGGAGCCGCTCGTCCCGGGTCGTCTTGGCGAACACCGACGCGGCCGCGCAGCACATGTAGGTGTCGTCCGCGCCGTTCTCCGCGATGATCTCGATCTCCATCACGCCGACGGCGGCCAACCGCTCGCGGATGTCTTTGACGTAGTTCGGGATCCCCGAAGGCTGCACGGGCGCATCGAGCACGAGCACATCGGGCTTCAGCCGCGCGGCGAGGTCGACGATCACCCGCTTGCCGATGATCCCCAGGTTTTCCGCGTCGATCACCGCCGGCTCGATGGCCACGGTCTCCCAGCGGATCGCGACGTCGGGGATGCGGCCCTTCAGATCGTTACGCTTGTCCTTGGTCAGCTTCTTCGAATCCCGCACGCCCATGTCACGCAGGGTGGGCTCGTCGGACTCTTCAATCAGGCACGCACCGAAGACCAGTGGACCGAGGACGCAACCGCGTCCCGCTTCGTCGATTCCAAGGCGAATGGGCATCGGCGGAGGGTAGGGCAGCGATGAACCCTCGTCCAGGGTCCGCCAGGTGCATAGCCTGTGGAGACGAAATGTGCCGTAACCCTTCGAAAATTGGTCCTTTTGTGTCGTTGACACCCCCTCTCAGCGACTCTTATACTCAGCGGTCCCCCGGAGGTTCCCGATGATCCGTCAGGTCGTGCCCGCACTTGCGCTGGCTCTCTTCGCTGCAGTCGCCTTGATGGCGGGCTGTGAGGCGCCGCCCGCGGAGGTCACGCTTCAGACGGCCGAACCGCTGGTCCGCCTGTCCCCCCGCTACGGCGGCCAGGGCATGGCCATGACCGTTGAACTGCGCGGCATCAACACCCAGTGGGAGCAGGGCGATCTGACGGTCGACCTGGGCACCGACATCCTCGTCGGCGGCGTCACCGTCAACGGCCCCAACCACGCCGAAGCAGAGATTCAGATCAGCCCCACTGCGGCGCTGGGCTTCCACGACGTCAGCGTCTCCTTCCCCGTCGAGGTCGACGAGGAGGTGACCACCCGCAGCGTGGTCCTCGAGCAGGCCGAAGGCTTCACCGTCGAGCCCGGCGGCATCGTCTCCATCAGCCCCAACCGCGCCCGCCTCGGCGAGACCCTCCAGGTGGAGGTCATCGGCTTCAACACCGGCTGGCAGGACGGCGTCACGTGGGCCGACTTCGGTCCCGGACTGTTCGTGAACTGGGTCACCATCGCGGACCCGACCACCGCCTACGTCAGCGTCTCGGTGGTCCAGGGATCGGACACAGGCTTCCACACCGTCGTGCTCTTCAACGGGCCCTTCGGCGCCACCGCGGACGACGGCTTCTTCGTCGACCGCAGCTCGATCGCCATCGAGATCGACCCGGACCACGGCAACCAGGGCGAGATCCTCCCGTTCGTGGTGCGCGGCTTCGGCACCCACTGGGCCGACGGCATCGACCCCGACACCGGGCTGGAGCGGCAGACGCTCATCGACATGAGCACGTCCATCTGCGTCAACGAGGGCTACCCTGAGTGCCAGGACGAGATCGAGCCGGGCGGCGTCATGACGGTGCTCGCGCCGACCAACGTCCAGGGCTCCATGCAGATCAGCAACGGTGCTGCCCCGACTACGTACGACGTCCGCGCCTACGTGCTCGAGCGTGAGGACTTCAACGAGAACGGCCTCATCGAAGAGGGCGAGTACTCGGTCGTCGAGGAGGTCATCCTCCACGACGGGTTCGAGGTCCGCGAGGTCCCGATCGACTGCAACGACAACCCGGGCGTCAGCTTCAGCTTCAGCGTCACGCGGGACATCGACAACGACACCTGCACCGTCAACGAGTCGGTGTCGGCGTCCGCCGTCTTCTTCACCCCGCTGGACCCGCCGTGCGGCCCGCCCCCCGGCCCGCCGGTCTTCCCCTACGACATCAACTACACGCAGAGCCCGCCCAGCGGTTCGGTCGACTGCCCCGCCACGCCGACGTGCGACGCGGGTCCGTTCGTGTACTTCGAGAGCGACCAGAACACGATCACGCTGGCCCGCCAGGAGAACACCTACACCGGTGAGATCTTCTACGTGCCGGAGGTGCTGCTGACGCTGGAGGACTACAAGTTCGGCTACGTCGACTACGACCTCGTGGCCGACCCGGGCAGCGACGACGACTCCCAGATCCCGGCGTTCCGGGCCGAGGACGTGCTCTTCACGCTCCCGTCGGACTTCGACCTGCTCGAGCCGATGCCCTGCCAGAACTTCACCCACGACCCCGCCGACGACCTCGAGATCCTCTGGACGCCGGCGATGACGTACGACGTCGCGGGCCTCTCGGCGCTGTACTCCGGCTCGGACGCGACGGTGGATCCGCCGCAGCCGTGGCGCGTCATCACGCTGCCGTGGGACGACGGCGAGCACATGTGGGAGTCCTCCGCGTTCCAGCCCCCGTTCCCCGAGGGCGGCGGGTACTTCATCTTCGGCGCCGGCGTCGGCGAGCCGAAGTGGTTCCTGGACTTCGGCAACGGCCCCATCGGGGTCGAGAACCAGGGCCGCTCGGGCCTCACCTGGCGCGGCTTCATGCTGCTGCAGTCCGGTGGCGACGAGACCGAGGAGTAGCCCCTTGAGACGTTCCTTTCTGCTGCTCGCGGCGCTGGTCGCCGGGGTGAGCACCTCGGCCTGCAACGACCCGAACCTCACCCGGCTCAACTTCGGTCGCACGGCGATCGCGACGGGCGACTTCGACACGGTCCAGCAGCTGATCCAGGAGGTCGCCAACACGACCACCGTGGAAGCCGACATCCACTACTACGACGGCTACATCGACGGTCCGCACTTCGAAACGGAGACGGACATCCAGCCCGGCGACCTCGCCCTTCAGGTCGAGGATCTGCTGCGCGCCGACACCAGCCAGGGGCTGGACCAGTTCGACACCACGTTCCTGTCCTGCGGCATGCGCGGGGTGGCGGACCACGTCTACAACGGAGTCGCTGAGGACAACCACCTGGTGGAGGACGGCACCGTCATCGCGAACCTGACGGAGGCGCTGAGCCACGGCGGGGCGCTGTACTTCTCCGACTGGACCTACGACCTGATCGAGGCGACGTGGCCCGAGCGCGTCACCTGGGCGGGCGACGAGGACGAGCTCGATGACGCCCAGCGCGGCAAGGCCGGTCCGGTCAACGCCCGCGTCGTCAGCGAAGAGCTGGCCACGTTCATGGAGGTCGGTGTCGGCGACGAGATCGAGATCGTCTTCAACCAGGGCGGCTGGGCCGTTCCCCTGGCGGTCGCGGACGATGTCGAGGTCCTCGTCGAAGCGGACATCGAGTACGACGACCCGATCACGGGCGAGTTCGTGCTCCGCAACGACGTCCCGCTGGTTTTCTCGTTCACCGACGCGGGCCGCGTCGTCTACACGGCGTTCCACAACGAGGCCCAGATCACCGACGACGCTCGGGACGTCCTACGATTCTCCCTGACGCGTCTCAGCGACGCCGGCAGCACCAGTCCCTGACCGGAACGGAAGCACACGCATGAGCCGATTCCACCCCCGACTCTTCGCGGGGCTCGCCTTGCTCGTGCTCGTGGGCACGACGGCCTGTGAGCCGCCTGTCGAGCTGGTCCGCCGGACCCAGACCGACGTCTTCGAGCAAGAGATCCGCAAGACCGTCGACATCCTCCTCGTCGTCGACAACAGCTGCTCGATGGTGGACGAGCAGATCAAGCTCGCGGCCAACTTCGACAGCTTCATCGACCAGTTCCTGACGGCCGAGGTGAACTACCAGATCGGCGTCGTGACGACGGACGTGACGGCGGAGTCGCGTGGGCTGCTCGTGGGCGAGACCCCGGTCATCACCAGCGAGATCCCGATCGCCGAAGCCCGCGCGCTCTTCCAGGAGAACGTGAAGGTCTGCGCCACCGGCTCCGGCTTCGAGCGCGGCCTCGAAG
>PVBE010828451.1_pt1 | contig 39318 bp, 32 predicted proteins | sample 1631181 | NCBI WGS metagenome assembly PVBE01 (sample SAMN08397723, study PRJNA350692) | Marine metagenome, whole genome shotgun sequencing project. | isolation source: water | place: Pacific Ocean | collected 2012-04 | reverse complement strand
CCGCCCCCACCGCTGCTCGTCCCTTGTCGCTCCATGGCATCTCCGGCGCCCGGCGCCGACCAGATGCTACGCCCCGCGGACGGGGGAGCAAGCGCGCTCGCCCGCCTCGCGGGCCCGCGAGCGCCGTCCGCGCCCTCAGGGGATCGTCGCCGAGAGCAGGCGCACGAGGTCCGCGTGGGAGTAGGACTCGACGAAGGGGTGCGAGTTCTCCTTGAGCTGCTCGCCCTGCTCGTCGAGGAAGCGGTCCAGCTGCTGCACCTCGACCAAGACGCGCGTCGCTCCCGACCCCGCCGGCGCCGCGCAGGTGGTCGACGGACTAAACGGGTCGGTCACGTCCACGACCCGCAGGCCCGCGCCGGCGTCGGCGAGGTAGGCGTAGTCGTCCACTCCCGGCGGAGCGAGCTGGCTGGCGACGACGACGTCACGCACGTCGCCACCGCTCACCGACGAGACAGCGACGATGGCGTCGGGATCGGTCATGTCGAAGACGTGGAGCCCGGCCGCGCCGGCCGCAACGTACAGGAAGTCGTGCTCGCTCGAGGGCGTCGTGCCGCTCGCGGTGACGTAGCGCGTGTAGGCGTCCAGGCCGCTCGCACCCACCAGGGGGAGCCCGCCCACGACCTGACCGGAGCCGAAGTCGGGCAACAGATCGACCACGCGCACACCGAAGGCCGGATCGGCCACGTAGGCGCGCACGGCGAAGTCGGCGCCCGACTGATAGTGGGCGTAGAGCTCCACGTCCGCCGCTTGAACACCGCCGACGACGCCCGCGACCGCCGGCGCGGCGTGGTCGGCGACGTCGACGACGACCAGGCCGCCGCTCCCGGCGGGCACGAAGAGGTGGATGCCCCAAGGGACGACCCGCAGGGCCTCGGGGATCGCGATCGAGGCGACGTGCACGGCCGCGTTGGGCCGCGCGACGTCGTAGATGCGCACACCGACGCCCGCGTCGACGACGTACAGGTAGCGGGCCGCGTAGGCGACGTCGATGGCGTCGACGCCGGCGATCGTATGGGCGGGCGCGCCCGTTGCGTCGGAGAGGCGTCGATCCCAGATCTCAACCCCGGCCTGACCGTTGGCGACGAACAGGAAGTCGGCGGTCCCCTCGACCGTGTTCGGGCGCGAGGCCACCGCCAGGGCGGCGGTCTGGGTGACCGCACCGCTGGCCGCGGGCGCGCACGGGTCCGCCTCGCGGTCGAACTGCTCCGCCCCCGCGGGCCCGGCGGTGTAGATCTTGGCGCGCGCGACGGCGTAGTTGCCCGTCCCCAGCCCCAAGGACGGCGGAGCGCGGTGGCACTCGGCGCAGGTCCGGACTTCGTGGGGCCGCACGGTGTGCGGCTGGACCGGGTTGAGCCCCAGCCCGGAGAGTCCGTTGCTCGTCACCGGCATGGCGAAGTCGAGGATCTTGCTGCCGTCGGGCGCCGTCACGTCAGCGATCGGTTGGCAGGCGACCAGGTAGGGAGCGGCGCGCGCCTCGCTGTTGGGCCCGAGGGAGAAGGTGCGCAGGGCCTCGAAGATCTTGTTGTTGGTCGTGACCTTCCCGATCTCGTACTGGCCGGTGAACATGTTCAGTCCCACGTCCTGCTCGTCGCGCTCGAAGTGGCAGCCGAAGCAGTTGGGGACCCAAGAGGCGTGGCAGGCGTAGCACTCCAGGCCGCCGTCTCCCTTGAGGTGCTCGTCGTCCATGCACGCCGCCGCGTCGGGATTGAAGGACGGCGAGGTGGGATCGACGATGTCCATCACCAGGGGCACGACGTGCTCCGCGCCAGTGACCTTTGAGGTCAGGATCACCTCACCGTTGGGATGCATCACGACGTTGGGGAGCATGCTGCCGTCGTTGTCGGCCAAGGTCGGCGGCTGGCCGGGCAGGCCGTGGCAGGAGCGGCACTCGATCTTGGTCGCCTGGTCCATGTGGCCCCAGATGTTCCCGTCCCCCATGACCTCCGACGCGATGTGGCAGTCGATGCAGTGCATCCCGCGCTCGTGGTGGATGTCGGGCGGGTTCGTGGCGGAGTCGCTCATGTGGTAGCCGCCGTTGAACAGCTCGTCGGTCGTCCCCGGGACGCCGGGACCCGACGGGAGGCGCGGCGGCATCTGGGCGCGGCCGGTGAAGTTGAGGCCGATCCGAGCGCCGCGGTGGTGGCAGTGCAGGCACTGCTCGGTCTGGATGGACCTGGAGAGCACGTGGGTGCGCGGGTGGCCCTGCTCGGCGTGGTCGATGCTCGGGTCGGAGCTTTGGGAGAGGCCGTCGTTGTCGTAGGCCATGTGGCAGGCCGCGCAGCCGTCGGCCCGGTAGAGGCCGTTCCAGCCCGCGTTGCCGCGGTAGCCCTTGCCGCGTGACCACAGGTGGCAGCGCGCGCACTGCTGGGAGGGCACGGCCGCGTAGTGCGACGCGTAGCGGTTCTGGTCCGCGCTCGGGTCGTAGCTGATCATGTCATCGAGGCTCTGCACCGCGCCCTCGGTGTCCGGGACGTAGCCGTCGTCGTCGGAGACGGCGAAGTTGCCGTACAGGGGCCACTTGGTGTCGACCACGGCGTTGAGGTACAGGCCCCCCGCGAAGTGGCCGGCGGTGGTCGACATCATCCCCTTGCGCACGTCGTGGACGTAGTTCTGGTGGCACAGGCCGCAGCTCGAGTCCACGGTCCTCAGGTTCGAGGGATTGACGAACTGCTGGTAGGCGAGGTCCTGGTCGATCGGAGGGATCGAAATGCCGTAGGTGACCGTGCCGTCGGGTTGGACGTGGGCGTGGTCCTTCTTGGTGGCGTAGGGATCGCCGCCGTGACAGAAGGTGCAGTCGAGGTCCATGCCGAACATGTGCTCCATGGCGTTCTCGAGCTGATCGTGGCACAGGAGGCAAGCGGGGTAGACGGCCATAGCGAAGGGCGGGGTGACGGCCGGCAAGGGACCGCCGGCGGCGGGAGCGCGGCGGCAGAGGCGGATCGTCGTCGAGCCGTCGGGGCGTTCGACGGTCACCAGGCCGGCGCGCTCGTCGAGGTGGATGCGCTCGCCGTCATGTCCCTTCCAGTCGAGGGTCTTGCTGTGCGGACCTCGAAGCGCGCCCGGCGCTTGGGCGGTCTGCGCGCCGGTTCGCGCGGCGGGCGGGCGCTGCACGGGTGCGCCGAAGGTCACCAGCTGCACGGCGACGAGGCCGGCGAGGATGCCTGTCAGCGCCACGGCGGCTCGCCTCGAGCCGGAGTCGAGTATCTCGTTCATTAGACAAGCTTACCACTCGCTTCCGGCCGCGGAAGGCGAGCTTGACGATCCTCGTAACGCTTGCGTGGGCGCCGAGCCGAGATCTACGAACAACTTACGTAGCGCACTGCGCAACCCTGCTCATGATGTCCCCGTAGGAGTGCGGGTAGCCTCGCCAAGCAGGCGCATCGATACGCTTGGGAGGAACGCCGGTGCATAGAGAAGACGAGGACTCCGAAGGCGAGAAGGGCGAGGGCGAGCTGCGCGAGGGCGACAGGACCGCGAGCGACGAGCTCGCGAGCGCTGGGCACGACGAAGCCGCGCGCGCGCGGCGCTGACGAAGACGACGCGCGCGAGCCGGTCGAGGGCTCGCCCTTCGTCTCGGCCTACCCGCCGTTCTCGTCTTGGAGTCCCGAGCAGACCCCCGCCTTCGAGGACGTCCTCGCCTCGCCGCCCGCGAGCGAAGCACTCGGTCTCTACGCCCACGTACCCTTCTGCGAGGAGCGCTGCGCGTACTGCATCTACCTCTCACGGCGCGCTCCGCGGCCCGAGGCCCTCACCACCTACACCGACGGCCTGCTGGCGCAGGCGCGGCGACTCGCGCGCTCGCCCTACCTCGCCGGGCGCGCGCTCGACTTCGCCTACGTCGGCGGCGGCACCCCCTCGGTGCTCGGCTCCGACGACATCACGCGCCTGCTCGACGGCCTGCGCAGCGCGCTTCCGTGGGCTCCCGGCGCGGAGATCAGCTTCGAGTGCGCGCCGCGCAGCGCCACCCCACAGCGCCTGCGCGCCCTGCGCGCGGGGGGGGTCACGCGCCTGAGCATGGGCGTCCAGGAGCTCGATGACGAGGTGCTGCGCCACAACTCCCGCATCCACACCACCGACGACTGCCTGCGGGCCATCGACGCCGCGGGTGAGGTCGGCTTCGAGGTCGTCAACACCGACCTGATCGCCGGGCTCGTCGGCCAGACCGAGGGCTCGTTCATCTCCAGCCTCGAACGCCTGCTCGAGCTAGGCCCCGACAGCGTGACCGTCTACCCCCTGGAGATCCCCCGCAACACACCCCTGTACCGCGCCCTCGAGCGCGGGGCCCTGCCCGCGCCCCTGCCCGCGCCAGCCGTCCGCCGCCGGCGGGTCGCCTGGGCCCTCGCCGCCCTCGAGGAGGCCGGCTACACCAGGATCAGCGCCTACGCGGGAGTGCGCGATCCGCGGCGCGGACGCTTCCTCTACCAGCGGGCCCAGTACCACGGAGCGGACCTGCTCGGGCTCGGCGCGTCGGCCTTCGCCTACCTCGGCGGGGTCCACCACCAGAACCTCACCTCGCCGGCCCGCTATCTCGAGCGCGTCGGTGCCGGCGAGCTGCCCCTCTCGCGCGCCTACGCCCTCGACGCACGGGAGCGCTGCGTGCGCGAGCTCGTGCTGCAGCTGAAGCTCGGCCGCTGTAACCTCGACGCCCTTGCCCGGCGCCACGGCATCGATCCGCGGGACCTGGCGGGCGAGGCCCTCGCACGCGGCGAGCGCGCGGGCTGGTGGCGCACCGCGAGGGGCACGCTCCGTGTCGGCGCCGCCGGGCTCGCGCGCATCGATCGGCTGCTCCCGGACATCTACCTGCCGACGCACCGCACCTGAGCGGCGCCGGGGACCTTCACTCAGCGGGCGCGCGCGCGGGCAGAGGCGTCTTCTCGAGGGCCTCGAGCTCGCGCCACAGGCGCCGCCGCTCGACGTCGCCCGCGTGCTCGTCGAGCAGCGGATAGAGGTACTCGCGCTCGCGCAGGTCGTGGTGTTCCATGACGCGCTTGAAGGTCGCTTCGCGGTCGAGGAGCGCGATCCGCGCCCGCGGATCCCGCGCGCTGTCGCGCAGCTCGGCGAGGCGGCGCCGCAGCTCGTCGAGCCACCACAGGATCTTCGCGTGCTCGGCGCGGTACAGCTCCACGCGGCCGCGCTCGCAGTCGAGCCCGAGGGCCTCGAAGGCGGGGAGTACCAGGGTCTCCTCGCTGCGCATGTGGACGAGCAGCAGGGCGCAGTAGGCCTCGAGGTCCTCCTCGGCTCCGGCGAGCTCGCCCGCGAGCACCTGCTCCTGGTGCACGGCGAAGCGCTCTGAGAGCTCCTCGTGGACGTCCAACAGCTCACTCAGGGGGCGCGTCACGGCTCGGGGACGGTCAGAACTTGATGTTGAGGCGCGAGGCGCAGGCGCCACCGCTCGCCGTCATCACCGCCGGTCTCCTCGGGCGCGGAGACGAGCCCCCACAGGTGCAGGCCGATGCCGTCGGCGAGCTGGTAGTTCACGCCGAACGCGTGGCTCCGGTGGTTGGTCGCGAACAGGAAATCATCCTGGGCGAAGGGCGAGAAGATGGCGTCGCGCTCGACGACCTGCCACTGGTAGTACAGCCGCAGGTCGCCCTCCTCGCGGGCCCGCCCCCAGGCAGCTCCCACGGCCCAGCCGCTGTCGGCCTCGTTCGCCGCGCGCGCGTTGTGTATCCACTCCGCCGCCACGGAGAACGGGCGTCCCGCGCCGCTGTAGGTGAGAGCGGCGATCGGGTTCCAGATGGCGAACTGGGACTCGAAGTCCACGACCACCCCGCCCTCTTCGACGGTCGCATTGCCGGAGTTGCCGTCGAGGAGGCCGGTGCCGCCGTCGGGCGTCACATCGGTGTAGTCGTAGTAGCTCACGGCCGCCGTGCCGGCCCAGGCGTTCCCAAGGTCGAAGCCCCCGGCGAGCTGAGCCACCCACGCCGAGGCCTCGCTCGCCGCGCCCTGCTCGAGCAGGTGACGGAGCGTTCCACGAGACGCACCAGCGTGGGAACTGGGCGCGGTTCTCCATCGCGGCGCAGGATGTGCCCGAGAGCATCATCTCGCGGGAGTGGATCGCGGAGCAGGCCGAGATCTACGGGGAGGACAGTCCGCAGTATTTTGTCCGCGTGCTGGGCAAGTTCCCGCCCAAGGGTGGCGACTACCAGCTCATCCCCGAGGTCGGCGTCGACGGCGCTGCCGAGTCCGTCGCCGGGCGCGAGCGGCGCGGGGTGCAGCTCCTGGATCGAGCACTGCGAGTAGGCCCCTTCCTGGAGCGTCAGGACCGACGCGGCCGCGATCGCAAGGAGCAGCTGGGAAGGCTTCTTCATCCTCCCAGGATAGCGCATCGGCGCGAGCGCGCGGCGCCACACCCCGGCGCGGGCCGTCCGGGGAGGGTTGTGGGCGCCCGCGGGCCGTCGTGCTAGGGTTGCGCCCCGCCGGTTTTCCACCGATGACGACAACGATCGCGAGCGCCAAGGAGGTCTACCGCTTCTTCGACCAGGGCGGAGAGCGCACACCCGTCCTCAAGGGCCTCAGCCTCGAGGTCGCAGAGGGCGAGTTCGTTTGCGTGATGGGACCTAGCGGCTCTGGGAAGTCGAGCCTGCTGCACATCCTCTCGGGGCTCGACCGCCCCGACTCCGGGGTCGTCACCCTCGGCGGCGAGCGCCTGCACGAGCTCGGCGAACGCCGCCGCACCCTGCAGCGCCGCGAGCAGGTCGGCTACGTGTTCCAGTTCTTCAACCTGCTCGGCAACCTGAGCGTGTTGGAGAACGTCTCCCTGCCCCACGCGATCGACCGCCGCGGGAGCGAGGAGCGCGAGGATCCGCTGGCCCTGCTCGCCTCTCTCGGCCTCGAGGAGCGCGCCGGCGCCTTCCCCCACGAGCTCTCCGGTGGGGAGATGCAGCGCGTGTCGATCGCGCGCGCCCTCGCCGGGGGCCAGCCGCTCCTGCTCTGCGACGAGCCGACCGGAAACCTCTCGCAGCAGGCCGGGCGCGAGGTGATGGAGCTCCTGCGCGGGCTCTGCGATGAACGCGGGCGGGCGATCCTGCTCGTGACCCACAACCCGCGCGACGCCACCTTCGCCGATCGCGTGCTGTTCCTCGTCGACGGCGAGCTCGCCGAGGGCGTGGAGCTCTGCGGCCCGGGGATCGGCGTCGAAGCCGTGCACGAGGCCCTCGCCGGCCTGTCGATCTGACGGCCGCGCCCATGGGCCTCGCCACGACCCTCTGTCGCCGGAGCCTCTCCCAGCGGCCCGGGCGCACCCTCTTCTCGATCCTCGGCATCGCCGTGGGGATCGCCACCGTCGTCGGCGTCTTCACCCTCGACCACAACACGATCGCCGGGCTGCGCCTGCCGCACGACGAGCGCTGGCGCCCCGAGCTCGAGGTGCGGCCGGCCGAGGAGGTCGTCGACCCGCGCGGCGAGCTGCGCTCGATCGAGGGCGTCGCCGGCGCCTCGGCCTTCTTCCAGAGCCGCGTCGAGGTCCACGTGACCGCGGCGGAGCGCGCCGCCGGCCGCGAGCGCGCTCCGTTCACCGCCCTGTGCATCGCCGCCGAGGCCGCCAGCCTGCCGGACCTCGACGCCTATCGCCTCGCCGCCGGCGCGCACCTCGATCCGGACGCGGCGCGCCCCCAGGCCCTGATCGGCATGGCGGTCGCGCGCGAGCTCGACCTCGCCGTGGGGGACGAGATCACCCTCGCCCGCCCGCGGCGCGCGGCCCGCAAGGCCTGCGTCGACGGCGTCATGCAGGACGTCTCGCCAGCGGTGCGTGACGCGCCCGTGCACTTCACCTTCGAGATCGCCGGTGTCCTGGCCCACGAGAAGCTCGGGCGGCGCGCCGACGGTGAGGTCGTGCTGGTCGACTTCCCCCGCGGCGAGGAGGTCTTCGCCGACGCGCGCATCGACTCGCGCTACTGGGTGCGCCCCGATCCGGCGGTGGACCTCGAGCGCCTGCGCGCCAACCTCTCGGGCAACTTCGCCTACGACATCGGCCGCAGCGTCGTCATCGGCCAGGCCGCCGACGAGCGCGCCTTCCGCAACGGCGTGCGCATGGCGGGGCTCCTGGCCCTCGTCTTGGGGCTGTACGTGATCTTCCACACCCTCTCGATGTCGCTCATCGAGCGCCTGCGCGAGGTCGGCACCCTGCACGCCTTGGGCGCGAGTCGCGGCCAGGTCGCGCGCGTGTTCCTGCTCGAGGCCCTCGCCCTCGCCGGCGCGGGCGGCGCCGCGGGCCTCGCCGGCGGCCTGGGCCTGGCGCGCGCCCTGCTCCTGCGCGGCGTGACGACCTTGGGAACGGGGCGCGCGATCGAGTTCTTCGAGGTGCCCTGGGTCGTCGTCGGCCCTCTCATCACCCTCGGCATGGGACTGGCCGTCCTGGGCGCGATCTTCCCCTTGCTGCACGCCCGCGATGCGAGCGTGGTCGACGCCCTGCGCGGCGAGCAGGCCCTCACCCGCAGAGCCGACCACCGCGGCTTCCATCTCTTCGCCGCGCTCTTGCTCGGCGGCCTCCTGCCGGGGCTGTACTTCGTGATCGTCCCGGTGGTCGGCGAAGCCGGTCGCGTGCTGGTCGGCTCGGTCTTGCTGGCGGTCGGTGTCCTGGGCTTGCTGGTCGCCGTGCCGCTGCTCGTACCGACCCTCGTCACCGGATGCTGCCGGCTGCTGGAGCGGCCCCTGCGCGCGTGCTTCCCCTTCGCCGGGCGCATGGCGGCGCGCAGCATGCTCGAGAGCCCGCGCAGGGTGGCGGTCTCGACCGCGGCCATCGCCCTCGTCGCCGCCGCCTTCGTGGGGCTCAAGGGCATGACGGCCAGCCTGCGCGGCGAGATCGAACAGTGGGCCGACGCGGCGGTCGCCGACAAGGTCTACGCCCACGGCCTGCCGCAGGTCGACTACGCCGCGCTGCGCGCCAAGCTCGCCGAGTACCCCGGAGTGCGCGCGGTCGAGTCCGGCAGCGCCAACGCCTACGCGCCCTTCCTCCTCGTCGGCCTGCGCACCGAGGAGCTCTTGAAGTACGGCCCCCTGGCCGAGGACCCGAGCCTGGCGCGGGAGCTCGACGAGCGCCACGGCCTGATCCTCTCCGAGCGCGTCGCGCGCAACTTCGGCTACGGGCCCGGCGACATCGTGCAGGTTCCGGTCGGCGCGGGACGCGCCCAGGAGTTCCGCGTCGTGGCCGTCTCGGACGCCTACGGCTACTTCCCCTTCCCCGACGAGCGCATGTACGGCGTCGTCAGCGAGCGCGCCATGGCGCGCTACTTCTGCCTGGACGTCGCCACCACCGACCGCGTCGGCGTCGTGCTCGAGGAGGGCGCCGACCCCGAGGTCGTGGGGGCGGCCGTGGCCGACTTCCTCGGCGGCGAGGCCACCTTCCAGACCGTGACCGGCGCGCGCCTGCGCGACCTGCAGGTGGCGGACATCGACCGCGACTTCCTGCTCTTCGATCTGATCCTGGGCCTGACCGCCTTGCTGGCGGGGGTGGGCGTCTTGAACGGTCAGCTGCTCGCTGCTCTCGAGCGCACAAAGGAGCTCGGCATCCTCAAGGCGCTCGGCGCCTCGGCGCGGCAGATCGCGGGCATGGTGTGGCTCGAGTCGGCGGTCATGGGCGCCTTCGGCGGCCTGGTCGGCGTGGGGCTCGGCAGCCTGCTCGCGCCGGTGATCGTGACCGCCCTCGAGAACCTCTCGGGCCTCCTCCTGCCGCAGCGCGGCGCGGGAGCCTGGCTGTGGATCACCCTCGTCGCGGCCCTCGGCCTCGCCCTCGTCGCCGCCGTCTACCCCGTCTGGCGCATGAATCGAACCGACGCCGTGCGCGCCGTGCGCACCGGCTGAGCGTCTGAGACCGTGAGCCCGCTCCGCGACCTGATCTTCCCGCCCGCCCCGCGCGACTTCGCGCCGCGGCGCGCGGTCAAGATCGTCCTGCGCGCCGTGCACGTGCTGTGCGCCGGGATCCTGACCGGCGCCTTCGTGTTCGAGGTCGCCGCCGCCGCCCGCGAGCCCTGGCTGGCGGCCACGGTCGCCTCAGGCGCGGCGCTGCTGCTGCTTGACCTGCACGAGAGCGGCGTGTTCCTGCTGCAGGTGCGCGGTGTGATCGTGCTGCTCAAGATCGGCGCCCTGTGCGCCCTGCTCGCCCTGCCCGCCCTGGAGGCGGCGGCGGCGGGGATCATGGTGACGATCGTCCTGCTCTCGGTCGTCTTCTCCCACGCGCCGTCGAACGTACGCTACCGCGTGCTGCTGTTCGCCGACCGCGTGAGCGGAGCGCGGACCAAGGGCTGACGGGTCAGTCGTCGGCTCCGGCGAGCAGGGCCGCGTAGCGCTCGTCGAGGCGCGCGGCGCGCTCCAAGAGGAGCCGTGCCTCCTCCGCGCGCCCGGTCTCCGCGAGCAGCCGCCCGAGGTTGAAGTAGGGGTGGGCGAAGCCGGGAGCGAGGGTGATCGCGCGTCGCAGGGAGGCCTCGGCTCCCGCGACGTCCTTGAGGCGCGCGAGCAGGAAGCCGAGGTTGTTGTGGATCTGGGGATCGTCGGGGTCGAGGCGCGCGGCGACGCGGTAGTGCTCGACCGCCTCGGCGCCCTCGCCGCGCCTCGCGAGGAGCACGGCGAGGTTGTAGTGCACCGGCGCCGAGTCGGGTTCGAGCGCGGCGGCGGAGCGCAGGTGGGCGACCGCCTCGGGCAGGCGCTCCGCGCTCGCGAGCAGCTCGCTGAGGGCGAGGTGCGCGGAGGCGCGGCCGCCGTCCTCGGTGACGGCGGTCTCGTAGGCCTCGATCGCGCCCGGACCGTCCCCGCGCTCGGCGCGCAGGGCGCCGCGCAGCTCGCTCGTGTGGGCGCGCTCGGCCGCCGCGTGCTCGGCGGGCTCGAGGGCGCCGGCGAGGGCGGCGGCCCGGTCGAGTTCGGCCTCGGCACGCCCGACCTGACCCGCGGCCGAGAGCGCGCGGGCCAGCTGCCGGCGCGAGCCGAGCTGGTCGGGCGCGGAGGCGAGGGCGCGCTCCAACCACGGCACGGCCGCCCCGGCCGCCCCGCTGGCGAGGTGCAGGCTCCCCAGGCGCGCGGCGACCCCCGGCGTGGCCACCAGGCCCCAGCGCTCGACACGCGTGAGGTGGCGCACGGCTGCCGCCGCCGTCTCGGGGGTGGGGGCGGCATCGAAGGCGCGCGCGGCGCGCTCCCCGGCGAGCTGCTGGGAGCGCACGAGGCCCGAGTGCACGGACAGGACCGCCAGGAGGGCGGCGCAGATCGAGAAGACGGTGCCGGCGGGGGAGAGCCGGCCCGCGACCTTCAGGCGCGTGCGGCCCAACTTGACGTGCTCGCGCGTGATCAGGCGCAGGGCGATGACGGCCAGGTAGGCGAGGATCGCGCCCAGGCCCAGGGCCAGCAGGAAGGGGATCAGGCCGTAGAGGCTGCGGAAGCAGAAGAGGGAGGCGAGGAAGACGCCGGCGAGCGCGGCCTCCTCGCCCAGGGTGAAGTCGTCGCGCCGGGCTAGCCGCTCACCCTTGGGGATGCGGCGCAGGAGCGGCGGGAGCGTGAAGCGGTAGGCGATCGCCGTGCTCGGACAGCCGGTCAGGCAGTCGAGGTCGCGCAGGCACGAGGAGCTCACGACCGTTCCGTGGGCGGCGAGCTCCTCGTGGACGCGGATGTCCGACTGGCAGGCGGCGGTGCAGGCTCCGCAGCCGGTGCAGCCGTCGAGGGCGACCAGGCGTCCCGGCGCGACGCGGTCGGCGAGGCCGAAGAGCGCGCCGTAGGGGCAGACGAAGCGGCAGAAGGAGCGCGACCCGAGGACGTAGACGATCAGGAACCCGCACACGCCGAAGGTCAGCAGCGCCACGCCCACCGGCGGGAGGTTGCGCCAGAAGTCGGTCGTCACGAAGGAGGCCCAACCCTCGGCGTCGCTGGCGATGCGCAGGCGCGGCGCCGGGCGGCCCTCGACCACGCGCGCGACCTGGGGCCAGACGAACATGTAGACCAGGGCCGACGGGGCGATGAGCGCCAGGGCCCGCGAGCGCACCGGGCGCGGTGCGATGCCGAGCTTGTTCAACAGCCAGGCGCAGAGGTCCTCGAGGGCCAGGATGTGGCAGCCCCAGGAGCAGAAGAAGCGTCCGAAGAGCAGCACCGAGACCAGGGCCAGGGCCATGAAGAGGAAGCCCGCCGTCACGACTCCTAGCTCGAGGGTGTACATGACCTCGTGCAGCTCGAGGGGCGCGAGGGTCTTCCCGTTGAGCTTCCAGTGGGCGAAGTGCAGGCCCATCAACAGGTAGACCGCGGTCAGGCACGCGGCGCGCCAGCGTCCCAGGCGCGAGGGCGGTTGGGACGCCTGGACGGGATTCAGCTCCACTTTTTCTGCAGACAAGACGATCTTAAGATCTAACGGTAGGATCTACTGGCAGTCATGGAGGGTAGCATGGAACAGGCTCGGAATCACTCTGGAGAGGGTCAGGAGCGGCCGGACGCGGCCCTCACGAGCGCGCTCCTCTCCCCCCTGGAGCGTCGCGTGTGGCGCGTGGTCCAGACCCTGGTTTGGGGCATCGGCGTGCTCCTGCTCGCGCTCCTGCTCTTCGCCCCGACCGTCGGCATCCACGCCTTCTGGAACGGCCTGATCCCGGTGGCACCGGCCCTCCTGGCCCTGGCGCCGGGGGTCTGGCGCAACGTCTGCCCGATGGGCTCGACGGCCCTGCTCCCGCGCCACCTTGGCCGCTCGCGGCGCCGGGGGGTCAGCGAGGTCTGGCAGGGGCGCCTGGCTCTGGTGGGCGTCGTGCTCCTCCTGGCGATCGTTCCCCTGCGCCACGTCGTGCTCGACACCAACGGCCCGGCGACGGCCCTGGCGATCGGTGTGCTGGTCCTCCTGGCGGTCGGTCTCGGCAGCGTCTTTGAGTGGAAGAGCGCCTGGTGCTCGGGCGCTTGCCCGGTCCACCCCGTGGAGAAGCTCTACGGCACCAAGCCCCTGGTGACCGTCTCCAACACTCACTGCGGTCCGTGCGAGCGCTGCGTCGCGACTTGCCCGGATTCGACCGCCGCGATGACCCCCAAGGTCGGCTCGGCCCGCACTCCCTCGCGCCTGGCCGGGACCCTGATGGTCGGTGGCTTCGCGGGCTTCGTCTGGGGCTGGTTCCAGGTTCCCGACTACGCCGGCGGCGAGGGGTGGTCGCACCTCGCGACCGCCTACGGCATGCCTCTCCTCGGGATGGCGGTCAGCCTGGCGCTCTTCGCCCTGCTCGACTTCCTCGCCGGCCCGAGCCGCCGGCAGCTCGTGGCGAGCGCCTTCGCCGCCGCCGCGATCGCCTGCTACTACTGGTATCGGCTCCCCGCGCTCGTAGGCTTCGGGCCCTTCCCCGGAGACGGCGCTCTCGTCGACCTGCGCCACACCCTGCCCGCCTGGCTGCCCGCCGTCTCGCGCGCGGCCACGACGACCTTCTTCGCCTGGTGGATCGTCAGCCGTCCCCTGATGGGCAGGAGCTGGTCCGTGCGCCCGATCGAGCGCATCGGCGACCTCTGCGCCGGGGGTGTGCCGCTCAGCCCCTCCGCAGGCGCCGCTCCTCGATCGAGCAGTACAAGACCGGCACGACGAACATCGTGAGCAGGGCGACGACCATGCCGCCCACGGTCGGCAGGGCCATCGGCACCATGATGCCGGCGCCGCGTCCGGTCGCGGTCAGCACCGGGAGCAGGGCTAGGACAGTGGTGGCGGTCGTCATCACGCACGGCCGCACGCGGCGCGAGCCTGCGGCGAGGGTCGCGGCGCGGGCCTCGGCGATGGTCCGCCCGCGCCGTGCATCCGACACACGCCCCAACCAGGGGAGGGGACGCGCTTGCAACGCTCACGGGTGCGCTTGCTCGTGGCCGTGCACCGCGGGCGATCCGTCTTTGGGTCCTTACTCATCGCCATCCTCCCCCAGGGCAGCCTGCACGATGGCCAGGATGCTCCTGTGGACATCGGGCGATAGCTGCGGCCAGGCTTCGACCAGGGCCCGGAGTTCAGGGGCGTTCAGGGCCTCCTCTTGTTCCGAACTGCTGGGGAAACTGCTGGGGTCCCCAGGCACACCTTCGCAAGTTGCGCCCCCATCACCACCTACGTCACCAGCCTCCGGTTTCCTAAACCGGGGGCCGCAGGTTCAAGTCCTGCCGGGCGCGCCATCGCATTGGGTCGCATCGGGTCGCAAGGACCCGCGCGAAGTGGCAGAGGAGCGAGCTTTTCGCCCGGAGACGACTGAGCCGGCACGACTGGGCCGGGACGGCTACTCGGGGGCCGACAGGTCGAAGCAGGCCAGCTCCTCGTCCGTGCGCACGAAGACGTGGCGGTTTGCGAAGGCGGGGTGGGACCAGCAGACCCCGTCGCGCCGGTTCAGCTGGCCCCGGGTGGGCTCGATCAGCTTGACCCGGCCCAGCTCCGAGAAACCCTCGGGGGAGAGCTCGGCCAGCAGCAGCTCCCCGCGCTCGTTGAACATCCAGGTCTTCTCGCCGCGCTGGACCATGTGGATGGTGGACCAGCGGGAGCGGGGCACGGCGGTCTGGTCCTCCCAGATCCGGTCGCCGCTGGCGAGCTCGAGGCAGCGCAGCTCGCCGTAGCTGTCGACCCCATACACGTGCTGCCCCAGGACCAGGGGTGTGCCGATGATCACGTGCAGGGCGTCGGTGCTGCGCTCGTTCTGGCCGCGGCGGGACCAGACCTTCTCGGCGGCGAGCTCGGACTGGTCGAGGCGCAGGAGCAGGCTGCCGTCGTAGAAGCCGGAGAGGAAGAGGTGCTCCCCCGCGAGCACGGGGCTTGCGACCCCCAGGGGCATGCGTGTGGAAGGGAAGTCCACAGACCAGTGCTCTTCTCCGGTCGCGGGGTCGAGGCCGACCACCCGGTCGCCGGACCAGTAGACCAGTACGCGCTGGCCAGCCTGGTCGATGACGATAGGGGCGGAGTAGTTCCCCCGGTCGTCGAGGGCGCGCCAGCGCTCCTCGCCGGTCTTCGCATCGAAGGCGACCAGGCAGGCCCCGTCCTTCGCGCTGGCGGGGACGATCAAGAGCTCCCCCTCAAGGACGGGCGAGGCGCTGATGCCCCAGATGGGCATGCGCTCCTGGTCGATGCCGTAGTCCTCGCGCAGGTCAAAGCCCCAGATCACCCCGCCGGTCCCCGCGTCCAGGCAGCGCAGGTGCCCGACCGAGCCCAGGGTGTAGACGTGGCCGCCTGCGACCAGGGGGGCGCAGCGCGGCCCGGCGGGGTAGCTGATGCCGGCGTAGGTAGCAGGGTAGCTCGCGGTCCAGCGGCGCTCGCCGGTCCGCCAGTCGAAGGCGTGCACGCGCTCGATCTCCTCGGGTTCCTCCTGGCGGTCCATCACGAAGACCAGATCACCCGCCACCGAGGGTGCGGCGTAGCCCGAGCCGACCGGCACGCGCCAGCGCGCCCCCAGCTCCTCGGGCAAGGCCTGGAGCACACCCTCCTCGCGCCACACCCCGTCGCGCTCGGGGCCGCGCCACTGGGGCCAGTCGTCGGAGGGGACCGGGAGCACCGGGAGCAGGAGCAGGGGTAGGAGCAGCATCACCGCACCCTACTCGATCGTGGCGTCCCAGCGTCCGATCGAGCCCTACCCTGGTGCTGCTGCGATGGACAGAGAGCGCCGTACTCGCTCGTGACGGGATTGCAGCAAGGTGGGCGAACCCGCCTCACGCTCCGTCTTGATGCGCGTAGCGTCAAGAACGGCGCGCCTTGTCATCAAGCCGAACCGCGCGCCTTCACCCCGCGAGTCCGCTCTCGATCGCGAACCGGATCAGCTCCGATGTCGAGGACAGATTGAGCTTCTTCATGATTCGGGCGCGATAGGTCGAGGCCGTACTGACGCTGATCTTCAAGTCGCGCGCGGCCTCCTTGAGGCTCGTACCAGCCCCCAGGATTCGCAGCATCTCGAACTCGCGCGTTGATAGCGCATTGATCCCGACGCGGGAACGGTTGGGACGACGGAGCTGGTCGATCACCTCGAGCGACATGTGCGGCGTGATGTAGACCTCTCCCCGGCGCACCGCGCCGATCGCATCCAGGAGCTCCTCGACCGCGGACGACTTGACCAGGAATCCCTGCGCACCGGCCTCTATCACACGGATCGCATAATGGGGACTCTCCTGAACCGTCAAGACCAGAGTTCGAACAGTCGAACCCGTTCGACCAATCTCCTCCAAGACGGGGAGCGCGCCACCTCCGGGCATGTTGTAGTCGAGAACCAGGACGTCCGGGCTCTCCTCCCGCACGATCTGCACGGCCTCCGCGGTGTCCTTGCCCTGAGCAATGACATCGAGCGATTCGTCGTCGCCCAGCACCGAGGCCAGCGCCTGACGAACCATGGCGTGGTCGTCGACGATCGCCACGCGGATGCGTTTGGCCGGGTCACTCATCATCGGGCTCCGGAGGATTCATTGGGATCGCGGCTTCGACGACCGTTCCCAGGTCAGGTGAGGAGTTGATGGTAAAGCTGCCGCCGAGGAGCTCGGCTCGCTCTCGCATCCCGAGCAGGCCAATGCGATCCGACTCGCTCTTCGACGGATCGAACCCGAGCCCATGATCTTGAACCGAGATCATGATGTACTCGTCCTGCTGCAGGACGCGCAAGGCCGCACCCTGCGCCTGTGCGTGGCGCGAGACGTTGGTCAACGCCTCCTGCACGATGCGGTAGACATTCTCCGCCACACGATCAGGTATCAGGGCTTCCTCGAAATCGAGCTCGACGGCGAGGGTAACCTCAGAGGCGTGCTCGAAATCCTCCCCACACGAGCGAAGCGCAGCCTCCAGTCCGAGGTCATCCAGGACGCTCGAGCGAATCCGCGAGGAGATTCGGTGCATGCTGTCCAGCAAACGGCTCGTGCCCTCAACGGATCTCTCGATCAACACGTCCTTCGCCTCGAGGTCATGAGCCTTGTGAGCACGCTTGAGGTTTATCGTCATCGCCGTCGCCAGTTGCCCGACCTCATCGTGCAGGTCGCGCGCCAGGCTCCGGCGCTCCGCCTCCTGGGCGTCCAGCAAGCGGCGCGAGAGCCTGCGCAATCGCTTCTCGGAGGCGGCGATCTTCTGCTCGTGAACCTCGCGAACGGTGCCCGCGACGGCGAGCCGCCAGGCAACGCCGAACATCAGGAGAGCGAGGACGAGGGTCCCCACGGCGAGACTCTCAAAGGTGTGCCGGGAGGCCGCGTAGATGGCGCTCGTGGGCACGAACGAGACGACCTTCATCCCCGTGGGGAAGTCCTCCGCCGCCAGGAGAAGTTGACCGATCGGGTTGATGGTGCGGAAAGCGAACATGCCCTGCTCGGTCGAGAAGCTGCCCTCTGGTTGGTCCTTGATGGCCTCCCACGCGTCCGGGTGGTCCGCAGCGAACGTGGGTTCGCGCTCGAACATGAACCCCCAGGAGCGCTCCTCGTCAGGCCCCTCGAGGTAGAAGCCGTTGCGATTCACAAGACCCGTCCAACCTGGCGCCTGCCCGGCGACGCCCTCTAACTGCTCGAACAAGCTGCCGCCGAGGTAGTTGAAGACCAGAATCCCGCCCTTGCTGCCCGATTCGTCGAAGACCGGAGTGGCCATCCTGAGAACTGGCTTCCAGGGCTCCTCGATGCCCCCATGCTCCAGGTTCAGATCGATAGGCGAGACGTAGATCTGATTGCGCTCGAGCGGCTGTGCCCGGAGGAAGTAGTAGCGCCCCGTTTTCGATTGCAGATGCTCCGCCGGAACCGCTCTGGGGTTGCCGCCGTTGTCGTTGATTCGAAGAGCCTCCTGGCCGTCCTCGCCAATGAGCCGCAGCTGGTCGAAGACCCCGCTGACCTTGCAGAAACGAACGTACTCCCTCTCGATCTCGTTCCGCTTCGACCGGTCCTCCAGGAAGTCCCGCAAGATCCCCTGGTCCGCGAAGTGGAGCAGAGTCGCCATCATCGCTTCGAACTCGCGCTCGATGACCTGGACGTGGAGCTGTGCGATGTCGCGACCGCTCTGCTCCACAAGGTACCGATCTCGGACGCGATCACGGGAGAAGACGATGATCGGCCCGGTCACGAGGAACGCGAGCATCGGCAAGAAGATCAGGGGAAGTCGCTTCCAGGTGTCTCGGGACACCCAAGAGCGCCTAGCCTCCACCTGTGTAGGTTCTTCTCTCATGAGCAACTCCGTCGCGACGAATCTCCGGAGACTACACCGCCAGGCGCTGGAGTAGTCCTGTTTCAAGGCCAGGACTTGATCCCCTGGCCGCCACGCCCCAAGCGACGTCGGAATCGAGCTACAGGAACTCGGTCAGGCGGGTGACAGGCTGCTTTGGATGACTCCAGATAGGCTTCTACTTGTTCCGAAACACATAAGGCTGCTGACGCCCTGATATCACAAGGCCTCGCTGCGCACAGTCGGTTTGGACGCCGTCCTGAGGATGGTATTGAGCACATCGAACAGAAGGTTACTCGGCCTCGGAAGCACGAGCCGCGATCTCGGTCGGGTTCCGGCGAGAGACGTGGAATGCTGGCCCCGGCGCGCCGCAAAGTGCGTCCGGATGTGTGGCTCCGCGCAGGCGCGGATCGGCCTGGAGTGATTCGGCCGATGTCGACGTGCAGAGCGGTGGTCAGTGGGGTCCCGTGGATCCGCGTTGCGCTCACCTCGATCGCTGTCGGTTCGGCCGTCTCGATCTGGTCGACCTCACCAGGTGAGGGCGCCGGAGTCGTTCCGCTGCCCGGGGTTCGTTCGATCACTACCTCGCCGGAGCGTCGCTCGCTCGAACCCGTTTCGCATCCGGAATCGGTTGCCGCGGACGCGCTGCCGCAGCCCGCGCGCTGCCGGCCGTATCGGGTCGCCGTCACTCCGGATGGGAAGAAGGCGTACGTGTCGCTGGCCGGGAAGGAGATCCAGCCCGGCTCCGAGATCGTCATCGTGTCGGTACCCAAGGCTAGCGAGCTCGGCCGGATCGAGGTCGGCTCCTACCCCTACGGCCTCGCGCTCCACCCTTCGGGCCGCTGGCTCGTGGTCGCCAACCGCTACTCGAACTTCCTCTCCGTCATCGATACGGAGACGGACCGCGTCTGCGCCGAGATCTCCGTCCCGTTCTACTGCGAGGACATTGCCTTCTCCCCCGACGGTGGACGCGCCTACGTCTCCAACTTCTGGAAGAACCAGGTGCTCGTCGTGGACCTCTTTCACGACGAGGGCGGTCTCACCGGGAAGATGCACTCACTCGGCGAGGAGCACGTCGAATTCTTTGGCTCCCGGTCCGAGACCTCGCTCGCGTGGAACGTGTGCAGAGCATGCGGGTGGCGGGATCAGGCCTCCAGCCTCTGCCCACGCTGCGGACATGCTCCGCTCACCCCGGTCAAGATCCCGATTCCAGGGCGCGGACCCGGCGGCGTGAAGGCGATCGTGCGAGATCGCTGCGGAACCTCGGGCTGTCACAGCAACCGCGTCGGTGGCTTCTACGCCGGGGCGGACGAGGAGCAGATCCTCCGGAGCGCGCTCGCTCATTCGACCCCAGGCGATCCAGATCGCAGCCCGCTCCTCCTGGTGGGGACGTCCGTCGCGGATGGCGGCTGGGCGGATGCACTGGACGGGCGTCACCACGCCAAGGGCGTCGTCTTCGAAGATCCCGAGAACGACCCCGACTTCCAGACCCTCCGCGCCTGGATCCTCGATCGCCCGGAGGGCCCGGGTATTCCCGTCGGTGACAAACCGCGCGACCTCCTGGTCTCCCCGGACGGCCGCACGCTCTATGTCGCCAACACCGGTTCGCTCGATGTCTCGGTGGTGGATCTGGCGAGCATGCGTGAGACGCGCCGCATCTTCACGCGCTCACCGGTGAACGACCTCGCCTGGGTCCAGGATCGTCTGGTCCTGGCCACGCTCGGCGTGGGCTCGGGTCACCCCAAGGGCCACGACGAGGGGCGGGAGAGCCTGGACGCGGAACACCCCGAGGCGGAGTTCACCCTGTTTCGCAATCTACAGACGGGCAAGCCCCTGCCGCTTGCCGAGCAGGAACCGTTGGGCCCGTACGACGACGTGGACGGAACCGCGCAGGAGAAGTTCCGGGACATCACCAACGATCTGGTCCTGCTCGACCCGGCGGTCGAGAGCGTGGCTGCCTATCAGGCCGACGAGCGCTTCACGCGCTACACCTCCGAATCCTTCGAGGCGCTGGCCGGAGATCTGAAGGGCGATGTGCCGCTCGACCTGCTGCAGGTGGTCGGCGCCTTCCCCGAGCAGATCGCGGTTTCAGGCGATCACCTCTACGTGACCATGTCCGGCACGTTTCAGGTTCAGGAGTGGCGCGTCGACGCCACGGCTGAACCCGCCGAGCGTCTCGTTTCGGAACGCGTGTTCGACACCGGTTTCAAGCCGACCGGAATCGCCGTCGCTGGAGATACGCTGGTCGTCGCCGATCACCTCTCCGAATCGGTCACCTTCATCGACCTGGCGGATGGATTCTCGGAGCGGCTCTCCGTGAGCCGTCTCATGGATCCGTTCCCCTCCACCGACTTCGAGCGCGGCGAGTTCTTCGTCCAGACAAGCGTCTACTCCGTGGACCAGGATCAGAGCTGCGTTCACTGTCACTACCGGGACACCTCGGATGGGCAGCGCTGGAGCGTAAGCCAGGTCATGGGACAGAGTCGGGATGGTGAGGAACGCACCGGTGGCAGCAGGGAGGTTCCGGACATCCGCACGTTGACGCAGAAGGTCCCGTTCTTCATCGAAGGCACGCTCTCGATCGACGAGCCGCTCACGATGATGATGGAGCACAATCCGCTCGTCGATTTTCAGGGCGAGACTCCCGCGGGTGATTTCGATGAGATCTTCGTTGGAGCCGACGAGATGGAGCTCTACGCCAACTCGGCGGACTCGATCATCGTTGCGACGGGAAAGAAGTGGGACTCGCAAGACGTCGGGCTCTTGGATCTCGTGAAGCGGCGGGAGGTCCACTTCGCCAGGGTCTCGAAGCGACATCTCGGGGAGGAGTTCTCCTTCCGTGACTTCCAGCGATTCATCGGCGAGTACCAGCGTGGTGAGCCGCGCCTGCTCGCCAACCCCGTCGATCCCGCGGACCCGATGGTGCGCCACGGCCGCGTCCTGTTCGAAGATGCCTCGGTCGGCTGCTCTCAATGCCATCCCGCTCCCGCCTTTACCAACAAGGTTCACGCCTACAACGAGAACGGGGCGTTTCCTCCGCTGGTGAGTCCGGCCCCTCGCGACAACGTGCATACGCTTGTCAGTGCGGATCGCCTCGACGTCATCAATGGCTTTGAACGCTCCTGGGATCCGGGCGACGCGGGACGCATCGAAGAGCACGAAGGGTTCTTCGTGGCTCCCTCACTGCGCGGCCTCTGGGCTCGGCCGCCGAAACTCCTCCATCACGGCCATGCGGTCAGCCTGCGCGAGGTGATCTGCACGCCGGATCACCCGGCGCTGCGCAAGTTTCCCTTCCCACGTCACGACACGGATCGGCCTGGGCACCGCGAACGCGGGCTCAACGAACTCGACGGCGTGCCCGACACACACGGCGTCACATCCCATCTCTCCGTCTGGGACATCGAATGTCTTCTCACCTTCCTCCGCTCCATCGAGTGATCACGGCCCTCGTGGGCCTGGTGCTGGTTGTCGCGCTCGGACAAGGGGCTCTGCCTCTCGAGGCGAATCCCGGTAGGGCCGGATCAGTGCTCCGCTCCTCTCGGCCCGCGATGGGGACACTGTTCGAGATCTCGATCTGGGCTCGCACAGGAGAGGAACCCATTGCAGCGGACGCGGCGCTCGAGGCTCTGGACCTGATATCGGCGCTGGAGAAACGCATCAGTAGCTGGGATGCAGACAGCGAGACCGCTGCGATCAGCCGTGCGGCGGGCGGGGAAGCGGTCACGGCGAGCCGTGACCTGAAGGAGCTCCTCTCGGAATCGATTCACTGGGCACGGCGCACGAACGGCGCGTTCGACGTTACTGGAGGTCCGCTGTTTGAGCTCTGGGAGCGCGCGCGCGAGCGCGGGAAACTCCCCTCGGAGTCCGAAGTGCGCGCGCGGCACGAGCTGGTCGGATGCGACAAGGTGCACTTCGAGGGGGATGCCATCCGTCTGGCGCGCCAGGGTATGAAGCTCGGCTTCGGGGCGGCCGGCAAGGGATTCGCCGCAGATCGTGTTGCGAGCTTCCTCCGCTCGCGCGGCTTCCCTGACTTCATCATCGATGCGGGGGGCGACCTGGTCGTCGGCGGGACGCGCGGCGACACTCCCTGGAACATCGCCATACGCCGCCCACGGCGACAGAGTCACCTCGCCACGTTCGAGATCCGGGACTGTGCCATCGCGACGTCGGGGGATTACGAGCGCTACTTCACCGTCGACGACGTTCGGTACTCCCACATCGTCGATCTCCAGACTGGCTGGCCAGCGCGTGGCCTCACGAGTGTGACCGTCATCGCGCCCCGGGGTGTTGCCGCCGATGCGCTGGCGACGGCGTTGGGTGTGATGGGAGTCGAGGAGGGCTTGACGCTGGTGGAGACCCTGCCGGACGTCGAGGCCCTCTTGGTGGAGGAGGATGGCACGGTGCGCCTGTCCTCAGGGCTGGAGCTCTCGGGGGGTTCTCTGATGAGACTCCCATGAGCTCCCCCGATGGAGTGGGAGGCAACCGAACCGCAGCGAGTCTTCTGCTCGCGGCCACCGCCGCAGCGCTGGTCATCGCCTCCATGGCGATCCGGGGGTTCGACGAGGCCGACACGAACGACTTGCCGATCTCGACCACTCGTTTCGACGTCTTCTGCGATCGGATAGTCCCGATCCTGGACCGCCGCTGTGGCAACTGCCACGGGGTTCTCACGCCCGAGGACGTCTTGGTGGGCGATCCTCCAGCGCGCGTGCCGCTCGGCTCAGGCCTCTTCCGCTGGTGGGTCGACGAGGGCGGACGCATCTCGGCTCTGTGGCAGCGACGCCTCGCCTACGATCGCTGCACGGATGAGGACAGAATCGACCGGCGCAATCCGGCCCTGGCCAGTCCGCTTGCCCGCGCCGCGCTGGCGGCCGTGTACTCCGGCTCCCTACATCCGGAGGTCTTCGCGACGACGGACGATCCCGACTACCAGACCATCGTCGAGTGGGTGGAAGAGGAGCTCGCCACGGATTCACGAGTTCCGGTGGAGCCATCGAGCCGAGCAGAGCGTTTCTTCGCAACGGAGGTCACTCAGGTCCTCCTCCGTAACACGTGCTTCGGCGCCAACTGTCACGGCACGCTCGCGTTCAACGATCTCAAGCTGGATCCGGGGATTCCGATCCTCGACGAGCGCTTCACGCCCGAGATGCACCACGCGAACCGCCTCGCGATGCTGGGAAGCGTGACGAGGCTCGCGCACCGGTCTGGCGACGTCGAACGATCGAAGCAGCTGCTCAAGAACATCCCCGTCGAGGACGGTGGAATCCTCCACAAGGGAGGTAACCACTTCTTCGCGAAGGATGATCCAGACTATGCGGTGCTCGCCCGCTGGCTCGAGCTCGAGGCCGAGGAGGCGTGTCTACGCACGGGCGCCCAGCTAGGCGAGCTGCGCGGCGTGGTCTTCGTCCGGCGTCCACGCTCGACGCCCGAGCGCTTCCTCGAAGGCACGTCCTTCCTCCCGGGGGGTGATCTCCTCCTGCTCGAGAACGGCACGGAGACCAACCTGACGGCCCACCTCCACCCGGATGGGGAAGCGGACATCCGTGCGCCCGACGTCAGCTATGACGCAAGTCAGGTTGCCTTCGCCATGCGGCGCTCGGAGGCCGAGCCCTTCAATCTCTGGGAGCTGGAACTCGAAACGGGGGAGGCCCGGCAGCTCACCTTCTCCGAGGACCCCGAGGTGCACTTCACCGAGCCTCTGTACGCTCCCGATCCCGATGACACGGAGGGTGTTCACCTGGACAAGGTCGTCTTGGTGTTCACCTCGAATCTGGCGGGCGAGTGGTGCGAGACGAGCCCCGAAGGAGTCCTGGGGGAGGCGGAAGGCGGCACGCCGGACACGATCCTGGACGTCCAGCTGACCGAAAAACCGGGCACCTTTGACGGCAGAGTGGTCCGCATCCTGCGTGGACCGAACGCGGGCGAGGAACGCACCGTGGCGAGACACGCGGCGGGCGAGCTCATTCTCGACGACCCGCTCCCGAGCTCGATCGACTCGACGACCCACTACGTCATCGAGGCGAAGCCGCGCGTCATGCCCAAGTTCGATGCCTACAGGATGAGGCGGGCGCCGATCGGACAGGAGCGTGAGATTTTCGAGACCACGCGCAAGCGCATGACCTACTCCGTCAGTCAGGTGCGGCGTCCGACGATGCGCTCTTCCGGCGAGGTGATGTTCACCTGCCTGCGCACGGGCTGGCAGGTGGACCGGCCGTTCTTCAACGCTGCGCTCTTCCGCACCCACGTCGACGGCTCGAACTTCCACACACACAACGGCAACCGCTCCGGTATCCCGATCTTCGCCGACGACCGGGAGCTGCCGAACGGACTCGAGATACGCATCGGTCAGGACTCCGAGTCGTGGTGGGGCGGGATGCTGATCCTGTCCGATCACCAGTTCGGTCCGACGATCGAGCAGTTCAGTCCGCTGGACGAGCTCGATCACCCCTATCTCGAAGACGGACCGCCCAGCTCTCTGCACGTGTTCTTCCCCGGGTGGATCGGCCTCGACCCGGCCGTCACTCATCGCGGTCTCTCTCCCGGAGGCGCCTACCGGGATCCCTATCCAATGCCGGATGGGAGCATCCTCGTCTCGCATGCAGCAGGGCCCGTCGATCTCGCCGATCCCTCCGCCTCGCCCGACTTCGATGTCGTCCGGCTCGTGCCCGACCCCGCCTTCCAGGCTCCCGATGGATTGGGCCCCGGGAGCTTCCGGCGTGAGACCGTGGTCGGGGGAGATGGCTCCGAGCTCTGGGCGCGGCCGGTCGCGGCGCGCCTCAAGGAGCCGGTGCGCAAGAAGCTCAAGCAGGAGAAGGACCTGTTTGGACTGCCGGAGCAGGTCGACGGATTCAGTGGCTACCCCAGCGGAACACCGTCAGTCCTCGACATCTTCGATCTGCCGCTACTCGACTCCCTGTTCGAGAACGTCACGCCGTTTGGTGTCCGTCACCTGGCCACGCCCAACTGCGCCATCTGCGGTGAGGAGACTCCGGCGATCGAACAGGTCGCGTACGCACGGCTCATCGGAGCCCGGCCGCTGCGTGAGGGCGAGAGCGGTCCCCTGCGCCGCTTCATCATCGCCGAGGTTCCCGTCGAGGAGGATGGTTCGCTGCGCGTCGCCCTTCCGTCCGAGGTTGCCTTCGACGTCCAGACTCTCAATCCGCTTCGCATGGCGCTCCGCTCTCCCAACCGCTGGCTGTACTGCCATCCCGGGGAGAGGCACACGCTCTCGATTCCACGCAAGCTGTACGCGCAGACGTGCAGCGGGTGCCACGGTGGCATCACTGGAGACCCGGTCGACACGCTCCGCCGCCCCGACGGCGTGACGTCGGCCTCGCACATGCAAGCGGTGTGGGACGCCGAGAAGTACGAGCGACGGGTGCCGATGAATTGGCAGCTGGGCGGGCTGGTCGCCGTCACAGACATCGACTTCGAGCGTGACCTGCGACCGATCCTTGCGGAGAAATGCGCCGACTGTCACTCCGGTGGTGATCCGGCGGGTGGTCTGGATCTGGCCGGGAGCGGCACCTTCCAGGCTCTGGATCGCTACATCAACCAAAGAGAGTCCCTGGCAATCGAGAGCGAGCTGCTCGAGAAACTCCTTGGCAGGGAGCTCCACGCGGCTGGCACGCCCACCAACGATGTTCCCCACCCCTCTTCCTCGCCGCTGTCCGAGGACGAGCTCCTCGCCTTCATCCGCTGGATCGATCTCGGAGCGACTCGTACGGGGGGAGCCGAGGAGTGAAGACCGTCATCTCCTGGGTGCTCCCGTTCATGCTCGTCGCGATGGCCGGCTACTCAGCCGTGCATCAGCGCCGTGAGGCGAGCCACGCAGTCGGAGGCGAGGACTCGAGCAACTGCTCGAGCTGTCACGAGGGCAGTGTCCAGCAGACACACGTGTCCGAGTTTCTGCTCGAGTCCCACGGCCAGGCGGCGCGCGCCGACCGACAGGATTGCCTGGGATGTCACCAGCCTGAGAGCTGCGACGACTGCCACCTCGACCAGGCACCGTTGTGGCACACCGAAGCGTTCTGCAACCCTGGACTCAGCGCGGAGAACCGAGACGTTCATTCGAGCGAAGGTAGATCGCGTCGCAGCGACTGCCTGGAGTGCCATGCGACGCGCTTCTTCGTCCAGTGTGGCGACTGTCACGATCCGCTGGAGTGGCAGTGAAAGTCCCCGGCAGGAAACAGACCGCGGACTCAGTGATTGCACCATTGCGCCCTCCCACACACCTGCGGATCCCCCTCGACGGGCTCGTGCCACAGTTCGCTCCGGGAGACTTGGTCGAGGCTGGTCGCCCGATTGCCATCTCTGCTCCGACCGATCAGTTCGAGCGACGCCGTCATTCGCCGTTCACCGGCGAGATCATCGAGGTCGCGGATGCGATCGTCATCGAGGGAGTGGTCGCCCCGTCTCGGCCCGTCTCCGCCAAGCCCGAGAGTGTCGTGACGACGGCCCGACTGGCCGGGCTGGTCGGTATGGGTGGGGCCATGTTCCCCACGTACGCCAAGCTCGCTGGGGAGGAGCCGGTGGACTGCGTGATCGTCAACGGCTGTGAGAGCGAGCCGTATGTGACTTGCGATCATCGCGTCCTGGTCGAGCAGCGCGCTGAGGTTGAGGGTGGGATGCAAATCGCAATGAGCGCCGTGGGGGCGACCCGAGGCGTGATCGCAGATGGCGAGACGGGCTATGTGGATGGAGAGGAGAGCAGGCTCGTCCAGCGGGTGCTCGGCCGCGTGGTTCCTTGGGGGAAGCGTCCTCGATCTGTCGGCGCACTGGTCGTGAACGTCCAGACGGTTCGGTCCCTCTACCGCGCGATGAACGACGGGCATCCGCTCGTGGAGCGCATCATCACCGTGGACGGTGGAGCCGTGGGGAGGCCTGGGAACTACCGCGTTCCGATCGGAACGGAGGTGGGGCATATCCTGGCCGAGTGCCATACGGACCTGGACCGAGCCGAAGCGATCATCCTCGGCGGCCCGATGATGGGACAGGCGGCCGAGCTCACGGATCCTGTCGTCGCGGGCACGATTGCCGTGCTGGCGCTCGGCAGCGAGGAGATCACCAAGCCCCAGGATGGTCCGTGCATCGGTTGCGGCCGCTGCATGGAGGTGTGCCCGAGCGGACTTCCCGCTATCCATCTGACCCAGAACCCGTCCAGCGAGCTCTCGCGCTGTACGGAATGCGGCGCCTGTCAGTTCGCGTGTCCGAGCCACTGTGAACTGGTCGGGATGCTGCGCAAGGCCAAGGCCAGGTTACAGAACTCGACCAGGGGGGCTGGATGAGGGGAACGCTCTTGACGGTGGCGCTCCTTCTGTGCGCCTTCACTCTGGACCTCCTGATGCCCCGCGTCGATCCCGACGCTGTGCTTGCCGAGAGGCTCCTCGGGTCGGCTCGGAGGATCGACCTGCCGGGTCCCGCAGCCTTCGTTTCGGGAGACAGTGCGCTGCTCTTCTTCGAGTGGGCTGGAGTCGAGGGGCCCGTGCGCGGAGCCGTCAAGCTCGAGCGAGACCTCGTGGCGAGGGTCATCGTCTTGCGATCCCACGAGGGAATTGATCGCGCCGCCCTGGAGAGCCCCGGTTTCCTGGCGTCCTTCCGCGGGAAGCAAGCCAGCCCGCCCGTGGTGGTGGAGGCCGTGTCGGGAGCGACGATCTCCTCTCAGGGCGTCATCGATTCCGTCAACGAACGCCTGAGGGCCTGGATGGAGTACAACGAATGAGCGTGGAGTCTCAAGCGCCTCCCGCCACCCGGACGAGGACGCTGGCCGCGGTGATGGTGGCCGCGATGATCCCCGCCGTGGCCGACCTGTCGCTGAGCGGCAGCCTGGCCTGGGGTGGTGCGCTGCTCGTCGGAGCGCTGCTGGCGTCCGACCGTCCGCTACGCTGGGTGGCCGTTGCGTGGTGTGTTGCCGCGATCGCTCCCGACGCGTCGCTGCCGGAGAGCGCATCCTCCGGATCGATGGTGCGACCGTGGAGCCCGCATCTCCTCGCGGCGGTGCTCGGCATCTCACTCACGGTCGTGTTGCCCACGGAGCTTCGTAACTCCGGCTTCCTCCTGTTGGTCGTAGGGCTCGTCACTGCTCTCCACGGGAGGGGCCGGTGACTCCCTACGACGCCGCCTTCCTCGCGCTCGGCGCGGGTGTGTTCCTCGAGCGTTCGAGGCGCTCTTGGCTCGTGGCCTTCGCCCCGCTTCTGGCGCTCGTGCTCGGTGCCATGTCCCTGGGTCATTTCCACATCCCGATGACGGCGCTCGTGGTCTGTCTGCTCGCTCCGCGCCACGCCTCCATCGCGCTCATCCTGGTCATTCCCGCCTACGGGGGCTTGTTCGACGCGCTGCGAACTTCGGTTCTCTGGTTGCTCGGAACCGTTCTCGTCGGCGGGTTGGGCCGGAAGAGCGATGCATCCGAAATGGCCGAGCCTTCGGGAGGCACCCCGGCGCGGCTCCTGATCTGCGGCGTGCTGTACTTCACCCTTCTCCCCACGTCCTACCTATGAGAGCCGGCCCCTTCATCCACGGCCGATGCACGACGCGTGGTTTGATGGTCCAGGTCCTGCTGGCACTGTCGCCGGTGGTCTTGGCGGCGCTCTGGCGCCATGGCTGGAGCGCGGCCGCTCTCTTTGGCGCTGCCCTGGCCGGTTCCTGGCTGACCGATGTGCTCTGCGATCGCAAGAACGCCCTCGACGGCAGCGCTGCGGTCACTGGACTGATCTTCGCCTGCCTGCTTCCTTTGAGCGCACCCTGGTGGATCGCCGCCGCGGGGGGAGCGATTGCCATCGGGCTCGGCAAGCACCTGTTCGGAGGGCTGGGCCAGAACCCTTTCAATCCGAGCGCGCTGTCGCGCGCCATCCTGATGGGCATCATTCCGGCCACCTTCTTCGCGCCCGGCTGGGAGTTCGACGGCGTGACGTTGGCTACGCCGCTGGCGAAGGAGATCGACTCGATGTCACCTTCTCTCGGTGACCTCGCGCTCGGACAGTACCCCGGCACGCTGGCTGAGGCTTTTCCACTCGCGATTCTCGCGGGAGGTCTGTTGCTCGTCGCGCTGCGAACGATCGACTGGCGTATCCCGTTGAGCCACCTGGCCGCGATCTCGATCCTCGCGATGATCCTGCCGTCCGGAGCTCGCCTGGCTGGGCATGCGCCCTGGCTTGCCGGGAACCCGCTCGTCCACTTGCTTGCCGGAGGCGTGCTCCTGTCGGCGTTCTTCATGCTGACAGATCCGGTCACGGCTCCTTTCACCGCAAAGGGTCGGGTCGCCTTCGCCATCCTCGCGGCCTTCTACACGATGATCGTTCGCTTCTACACGCCCTATCCAGACGGCGCCATCCTCGCGATTCTGCTCGCGAATGCGAGCGTTCCGCTGATCGACGGTGCGTCTTTCCGGCACTGGCCTCGGTGGGACTCTGCGGGAGAGAGGGGCGCGTAGGACTCGAACTGCAGGGGTCTCGCTCGCGATACGACAGGCCGCGGGCCGGGTCTTGAAGGACTCGGGTGCCGACACCATGCTCGCGCTGTGTCGAGCGCCGAACCGCAACGCGTTCGCCGAGCGGTCGTTCGGTCGATCAAGGGGAGCGCCTGAACCGGGCGACGACGGCCGGCGCCAGCCACCAGGGTTGGTTGCGATAGGCGACTTGGTGGGCTCTTGCGGCACTGTCGGGCCGCGGCCTGGCGAGGAGATGCTCTCGGGCTCAGGGAATCTGGATCTCCGCCTCGGTGATCTCGATCGGCGCTCCCTTGTTGGTCCGCAACCACAGGCGGTAGAGCGTTTCACCCCAGTGGTTGGTGTGGTTGCCATCGCGCAACGCCTCGATGTAGTGACGCGTGACCGTCTGGTAGTAGAGCTTCACCACCGCACGTGCGGCTTCGGGCGGCAGGTCGAAGGCGGTGTCGTGCCAATACTGGCCGTCTGCGAAGGTCTCGCCGACGGCTGGCGCGCCGCCGCGCTCGAAGCGTTCGTTGTCGAAGCCGCGCGGCGGGATGCGGTTGTCCTTCTCGATCGTGTCGGCTAGCGCCATGTGCGTTGTGACGCCGGGCGGGAGCCCCGTCGCGTCGGCCGCCGCCTGCGAGAGGCCGACGTGCATTTCGTACACCGTGGTCGAGTCCGCATCGAGGTGGGCGGTGTTGAAGTCGTAGTGGCCGTATTCCTCGATCAACGTGTCCTGGTCGTCGAAGACCTGCACGCTGAGGAAGATGCGCCGGCCCTCGATGTGGCCGGTCGGGATCTTGTGCCCGGACTGGTTGGTCACGCGCGTGACGAGCTGGTTGCCCGCCAGCGACAAGTCGAGCGTGGCGCACTTCTGCACCATCTCGATCGCCTTCTGGATTCCGATCGCGATCGCGTTCTGGTCGACGTCGGGGTCGTTCTTGCCGTACAGCGCGATGATCTCGAGCACCCAGGCTGAGGCGCCCGCGAACTCGTGTTTGCGGAGATCGGGACGCACCGGACCCGACCCCGCGCCTCGCGCGGTCACCTGCGGCATGTGGCAGTCCTGACAAGTGCTGACCACGGGCGGCCCTTCGCCGCCGAAGAGCCCACCCATATCGACGCCGCCTTGGGCGAACTGGGAGAGCTTCCACTCCGTGTACGTCCGCTCCAGCGGGAACTGCTGCCACGGATCCTCGTCGGGAGTCGGCGCGTTGAGGGCGTTGTAGGCGTAGGTCCCGTCCGACTGGCGCGAGATCGCGAGGTTGCCGACATCGTGGCACGTGCCGCACATGTCGCTGGAACGGTGGAGGGGCGAGTGGATGTTCGTGTGCGGCCCCATGGCATCGTCGTACGGCCCGCGAATCTTGCCCTCGTGGTCGAGCACGAACATCGCGTTGGCGTAGTGCTCGGGGACCGAGTGCAGCGTTGCGAGCGTGGCCGGGTCCTCGGGCGGGCTCGTGCCCGGATCGTAGACGGGGTCGACCATCGCGTGGCAGAAGTGACAGCTCACGCCGTCGAGGTCGAAGCTGTCCAGGAAGCTGCCGTCTGTCCGGTATGCGTGCCCGTCGACGAAGGTGTTGGGCACGTGACAGCGCATGCAGTAGTAACCGACGTTGGCCACGTCCTGATCGGCGTTGGTCATCTGCGCCCAGAAGAGCGGGTCGCGGCCAGCCTGGGCCATGAGGCTGCCCTTCCACGTGTCGTGCGGGCTGTTTTCCTGGTCGTAGCCGCCGTGGCACGAAGAGCACGAGTTCGAGTCGTAGATCAGGTCAGGTCCAACCTGCCCAACGTGGGTGCCCGACTGGATGAAGTCGCGCAGAGTCATGTTGATCAGGGCGCCGAGCGCTAGGCTGGCCAGACCGATGACCGTGAAGGCGAAAACGAGGCGACGCAACGGGGGGCGTCGGAAGGAGATCATGGCGGAATTCCAGGAATAGGGAGCGCGAGAGGGGCCTGGGGCCCACTGAAGGAAGCCTATCTGGAGTCACCAAGAACAGCCTGTCACCCGCTTGACCGAGTTCTTGTAGCTCGATTCCTACATTGCTCGGGGCGTACCCAGGTAGGAGACGCGCAGAAGCAGATTGTGAGCAGGAGGTCGCGGCTTGGGCCAGCGCATAGCCGCGGTCCCCAAGGAGCTTCGGGTGCTGATCGAGCCGTACAGCGAGTGAGCTCGCTCACCGGCGGAACCGGACCCAGGAATACGACGAGTTCTAGTTCACCAAACCTCAGGATGCGCGCCGGGAGAGCGGGAGTTCAGTCTGAGGGTTCGGGCAGGTACTTGTCCCTTGTGGGCCGCGGGTCATCCACCGCAATGCCGCGCGCCTGGTGATGTGCGACGGTGGCATTGATGGTGTGCGGCATCATTCGCCAGATGTTTCTGTTCTCCAACAACATCACCTCGTTTCCCGCGCTGTCGGTCCAGGCGAGGTTCCAGCGCACATAGGGCCCGGCGTCCGAGTCGTCTACTCGCACCACGGAGAGCTTGGCGATGTCCTCCCAGGGCAGCACGTCCTCGTAGACGTCGAAGAAACCCAGGTGAGCGAGGCCTCGCTCGGTGGGGCGTACGTGCCTGTCTTGCATGAGGCCGATGCCCATCAGGCACGGCAGACTGATGATCACGAAGCCGCACAGGGGGACGAGCGGATAGCCCCCGGCGGCCTTGTGTGCCGAGCGCGCCGCAGCCAGGGAGGCCTGCTGTTGGAGGGTGTAGCCCCGCTTGCTCGAGGGCTTCGATTCCACGTAGCCGCCCATGATGAAGTTCGTGGCCACGAAGCAGATCAGGCCGCTCAAGCACAACCAGAGGAGGAAGGCGAATGCCCCGTACCCACGCCAGTCGGTCGTGATGTAGAAGTCGCCGGGTTCGACGGAGGCCCGGTAGGCCCGATAGAGAGCGAAGAGCAGCGCAGCGCTCAGCACCATGGACAGGCAGGCGAGCACCCGATAGAGCCTGCGCCCGGCTGGCGAGAGGGGCTCCAGCACTGTGTATCCCGTTCGCTTCGAGGAGAAATGGCCAAGCGCTCCCAGCGCAAGAAGAACCGCTACGGCAGAGATGAACGTGAGCATTGCTTACAGGACTCTTGACGCACAAAGGCTACGGGATCCCGAAGAGATTGGCGTGGTGTGATCTGTGATCGTCGACTCGGGAGGGCGTAGATCAAGCCCAAGGGAATGCGCCAACTCTTCATGTCTCGGATGGAGCTCCCGTGTCGCGGGAACGGGTGCCGCAGGGTCGGGTGGGAGCGAGGTTCTACCCTGGAACTGAACCGACTCTCATGAGGGCGGTTACCAGGGGCGGACGTGGTTGGAGGAGGTGAATGGGGAGGGAATGCGAGCGGCGAACGCGAAGAAGGCAGGCGGGAGCGGCGTATCATTCCGGGATGGGAACGAAACACTTTGATACCCGGCTCATCCACGCCGGCCTGCCGTCACCGCCCCTGGGAGGGGCCGTGGTCACTCCCGTCTTCCAATCGGCCATCTGCCACTTCGAGGGCGAGGAGGACTACCACGACATCCGATACATCCGACTCAACAACACACCCAACCACCTGGAACTCCACGCCAAGCTCGCCGCTCTGGAAGGCGCCGAGGCCGCTCTCGTGACCGCAAGCGGTATGGCCGCCATCACGACGGCGCTCCTGACCGTGGTGCGGCCGGGGGACCACATCCTGTTCGGCTCCACCCTCTACGGAGGAACCCACGACTTCGTCGTCACCGACATGGCAGAACTGGGGATCGAGTACGACTTCGTCGACCCCGACGATCCCGAATCCTGGGAGGCCGCCCGGCGAACGAACACGCGCGCCTTCTACCTGGAGTCCCTCACCAATCCGCTTTTGGAAGTCCCCGACCTCGAAGCGGCCGTGGCCTTCTGCCAAAAACACGGGCTGCTCTCGCTCGTGGACAACACCTTTCCGAGCCCCTTCAACTTCCGACCCGCAGAGCTGGGCTTCGACCTCTCCCTGCACAGCGCGACCAAGTACCTCAACGGTCACTCCGATCTCGTGGCCGGCGCCGTCATCGGCAGCACGGAACTGATCGAGAGGGTGCGGCGAAAGCTCGGGCACCTCGGAGGGACCCTCGACCCCCATGCCTGCTTCCTGCTCTGCCGAGGCATGAAGACACTTGCCGTCCGCATGCGACACCAAAACCACGGCGCCCTCGCCCTCGCACGCTTCCTCGCCGGGCACAAGGCCGTCGCTCGGGTCAACCACCCCGGCCTGACTGAACACCCGCAACACGAGCGCGCGATGCGCCTCTTCGACGGGACCAGCGGCATGCTCTCCTTTGAGCTGTTCGGAGGCGTCGAGGCCGCCGACCGGATGATCCAGGCCCTCGAGCTGCCGATCCATGCGCCCAGCCTCGGGGGAGTCGAATCCCTCGTGACTCGGCCCGCCCTCACCTCCCACTCCGGGATGAGCCCCGAGGCGCGGGCCGCCAGCGGAATCGCCGATGGGCTCGTGCGCGTCTCCGTGGGCCTCGAGGACTCCAACGACCTGATCGGAGACTTCGAAGCCGCCCTCGAGACTTGACGACCGCCGAAGGGAACGGATCACGGTGGGCGGGAGCGGCCGCGCGCGAGAGGGGGTCGAGACCCTCAAGCGCTGGGACGCGGAGAGCGCGGAGTACGAACCGCAGCGGTCCTTACTGAGAAGGCGCTTCATCGGGGGAGAAGGCCGTAACCCTCCAGGGGGGAATCGGTATCACTGGTCAGGTAGGAGACGTGCAGAATCAGATTCTGAGCATGATCGGGGGTCTACTGCTCGTCCCGTTGGTGTTGGCGGGCCGGGCGCAGGACCAAGAGGAGGTGAGCGAGTTCACCGCCTTTGACTATCCCTGCAGCAAGTACCGCAAGGGCTTGCGCGGGAAGGGCAACTTCGGGTTCTACGTGGACGAGAAGAAGCCTCGGTCCCCCTTTTCCGGCTCGTATCACCTGGCCGAGGATGTCTGGGTGCGCTCCGGAACGAAGGTGCAGAGCGTCGCGGATGGGGTGGTGATGTACTCCGACTTCAGCCCCTCCTGGAAGGACAAGGCTGGCCAGATGCACTGGAACCTCGGCAACGTGATCGTGATCGAGCACCCGCTCGAGCCTCCGGAGGGTGAGTTGAAACAAGTCTGCTCGGTCTATGTCCACCTCTCCGCCAAACGACGCGTCGCGGTCGGAGATCGCGTTACCCGAGGGCAGATCATCGGGACGGTGGGCAAGCACAAGAGCAAGGAGAACGGGTACTACCCCGTCCACCTACACTTCGGCATTCATCGGGGGCCGTACCACCAGATCTCGCCCGCCTGGCGACAGAGACTCGTCCAGGAGGCCCGCGCGATAGGTCTTCCCTTCGGGCCGGAGCACTCGCTCGTCAAGGGCGAGATAGAACTGAAGCTCCACTCCCAGACCTGGGTTCTGCTTGATTTCACGGACCACGAGGCGAAGGGCATGCTCTCCCTTCTCATCGGCAGCACCTCTCCAGACTACCAACCCGCCGACATCATGGGCTGGTGCCAGGGCTACGGCGAAGAGGGTGCCGTGGCGGAGTGGATCCGGCCCTCGCAGTGGATCGAAGACCGCCTGCCGTGAGGCCACTGGAGTAGGACGTAGAGCGTGATGGCCAGTCGGCTTGGAAGCTGGGCGTGGACGAACTGAAGGAAGCTCCGTGAGGTGCGAACCGCCGAGAACTCCCCGACCCTAAATCACGAAGGAGAGAGCGCCAGTATTCGCAACATCCTCGCCGTCAGCGTCGGCACCCTCGCCGTCGTCGTCGGCCTTGCCGCGGGCATGGCCGTGAACATGGCGCTCGTCATGCTCAACGGCTACGTGCTCTTTCCCATGCCCGAGGGGATGGACATGTACGACCCGCAGCAGATGAATACCTACGTCGCCACTCTGCCGACGGCGGCCTTCTTCATTGTGCTGGCCGCGCATCTCGGGCAGTCATTCGTGGGCGGCTGGGTGGCCGCTCGGTTCGGGTCATCGAGGCCGATGTTGCTCGCGATGATCGTGGGCCTGGTCTCGCTGGCTGGTGGGATCATGAACATGATGACCATCGAAGGGCCGGACTGGATGTACATCGAGCTGCCGCTCTACCTGGTCGTCGCCTGGATGGCGGGCCGGATAGAAGTCAAGCGGAGGGCTGCTGTATTCGGCTGAGGGGCGGCGCGAACCCGCCTGCGGGACTCCCGGGCGCGACACCTTGCACGCCTCGCTTCTGTACGTGCTCGGCCGTGGACCTCGGGACCCTGGCCCCCGACCAGCACGGCCTCGAGCGATGCCAGACGTCAGGCGTGTTCGTGGGCGCTGGGTTTATCCGCGGGGAGGCCTTCGGCTTCCACACGCTCCATGGCCTTGCGGAGCATCGCGTGGACACGCTCGACGTTCGCGGTGTTCGCGCTAGTGAAGAGCGAGAACGGGATGAACACGGACTCCGACTGGATCCGGATGCTCTTCTCCTCGACGGCGAGGAGCACGCGCTCGCCCCAGCTCCTCAATCCCCATCGGACCCGGATCCCCGTTGATCCTGGCACCGTCCCCGCGCTGCGCTTCCAGCGCGGATGCTTGCACAGCTCGGCCGTGGTCAGCTCGATCAGGTAGGACAGCTCCCGCGCGGGAGCGTCACGGATCACGAGTCGGTCATGAGAGCTCATCGTCGCTTACTGGAGGTCCTGTTCGACCGGGTGGCGGGCACACCGTATCAGACGCCCACGCGAGAGCCGGCTTCCCTGGAAAGACCGGCATTTGTCCATGGTGGATGGATGGCCTGAAGGGGGAGGCGGTGGGCGGGAGGGCTACCGGACCGCGGGGTGTCTCGCCCTGAAGAGGGCCGTGACGGCCCTCCTAGCCTTCCTGGTCTTCACGGTCTCCAGGAGCCCGTCCTCCAGCTCGCGAAACGTGTAGTAGCGCACGTGGTTGATCCGCAGCCGGCGGTCCTTCGCGTCGAGGTGGTTGATCGCCGCGCCGACCGCCAGCGGGCCGACCTCCTCGTGCAGGGCGCCGAGGAGCGCCGCGATCCCCTCGCGAGCCTCCGTGCTCGGCTGCACGCCTTCATTTTCCTTCTTGAACCGATCGTAGGAGCGCCAGCGAACGTCCCGGATCCCCTGCATGAACCTGGCCTTCTTGTGCTCCTCGGCGACTTGCTGACACACCACGACCCCGACGTAGTGCGCCCAGACGTGCCGATCTTCCTCGTTGGTGCGGTCGCCCCACATGGCGATCACGTGTCCCAACTCGTGGCAGAGCCCGTAGAAGAGGAACTTGCCGTCCCGGGTCGGGGACTGAAGCTCCTTGGGGTCGACGATCGGGAAGTCGATCTGCGAGTGGTAGGGGAACTGGGGGGCGAAGTGTGGCGGTCGCTCGATCTTCTCTTCGAGGTGGACCCGCACGCGGAGCTTCTTGCCGGGGACCTTGCTGAACTCCCGGAAACCGAAGGTCTCGTCGAAGCCTTCGAGCACCGCCTCGAGGATCTCCGCGAAGTGCTCGAGGTAGGCCTCGTCCACGCCAATGCCCCGCAGTTGGAAGCGGGGGCGCGTGAGCGCAGCACCGAGTTGCCCCCCCTCGCCCCCGAGGCGGGCCTTGATGAGCGTGAAGTCCTCGAGACGATCGATCTCGAGCGACGCCTCTGCAGCGGAGACGAGGGCCTCCTCGACACCTCGCGCATCCTCCATCGCGACCAGCTTCTCGAGCGCCTTGGCCGCCCTGGCGGGGAGCCGCCTGGCGAGCTCCTCCTCGGTCCCATTCGGCCTGCGGGCATGCTCGGCGTTGAGCTTCTCGATCGCCTCGCAGTAGGTCGCCGCCTGCGCGACAGCTCCGTCATTGGCGATCGGCAGGAGCGCGAGCGAGGAGGCTGCGAGGAGCGCGATCATGGCGCACCCAACCTAGCAACTGGTCCAGTTCCAGGGCGCGCCCAATCGCTCAAGTCGCACTCGGTGGCAGACCGCACCCAGCATGCGAAGTAGGATGAGGTTGTCGGGACTGTCGGCCAGATGGATCGGCAGAGGCCGTATCATCGATGTGAGACCCGCCGCCCATGAGACGCTTCCTCCCGCTCCTCCTCTGCATTCCCTGCTTCGCCCAGGAGGGAGACGATCCGCTGGAGGGCCATTCGGCCCACGGGGAGGCCTTCAACGAGGGACCGCGGCAGGCCGCCTACCTACTCGACACCCAGGCCAACGTCTCCTTCCCCGTTACCGCGAAGAGCGAGGAGGTGCAGCGCTTCTTCGACCAGGGCGTCTCGTTCCTGCACGGCTTCTGGTACTTCGAGGCCGAGCGCACCTTCCGCCAGGTGCTGGCGCTCGACCCCGACTCCACCGAGGTCCTCGCCACCGGCCTGTCGGGCGAGGAGGTCTATCCCTTCCCGATCGCCTCCGACGCCGAGCTGGAGCTCTTCCGCAGCTGGCGTGCTTTTGACGACTTCGAGCAGGTGCCCTTGCACGGCACCTACCTGATCGACTCCGCCGGCCGCGTCCGCTGGCTCGACATCTCCTACGAGCCCTTCATGGACTGGGAGTTCCTCCTGGCCGAATCCGCGCGCCTGCTCGGTCTACCCGAACCCTCCGCCTCGATTTCGCGCGCGTCCCCGGTTGAGGCGACGGGGGGCGGCGCGTCCAGAGAGGAATAGGACACTCTGACCTCTCGCATCATCTGCTGCCTTTCGCTGGCTCTCATAGGAGTGGTCGGCACCCCAGAGGGAGGGGAGGTGCACATGGCCAACGGGTTCAAGATCGGAGAGGTCTCGGATCGCTCGGCTCTGGTGTGGGTGCGGCTGACGCAGCTTCCTGAGCGGGTGCGGGAGGGGATCGAGTTCGAGAGGGACGCTGATGCGGTGCCCGAAGGACGCGCGCTCTCGGACATGCAAGATTCCGTTGAGGGCGTGGCCGGTCAGGCCCGGGTCTCGTGGTGGCCGAAGGGGGGCATTGGGATTCGGGCGTCCACCGGCTGGGAGGAGGTGGATCCCGAGGCGGACCACACGGCACAACTGACCCTTGGGGGTCTGCGCGCGGGCGTCGACTACGAGGTGCTGGTCGAGGGGCGCTCAGGTGACCAGGGCGAGGCGGAGTGCGCGCAACGCGGAGCCTTCACCTCGGCCCAGGCGGCGGACACGGCGCAACGGGTGGTGTTCACGGTGGTCACCGGACAGGAGTTCGCCCGCAGGGACGACCCGGAGAACGGACACCGGATCTATCCAGCCATGGGGGCGCTCGAGCCGCAGTTCTTCGTCCACACCGGCGACATCGAGTACTACGACAAGCCCGGACCCTTCGCCAAGAACGTCGAACTCGCCCGCTTCAAATGGAACCGCATCTACTCGATGCCCTTCCAACGAGACTTCCACCGCACGGTCGCCAGCTACTTCATGAAGGACGACCACGACACCCTCAAGAATGACTGCTGGCCCGGGCAGCACTACGGCGAGCTCACCTGGGAGGACGGACTGGCCCTCTTTCGCGAGCAGGTCCCCATGGGCGAGCGCACCTGGAGACGGGCGCGCTGGGGGAAGGACCTGGAGGTCTGGCTCGTGGAGGGGCGCGACTTTCGCAGCCCCAACAAGGCTCCCGATGGACCGGCCAAGACCCTCTGGGGCGAGGAACAGATGGAGTGGTTCCTGCAAACCTTCGCCGCATCGGACGCGACCTTCCGGGTCCTGATCAGCCCCACGCCGATCGTCGGTCCCGACCGCAAGAGCAAGAACGACAACCACGCCAACGTGGGTTTCGCCACCGAGGGCGACGCCCTGCGCGCGTTCCTGGGGGAGCAGACCGATGCCTTCGTCATTTGCGGTGACCGACACTGGCAGTATGTCTCCGTCGACGAGGAGACCGGGGCTGAAGAGTTCTCATG
>PVBE011258843.1_pt1 | contig 39340 bp, 25 predicted proteins | sample 1631181 | NCBI WGS metagenome assembly PVBE01 (sample SAMN08397723, study PRJNA350692) | Marine metagenome, whole genome shotgun sequencing project. | isolation source: water | place: Pacific Ocean | collected 2012-04 | reverse complement strand
GACGCAAACGCTTCGGCCGCGGCGTCATCAGTGGCCTCATCATTTCTCGCAGCGGTGGTCGCAGCAACCTGATGGGCTCCCACTACCTGGGTGGCAACACGCACTGGAAGTCCCTGTCCAGAAAACGTTCCTTCACCTATACACTTCTGGCGCCTGGGGACGACAACAGCGCTGGGACACATCACTAACGTGTGAACAACCCTGGCGCAGCCATACCTGAAGCTGGTGCGGCGCCTTGCTCTCGCGCGGGTCGGGGCAGATAGGTCAGCTTCAGCCAGTCGGTGGTCAGGAGGCGCGGCTGGAGGAAGAGGACCTGACAGTAGCGCTCGTCGGGGATTGGGTGGCGGCGCCTGACAGCCTCACATGGACTGTTGGTTTTTTGGTAGTTGGGCGTCACAGCGGCTGGGGAACCGCTCTTCTTCAAGTAGAACGGACACATTCCCTTTCCCCTTGGAGAAAACACCATGCTTAGAGCAACTCTCGGCCTTCTTGCGACCCTAGTACTTGCGACATCCTCTCTTGCCCAGGGAACCTACGCCCTGAGGTTGGAGGCTGGCTCCAACGTTGTCTTCCCCCACCATTCAGTCATGAACACGGGTGAGACCGCAACGCTCGAAACCTGGGTGCGCGCCGAGGAACCCGACGCAGGGAGCATATCTGCCTTCATCCGCTATGCGACGAGCGCGGAACACAAGGAGCTAGCGGTTCCTGCTGACCGCCGCATCCGATGGCTCTACGCCGGCTCCCCTTGGGATCACACCGGACACTGCGTCGAAACGGACCCCAACGCCTACCCGAACGACGGTGCCTGGCACCACATCGCCTTCGTGCGTCGGGCAAACGGCACCTGGGAAGTCTACCTGGATGGCAGCTCCATCGTCGTGGGTGGCCCTGGGACCGGACTCTGGCAGTGCTGCTGGCTGACCTGCGGCATCATCAACGCCAACACTACGACCCAACTGGGAAACAACGGCGGTGGGTGGCTGTTGGGTTCAGTACATGTCTCGTCAGTGGAGCGTTACTCGGTCAACTTCGTCCCCGACCGTTCCTTCATCGCAGATAGCAACACCGCCATGCTGGCCTCCATGGACGAGGGCTCGGGTTCAACCATCTTCGATCTGGGGCCAGCGGGACAGCAGGGCAGCATCGCAGGAGACTTCGAGTGGGTTTCCATCGACTGTAATGGCAACGGCATCCCCGACGATGAGGATGTCATCGATGGAAGTCCTGACTGCAATGCCAACGGCATCCCGGACGAGTGCGACATCAACTCGGACCCCAGCTCCGACGCCAACAACAACGGCATCCTGGATTCCTGCGAATTCCTGGTCAACGCCTATTGCAAGAGCGAACCCAACTCTACCGGCTCTTCAGCCCTGCTCTCCAACAGTGGCTCCGTCTCGGTCATGCACAACGATCTCACCCTGCAGGCCAGCGGCTGTCCGCCCCATGAGAAGGGTGTCTTCTTCTATGGCGGTGCCCCCGCCGCCCTGCCTTTCGGCGACGGCACCCTGTGCATCACCGCCGGTTCGGCGGCCTACTACCGCTTCTCACCTGTCATGACCAATGCCTCTGGCCTGGCCACACAAGGCCTCGACCTGGCGGCACCGCTGCAGCTATCCGGAACGATCACCCCGGACAGCACTTGGTTCTTCCAGTTCTGGTACACGGACACCAGCAGTGCCGGAGGCTTCAACCTCTCCGACGCCCTGGAGATCCGTTTCTGCCAGTAGCGCTTCCGCGTATCAAGACAACACCGCACCGGGTCGCCTCGACCTGATGCGGTGTTGTCTTGGTTTAGCGCTCGGTCAGGGCAGATAGGTCAGCTTCAGCCAGTCGGTGGTCAGGAGGCGCGGCTGGAGGAAGAGGACCTGACAGTAGAGTGAGTTTCCGATCAGCGCGCTGTCATTAGCAATCGGCAACGGCACAACGATTGTGCCACTTCCGGGCAGAGCTCCCACATAGTTGATCTGGACCGTGGAGCGGTTGACATACAAGGTGCCGATGGACGGAAAGACAAGAGGCGGATCCTGTGGCGTGGCGGCGGAGAGGAGGAAAGTAGGATCGCCGGATGGGCCATAGATCACGAGGTCCGGGGTCGTGCCGATCTTTGGAGAACCCTGCAGCATCAGGTCTTCGCCGCCGATGTCCACCAGGTCGACCTGGCCTCCGTTGCCAAAGGTATTGGCGTGTACGGATTTACTGCCAGCCACTACGCGCTGGCCATCGGCGGACATGTCCAGGTCAAAGACCGAGCCGGGCAGGTTCTCGGTCATGATCGGGGTGTCGGAAAAGGTGGAGTAGACGCGCACCTCCTCGGCAATGTTGCCTTGATCACCCCACAGGCCGACGGCGAAGCGCTCACCAGCCGCATCACAGGAGACGTCTGACATGAGATTCTGATAGGCGCCCATGCCATTGACGACATCGGTCATCGTCACCGCTCCCGTGGGCAGGTGGTAGGCGTTGACCTGTATCGTGAGGCCCGGGGAGTAGTAGTACCAACCGTAGGCCACTGTCGAACCATCATCGGAGATGTCGATCTGCGCGCAGTAGACCTGGCCGGAAAGGTTGTGCGTAAAGGTGTTGGTGTAGGAGGCGCCGCTGCGCTCCCAGACATGCATCGCGTTGAAACGTCCATAGGCGAAGATCGAACCGTCACCAGAGATCGCGTGGCTGTCGAAGCCACTACCGATGCTGGTGGTGAAGACCACCGTTTGCGTCGCCGTGTCGAAAATGTGGACGACATTGCCGACGGTGTAGTACAGCGTCGAGCCGTCGGCCGAGAGATCCCAGCCGCGGAAGGAAGTCGAACCGGTGGACGCCACGACCGTGTAGGAAGTCGGCGTTCCGGAACCGGGATCGAAGATGGCTATCTCCATCGTGCCGGCGCCGTCGTTCATGATGGCGGCCACGATCAATGAGCCGTCACGGGCGATGCCTACCTTGGCGTTTGCGTTGATGACCGGCGTGAAGGTGTAGCTCCAGTCGGGTGTGGCGGAGCTTGAGGTGTACTTGCGCACGACCGCCTGGCGCGTCTGGGGATTGCCTCCCAGGGTCACCTGGCTGACGGCCACATGGGTGTTCGTCGTGCGGGCCGAATCCACGCGTTGAAAGTCGTTACCTAAAGGTGAAGGATCGTTCCACACGACCGTCGGGGGGTCGCTGTCGTAGGCTGAGAGCAGCTCGCTGCATTCGCCGTTGAGGTCATGCTCGGCGAAGACTTGACCGGCCTCATCACCGATAGACACTGCGCGCGCGATCCAGGCCGCCCCGCCGTCCGTATGGGTCCAGAGTGAGCCGCCGCTGGTAAGCGGTTGGGTCAGGGATGTGGCCCCGGCGCTGCTGCCCTGTTGCGTCCCGTAGCGCACCTCTGTCTGGACGCCGGTCCGCGTGACCTCAAGGTGCGTGGCCCGCGTGCGCATGACGCTGGCCTGGGGCGGGGACAGGGGCGTGGGCAGGGGCGTGGGCAGGGGCGTGGAGAGAGCGAGCAGCAGGGGCAGCATGATCGTGTTCATGGGAGTTGTCTCGGTGGCAGGGGATCTCGCGGTGGAAACCGGAGGTCCAGGGGGCTGGAGTTCTTGGATCTGGCGGGTTCGGCGGACTTGGCTGAGAACCAGCGGCCGGCTGACCGTCCGCCCATCTGGGCGCTCCCCGCCCTTGTAAGTGTATACGCCAACTGGAATTCAGGTTGCCTCAGCAGCAGCAAGGCCTCGGCCGGCCTCGCACCGACCTACTGCGGGGTCATCCGATAGCTGCGGCGCATCCGCCCAGGGAGGCCGCAGAGGGTCTCATCGCCCCCGCCAGCATGCCGTATTGGCAGCCAGCGGCCTGCCTTCTTGGCACATTATCAGACTTCACAGACTGACATACACGCCTTACTAGCATTGCCAGGGCACTTTCTGGCCAATCAACGTCTGGCACAAGCGTTGCATTCCATGGGCTCACCACTGACCGGAGACAACACTATGCAAAAGCCCCTTACGAATCGCAGCCAGGCCGCCATCCAAGCCGCCCAGGAAACCGCCACGGCCCAAGGGCATCCGGAGCTGACGCCCCTGCACCTTGCCAGCGCACTCCTGGCCGAAGCCACTGGGCTCACCGCCGCGGTGCTTGAGAAGCTCGCCGCCGAGCCCACGACCCTGGCAGCCGAAATAGGGCGCGCCCTGGAGAAGCTGCCGCGCTCGGCGGGCGGGCAGTTGGCCATCTCCCCCACTCTGCAGGCCGCTCTCCAGGCCGCCGACGACCTGGCCGGGCGCCTCGGTGATGAGTTCGTTTCCACCGAGCACTTGCTGCATGGCCTAGCCAGTTCCGGCGGGCCAGGCTTGGCCGCTCTGCTGGCGGCGCGACAGGTTACTCCGGAGCGTGTGGAGGCGGCTATCACAAAGGTGCGCGGGGACCGACCCGTCACCACTCCCGATCCGGAGTCCACCTTCGAGGCCTTGGACAAGTACGCCCGGGACCTGACCGCCGAGGCCCGCAACGGCAAGCTCGATCCGGTCATCGGTCGTGACGAGGAAATCCGGCGCGTGATGCAAGTGCTCTCACGCCGCCGCAAGAACAACCCGGTCTTGATCGGCGAGGCCGGCGTGGGCAAGACCGCCATTGCCGAGGGTCTCGCCAACCGCATCGTGGACGGCGATGTGCCGGAAGGTCTGAAGGACAAGCGTGTCATGGCCCTCGACATCGGGGCCCTCTTGGCCGGGGCCAAGTACCGCGGCGAGTTCGAAGAACGCCTGAAGGCTGTGTTGGCAGAGGTCAGCGAGGCCGCCGGCGAAGTGGTGCTCTTCATCGATGAGCTACACACCATGGTGGGTGCCGGAGGCGCGGAGGGCGCCGTGGATGCGGCCAACCTGTTGAAACCGGCGCTGGCCCGGGGTGACCTGCGCTGTGTGGGGGCCACGACCCTCGACGAGTATCGCAAGTATGTGGAGAAGGATCCGGCCCTGGAGCGGCGCTTCATGCCGGTCATGATCGGGGAACCGTCCGTGGATGACACGGTGGCTATCCTGCGCGGCCTCAAGGAACGCTACGAAGTACACCACGGAATTCGCATCACCGACGAGGCCCTGGTGGCGGCGGCGCGCTTGGCCAAGCGGCACATCTCCGACCGCTTCATGCCGGACAAGGCTATCGATTGCGTGGACGAAGCCGCTGCTCAGTTGCGCACGGCCATTGACTCTCTGCCACCGGAACTGGATCGCGTGGAGCGCAAGATCCGCCAACTGGAGGTGGAGCGCTCGGCCATCGAGGGTGATGGCGATGCCGGTGCGCGGGCGCGTCTGGAGGCTATCAACAGCGAGTTGGCCAACTTGAACGAGGAAGTCAGCGCCCTGCGCACGCGCTGGACCATGGAGAAGGACCTGATCGGAGCCATGCGCGCCGGGAAGCTCCTGGTCGAAGATCTGCGCGCCGAAGCGGAACGCAAGGAACGCGAGGGCGACTTCGAGCGGGCCGGGAAGATCCGCTACGGTGAACTGCCCGAGGCCCAGGCTGACCTGGAGGCTTCCATCGCGCGGCTGGGTGAGGTTCAGGCCGAAGGCGCCATGCTGCCCGAGGCGGTGGACGCTGAGATGATCGCCGGGATCATCAGCCGTTGGACCGGGATTCCCGTGGCAAAGCTGCTGGAGACGGAACGGGCCAAGCTGCTGCACATGGAAGAACGCATCGGGCGGCGTATCATCGGCCAGCATGAACCCATCAAGGCCATTGCGGAAGCGGTGCGCCGGGCGCGGGCGGGCCTGCAGGAGACTACGCGTCCCCTGGGGTCATTCCTGATGATCGGCCCGACGGGCGTCGGCAAGACCGAGGTGGCCCGCGCCCTGGCGCAGTTCCTCTTCGACGACGAGCACAACATGGTGCGCGTGGACATGAGCGAGTACATGGAGAAGCATGCGGTTTCGCGGCTGATCGGCGCGCCTCCCGGCTACGTGGGCTACGACGAAGGCGGCGCCTTGACCGAGGCTGTACGCCGACGGCCACACTCGGTGGTGCTCTTCGACGAGATCGAGAAGGCTCACCCGGATGTCTTCCATGTGCTCCTGCAGCTACTCGATGACGGACGCCTGACCGATGGCCAGGGCCGCACTGTGGACTTCACTCAAACCCTGATCCTGATGACCAGCAACCTGCGCAGCCAGGCTGAGGTCAACGGCCACTTCCGGCCAGAGTTCCTGAACCGCCTGGACGAGGTGCTGCTCTTTGAAGCCCTGACAGAGGCTGAGATCCGCGAGATTGTGGATGTCCAGTTGCGGCGTCTCTCCGGCCACCTGGCGGAACAGGATATTGTGGTCGAGGTCACACCCGAGGCCCGGGCGGAGCTGGCGCGCCAGGGCTTTGACCCGGCCTTCGGCGCCCGCCCCCTGAAACGGGTCGTGCAGCGCCACATCCAAAACCCCCTGGCCTCCGCCATCCTGTCCGGCGAGATCACCCCGGGAGGCAAGGTGCTGGTGGATTTCGCAGCCGGGGCATTCACCATGGGCATGCCGCAGGAACCGGCGCCCGTATAGGGCTGGATCGCGAGGAATCGCAACCGCGCGAGGGATCGCAACTGAATGGTTCGGAGCTGACCCGGCCAGGGGCTGCCGGCGGGGTTCGGGTGGCCTCTGCGCCACCGCCCCGGGCCACCCGAATCTGATCAATGACCCCGGGCCGGATCAGATTCCCGGTGACTAGCGCAGTACGAGCACTGCCTCTTGCCCGGCAATCGAATAGAGGGTGTTCTCGCTGGGAATCGAAAGTGTCTCCGGGAGATCCTGGAACGTGATGTTGCTCAGAATGACCGACTCCTCCAGATTCCGGACAACGGGCCCCATGGCATAGGTGCTGTCCTCGCCCACCAGCAAGACGTCGCTGCGGATGTTCATGGATCCGTCGCGCTTCCCCGTGCACTCGGCGGTCAGATGGATTTCTATGTGGGTGCTGCCGCCCTTGGACCTGGAGTCCTTACCAGTGTCCTCCGGGCTACCAGCACGGATGAGCGGCATGCGGCGTGTATTGCGACCCTTGATCTTGAGGGGGACCGGGCTCTCAATACGCCAGCGCCAGTCGATGCGATCGTCTGTTATGCGTATCTTCTCAGAATGCACGCTAACGACGGTGGGCTCCGCGGGGTCCACTGGCGCAGTAAGCGTCTCAGCAGGGACGCTCGATTCAACTTTGCCACAGGCTGTCAGGCACCAGGGCAATACTAAGAGCAGGATGGGGAGAAGGGCCCCGCTCGCACACTTCATGATTGTCAGGTCGAGGAAAAATAGGGAGTCGGCCGCGGGAAACCCAGGGCCGGGCAAGGAGGCGAGTGACCGGAGTTGCCCACGGGCACTAATCCGTGGGCCTGGCAACTTGCCCCAGGGCCAACTCAATACTAGAGGTTCGGCTCTGGATAGTGCGATATTATTAGGGTTACAGACCCCAGTTTGCCTCCCGGGGCGTTCTGGCGCCCCCTTGGGTGTAGGCCGGCAGACAAAATCCGGCCACAATATACTGGCGCGTATAATACTGGCGCGTATACTCATCCCGTGTTTATCGGACGACAGCGCGAACTCTCGGCCCTGGAGGAGCTGGCCGACTCCGGCCAGCCCGAGCTCTTCGTGCTCTACGGCCGGCGCCGGGTCGGCAAGACGGAGCTCTTGCAGCAGTTCTGCCAGGGCCGCCGGGGCGTCTACTTCCTGGCCGCCCAGGTGCGGGAGAAGGACAACCTGCGCGCCTTCCGCGATGCCTTGAAAGACGGGCTGGGCGATGACCTGGCCGGAACCGTGGACTTCCCCGACTGGCACGCGGCCCTCTCCTTTGCCGCCGAGCGCGCCGGGGACAAGCGCCTGGTACTGGTCCTCGACGAGTTCCCCTATTTGTGCGAGACCAGCAAGGGCCTGCCCTCGCAGGTCCAGCGCTTCTGGGATACGCGTGGCAAGAAGAGCTCCCTGATGCTCGTGCTCTGCGGCAGCCAGGTCTCCTTCATGGAGCGCGAGGTGCTCGCCGAACGCTCCCCCCTCTTCGGTCGCCGCACGGGCCAGCGCCGCCTCGAACCCCTCGAACCCCGGGACACCCTGAGCTTCTTCCCCCGCTGGAAAGTGCACGATCGTGTGCTGGCCTTCGGCATCCTGGGCGGCATGCCCGCCTATCTGCGCCGCTTCGACGATGGACGCTCCCTGCGGGAGAACATCGTGCGCGACATCCTGCGCCCCGAGGGCTATCTGTTCGACGAGGTGCAGTTCCTCTTGAAGAGCGAGCTGACCAATCCGGCCACCTATAATTCCATCCTGGCCTCCGTGGCCCGCGGCACCGAACGTGTCGGAGACATCGCCCTGGATGTGGGCGTGGACTCGACAACCGCCAACAAGTACCTGCATGTCCTGCGCGAACTGCGCCTGGTGGAGCGTGAGATCCCCGTCACAGATCCGGATCCGCTGCGCTCGCGCCGTGGCACCTACCGCATAGCCGACCGCTTCCTGACCTTCCATTTCCGCCATGTGCAGCCGCACCTCTCCTTGATCCACGCGGACCGTGGAGCCCGGGTGCTGGAGGAGTTCGTCGAACCGGATCTGCCGCGCATCTTCAACGAAGCGCGCACGGACTTCATCCTCTCCCACCTGCGTCGGGAGGCCGCTGATCTGCTTGATTCCGAGGTCGTGGAGGCCGGCCGCTTCGCCGGCCGCCACATTTGCGCCGCTGCGCGCTTGGCCGGCGGGGGGACCGTGGCCGCCCTGGCCGCCTCCGGTACGGAAATACAGCGCCAAAAAACACTAGAGTCTCCCGTGCTGGCGGCGGAAATCGCGGAGTTGGAGCGGGCCTTTGGCTCTGCCCCCACGATTCTCAGCTATCACATCGGTAATCGCGATGACTACCCCCTCGAAGTTGAACGCGTTGCGCTAGGACTAGCACCATGAGCGGACTCGACCGTGACTTCCAAGACTACTTCAAGGCCCTCGATCGCACCGGCGGCGAGGATCGCTGCTTTCTGTGCAGGCGTACGCCGTCCGAGGTCAAGGCCTTCTTCGGCTTCGGGGAAGACGGGCTGCCCCTCGAAGCCAAGCGGTACGGGCTGGAAGATGTGAACCTGAACTCCGCTGACATCATATCCTACCGCGGGGCGCGGCCGGTTTGCGCCGTGTGTCAACTGAACCTGGACGCCACCTGCGCCCTCGGGGACCAGGGTTCATATCTGGAGCTCCTGCGTCAGATGGAAGAGAACCGGGAGTCCCTGTGGCCGCCGGCCGGTGCGCGCCACGAAGAGTCGGACGCTGGCCCCGGCGCGGAAGCGGATGAATCCCCGAGTGAGCCCGACCCCAGGGGCCAACGGGCTCCCGGGGAGACAGACGCGGAATGGGGCGACGGCGTCTAGGCCATACTCTGCACCGGCACCCACGCCAGCTTGCCAGGAAAGCGCTCCCCCACCACCAATGTCCGACACACTCAGACGCTCCATCATCCGACTGCGCCGGCTCGGACGTTTTTTCGAGCTGGGCAATGTGTCCAAGTGGGTGCTCTTCGCCGCGCTCATCGGGTGTACCGCCGGATTGGTGGCGGTGGGCTTCCGGTGGCTGATTCACATGATCACCGACATCGCCTTTCGCGCCCCCACGGGGCTGGAAGGGGAAGGCGCCGGCTCCCCGGCCGCGGGACTGTGGGACTACTGGTACCTGATCCTCGCCATCCCGACCCTCGGCGGCCTGGCGACGGGCTGGTTGACCCAGACCTTCGCCCCGGAGGCGGAAGGCCATGGCACGGACTCGGTCATCCGCGCCTTCCACCGCCTGCGCGGAGCCGTGCGGCGGCGAGTGATCCTGCTGAAAGCTCTGACCAGCGCCATCACCATCGGCTCCGGCGGTAGCGCCGGCCAGGAAGGCCCCGTGGCCCAGGTGGGCGCAGGCGTGGGCAGCGCCCTGGCGGACTCCATGAAACTCTCCCAACGCGAGCGCCGCATCTTCCTGCTCTCCGGTGCCAGCGCCGGCATCGGCGCCATGTTCGCCTCGCCCCTGGGTGGCGCGCTCTTCATGCCCGAGGTGCTCTACCGCAAGGCCGAGTTCGAGGGGGAAGCCATCATCCCCTGCATCATTTCATCGATCTTCGCCTTCGCCACCTTCACCTTCGTGTCTGGCACGCATCAAGCCGTAGTGATCGACCCGGATGTGCTCGCCGCACTCTCCTTCGACGATCCGCGCCAACTGCCCATTTACCTTTTCCTGGCTCTCGTCTGTGCATTGGTCGGCTGGATGTACACGCGGTCGTTCTACGGCACGCACAACATTTTCAGCAACCTGACGGCCATCCCGAAGATCGCGCGCCCGGCCCTCGGCGGCTTTTTGCTCGGCGCCCTGGCGCTGGCGATCGCCCCCCTGGCCGGCGAGGGCGGTATCTTCTTCGGCGGCTACGACCTGATGCTCTCGTCCATCGAAGGGGGCCTCACGATCCCCATCCTGCTGGCCCTGATCCTGGCCAAGATCCTGGCCACCTCCCTATCAATCTCGTCTGGCGGTTCCGGCGGTGTCTTCGCGCCCTCACTCGCCATCGGTGCCCTGGTCGGCGCTGCTGTCGGCCAGGCCGGCGCAACCGTTTTCCCCGGCCTCGGCATCAACCCGGCCTGCTTCGCACTGGTAGGCATGGGCGGGTTCTTCGCCGGCGTAGCCAAGGTGCCCGTGGCCGCCGTGATCATGGTCTGCGAAATGACCGGCGGCTACGCGCTGCTGGCGCCGCTGATGCTCGTGGCCGTGGTACACGTAATGCTCTCCAACCGCTGGTCCCTGTACGAAGCCCAGGTCCCCGGTATGGTCAACTCCCCGGCCCACGCCGGTGACTTTGTCGTCGACGTACTCGAGGACATCCAGGTATCAGAGATCATGCGCGAGGTGCGCGCACCGGCCATGGTGCACGAGCGCGACACGCTACGGCAGGTGATGCGCGTCGTCTCCGATTCAAAGGAGACGCACTTCCCCGTCATCGACGTGGATGAACGTCTGGTGGGCATCTTCTCCCTGACGGATCTGCGGCGCATCTTCCTTGAGGATGTGGTCGAGGACATGGTCATCGTGCGCGACTTCATGGTCGAGCATGTGATCACGGTGACCCTCCAGGACAACCTGCACGAAGTCCTGCGGCGCATGACACGCTTCAACATCAACGCGATCCCCGTCGTGGACAGCAATGACCCGCGCAAGGTGGTGGCGCTGCTGGAGCGCAACGAGCTGGGACGGGCCTACGATGAGCGCCTGGCGGAACTGAAGGAAGACGGGCTCGGAACTTGAGACCGGGGAAGGCCGCCGACGGACCTCTGAGGCGCTTGTCCGGGCCGTGGGAGGCGGGGGCCGGGACTCGTGAGAGTGGCCCGGGGAGTGGTTGCTGGGTTGCAGCTGCTGAGGAGGTGCGCGACCTGGCCCGGGGCGGGGGGGCTGGTGGAGGGGCTCGTTAACTGGCCAGCGCCCGATCAACCATCCCGAACCCCCACCCACCCGGGGGACCGTCAGAATCGCCCCAGGGTCGCACCTGAAGTTGGAAAAACCTCACCTGAGCCCGGGTTCGGCCTTGCCACACAACCTCCCGTTCACGGAAGGTTTTCCCTTCCCATGTCCGCTTGGAGCGCTAGAATCCCCCTTCCCCGCAGTTCCACGGCCACCGGGCCTCCGCCCGGCCTGGCTCCCCGACCGCATTTCAACGCACTCCGAGCACACACCCCCCCATGTACGATCCCCAACTAGTCCAACCCATGCGCGACGAAATGACCGCCATGGGCGCCGAGGAAATCATGACGCACGCCGAAGTGGACCAGGCCATGCTGCGGGACGGCACGACCCTAGTCTTCATCAACTCGGTCTGTGGTTGTGCCGCCGGGGCTGCCCGTCCGGGCTTGCGCCTGTCCCTGGAACAGGAGAAAACGCCCGACCACATCGTCACCGTCTTCGCTGGCATGGAAACCGAAGCCACAGCCCGCGCCCGGGAGTACTTCAAGCCCTACCGCCCCTCCTCGCCGCAAATCGCCCTGATGAAGGAGGGGCAGCTGCTCAAAATGATTCAGCGCCACGACATCGAGGGCCGCGAGCCCGGCGATGTGGCCAAGGCCCTGACAGACGCCTACACGGAATTCTGCTAGAGGGCGGCGGAAACGGGGCCCTGGAGAGCCCCTGAGTACGAGCTTGGTCAATATCGGCCTTTGGCTGTCCGCCGGCCAAAAACTGCGTATTCCCCGGTTATCCTAGGGCAGCGAAGAGCGCACCCCCTTATCCGCGGACACGCAACCCCCGCCCCCGCCATGCTTACCCTGATTCTCTCCACCGTCGTACTGGCCTCACCCAGTCCGGCAACGCCGCTCTACCACGCCACCGCGTCTGCCAGCTCCACCACCGCTGCAGAGGACCTCGCCACCATCGACGGCGAGTACGCCGCCGCCCTGACCACCTGGGAAGAGGCCTGCGCCGGAGTGCGCTCCAAGCGCCACCGTCCGCCGCACCCGGATATCGAGTTTTTTCCCCGTTATCGTGCCCTTTCCGAGGGCGGCACGGGCGCTGCCATTCCCTGGTTGGTTTCCCACGCCAAGGAAGCGGGCATCAAGTTGGTCGAGCGCCGAAAGCTGATTCCAGACCTCCTGAATCGAGCCTTCAGCGAGCACCGGACAGAGCCGTGGATGGAGGACACCTTCTTCGCTCTGGTGGATGCGCGTAAGCTGATGGACAAGGACCAGGCCTTGGCCTGGTGCCGCGAGCTGGCCGCGGTCTCGCCGCCGGCCACACCCCACGGGAACGTGCGAGCGACGGCCCTCTTCGCCCAGGCGCAACTCCTGAGTAACGCTGGCAGGGAGAAAGACGCGGGCCTGCGCGCCCAGGCGTCAGCCCTCATGCTGCGGACGGCGCAGGAGTATCCTGATTCCTTGGCCGCGGCCAGCTCCGTCGAAGTGCTGTTTGACATACTCGCAGACGAGTACGAGGGTGCGCTGCGTGCGAGTCGCAGCGGAACGAGAGCGGGCGGCGGCGGAGTTGATGGTGCCAGCACACCCAGCCAGCCGGCAGTCGATGTGACGCCGCGCTTCTGGGCGCGCTTCTCGGAGCTGGCCGAGCTCGGCAGCGGCCACGGTCGCCTCTGGCTCTTGACCCATGTCCAGGCATCTGGCCTGGGGGGCGTGGAGCTGAAAGCACTCAAGCTCAAGCTGATGGAGGGGTTGACGAGCTCCCACGCGAACGAACCCTGGCTGATCGCCGTGGCCTCGGAAGCGGCGGAAATCGCCAAGCCCGACGCCCTGCAGGAGACCGTCGTGATCCTCGAGCGCTGGGCGAGCAGCGTCAGCTCGCGCACGGATCAAGCGCACATCCTGCTCGGTCTGGCCCGCGCCCACTTCGAGGTCGGCAACAAGAACGAGGCCATTGACCTCCTCAAGAAGGTCATGCACTACCACGCCGACACGGAACTGGCCTGGGAAGCCGAGGACATGATGGGCACCTACACCGCCCCACGCGTAGGCGAGGAAGCACCGGACTTCACAACCACGGATGTGGATGGCGAAGAGATGGTCCTCAGCAGTCAGCGCGGCAAGGTGGTCCTACTGAATTTCTGGGGCTTCTGGTGAGGCCCCTGTCGGCGCGAGATTCCGCGCCTCAAGACGCTCGTGCAGCGTCACCAAGACGACCCTTTCATCCTGATCGGCATCAACACCGATAGCGACCGGGACGACTACCGTAAGAAGCGAGCAGAGGCTGGCATGACCTGGTACAACTCCTGGCAGGGTGGCGGCGGAGGGCCACTCTGCGAGGAGTACAGGGCGCGCGCCTTCCCGACCATGCTGGTACTCGATGCCCAGGGCATCATCCGCTACCGGGGCCACAGCGGCCAGGAGGCGGAGGAGGTCGCCGAGGAGCTTCTGGCTGAAATGAAGTAGACCGGTCCCGGCTAGCCCCGCCGCAGGCGTCGGATCAGGCCGCGCAGGCCACGCGCCGGAGCGGGCCTGGGCAGGTCCAGCTCGAGGGAGAGGGCTCCATTCCTGATGGTTGCGAGCTCAGCTTCGGAGAGTTTCATGTCTCCTGCGGCGGCATTCTCCCGGGCTTGCTCCGCATCACGCGCCCCGGCCAGGGCTGCCGTGACGCCGGGTTGGTCCACGGTCCAGGCCAGGATCGTCTGGCCCAGACTGGCCCCGTGGGCGGCGGCAATGGGCGCTACGGTTGCTTCGAGGAAAGCCCCTACCCGGCGCCGGTTCTCAGTGCTGAAGGTCGGTTTCTCGCGACGCCCATCATCCTCGGCCAGCTCGCGCTCCACGCCCACGCGTCCAGTCAGAAGACCCTGGTGCAGGGGCGAGTAGACGACGACTCCGATGCGCTCCGCCAGGGCATGGGGTAGAACGTCATCCTCGGTGGCCCGCTCGAGCAGGTTGTAAGGCGGTTGATCACTGGCCAGGGGCACATCTCCGAGGGCCTCTTGGGCCTCATGCATCTGCTGGGGGCTGAAGTTCGACACTCCGATCTCCCGCAGCTTGCCGGCGGAACGCAGCTCAAGCAGGGCTCCCATGGAATCGGCGATGGGTGTGGTCCGATCCGGCCAGTGGATCTGCAAGAGGTCGATACGCTCGACCCCCAGGCGTCGCAGGCTGGCCTCCACCTCGGCCCTCAACGATGCCGGGCGGGAGTTCCGGAACACGCGCACGGGTCGGCCAGCTTCATCCTTTGTTCTAAAGAACGGTTGTCCCTCTTCACTGTCCCAACGCAGGCCGGCCTTGGTCATCACGACGACCCGCTCCCGACGCCCGGGCTCTGCGGCGATGAAGCGCCCCAGCAGCTCCTCCGATCGCCCAAAGCCGTAGACCGGAGCTGTGTCAAAGGCGTTTGTTCCGCTGTCGAGGGCCGCAGCCAGGGCACCCAGGGAACGCTCATCCTGGGCACCGCCCCACCACCAGCCACCGATGGCCCAGGCGCCGAAGCAGATGACAGGGATCTCCAACTCTGTTCTTCCGAGTGTTCTTGTACGCATGATTCGCTCACCGGAGAGTGTATCGTTCGCCGTGCGCCATCGCAGGCGCCCGCTGCCCATGTCCCCCACTACCAAGGAACTGCGCGCCCTGGCGCGCCTGGCCCTGCCGGCCATTGCTACCCAGGTCGGCTCCATGGCCATGGGTGTCGTGGACACGATCATGGTGGGCCACTACGGCGTGGAGGCCCTGGCCGGCGTGGCCCTGGGCAACTCCATCGTGTCGGTCTCATTCCTCTTTGGGCTCGGCGTCGTGCTCGGCATGGACCCCATCGTGAGCCAGGCCCACGGCGCCGGCGATGGGGAGAAATGCGGCCGCGCCCTGCAGTGGGGAGCCCTGGCTGGAATCATGATCAGCGTTCCCATGGCCCTCGTCTGGGCCTCCACCGGCACGCTTCTCGGCCTCTTCGGCCAGGACCTGGCCCTGGCCGAAATCGCCCAGGATTACGTGCTCATCCAGATCCCCAGCCTGCCTTTCTTCTACGCCTTCGCCGCCCAGCGCAGCTTCCTCCAGGGCCGCGGCATCGTGCGCCCGGCCATGTGGGTCATGCTGGCCGCAAACCTGGTCAACGCCGCGGTCAACTGGCTCTTCATCTGGGGCAACCTGGGGATGCCGGAACTCGGCTCCACGGGAGCGGGTCTGGCATCCTGTGCCGTGCGCATCTTCCTGGTGCTGGGCCTGACGGCCTGGATCTTGGCTGGCAAGCTGCACGCGGGGGCCTGGGTACCTTGGGACCGCATCTCCTTCCAATGGCGCGCCGGCATCTCCCGCATCTTCCACTTCGGCCTGCCCATCGCCATCCAGATGGTGCTGGAGGTGGGCGCCTTCGCCGGCTCCACATTACTCGCTGGGCGTTTTGGAGCCACGGCGGTCAACGCCCACTCAATCGCCCTCAACCTGGCGTCCTTCTCATTCATGATGCCCCTGGGCATCTCCATCGCCGCCACCACGCGCGTCGGCAACCTGATCGGAGCCGGAGACCGCCTCGGCGCCCAGCGCTCGGCCTGGGTCACGCTGGCCTGCGGCGCCGGCGTAATGGCCCTCTCCGCCACGGCCTTCATCCTGCTGCGTCACCTGCTGCCTGCGGTCTACTCGACTGATCCGGCGGTGATCGCCCTGTGCGCCACGGTGCTGCCCATCGCTGCCGCCTTCCAGATCTTCGATGGCCTGCAGATCGCCGCCACCGGCGTCCTGCGAGGCATGGGGCGCACGCGAGCCGTAACCTGGTTCAACTTCCTGGCCTACTGGGTCCTGGCCCTGCCACTCGCCTGGTACCTGACCCACCACACCGAACTCGGCATCCGCGGCATCTGGTGGAGCCTGTGCTTCGGACTCGCCATCGTCGCCAGCTTGCTGGTTTTCTGGATAGCCAGGCGCGGTCCGGCGAAAGGCGGCGCTGTCAGTGCATAGCAACTGAGAAAACACTGCGAGGGCCTGGACCCTCAGGCCTGCGCCGCTCTACTCGATCTCCAACAGGTACCGGGCATCGCCGTTCACGGCACTCTCAAAAGTACCTATCAGCACATAGTGCGTACCAGCTGTTGTGGCCACGAACGACAAGCCAAGTGACGGCAAGGTAGCGGTTGTGCTGCGTGGGAAACCACAGGTGTCGGCCTCGATCCAGGAAGATGCCGGGACCGCCCAGCCGCCACCGGCTCTCCGTTTCACATTTACCGCCGGCACCAGGGATGAGCCATGACTGCCGTGATCCGGTGCCGTACCCGCCAGGTCATCCCCTCCGTAGACATTGAGTCGGATAAGGCCGGGCTTGTCCACATCGATGGCAAAAGCATCCGGCAGCGTTGGCGGAGTGCTGGCACTCTCAATACGCCCCGCAGCGCGCCCTGCACCGTCGAGTGGGTCAGCCGTGTCCGGTGATCCGTTTGCTTCGGACTCCCAGCGTGATCCAGCAACCAACTCAAGTTCAACTGACCACTGCACCGGCCCCGACACCGACACATCGGCGAGTTCAATGGTGTATGTCCCAGACTGAGGCAGGAGGGCACGCAGAATTCTGTGGGCCGTACCAACACCCCCGAGTCCGGCAGTATCTCCGGCAACGGAAAGCGGAGTCCCGGTCGGATCAATGAGTTCCGCCCCCATGACACCTATGGATCCCAGGTGTGTATCCGGACCGTAGAGGTGAATGTGCACGAGATCACCGGCGGTTCCCTCAAAGGAGAGCACATCCGTACCGCCATCAACTTCGCCGGAGACTATTCCTCCATAGGCGAGTGGATCTCCCTCGGTACCTGATCCAACGGGCACCAGTTCGTAGTTGAGCCAGTATGAGCCATCCGATGTGTCAACCAGGTTGATACCACTTAGGACCTGGAGGTAGTAGGTTCCTGGACTGTCCACAAGCACTTCAAATCCATAGTCACCGGCGTGCGCCGGAGCACTGGGCTCCACAAGCGCAGTCTCGGCAGCATCCACGAGCAGGATGCGGGAGCCCAGGGGCAGCACATCGTCTTGCCAGCGACCGTTCCTGAGGCGCACGATCTCAACGCGCACAATTGAAGGCTCTAGAATCTCCAGGGCGTAGTGATCCGGGTCGACGGTAGCGCCGTTGGCGGTCCCCCTCAGCAGACCGGGGACAATCGTCTGCGCTTCAGCCGGGCTGTCATTTGGTTCGGCAGCCTCCGTCGCGAAGGGCTCGTCGACCTCCCGGACAACGATGGCGTAGCTGCCCTGCCCTCCGCTTTCTGCGCTAACCGCCAGGTAGTAGGTGCCTGTGAGCGGCGCCATCCACAGGGAGATGCCCCGATCGATGGTCTGGCCTGCGAATGAACTGCTGTCGTGGGTCAACAACGCTGTCAACCCATCCCGATCAACCAGGGTGACTGCCAGGCGATCAGGAATGGTGCATTCGTCGCGCCAGGTGGCGCAGTCGCGACGGATGGCAAAGACATCCACGGAGTAGACGCGACCGAACACCGCCTCGAAGGACCAGTAGTCAATGTCCGCCCCACCTGAGGTGATGCTCCCATGCCCAGCCCCTGCGGGAGAGAGCGGCGTGGCATTGTCTTTGTCCGCGTTGGGCTCCGCCTCCGCAGACGATTCGAGAGACTCCACTGGTGTGCCTTGGAACGGGTCACTCCCCCCACCGCCGCCACAGGCGGTCGCCGCAATGAACAGGGGCAGACAGGCGAGTGTATTCAGGTTGATCATGATTTGCTTGGCGGCTGTGTCTGAAATCTACGGGCCATGCTAACGCGGAAACTCAGAACTCCAAGTACCCCAGGGCCCGCATGGCATCCAGGCGCTCCGCTCCCAGTTCACGCGGTTCGGTAGCGCCCGGGGCGTGGGCCCTGGGCCCGGCCAGCAGGGCCTCGGCCTCCGCTCTCAACCTGGCATCGAAGTCTGGCTCGCGCCCAATGAGGTTGGTGGACTCGGCTGGATCGCGCCCCAAGTCGTAGAGTTCGTGGCGCCCGTCGCTGGAGTGGATGAACTTGCGGCTGCCCCGGTACAGAACGGTGCGCACACGGCGCAGGCGTGGCCCGATGGTCGGATGCAGGAGGTCGATCGGGCGGCTGTAGTAGTTCTGGGCCAGGACTCCGTGGCTGCCCGGGGCGTGGGGAAAAATGGCCCGCCAGTGCTCCGCGTGCTCCGGCAGGGCGCCGTCGAGAATCAGGCGCGGGAGATCCACAGATGAAACCGGCGTGTCGACCAGCGTGCCCCTTGCCTGGCCCGGGGCACGCACGATGAGCGGCACGGCCAGGGCCTCTTCGTAGACATCCTTGGAGTGTTCCACCAGGCCGTGCTCGCCGAAGTATTCGCCGTGATCCGAGGTTATCACGATCCAGGTGTTTTCCAGCAGGCCTCGCTCCCCAAGGGCATCGAAGAACTGCCCGAGGGCGGCGTCCAGGTTTTCGATGGAGCGGTCGTACTGGCCAATGACCTGGGCCCGCAGCGCCGGCTCAGGCGGATGCCCCTTCACCATCACCTGGTCGTGCAGGCGATCCAGCAGGACGGAGGGGTGCTGGGCGGGGTCGGCTTCATGCCCGCCGTCGGACCCCGCGACGTTGTAGGGCCGGTGGGTATCCAGGTAGTTCAGGAACAGGAAGAACGGTTCGTCCGCCGCGTCAATCCAGGTGAGTGCTCGCCGGGAGAGTTCCGGGGCACGCTCGCGGGCCAGCGAGTAGTCTCCAAAGCCGCGATCCAGGCCAAGCTCCGGAGCCAGATAGACCTGGTTGGCGACGATGGCGCCGGTGCGATACCCGCCACTCCCCAGCACCTCGGCCAGGGTGGGCGCGTTCCCATCTAGGGCGTAGACATTGTCTGAGAGGGCGGTGATGTCGAAGGAGTGGGCCCCGTGCTCAAAGGGGTGCAGGCCGGTGAAGAGCGAGGCGTGGGTGGGGACAGTCCAGGGGGCCGTGGCGCGGCTGTTCGTGTATCGAGTGGCCTGCGCCGCAAAGGCGTCCAGCCGCGGGGAAGTCTCCCTGGCGTAGCCATAGCAGGAGAGGTGGTCCGCCCGCAGGGTGTCCAGGGTGATCAGGATGATGTTCGGCGGCGCCGCCCGCCCGCCACAGGCGGCCAGGGTCAGGAGGCAGAGTGAGGCGAAGGTGGGTAGGGGGCGCACGGTGCTGATCTCGACACAGGGGACGGGCTCGTCCGGCGAGCATCATAGCCCTTGGGATCTCCCCTACGCAGGGGGTCCCCAGCCGGTTGGCCCGAGGGAGCGGCTGGAACCTCTGGCCGTGAGTTTTCCGCTGCCGGGTTAACTGGTGCCGGGCCGAACCGTAGGATTCCCAGCGTGCGAAATACCCCTTCAATTGCCTTTTCCCTGCCAGCCCTGGTCCTTGGCCTGGGGCTCCTATCCGCCTGCGGAGATACGGTTGAGCAGCGATCCGAAGTCGTCGAGCCGACGCCGGTTCAGGCTCCGGCTGCGCCGCTGCTGATCGTCGGTTGGGACGGCGCCACCTGGAACCTCCTGGCCCCCATGCTGGAGGCTGGCCTGCTGCCAAACCTGGCTGCGCTCATCGAGCGCGGCGGCGCGGCTCCCCTGGCCTCGACCATGATCCCCATCTCTTCCGCCGCCTGGGTGGCCGCCGCCACCGGCCAGACGCCGGGTCAGACAGGCGTCTATTCGTTCTTCGAGCCCGTTCTCGGCACGTACGATGTGAGCATTGTCAGCTCGCGCAGCAATCGAGCGACACCGCTCTGGCGGCGGACGAGTGCCGCGGGCTTGCGCTCGATCATCTTCGGCATGCCCTTGACCTACCCGCCGGAGGACATCAACGGGGTCATGGTGGCCGGCATGCTGGCCCCCTTCGATGGAGAGTACGCACACCCGCCTGGCCTGGCGGATCGCCTGCGCGAACGCGGCTTCGTCCCCGACCTGGGGCGCTGGACGCAGACCGAGAACCTCTCAATGGAGCGCATCGAGGAGCAACTGGCCCTCAAGGAGACATTGCTGCTGGAGATGCTGAAGCAGGAGGAATGGGATCTGGCCTGGCTGGTCTTCAAGAGTCTGGATGTGCTCTCCCATAGCACCTTCTCAAATGATGTTGACGGACATGTGGCCCACCTGGTCGGCCTGCTCGACGGCACGCTCGGCAAGCTGCTCGCCGCCGTCCCACCCGGGACAAATGTCATCCTGATGAGCGATCACGGTTTCAGGGTCTATCCCAAGTCGATGAATGTGCACGCCTGGTTGCTGGCTGAGGGCTACTCCGTGGCCAGGGACGACTCGGGAGAGGAGTCTGACACACCCCAGAGCACACGCCTCACGGAACAACGGGCAGCCGCCCATCGCCGCCGCATTGACGGTCTCGACCTGCCCCGATCACAGGTCCTGGCTGGACCCTGCGAGGGCAACTTCGGCAGCCTGCGCATCAATCTCTCCGGGCGCGAGCCGCACGGGCCGGTGGGTTTCAAGGGAGCGGAAACACTGTTGCGACAGGTGGAGGAACGCCTGCTCGCCATACCGGCGCCCGACGGTGCAGAGGGCGGGCACCTGGTGAAACAGGTCTGGCGCACGACGCAGCTCTACCCGGGCCTGCACGGGAACATCCTGCCGGACCTCATCTTCGAGACCGTTGACGATGTTCAGGTCGTCGCCAACGAGCACCAGCCGGTCTTGGTACAGCTGATTCGCGCCGCGCCCGACCACATCAGGGAAGGGGTTATTGTGTGGGCTGGCCCTGGCTTGAGCGCGAGCAACTCCGGCGCGAGCCCGGTAGATGGCGCACAGATCCAGGACATCGCTCCACTGGCCATGCATCTTCTGGGGATGGCCGTGCCCGAAGGACTCGCGGGGCGGGTGCCGGATGGGATCCTGCGTCCGGGCGCTACCGTGCGCCACGCCCCTGACACGCCGCTGCCGCGCAAGGACAGCGGCAGCGGGCGCTTCTCCGCCCAGGAGCTGGAGGAGGTGCGCAAGCGCCTGCAGGCCATGCCCTATGTCGAATAGGGTGGCGGGCGAGGCCCAAGACATCGGGAAAGGCCCAGGCGCGGGCCTCTTGACTCCTGGCTGGGCGGCGCCAGCCATCCTGTTTCTGGTCGCGACCTTCCTCGGCTACGCTTGGGTTCTCGACCTGGATCACCTGGGCTGGGATGCCTGGCCCCTGATCGCCTCCACTCACCTGGAAGGTCCGGGCGACCTGCTCGGGCTCTTCACCACCGAGTTCATGGGCGGCCTGTTCCCCGACGGCCACTTCTATCGCCCGCTGACCAGCCTCTCATTTGCAGTGGATGGGCTGCTCTGGGGCACGCGCTCGGCTGGCTTTCACCACACGGATCTGCTGCTGCTGGCCCTCAACACACTCGCCGTCTTCCACCTGTCACGGCGCTTATCCAGTACTGGTTCCCGGTCCATCTCCAGCGTAGCCGCCTACTGCGCCGCCGCCCTCTTCCTGCTGCACCCACTCCAGGTCGAACTGCTGCCGGCCGCCCCGCGCCGCGCCGATGCCCTGTGCTTGCTCTTCACGCTGCTGGCCCTGAGCAGCGCTGTGCGACCACTCTCACAAACGCCCGCGCGGCGCTGGCTGCTGGCCCTCCTGATTACCGCCGCGGCCCTCTCCAAGGAGACGGGCCTCTTGGCCCTGCCGCTCGTGACACTCGTCACTCACCTGCGCTCTGAAGAGAGCCCAGATCGGCTGCGCAGAACCATCTACAAACTCCTGCCAGCCATCGCCGTGCTGGCCGCCGCCCTGGTCCTGCGCACGCTGGTCCTCTCGGGCCTGGGCGGCTATGACGGGGGAGCCCCGGAGCGAGGCGGCGTCACCGGGCTGGCCGCCATCGCCGACCTGCCCACGAACCTGGGCGAGTACGCCAAGTACGTACTCTACCCCCAGCCACTGTTCACCTCGCCCTCCCCCGGCCCGGTACTTGTGCTGTTGTGCTCAAGTATCTGCCTGGCCGCGGTTGGCTGTCTCCGAGCCAGGCCACGGGCGCACAACTCACCCATTCCCTTCCTCATGCTCTGGCTGGCCGGCACCGCCCTGGTTAGCAGCGCAGCCGGTCGCGTTTCCTGGTGGTACGGCCTGCAGTTCTTGCCGCCCCTCGTGCTGCTCCTCGCACAGTTCATGGAGCATGCCAGTGCTGCCCTGAGCAAAGGCAAGAGGATGAACGCAACTCTATTAGGACTGGTGGCGCTGGCCTGCGCCCTACCGTTGGTTTCGCGCTCTGGAGCCCTGGTCGAGTACACCGAGTGGCAGCGGGGCAGCGCAGCCACGCAGAAGTGGCTCGCCCATGCCCACTCCGCACTTGAACCCGCACGCCAGGGTGCACGCGTAACGCTCGTGGGCATGCCCGTCGGTGTGGATTCCGCCTCCCAGGGTCCGGCCGTGCACAGCGCGGCACTGCTGGCGCCCTATAGCCTGGTTGCATGGCTTGAGATTCACTTCCCGGGTCGCACCTTCCGCCTCATGGAGCGCCAGGGTCAGTCACTGGACGCCGGCCCCCAGGACACGGGTCGACTCCCCATTCACATCGAGTTCACCCGCCGCCTGGTACCGTGAGAACACCCAGATCCATGAAGAGGTCGGCACGCTTCGTCCTGGGCCTCTTCCTGCTGGCTGTCATGTCCAGCTGCGAAGGTGAGAACGCTGGCCTGGTGAGCGGCCGCGCCCTGCCACCGATTCCAGCTGCTCCGGCTCCGGGTTATCCCATGTCCGTGGCCTCCGCCGACGGCCAGGAAGTCCTGCTCCCCGCCCGCCCCCGACGCATCCTGCCAGCCAACGCCGCCGCCGTGGACCTGGTGACAACACTCGCCGGCGCGGAACGCATCGCAGGTCTGCCGGAGCACGCCTTCACCTACGCGCGCCTGGCCCTGGACCCCGATGCTTGGAGCGCCCTGCCCACCTTTAAGACCTACGAGATCGAACGCCTGCTCGAACTACAGCCGGACCTGGTTCTCTGCGATCCCTGGCAGGAGGGAACCACCACCGCTGGCCTGCGCCAGGCCGGAATACCCGTTGTGGTCATCCCGCCCGTCGAGTCCGCCGAAGATCTGGAGCTCATAATACCGCTCTACGGCGCCTTGCTCGACCGGCGCGAAGCGGCCGCCAGCCTGCTGACCGATTGCCGGCTCCGGATGGACACCCTCTCCACTTCAGCCGCCGCACGCAATCACATCAGCGTCCTTGTCTACACCAATCAGGGCACCGGGGGCTGGACATCGGGCCTGGGAACAACTGCACATGAGCTGCTGACGATGGTGGGCCTGACCAATAGCGCAGCCCGCGCCGGCCTACGCGGTCACCTCCCCATTGACCATGAACGCCTGATCACGCTCGACCCTGATGTGATCCTGCTGCCGGCGTCCCTTCATGACGACACCACCAGCCCCAGCGAGGCGGTGCTGCGCGGTGACCCGGCGCTGACTGCTTTGCGCGCCCTGAAACACGACACCATCATCGTCTTTCCTCCTCGGCTACTAAGCGTTGGCTCCCACATGCTCGTGCGCGCGGCGGAGGAGCTCGCGGCAAGCGTCGACGCACTGCACTTTGACGGGCGCCTAAAGCACTAGCAGCCTGCACGCCGGCTAGTGGGCTGCTAGTGCAGGGCTGGCGGGGCCCCAGGGCCCTTGTGCGTTGCCTCCTGGCGCCGGTGTTGCTGGGCTGCGCTACCCGCTGGCTACACTCCAGGCACTCTGCCTGGTCACCGGCCACAGCGGCGCACGACTGAGCCGCAGACTACGACCAGTGCCCCAGCGCCAGGGCATTCCTCAGACCATGAAGGTCAGCGCACGCAGGACATCGAAGTAGTCTTCTACTTCCAACCGCACCGTGTGCGGCTCCACCAGCTGCGCTCCCGGATAGTGGCTACTGCGATAGGCCGCCGGAGCTTTCTCGAACTCCACCTCCAGGGCGTGGGGACCAGCGGGGACTATCAGGGCTGATTCCAGGTCGCCGGTCAGGGCCTTTTGCATGCCCTCGCGCAACTCATCGCGCACGATGTCAGGGTGGCGGGCGATGGTCGAATCGCCCACACCGACCATTGATTCGACCGTCCTGGTCGCGGGGCTCAGGGTCTTGACCTCGCCACACAGGGCTCGGTCGCCATTGACCAGCGCCGTGGGCACACCGAGCTGGCCCGCCGCATAGGCGTACAGGTGAAACTCAGCGAGCGGCCGGCCATTCAGACGCATGCGGAAGACGCTGCTCGAGGAGAGGGTATGTGCCAGGGGATTGCCCCCGGAGCCGGCCTGGGAGTGGTATCCCACGAAGGCCACAGCAGCGAAGCTGGAGTCGAGCTCCTGCACCATCAGCAGCGGGTGTTCACTCCAGCCGCGAATCAGTTGCGCACACTTGGGCAAGCGTTCCGCCAGGATGTTGCGTCCGCTGTCGTGTGCGTCCTTGACCACGATTTCCGTTGCTCCACCGGCCATGGCCCCCTCGCAGGCCGCCAGCACATGATCTGTCATGCGCTCCCGAAAGGGGCCGTAGTCGGGCTTGTCAGCGCTGGCCTCGTCCCAATGGGCAATACCCGCGATGCCTTCGATATCTGCGCTGATGTAGACCTTCATGGAATGCTCCTAGGCCTTGATTGTATCCAGTTCTGGATCAGTAGCAGAACACCAACTCCAGTGCATCGGAGAGGTTGAAGGCGTTGCCGCCGGGTCCGCTCGGGTCGCGATACCAGAACTGGAAGTACCAGGTTGTGGCGACGGTGATCTGCCCCGCAGGCTGAGGAGGGGCCGTGAGATCAACGGCGTGGGAGGCGAGGCCGGCGCCGTCGGACTGAATGACCGGCAGACGGAACATCTGGCCGCTGACACAGCGATTGCCATCGCCGAAGGGCACCTGGCCTGCGGCCGGCCCGTAGAAGAAGATGCCATACTGATTCACCGGGCAGCCCTGGGCCGCCAGGACCAGGTCATTAGCCGCAACTGAAGTGCTGCCTGACATGGCGATGGTCGCGCCCACACCAACGGAGTTTGGCGTCAAGGGGCAGTAGCTGGTGCCCTGGCCACAGGGGTCCAAGGTGGCGTAGGTGATTGTCACCGTGCCCGTATCTGAGCCCCCGGCGGTCGTCACCTGGAAGCTGAGCGTGTCGCTGCCGCTGGCCCCGGCCTGGGGTTCGAGAGCACACCAGGGACCCCCATCAAAAGCCAGCAAAGTCGCCTGGGTCGGAGAGGCTGTAATACTGAAGCTGGCGTCGGCCGGATCATCATCATGGGTTGCCGGCAGGCTCAACACCGTGGACACACCATCGTAGATGGTGACCGTGTGATCATAGGCAACTGGGACCTGCTGCGTTCCGCCGCCGCTGTTGCTCACCGTTAGCGTGTGTTGCGCACTGCGCACGACCTCGCCGTCACTGTAGATGGCCTCACCCTGGAGCGTGCTGGTGTCCGCGCCCAGCGTGGCGCCCCACAGGGACACTGTGCCCTGGCTCCCAGCCAAGGCCGCAACCACGCGCCCGTTTTGCAGGAGTCGCATTTCATCGGCGCTGGGGTTGGCGGCGCTCAGGTCGAAGTCGAAGTGCGTCCCCAGGTCTCCACTGGTAGCTGCTGGCACCAGGGTCATGGCGCGTCCGCCATTGTCCACGCGCAGCTCGCCCAGCCAGCGCCCGGTGGCCTGCATGGGACGATCATCCCAAGCCAGGATACGCAGGTCGTGCCAGCCATCGGCGATGTTCGTCGTGTCGAGAGCAAAGGCCGATCCCGGCGCGACCGAATCCACAACAACCCCATCGATCATCAGCTCGAAGCCGGAGATCGCCGCCCCCGCGTAGGTAGTCGTGGCGGCGGGCGTCATGGTAACAGTGCCCGAGACAGTTCCGCTCGGGGCATCCGGCACGCTGACGACCGGAATGTGTGTGAAGGCGCGCGTCAGGGGATCACCCAAAAAGAGCATCTGGAAGGGCACATACCCGGCGCCACGGAACCAGGCCTCGCCAAGCGTCAGGCCGCGGTAGTAGTAGAAGTGCGTGCGCGAGTGGGGAAACTTGCCCCCGTAATTGCAGGGCTCTTCCACCGCCCCCACGCTCCCACTGGCGCCCTTTGCGATCCAGCGCGACATCTTGGTTTGGGACCCGGTGTCAAAGTGACCGGCGTAGCTCGTCAGGTGATCTGCAAACGACCCCGGCAGCAGGGTCAGGTTGGCTCCATCGATAGCGGGGCTTGCCCAGCCGGTCATGATGCCCAGGCAATCGTGCTGTCCATCGGGCAATATGGCCTGGAGGTGTTGGGCCTGCCCGCTCCACTGCTGGATCTTGGATACGGTCGCAGCAAAGGTCCCATCACGAGGCCCGCTGCGGGCGGCGTCCGTGGTCTCCATAAAATAGAAGTTGCCCGACGGCAGCACGCCGTCCGCCGCCACGCTGCGATCAATCATGGCGATGATCTCATCCGGCGTGTTACCGCGCTCGCCGTCGTAGCCGAGCAACGCTCCGATGTAGTAACGGCGCGCGGCGGCATTGGTGCTCTCCTCACCAAGGTACCAGGCACTGTTGCTGTCAAAAGCGTTTACTGACCAGCCGCTAGTTTTGTAGCCGTTGGCCTCTTGCACGGTGAGGTTGCCGGTCAGGACCTCGTCCACATTGTGGGCCATCGTGTAGGGAGTCGGCAGGGCGAACCGGGTCAGGCTGGAGCAGTTGTCCGTGACCAATCCACTGGCTCCCATGCGATAGTCGGCGCCGGGCGTTAGAACGACAAAATCCACGTGATCCTCAATGCCACGCCCGGCGAGGGTCCCCAAGAAGGCTGGGACCTGGCCGCTGGCGGTGGCGCTGAATGTGGTATCCGCGGCACCCATGTAGAGCACATTCTCCGGCGGGATGCCGCGCGCGCTGGCGTAATGGTTGCCAACGCGCATGGAGGTCGCGCTGGACGGATCAATGATGACCAGGGCGTGCTCAGGTGTTCCGCCGGCCGAGGCGCTGGCTGAGGCGACGAGCAGGAGAAGGACTGGCAGCAGATGACGTTTCATGGTCAGTGCATGATACGCCGTAATGGCAATCCCGTCCTGGAAAGCGCCAGGGGGCTGCCCCGGTCGAGGGTCAGGTGGCCAAAGGGCAAGCCACCAGGTGCCCGGCACCGCGATCCTCCATGACCGGCACCTCTTGAGCGCAGGATTCCTGGGCCAGGGGGCAGCGGGTGCGGAAGCCGCAGCCAGAGGGCTTGGCCAGGGGCGAGGGAATGTCGCCCCCAAGGATCGTACGTTGGGCGCGCTTGCCGTCCGGGTCCGCTTTGGGCACAGCGGAGAGCAGCGCCTGGGAGTAGGGGTGGCGGGGACTGCGGTAGACCTGCTCCGCAGTGCCGTACTCCACCAGGCTACCGAGGTACATGACCGCAATGCGATCGGATATGTGGTAGACGATGGAAAGATCGTGGGCGACGAACAGATAGGTCAGACCGAACTCCTGCTGAAGTTCGGCCATCAGGTTTATGACCTGGGCCTGCACGGACACATCCAGGGCGCTGACTGGCTCGTCGGCGATGATCAGGGCCGGACGCGTGGCCAGGGAGCGGGCGATGCCGATGCGCTGGCGCTGACCGCCGGAGAATTCGTGGGGGTAGCGCGCAGCATACTTGGGCTGCAGGCCAACGCGGTCGAGGAGCTGAGCCACGAGTTCGCCGCGTTCATCAGCTGACATCCCCGCTTGGTGGATGGCGAGCGGGCCCTCGACAATCTGCTGCACGGTCATGCGCGGATTCAGGGAGGAGAAGGGATCCTGGAAGATCATCTGAATCTCCGCCCTGTGCGGCAGCATCTCACGGCGCGAGAGGCCGTTTACATCAACCGGGCCGCTGGGGCTGTCAAACACAATGCTTCCAGACAGTTCCACATCCGGGCTCATGGCGCGGTGCAGGTTGCAGATGGCGCGTCCCACGGTGGTCTTGCCGGAACCTGACTCCCCCACCAGCCCCACCGTCGCGCCGCGCCCAATATCCATGGAGACGCCATCGACGGCCTTGACCGAGGCCACCTTGTGCCGCAGCACACCGCCGTAGATCGGAAAGTGCACGTGCAGGCCCTTGATGGACAGCAGGGGCGTGCCGGTTGAGCTCTGCTCTTGGCTCATGCCGACTGCCCCCCCGCTTCCCCGTACAGGTGGCAGCGCACTTCACGGCCATCATCGACCTCCAACAGCTCAGGCTCCTCGGTACGGCAGCGCTCAAGCACGTCCTCGCAGCGCGTGCAGAATCTGCAACCGGCGGGGAAGTCCATGATGCTCGGCACATTGCCGGGTATCGCGTAGAGCTTCTCGCCGCGTTCGTTGTCGTGCGGTATCGAGCCCATCAGACCCTTGGTGTAGGGGTGCAGGGGCGACTTGAAGAGCGCAGAGGCGCTGGCGGTCTCCTGGATCTTCCCACCGTACATCACTATGACTCGGTCACAGGTTTCGGCCACGACCGCCAGGTCATGGGTGATCAGAATGGTCGCGTTGCCACCGCGTTGATTCTGGAGCTCCTTCATCAACTCCAGGATCTGGGCCTGGATGGTCACGTCCAGGGCGGTGGTGGGCTCATCGGCTATCAACAGCTTGGGCTGGCAGATGAGCGCCATGGCAATCATGACGCGCTGCCGCATGCCTCCGGAGAACTGGTGCGGATAGTCCTTAAGACGTTTGCGAGCGTCCGGAATGCCCACCTGTGTGAGGACCTTGACCGCGCGCTCCTTCGCACCATCCCGATTCAGGCCCTCGTGCAGGATCACGGATTCGGCCACCTGGCGCCCGATCGTGAACACCGGGTTCAGGGAAGTCATTGGCTCCTGGAAGATCATGGCTATGTCCCGGCCACGGATCCTGCGCATCTCCTCGATGGGCAGGCTGAGCAGGTCACGGCCACCGAAGGTCACCGAACCCGAGTCAATACACCCCGGCGGATCTGGAATCAGGCGCATGATGGAGAGGGCCGTCACCGACTTGCCAGAGCCCGATTCACCGACGATGCCCAGGAACTCGCCTTCGCGTACCTCGAAGGAAACGCCGTTGGCCGCCCAGGCCTTCTGGCCTTCGATGTCGAAGCAGGTGTGCAGGTCGTCGACGCGCAGGAGTACGTTCCTATCAGCCATGGTCAGCGCAACCTCGAGAAGACCTTGGGATCGAAGGCCTCACGGATGGCCTCGCCGATGAAGACCACCATGAGCAGCGTCCCGAAGAGTGCACCCATGGGGAAGACCACCAGGTGCCAGTCCTTGATGTGGGACAATCCTTGCCCGACCAGCTCGCCCCAGGACGGTGTCGGCGCGGGCAGGCCAAAACCAAGGAAGTCCAATGAGACCAGGGCCGAAATACCGCCGACGATCGCGAAGGGGGCAAACGAGATGATCGGCGTCAGGGCGTTGGGCAGGATGTGCCGGAACATGATGCGGTGGTTGGGCTCGCCAATGGCAATGGCCGCGGCCACATAATCCTTGGCCTTCTCGCGCAGGAACTCACCGCGCATGTAGAAGCTGATGCCCACCCAGCTGAAGATCGCCAGCAAGGGGATCAAGAGGCCGACGGTGGGCTGCACGATCGAGCTGATGATGATGACCGTATAGAGGAAAGGCAGGGCCGCCCAGATCTCCACCAAGCGCTGGCCGAAGATGTCCACACGGCCACCGAAGAAGCCGAAGATGGCACCGACGGTCATACCGATGGCATAGGAGATCAGCACCATGCCGAGGGCGAAGGTGATTGAGATGCGGAAGCCGTAGACCAGGCGCGCCAGCACATCCCGTCCGCGATCATCCGTGCCCAGCCAGTGGCTACCATCCGGCGCCGTCGGCGGGCGCCCGGAGAAGCTCGGGTCGGTCAGCAGGTTTTCAATGGGCCCATAGGGATAGAGGGGCAGGAGCACCCAGTCGCCGGCCCCGGCTTCAGCGTACTGCTCCTTCAGTGCGCGATAGTTGGGGCTGCCGATCTTGCGTTGCCCAAGCTCCTGCGCCTCGATGTGGTCAGCGAACAGCGGAACAACGAGGTTGCCTTCGTAGCTGACGGCTATGGCCTTGTCGCTCACAAGCAGGGGGGTGAGGAAACTCAGGGTATAGAGTCCGATCAGCGTCACGAAGCTGTACCAGCCGCGCTTGATGGTCTTGAACTTGCGCCACCTCCGCTGGAAGACGGAGAGGGGTTTGTCCGGGGTGTCCTGCCTTGTGCCCATTGCCCTAGCTGAAACGGATGCGGGGATCGACGAGCACATACAGCACATCCGAGAGGATGTTGCCTATCAGAATCAGCAGGGTGTTGATCACGAGAATACCCATGACCACCGCGTAGTCCCGGTCCACGATAGATGTGTATCCGAGGTAGCCGATGCCGTTGATATTGAAGACCTTCTCAACGAGATAGCTGCCGGCCATGACGATGCCAATGGCGTGCCCGAGTCCCGTACAGATCGGGATCAGGGAATTGCGCAGGGCGTGACCCAGAATCACTCGTCTTTCCGAGAGCCCCTTGGCGAAAGCAGTGCGCACGTAGTCCTGGCCCAGATTCTCCATCAAGGAGTTCTTCATGAGCACAGTCAGCGTGGCGAAGGAAGCCACGGCATAGGCCATCACGGGCAGAATCGTGTGGTGCAGCTGATCGGTGATCTTGTGCCACAAGCTGAAGTCCTCCCAACCATCAGAGCGAAAGCCCCCCAGGGGCACCACATCCCAGAAGCTCCCGCCACCCAACAGCACCAGCAGCACGGCACCCAGGGCCCAGCCCGGGATTGAATAGCCGAAGAAGACGGTGAAGCTCGACACGATATCGAACTTCGACCCGTGCTTGACGGCCTTGATCACGCCCAGCGGGATGCAGACCAGATAGGCCAGGCAGAAACCAATCAAGCCAAAGTAGACGCTGATCGGGAAGCGCGAGAAAATGACATCTGTCACCGGTTGGTTGAACTTGAAGGACTTGCCCAACTCCAGGTGCAGGAGATCCCAGAGCCAGATTCCATAGGCCTGGTAGAATGGCTTGTCGAGGTTGAAGTGCTCCCGCAGGGCTTCCATGGCCTCCGGTGAGATTTCCACGGCTGAATCCTGGGTCCCGCCGCCGGACTCGGTGGTCGCCGCCTGCATCTTCATGATCATCTGCTCGATCGGCCCACCGGGCACGAACTGCGTGATCGTAAAGACGAGGAAGGTGATCCCCAGGAAGGTGGGGATCAGAAGCAAGAAACGGCGTGCGAAGTAGGCTGCCATGACTGTGCTAGGGCCAGATGCACTGCCCTGCCAGGTCGCTACCGGCGACGAGGGTGGGGGCACGCATCACAAGCCGCTTACTCCTTGAGTTCCCCCCAGACCTTCCAGAAACGGTTTTCCCGGGGACCGGGGTCCATGGTTGCCTTGGGGTCCGCCAGGCATTCCTTGAGGCGCGCCTCCTTCTCCGGGCTCACCCACCAGGTATAGATCAGACTGTCATAGTCAGCGGTGCGGGTGCTTCCCCAAGCGGGCTGGCTGTACTTGTTCCAATAGAGCATGCGCTGGGCCGGGATGTACCAGGCAAGGACGTAGGGCATCTCCTTGTAGACGAGAGCATCGATTTCGCGAATGAGCTCCTTCCTGCGGGCCACATCGTACTCCTCGTCATAGGCTTTGCAGAGTTCATCAACGCGCTCGTTCTTGAAGGAGGTGACATTGTTGTTGTCCTCCAGATCAGCCAGGTGGCCGCCAAAGGATGTCTCCGGGTTCGGGTAGACCAGCCCGCCCCAGGCCGTGGAAGACAACTGGAACTTCTTCTTGCGCATGTTCTTCCAACGCGTGGCCGGAGTTTCAAACACGAGGTTGATCTTGACACCAGCGGACTTGGCGTCCTCCTGGAATATCGTCAGTGAAGACTCCGAGAACTTGCTCGAGTATGAGAGATCGAGCTCCAGGGCGGCACCATCCCTCATGCGCGTCCCGTCGCTGTTTTTCTCAGTCCAGCCCATCTGCTCCAGCAACTCGACGGCCAGGAACGGATCGTACGTATAGAGCTCGTTGTCCTGGTTCTGATATGCGCCGCCCTGGTAATAGCTCGTCAGGGGTGAGTACTCGTTGAAGTACAGCTTGTCGATGAAGAGCTCGCGGTTGTACAGGGCCTGGAGAACACGCCGCATGCCCAGTTCGTCGAGGGGCGCGCGCTGCGTGTTGATGGCCAGGCCGCTGGTCCCCACGGGAGCATCGGTGTAGTACTTGCACTTGACCAGCAGGCCACGCTTGACCGCATCCAGCTCCTCCGTGTCTTCCGCCCACCACTGGGCCCGGGGCACCAGGTAGTAGTCGATCTCCCCCTTCTTGACCTTCTCGAAGGCCAGGCTGGGATCCATGACTACCTCGTAGCGGAGAGTATCTATGTTGCTCACACCCACCCAGGCCGGGTTATCCGCATCCCAATAGTCAGCGCGACGCGAGAGCTCAAGGGAGGTGCCCAGGTTGATGCTCTCGGCCTCGACGATGTAGGGGCCAGAGCTTGCTGTGTAGGCGTTCTGGTACTTGTCCAGGTACTCGTCGCCGGGAATGGAAACCTCCGCCTCCGGGAAGATGGCCATGCCCGAGAAGTAGAGGAAGTTACGCCAGTTGGGAGTCTTGCACTTCACCTGAACGATGTACTTGGAAAGCGCCTCGGGCTTCTCCAACTTGCCATAGGTGGCAGCACTCGAAGGATCGAGGCACTTGGGATCCATACGCAGCTCCCAACTCGCTACCACATCGTGGGCGGTAACCTCCGTACCGTCGCTCCAGCGCGCCTTGGGGTTGATCCGAAAGGTGTAGAGGGACTTGTCCGCGGAGATCTTCCAGTGGCTGGCCAATGACGGAACGAACTCCTGGGACACCGAGTGCGTGCCCAGCAGCGACTCATAGCACAGGTCGCGCACCAGGTAGTTGAGGGATGAGTTCCAGTCCTTGCCATGTTGGCGCAAGGTCGCCGGCCAGTCCGGGAGGTAGCGTGTCAGGCTGCCGCCCTTGACCGCCTCGGAGCTGCCAATGGCCAGGAAGTCCAGATTCGTCTCCCAGCCTTCGCCCTCGAAACCCGGCCCCCCCAACTCAGCCGGGACTTCCTTGTCGCCCAGGGTGAGGTCCAGCTCGTAATGGACCATGGGGATTTCCATGTCATAGGCGACGGCGGGCGCGTCCTGGGCCTCGGCCTGATCGCTGATCGGGAGGGCTGAATCCTGGGCCGGGGCCGCGGACTCACCGCTGTCGCCCCCACAGGCGACCAGACTGGCCCAGGTGGCCAGGCAGGCAATAAGGGGGGCAGTGATCGGGCTCTCTGGGGAGTGCTTCATGGGATTTCGGGCACAAAACTGGGGAGATGGAGCCGGGCAGTCTATCCGATCTGGCCAGTCCCAGTGGAGCCCTCTCGACACCTTCCAGCCGGTTCCGGGCCCTTCAGCCTGCCCATCCTGGTTCTGGCCCTAGGAAGCGTTCGCTTGCCGGCAGTGCCCGGCTGATCACTGCCATTTCCAATTCCCCTGGCCCCAGGCCGTCTGCCATCCGGCCCCCTGCCCCCCGGGGAACCGCCTGTCAACGCCCTTATCGCCCGTCTCCAGGCTGTCCAACCACTCCCCGGGACGCTTGTCCCACACAGGAGCCGGTTTGGCGATACCTTTATCAATAGGAGCGCCCCCCAGGTCAGGCCCACACCCACCCCAGGCGTGGCCGGCTCCCTCCGGACCCAAGATCCCCAAACCCCAGCTCCGATTCACCGGAATCACCATGAACACACACCTCATCCTGATTGCCCTGACAGCGGCCACCGTCTCTGCCCCCACCCAAGCCCAGGCCCCCGGGCCCCAGGCCGACTCCCTCCACTGGGGAGATTTCGACGGCGACGGCCTGCCCGACGTGCTGCGGGCCTCTCCCGGCGCTCCCGACCGGCTCCTGCACAACCGGGGCGACGGCACCTTCGCTGATGTGAGCGAGCGCTCGGAACTAGCCCGCCCCTGGTCTTCCCGGGTAGTGCGCTGGGGTGACCATGACGGGGACGGCGACCTCGACCTCCTGCGCATCGGTCAGGATGGCCGCGTGGAACTGGCGACCAACACCGGCGGACACCTCTCCCCGGACCAGGCCCCCGCCGGGCTATCGTCAGTTACCACTGCCCGGGACGGCCAGTGGCTCGACTTCGACAGGGACGGTCTCCAGGACCTGCAACTGACCTGTGGGGAGGGCGAGCTGCTCTTCCACAATCGCGGCGCGGGCCTGCTCATCCAGGTAGACCTCGGCGACGCCGGCCGCGGCCAGCACACAAGCTCGCCTCCGGCGCTCCTTGCCGGCCCCACGGCTGCCTCAACTACGGGCGCCACCGCCCCTGCCAGCTCCGGCAGCGGCCCGTCCACCATCTCGCCGCCCAGCGCCCCCGCCGCCGGTGGAGGCGCCACCAGCATGCCGCCCCCCACCGCCGCCCCCGGATCGAGCTTCTGCCCGGAAGCCCTGGTGGACCAATCCCTACCCGGGGCCGCCTGTATCCCCGCCTCCAGCACGGCCACCGCCGGCGCCCTCTACCCCCTGGGCCAGGACCTGATGGTCGATGCCATCACCGGCTTCGTCGGCATCGGCACGCTCGCTCCGGCGACCTCCCTGGATGTCAACGGCCTGGTGCGCGCCCGGGTAGGCGGTTACGAGTTCCCCGACGGCTCCGTGCAAACCACGGCCTGTGACTGCTCGGCCATCTGGGCAGCAATCGCGCTGCTGCAGCAGGAAATGGGTACGCTTGGCGACACGCTCTTGGACCAGGGCGGCCGCATCGCCGCGGCAGAGGATGCCATCGACAACCTGTCCACGGAGAACTCACAGATACGGGACGATGTGGATGACATCCAGCAGCGCGTGAGCGATTCAGAGAATGTGGTCGGCGGCCTGACGGATACGGTCGGCGTGATGCAGACCAGCCTCACAAACCTGCAGTTCCTGACCTCGCCCCTGGCCTTCGACGGGACGATCCTCGAACTCCGTGGAGCGAACTTCCAGATCAACGATGGCGCCCTCGGCTCAGGCTCACCCAACGGCCTTGGTAACCTGATTCTCGGCCACAATCGCGACATGGGTGGCGACATCCAGACCGGCTCCCACAACCTGGTGATCGGCGATGGGCACTCATTCCGTGGCTTCGCCGGCCTTGTGAGCGGCCAGAACAACAGCCTCATGGCGGACAACTCAGCGATCATCGGTGGCTCCGACAACGGGATCTCGACGAACCTCTCCAGCATCATCGGCAGTTCCAATAGCGCAATCATCGGCACCAGCGAGGGAGCGGCGATCCTCGGCGGCAGCGACGCCCTGATCAGCTCTTCGCCGGGCGGCGTGACCCTGGGCGGCAACACGGAACGCCTGATCGGCTACAGCCCCGACTACAGCAAGGCCTCGCTCAACTTCGACGAGATCTTCCGCACCGTCGACGGCGTCCTCGCGCGCCTGGACGACCTGGAAGGTCCCTGATTCGCCCAGACCGACAGTGCCGCAAGTGGGCGGTGAGCAGCGCGCCTGCTGTTCCGCCCCCAGCGCCAGGCTTTGCCCCAAAGTGCGGGCAACGGGCGAGAGCCCTGAACAGTCAGCCGCTTGCGCGCTCTGGGATGAAGGCTGGCGATGAATGCGGGCTAGCGCTCCAGGGGGCGCACCGGGCGCAGGCCGATCTGCGAAGCCGATTGCCGCGATCCGAGTGACTGGCGGTTGGCGGCCCGGGCGTGGTTGGCCGTGGCCCGGAAGCTGCTGTCGCGGTAGGCGCGCCCGGGAGCCTCGCTCTCGCGCAATCCATCGCCTGCCCGGGGTTCCGTCGAATACCGCTCCGTGTAGGCATCTCGACACCATTCCTTCAGGTTGCCGACGATTTCGTGCAGGCCGAAGGGATTGGCGCGGAAGGTGCCAATGGGGGCGTGCACGACCCAGCCGTCGGCCAGCTCGGGCCAATCTTCGATGGTCGCCCAGGTCGCGCCGCCCCGGGCGGCGTACTGGTCAGCCACATTGATCGCCCCCGCCAGGCTGCCACGCTCTGACCCCGTCCACCAGGGCGTATTCGTCCCAGCGCGGGCCGCATATTCCCACTGGGCCTCCGTGGGCAGGCGCAGTCCCCGGCGTTCGAGAATCAAACTCGCCGTCTCCCAACTGACCTGTTCCACCGGGTGCAGCAGGCTCTTCACGAGATCGTTCCTGGGACCGGGCTGCCAGAGGCTGGGATTCTCCCCCGTCCAGCGCACCCACTGGGCTTGGGTCAGCTCGTGCTTGCCCATGAAGAACGGTTCTAGCACGACCCGCGTCACGGGCCCCTCGTCCCTCTGAATCACAGCCTCGGGGTCGAAGTTGGGCTGCTGTGGATCATCCCCCTGGGCTCCCATCATGAAGGTGCCGCCCGGGAGCAGGACAAGAATTGGAGCATCCCCGTCGCGCAGCAAGAGACGCCCCCCTGCATCTCGCCCGGGCACCTCCCCCCCCGGCAGATAGGCGAATTCAAAGAGGCCGGAGTCAGGATCACGCCCCACCGGCACCAGACCAACCTGTGGCTCAATCTCCAGCCCGCCGTAGTCTGGACAGAGTTCCCGATCAGAGATTGAAAGCAGCACCTCGCTCCAACGGTCCCGGTAGTCGTCGATTGAACGGGAGCGGATCGACAGGGCATCGGCGAGGCGTGCTTCAATCTGCTCAATCAGGCCATCCTCACCCGCCAACCTCTCCAATCCCAAGACGAGATTCCTCTTGGTCTCGAACAGGGATTGATCTGCCGAGCTGCCAAAGCTCCGCTGACCCGCCTCGTCCGCCTCCCCCAGCAGATCGAGAACGGCCAACTCCTCGCGGTGCACGGGCAGGCGCGCCGCCAGCGCCCTGGCCCCGGCCAGCCAGGTCCGCAGGGGCCCCTCCATGGCCGGCAGGGCCGGCCACAGCTGCTCGATTCTGGCCTCGTGCCAGGGGAGCGAGTAGACATCCGCCGACAACTCCGCCTGCCGTCGATTCTCCTTCTCCGCATGGGCTATCCAGGCCAGGCTGGCGAAGCCCACGAGCAGCGCCGCCGCCACGGCCACGGCAATCATGCGGTTGCGCGCCACCCATTTCGTGAACTCCGCCAGAGCCCCGGTGCGATAGGCACGCACCACACGCTGCTCCAGGTAGGCACGCAGATCCTCTGCCATCTCACCCATGTCCCCATAGCGGTCCCCGACCTCACGGGACATGGCCCGTTCACAGATAGCCACCAGTTCCCCCGGCACACCGGCCTTGACCGTGTGCACCTGCTTGGGCGGCCCCTGGAGAACCATGGCCAAGACGGCGTGGGAACCTCGCCGCTGGTCGGGCGCCGCATAGGGAGCCTGGCCCGTGAGCATCTGGTAGAGCATGGCGCCCACGGAGTAGACATCCGATTGCGTCCCCACACGCTCGAGCTCTCCGCCAGCTTGCTCCGGAGGCATGTAGTAGGGCGTACCGATCACCATTCCATCCATGGTCATGATCGGTGAATCGAGGTGGCTGTTCGATTCATCCTGGCGGTCAGTCCGCACCAGAGAAGGTGCGTCGTGATCGTCATGGCACAACCTGAGGTCGTGCCGATCATCGCGCCCCAGGACCTTCGCCAGGCCCCAGTCCATGACATAGGTCTCTCCGAAACGCCCAACCATGACATTGGCCGGCTTCAGGTCCCGATGGATGACGCCCTTGCTGTGGGCATAGGCCATCGTCTCGCAGACTCGCAGCAGAGATCCCAGGGCCCGCGTCTGGGTCCATCCCTCTTCCTCATCCTGGGCCAGGCGGAAGACCTCCTTCAAGGTGCGCCCCTCCACCAGCTGCATGGTGAAGTAGACGCGCCCATTGGAGTCCAGCCCCAGCTCGTGAATCGGCACGACCCCCGGGTGGTTCAGCTGGCCAGAGACCTGGGCCTCTTCCACAAAGCGCCCGAGCAACCCCGGATCCTCATCACCCGGCGGCCCGGAACGCAGCACCTTCATGGCCAAGGCCCGCCGCAGATCCCGGTCCCAGGCCTTCAGAATCGTCCCCATGCCCCCACGCGCCAACTCCCCCCGGGCCTGGTAGCGCTCGCAGGGCTCCCGTTCCGACAGACCGGCCAGGCGCTTCGAGGTCAGGCTTGAGGAGTTGCTGCCCTGGCCGCCACCGCCACTCCCGCCATCGGGGCTCCCGGGGCTCCCGGCGCCATCGGCACCATCGCCCCCCCCGGCCTCGCCGCCCAGATCCGGCCCCTCGTCCCCCTCGCCGACCTTCTCCCGCAACTCCTCCCCCACGGCGCCCGCCACGGACGGCATGACCAGGGCCACGGCCCATTCCTCGTACTGCAGACGCAGCTCCGCCTCCAGTTCAGGATGCTCCCCACAAAGCTCGTCCAGCCCCGCCCGCCCCCCGGCCAGTCCCCGGGCCAGAAAAGCCTCCAGCACCCGCCAGGCACGTTCACTGAGGTTCCTGCCACGCTCGTCGCCGCTGCCGCCTTCATTAGCCACGCCAGGATTGTCGCCGTAGAGCCGATCCCAGGCCAGAGCCACCGCTGATATCCCGCCCCAGCCGTGCCGGGCCGGCCCCAGAGCACAGCACGGGTACAGGGAATCTGATGGGCACCGTGCGGGGGCAAGATGCGGCCATGTACTGAGTACCCGTGACTCATCAGCCGCAGCTCCTGGTTACACCAAGTGCCCCCGGTGCCTCGCTAGAGGGCTCCCAGGCCACGCCAGCCGCCCCGGCGGCGAGCTCCCTGGCCGTGCGAAGCCCCGGTCCTGGCCCTGTTTCCCGACGGCTGGGTCGATGCTATGGTGCGCCCCATGGCCCCGACTCCCCCCGCGACCACCGAATCCGTGACGACCTGCCCCACCTGCGGGGCCAAGATCAAGCGCCGCGGCATGAGCCTGTGCGCCTACTGTGCCGCGCCTCTGACTGCGCAGGTGGCGGCGGTGGCAGAGGGCCAGCCTGACCCGGACCTGGCCCGCATCGCCAAGGTGCTGGCCCATGAGACCCATGACGCGCAGGCGACCGCCGCACCCCCGGAGGGGCCGGCCTGGCAGGAGGCCGGCGACCAGCGCCGCCGGGGGCTGACACGCATGGGCCTGGGGCTGGCCGTGGCCCT
>PVBE011115376.1_pt1 | contig 39349 bp, 32 predicted proteins | sample 1631181 | NCBI WGS metagenome assembly PVBE01 (sample SAMN08397723, study PRJNA350692) | Marine metagenome, whole genome shotgun sequencing project. | isolation source: water | place: Pacific Ocean | collected 2012-04 | reverse complement strand
GGTGGAGGCAATGCGCAGGGCGAAGCATTTCTTGCCTAACAGGGCGTTGCCACCATAGCCCGAACCGTAGGACCAGATGGTCCGGTCCTCGGGGAAGTGGACGATATATTTCTCTTCGTTACAGGGCCAGGCCACGTCTTCTTCGCCCTCGGCCAGCGGCGCGCCGATGGAATGGAGGCAGGGCACGAAGTCGCCGCCATCACCGAGAACGTCGAGAACCTTACCGCCCATGCGGGTCATGATGCGCATATTAACCGCGGCATAGGCCGAATCGGTGATCTGGATTCCGATATGGGCAATAGGCGAACCCAGCGGCCCCATGGAAAAGGGCACCACATACATGGTGCGGCCAGCCATACAGCCATTGAACAGACCCTTCAGCGTAGCCTTTATCTCGTCGGGATCGGCCCAGTTGTTGGTGGGGCCAGCGTCTTCCTCTTTCTTCGAACAGATATAGGTGCGGTCTTCCACACGGGCCACGTCGGAGGGGTGGGAGCGGGCGAGGTAGGAGTTGGGGCGTTTCTCGGGGTTGAGACGGATCAGGGTTCCGGCCTCCACCATTTCATTGCACAGGTGATCGTATTCTTCCTGGCTGCCGTCACACCAATGAATGTCGGCGGGCTTGCACATAGCGGCGATTTCACTCACCCAGGCAAGAAGTTTGGCGTTCTGCGTTGGCTGCTCCACTTTTATATGCTCCTTCCTTGTCCATCATCCGCGGCGGGACTGTATCCCGGGCAGTGCAAAGTAGTCTTTCCGGCGCCACAGAGATTCTTCCGTGGGGCTATTACGTAGTCATGAATTGGACCGGCGGCAAGATACTAATGAGGGGCTAGACAGGCAAGAATTATTCTAAAATTTTCCCTGAATCCTGCAGTTAGAAGTCTTCAGCGCAGCAATTAGACTGTTTTCCAGGCCTGCCTTATCTTCGCCTCAAATAAAGTCCAAGAATGGCCCCGTACAAACCAAAACCCGGGTACAGTTCGATGCACACGAGGTCAATATCCCCCGTTTTTCTTCTGTTTGCGACCATTTTCAACTTTTCCTTTCTTGTCACTGGTGCGCCAGCACAGGCGAGTGAGAAAACTTACAGGGTTGGCCATATCGTGATCAGCCAAGCCTGGGCAAAAGAAACACCCCGTGCAGCCAGGACTGGAGCCGCATATTTTACCATAGCTAATGACGGTCCCAAGGCCGATTACCTGGTTTCCATCACCTCTCCCATCGCTCAGAAAGTGTCCCTGCATGCTCATCGTATGATAGGGAACACGATGGGAATGGCCCCGGTTCTGGGAATTACTGTTCCCGCCGGCCAGACTGTCACCCTTAAACAGGGGGGACGTCATGTGATGCTGATCGGGCTGACCAAACCCATAAAGGATGGCGATAAGATTTCCTTGGTCCTGTCGTTCAAACATTCCGGCAGCATTAAAATCATTGCCGTGGCGGGACTGCCCCCTGGCACCCGCAACGAAGGGCACGGCGCAAAACCCCGCTGACAGCCTGGCCAAGAGGGACTGGTTTGGCCTGCCCAGCCAAGGCCAGCTGCATTCTTTAAAAAATTTGAAAAGCCAGAGAGAAGCGAGTTTAGTCGCCGGTGACTATACGATTCACAAGCTGTTGTACGGTAGGAATGAAATTGTTAGAATAGAAGGGATCCTGAGCGAAGCGATAGGCGTTGTGGCCAGAGAACATCAGCTCGCTATCCACGCTTTCCCCATGAGCGATCGCCTGCAACGTCTTCTGGATACAGAAAGAACGGGGATCGGCCTTCTTTCCGGTAGTGCCAGCCTCGTTCTGGGCCCAGTTACTGAAACGACAAGCAGAGAGACAGCCCATGCAGGTAGCCTGGTCGGTACGGATTTCCTTGGCTTTGTCTAAAGTTACGAAAACGAGGGTAGAATCAGGCGTGCGTATAGCTTCCAAAAAACCCTGTGCCTTCCATTTCTCGGCCAGGTCCCGATCGCTTGCCGTTAAATAGACTACGCGATTGCGCACCCCGATTTCACAAGGGGTGTCGTGTTCCCCCACATTTTCTAGGGAGTAGGCTATCTGTCGATGGGAACGCTCCTCCAGTTCACGCAGAAAATTGTTGCGCACGGCAGAAGCATAAAAACCCGTAGGGCTGAACTGATGAAGAGCAACGTCGCCTTTCTCGAGAGTGAGGAGCCTCTGTTTCCAGTCCTCCGGGATGGGGCTTTCTTTGGTCAGTAACGCCCGTGTGCCGAGCTGGAAGGCAATGGGGCCAAGCTCGGGATTGTCGATCCATTGCTCCCATTCACGCAGGAACCACACACCCCCGGCCATGATGATGGGGGTTTGCTCAAGACCGCATTCGTTCATCATGCCGCGCAGCTCCTTCACCCGAGGGTAGGGGGGTTCGGGGGTTTGTGGGTCTTCGTTATTGGACAAGCCGTTATGGCCACCGGCGAGCCAGGGATCTTCGTAGACCACGGCGCCAAGCCATTCCTGGCATTTGTGATAGGCCCGTTTCCACAGCGCCCGGAAGGCGCGGGCCGAGGAAACGATGGGATAGTAATGAACGCCGAAACGGGCGCTGATTTCGGAAAGCTTGTACGGCATGCCGGCGCCGCAGGTGACACCGTGGATCAGCCCCTTGGCGCTTTCGAGAACGCGGGTGAGGATTTCCTCGGCCGCACCCATTTCCCACAGAATATTCATGTGGATACGGCCTTCGCTTCCCGCGGTTTCATGGGCCATGCGGGCCTGGTAGAGGGCGCCCTTGATGGCGTAATCTACCAATTCCCTCTGTCGCTCCCGCCGGGTTACGGCATGATAGATCTGACGGATCAGGTTGCTTTCTTCGTCATAGCTGTCGGCGTTGACGGCGGAGAAGGTGCCGATCCCGCCTGTCGCCGCCCAAGCCCCGGAACATTCACCTGTAGTTATGGAGATGCCTTTCCCTCCCTCAATAAGGGGCAGAACCTCGCGGCCGGAAAGCATCAGTGGTTTAAGGGAAATCACGCGGCCTCATCCTTCATCTGCCAAATTCGCCCCACAGCACCTCACAGCGCGGAGGCTCCCGCTTTGTCTCCCGGTTGGAGAGTGGAAAAGAGATCTTGTAGTGCTGCCAGTTCGGCGCATCCATTGATATGTGCACAAAAGAGATAAAGACCAGCCTGAAACCAAAGTGCAAGCCTTTTCCCGGATCCCTTTAGCTAACGGCCTTCCTAGCCGGAGATTTCCTCACCGGTTTCCTGGTTTACAGTCTTCATACTGAGTCTGACCTTGCCGCGATCATCCATACCCAGCACCTTGACCTTCACCTCGTCGCCCTCGTTTACTACGTCGGTCACCTTGTCCACCCGTTCGGGCCTGAGCTCGCTGATATGGACAAGCCCATCGCGTGGACCGAGAAAATTCACGAAGGCGCCAAAATCTAGCACTTTCACCACCTTTCCGGTGTAAATCACTCCCACTTCCGGTTCGGCGGTAATGGCCTTGATCATGTCTAGGGCCTTGTCGATAGAAGCGGCATCCACGGCAGCTACCTTGATGGTGCCGTCGTCCTCAATATCTACCTTAGCACCGGAGATCTCACAGATTTCCCGAATCACTTTGCCGCCGGTACCGATCACTTCGCGGATTTTCTCCTTAGCAATGGTCATGGTGACGATACGCGGTGCATGGTCGCTCACATCACCCCTGGCGGAAGTAATCGCTCCGTCCATCTCGCCGAGGATATGGAGCCGGCCCCCATTGGCTTGGGCCAGTGCTTGTTCCATAATTTCCTTGGTAATACTGGTGATTTTGATGTCCATCTGTAGCGAAGTAATACCCCGTTCGGTACCCGCCACCTTGAAGTCCATGTCGCCTAGATAATCCTCGTCACCAAGAATATCCGACAGCACGGCGTAGTCGTTGCCTTCCTTGATTAGGCCCATGGCGATACCAGCCACCGGATGTGACAACGGAACACCGGCATCCATCAGAGACAGCGAGCTACCGCAGACTGTGGCCATGGAGCTCGAGCCGTTGGATTCGGTGATTTCGGAAACCACGCGGATGGTATAGGGGAATGCTTCGCCGTCTGGCATAAGGGGCCGCAGCGCACGCCACGCCAGCTTTCCATGGCCCACTTCACGGCGGCCGGTAAAACCGAAGCGCCCCGCCTCACCTACGGAATAGGGCGGAAAATTATAGTGAAGCATGAAGGTGGAACGGAATTCTCCTTCCAGCGCGTCGATAATCTGTTCATCGCGGCCGGTGCCTAGCGTGGTTACAACCAGCGCTTGGGTTTCGCCGCGCGTAAACAAGGCGCTGCCATGGGCGCGGGGCAGAACACCCACCTCACAGGAGATGGGACGCACGGTGTTGGTATCGCGGCCGTCAATGCGCTGCCCAGTTTTCAGGATGTTGCCGCGGACAATGTCCTTTTCCAGCCCCTTGAAGAGATCGGGAAACATTCCTGTATCACAACCTTCTTCCTCCAGGGCCAAAACCGTCGCCGACCTGACCGAGGCGATTTTCTCTTGGCGCAACTGTTTGACGGTTTCTCCGTAAGCCTCCCGCAGGCCCGATTCAGCTATAGCAACAATGCGTTCCTTCAGCGCGTCAAGGCCATCCACCGGAGGCGGAAGCTCCCGGGGCTCCCTAGCGCAGGCTTCGGCCATAGAAACGATCATGTCAATCACAGGCTGCATCTGTTCGTGGCCGAAGGTGACGGCGCCCAGCATAATGTCCTCGGACAGTTCCCGAGCCTGGGATTCCACCATCAGAACACCCTCTTTGGTACCGGCAACCACGAGATCAAGCTGGCTTTCAACAATATCGTCAACTGAGGGGTTAAGTAGATAATCGCCATCCCTGTATCCAACACGGGCGCCGCCGATTGGGCCCATGAAGGGCAGCCCGGAAAGGCAGAGTGCGGTAGAGGTACCGATCATAGCGACGATATCGGGATCATTTTCTATATCGTGGCTGAGAACCGTGCAGATAACTTGGGTCTCACAGCGGTAATCGGGATGAAACAAAGGCCGGATGGGCCTGTCTATAAGGCGCGAAGTCAGCGTTTCCTTTTCACCTGGACGACCCTCCCGCTTGAAAAATCCACCTGGGATCTTACCCGCCGCATAGGTCTTTTCCACGTAGTGAACGGCAAGGGGGAAAAAATCGAGGCCTTCGCGAGGAGTGCTTTCACCCACCACTGTACAGAGGACAGAGGTTTCACCATAGGTGGCCAACACAGCGCCATCTGCCTGCCTGGCGATACGGCCAGTTTCGAGGGTCAGCTTGCGGCCACCCCAATCCATTTCTTTTGTTGTCACGTCAAACATATTTCTTTTCCTTCTACCTACAGTTTTTCCATTTCCAATCAATCAACATTCCTAAACCATATCCGGTTTCGGGATTTTCATTGCTGCTTCTCTTGATTTCGACTCCATTCATGCAGCCATCGCCGGATGGCCGGGACAAACCCGTGGAACACGTGTTCCCAAGGGCCGTCCCATACATTCACGATCACGCCTAGCGCCGCAAATCTAGTCGTTTGATCAGAGTCAGGTAACGCTCCTGATTTTCACGTTTGAGATAGTCCAGAAGCCTACGGCGCTTGCCGACCATAATCAGCAATCCCCGCCGCGAGTGGTGATCCTTTTTGTGATGAGACAGATGCTCGGTGAGATTCTTAATCCTCTCGGAGAGGATGGACACTTGGATTTCCGGAGAACCGGTATCCCCTTTTCCCGTGGCAAACTCATTGATGAGTTCCTGTTTGCGCTCGGTAGTAATCGACATCGGTCTATTTCCTTGTCATTCGCGCTAAAAGTTGAAAACCCGGAAAGGATGCACCCGCCCCTCCTCACATCGGACCAGAGCCACCAGCTTGTCGCCACACACAGCACACGCCTCCGTGTGGCCCCCTCTAAGCTTCTCGAGCAAATCCGGGGAAAGGTCCTCTATGAGAACCAACGGGCTTTCTGGGCCGTATGACGCAGGCCGGACCTTGACTTTGAACAAGGGCACGGCCTGACCATTCTTGAGGCATCGCGCCTGATCTTCGGTCAAGGCCAGTGCCGGGATGTCGTCCAGCACGGTTGAAACCGGAAGCACATGCCCCAAAAACGCGCCAATATGCCCTAGGCTTTCCGGGGAATCCAGTGAAATCGCATCCTTTTCACAAAAGGGACCGACTCGGGTCCTGCGCAAGGCTGAAACGTGACCCAACGCACCTAATTGCCGCGCCAAATCCCGCGCTAGACTACGTATGTAGGTGCCTCTTCCACAAGACACTCTGAATGTTGCATGATCGCAATCTGGGATCTCCAGAAGCTCAAAATTTTCCACATGAATGAGGCGTGGAGACAGGTTCATCTTCTTGCCTTTTCGCGCCAAATCATAGGCGCGGCGGCCGTCTACCTTGACCGCAGAAAAGGCTGGCGGGATTTGTTCTATGTCGCCAATAAAATCCTTAAGTGCTTTTTTAATATTATTTTTTTCAGGACGGACGGAACTCGTTTGAGTAACCCTACCTTCGGTGTCATCGCTGTCACGAGCCTCTCCCCAAACGATGGTGAAACTATATTCTTTCAATCCATCCATCACATAAGAAACAGTTTTGGTAGCTTCGCCCAAGGCGATGGGAAGAATGCCCGTGGCTAGGGGATCGAGAGTTCCGACATGGCCTGCCTTGGCAGCGCCTGTGAGCCCCTTGACTTGGCTCACCACCCGGCTCGATGTCACGCCTTGGGCCTTATCCACCACAAGCCAGCCGTGGATGGGCTTTCCTTTGTTTTTAGGCATTTTCGCTTTCTGCTCTCCCCGGTTTGTGCCGCAACAAATCATCAAGATGATCGGCGTTATCGAAGGTAGTATCAAACTTGAAGACGAGCCTCGGCACGTAGCGCAGGCGCAGATCATGGGCGAGTTGGCGGCGGAAATATGGCACCGCCCGGCCCAGCGCGGCAATCAGCGTCTCCGTCCCGCCACCACCAAGCCGAGTAACAAAAACCGTGGCATTACGAAGATCGGGGCTGAGGCGAACCTCCGTCACGGTTACGCAGGCGTCCCGTAGATCGGGATCATGCATGTCGCTATGCTTGAATATGTCGGCCAGGGCGTGGCGGATTTCCTCACCCACGCGAAGCTGGCGTGAACTAGGTTCCCGGCTGTATTTTCGGATCATGGACGTTTTACCTTCCGGCGGGTCGGTCTGAGGCCTTGAACGGTCCATAAGACGCCACACAAACAAGGCAACGTGGTCACAAAAGCCTCTTGGGGGATCCGATCAAATGGTGCGCGCCACCTCTTCGGTCTCGAAACATTCAATTACGTCACCCGCCTGGATATCCTGGTAGTTGGCCAAAGTTAAGCCGCACTCGTTGCCTTCTTTAATTTCATTAATTTCGTCCTTGAAGTGCTTGAGGCTGGACAGATCGCCTTCGTGAACAACTACGCTGTCGCGCAGAAGGCGCACTTTCGCCCCGCGCTTGGCCACGCCCTCGATCACCATACAGCCTGCCACCTTGCCCACCTTGCTGATGGAAAAGACTTCGCGGATTTCGATATTGCCGAGAAAGTTTTCCTGTACGGTGGGTGGTAACATGCCACTCATCATCGCCTTAATGTCATCGATTACATTGTAAATGATCGAATAATAGCGGATTTCCACATGGTCGCGCTTGGCAAGATTACGGGCCTGTGGATTGGCGCGGACGTTAAACCCGATGATCGGAGCATTGGACGCCTTTGCGAGAGTCACGTCTGATTCGTTGATCCCGGCTACGCCAGAATGAAGCACGTGGACCCTAATTTCATCGGTAGCCAGTTTATGGAGGTTGGTGGCGATAGCCTCTACCGAACCTTGGACATCACCCTTGACGATGACGGGCAGTTCTTTACCCTCGCCTTCGACGCGTTCAACCAGCATCTCTTCTATGGAGCCGCGTTCATCACCAGCGCCAGCAATGAGGCGGTTCTGACGGGTTCGGTATTCAACTACCTCACGGGCACGGGCCTCGTTTTCCACAACTACGAAGTGATCTCCGGCCAACGGCGCCCCGGAAAGGCCCAATACTTCCACCGGCGTTGCTGGGCCTGCTTCCTTTGTATGCTTACCCTTGTCATCTGCCAGCGTCCGCACCTTGCCCCATTCCGCCCCGGCAACGAAAATGTCGCCCACGTGGAGCGTGCCGCGCGCCACCAGAACCGTGGCAACCGGTCCCTGGCCCCTTTCCACCCGTGCCTCGACGACAGTGCCTTCGGCGGGGCGGTCCGGGTTGGCCTTAAGTTCGAGAATCTCCGCCTGTAACAAGATGGCTTCCTCAAGCTTGTCAAGATTAGTCTTTTTCTTGGCCGAGACCTCTACGGCAAGAACCTCACCGCTCATCTCCTCCACCACGATGCCATGCTGGAGAAGTTCAGTACGCACGCGGTCAGGGTCGGCTCCGGGGGCGTCGATCTTGTTGATGGCAATAATGATGGGGACCTCGGCCGCATTAGCGTGATTTATGGCCTCCAGGGTCTGGTCCATGATGCCATCATCGGCAGCCACCACTAGAATGACAATGTCGGTAACATGGGCCCCTCGGGCACGCATGTCAGTAAAGGCCTCGTGGCCCGGTGTGTCGAGGAAAGTGATTTGTCCTCCAGATTTCGGCGCCACCTGATAGGCACCGATATGCTGGGTGATGCCGCCGGTTTCACCGGCGACCACATCGGTCTGCCGCAGAGCGTCCAGAAGCGACGTCTTACCGTGATCTACATGTCCCATCACCGTAACCACCGGCGGACGCGGCTTCAGACTTTCCTTCGCGTCTTCTTCGCCTCTAATGTTGATTTCCACATCGGCGTCGCTGACACGCCTGACCTTGTGCCCGAACTCGGCTACCACAAGTTCCGCCGTATCACTGTCAATGGATTCGTTGATGGTGGCCATGACATCCATCTTCATTAAGATCTTGATGACGTCGTTGGCGCGTTCGGCCATACGGTTGGCCAGATCGGTAATAATAATATGATCCGGCACCACCACCTCGCGAACGAATTTTTGCGTGGGTTCAGAACCAGTGCTCTTGGCACGCTGTTTTTCCTTTTCTTTCTCGCGTGCACGTCGCACTGCCGCCAAGGAGCGTGCCCGCTGTCCGCTGCCGTCCTCCAGAGCCTGGCTGATGGTGAGCTTACCTTCGCGGCGGCGCATCTGCTGCGGACGGCGTTCCATCTTACGGGGGGCCTCCTGGCCCCGCCTAGCGCGGCCATGGGATTTATCCTTGTGTTTGCTTGTTTGTTCGGGCGCAGGTTCGGACTCCGCGACCACTTCCCGAGACATCTCAAGGGCCTCTGGGGGCGCCTCTCCCCCGGATGGAACTTCAGTCGCCGTTTCGTTTTCCGGAAAGGGCGTCGGCTCATCTCCTATCCTGGGTGCAAAAACTTCCTCGGCCTTTTTGGCCGCAGCTGCTTGTCGAGCATCTTGAAGCACGCTGGAACGAGTAGCCTCTTCCTCTTTGGTAAGGGCTCCCAATCCAGTGGCCCCCCGAAGGCGGCCACTGGTGGTGGTGGCGGGCTCCTGGGAGGCTTCCTGCTCCTGCCGGATTTCAGCCATTTTACCGCTCTTATCCCGGGTATAAAGGCGCTTGCGTTTGACCTCGACAGTCACCGCGCGCGACCGGCCGTGGGAGAAGCTTTGCCTCACCTGACCCGTCTCCACCGTCTTTTTCATCTCCAGGGTTCCCGGATGTGAAAGACGTAAAGACTTGCTTTTCTTGCTATCACTGTCCTCAGTCATATTGCCGTTTTCGATGATCCCCTATTTCTGACCATGTTCTGCGGAACTTTTTTCAGCGCCCGCTCCTTCTTCACTGGATTCATCCTGATTCCCAGATTCATCCCGAGGCTCGTCATCAAACCAATGGGCGCGAGCGGCCATGATGGTCTCGTTGGCTTGGTCCTCGTTGAGTTTGATGACTCCGAGAATCTCGCGCAGTTCGTCACTAGCGAGATCAGCAAGATTGTCAAGGGATTTAATCCCGCTCTCTCCCAGTGTCACCAGATGTTCGAGAGTTATATGGGGCATTTCCAACAATTCATCGGAGACGCCGAGCTTGTCACGCTTTTTGTTCAGTTCCTCATCTCTTTCGTTCAGATAATCGCGAGCACGTCCGCGTAACTCTTCGGACATGGATTCATCAAAGCCCTCAATCCCAGCCAAATTTTCTTCTGGCACAAAGGCTACCTCTTCCACCGTTGAGAACCCTTCCGTCACTAGTAAATGGGCGATCACCTCATCTATATTCAGTGCCTCTATAAACATCTGTGAAAGGGTATGGAATTCCTCCTGGCGGCGCTCGGATTCTTCTTCCTCAGTAAGGATATCGATATCCCAGCTGGTAAGAATGGAGGCAAGCCGCACGTTCTGGCCGCGTCGTCCGATGGCGAGGCTAAGTTGATCATCGGGGATCACCATTGCAATGCGATGGGTTGCTTCGTCGATAACCACCTTGATTACCTCAGCCGGCGCTAGAGCGTTAACCACAAATGTCGCTGTGTCGGGAGACCAAGGAATAATGTCGATCTTTTCGCCCTGCAATTCACTAACCACAGCTTGGACACGGCTGCCGCGCATACCCACACAGGCGCCCACAGGATCTATTCCAGAATCATTAGAAAGGACGGCGATCTTGGCCCGGCTTCCGGGGTCGCGAGCCACTGATTTTATCTCGATGATTCCATCATAGATTTCCGGTACTTCTTGCGCGAACAGTTTAGCCATAAACTGGGGATGGGCACGTGAAAGAAAAATCTGCGGGCCCCGCGTCTCCTCGCATACATCGTAGATATAAGCGCGCACACGGTCGGTCCTGCGGAAGGTTTCCCGGCTCAGAAGTTCCTCGCGACGGATAATGGCCTCACCACGGCCAAGATCGACAACCACGTTGCCAAATTCCACCCGTTTCACTACACCGTTGACAATCTCACCAACCCGATCCTTGTATTCTTTATACTGGCGCGCGCGCTCGGCTTCCCGAACTCTTTGTACGATCACCTGTTTGGCAGTCTGGGCAGCAATGCGACCAAAATCTATGGGTGGAAGAGAATCTGACAAGAAATCACCAACCTTAGCGTCGGCCTTAGTCTCTTTCGCCGCCTCAAGAGTCATCTGGGTGGCTTCGTTTTCCACCTCGTCCACCACCTCCCGCCGACGCTCAAGATGGATCTCTCCAGTGTCGCGGTTCACATCGGCGTGGATATCGAATTCGTGTCCGTATTTCGAACGGCCAGCCTTCGCGATCGCCATTTCCATAGCCTCTAGAACCTCCTCACGTTCGATGCCCTTTTCACGAGCCACTGCGTCGGCGACCTGGATGAGATCGGCTAGTTCGGATGCGGGTGCCGTTGCTTCCATATTTTCCGCCATTTTTTAGTTCTCTACTGCTTCCCTGGTACGGCTAGTAATTCGTCTTTCATCACAAGTTTAGCGCTGCGGATACCCGGAAAGGGAACCTGCCATTCTCCATCATCCAGCACAATCCGCACTTTGTCACCGGCGAGACCCAGGAGACATCCCCGGAAATGCCGTCTTCCATTAAGCAGCTCATGGGTTTCGATTTTTATCTCGAACCCGGCAAACCGTTCGAAATCTCCTAGCCGCACAAGGGGACGATCCAGCCCTGGCGAGGATACTTCAAGGTTATACGACCTCCTGATGGGATCCTCCACATCAAGTACGGTGGAGACATTGCGGCTGATAGCGACGCAATCATCTACCGTCATGGCCTCTCCATCCTGGCGCTCGGCCATCACCTGCAGTACTTCTCCGTCGCCGCTTCCTTGTATCAAGGCGCGAACCAGTCTGTAGCCCATGGCTTCCACCGTCGGCGTGATTAGGCGTTCAATACGGCCCACAAGAATATCGGCGTCTTTCTGTCCCATGGAACACGTCAAAAATAACATGGCCAAAAATAAAAGAGTGGGCCATCGGCCCACTGCAAAAGCCCGATTGGGCTTAACAGAATTTCCTCGGAATGTAGCCTATTTTGCCACGTCTGCAAGTATTTTCGAGATAAGTACTCTTGCTTTAATATCAACACCCCTTTGTTTTTACGTAGCGGTCAAGCGGGGCAGGCGACGGAACCTCAAATAAATGCACCGCCGCCCAGCTCGAAGGGCCTTGGTCTCATAGCGGGTCCCGGGCCAATCCGGCGTCCGTTGCCACCAGTGGGAGCAGCCTTGCGCCAACCATTGAAAGGCCTCGTGGCGACACAACCGTTCGAGCATCCAACGAATATAGTCGTGATCGTCTGAAGCCAGCCGCAGCTCCGCATCATCTTTCATGGCCCGGGCAATGGCATCGATGGTGCGGGAAGAAACCAAACGTCTTTTGGCATGCCGTTTCTTCGGCCAGGGATCGGGGAACAGAATGAAGACCCGGCCCAGAGATGCCTCAGCCAGACAATCAAGAAGGATCCGCCCGTCATCTGGGAAAATACGGATATTGGCTAGGCCCTCATGTTGGATTTTTGCCAACAGACTCGCCACCCCATTGATGAAGGGTTCGCAGCCAAGAAACCCTGTTTTCTGGTATCTCCCTGCCTGAGCCACCAAATGCTCGCCACTGCCGAAACCAATTTCCAGCCATGTTTCGGCGGGAGAATCAGGAAACAATGTAGCGGGATCAAGCGCCCCTTGGTCAGGAAGGACGATGGAGAATCGCGGCAGGAGGGTGTCGATCAATTCCCGACGGCCGGGACGCAGAGGACGTCCACGCCTGCGACCGTAGAGAATGCGCGCCTGTTCCAGGGGAACATCACAATGATGGTGACCATTACGGGCCATAGACTGAGGTGCCCCCCCACGTGGTTAAAGTGCTGAAGGCTCTAGCGCGTGGATTTTAACCAAAGGCGGAAGATAGTTCATCCACAAGATCTGTGCGTTCCCACGAAAAGCCACCGTCTTCTTCCGGTTGGCGCCCGAAATGGCCGTAAGCGGCGGTACGGGTATAAATGGGTTGGGACAGGCCGAGATGCTCGCGGATACCACGTGGGGAAAGGTCCACCATCTCCTGAAGGATGTCGGACAGTCTGACCTCATCCATCCTGCCGGTGCCGTGGGTCTCCACATAAACCGAGATCGGGCGCGAGACACCGATAGCGTACGCGAGTTGGATGGTGCAGCGCTCCGCCAGTTCTGCAGCAACCACGTTCTTGGCCAGATAGCGTGCAACATAGGCCGCCGAACGGTCTACCTTCGTCGGGTCCTTGCCCGAAAAAGCACCGCCACCATGGGGTGCGGCGCCCCCATAGGTGTCAACGATGATCTTGCGGCCGGTAAGTCCCGAATCCCCGACAGGACCGCCAATAACGAACCGCCCCGTGGGATTAACGAAGAAATTCTCCTCGCCACACATCCATCCCTCCGGCAGGACATTGACAACATAGGGACGAACGATCTCGCGTACCTGGTCCTGGTCGAGTTCATCAGCATGCTGGGTGGAAACTACCACGGCGGTGGTCCGGACTGGTTTGTTGTCTTCGTATTGCAGGCTAACCTGACTTTTGGAATCGGGGCCGATGTCGGGGATCGCGCCAGAATGGCGGGCCTCAGCCAGTGATTGCAGAATTTGATGAGAGTAATGGATGGGAGCGGGCATTAGAACGTCAGTCTCGCGACAAGCATAGCCGAACATCATGCCTTGGTCGCCGGCGCCTTCGTCCTTGTTGCCGGCGGCATCAACGCCCACAGCAATATCGACGGACTGAGTATGGATATGATTTTCGACCTTCACGGTTTCCCAGTGGAAACCCTCCTGCTCGTATCCAATTTCCTTAATCGCGGCACGCGCTGCTTTCTCGATAAGCTCCCGGGTTACAGTATTGGGACCACGCACTTCGCCGGTAAGAACCAAAAGGTCAGTGGTAACCAGTGTTTCGCAGGCCACCCTGGAAAGTGGATCGGCTCCTAGATAAACGTCGAGAACTGTGTCGGAGACACGGTCGCAAATCTTGTCAGGATGCCCTTCGGATACTGATTCGCTTGTAAAGACGTATTCGGAATGGGTCAAATTCATCCCCCTTACTATCCTATCAATCTAGCGGAAATTGCCGTTCTGGTTTTTCTGGCACGCTCTTTTTGCAGCCTTTTCAAACACCGTCAAGGTGTTTCGGATAATAGGTTTCAAGGAAACCCTCATCCCTTGTTCCGGTCTCGCAATACCCTGTCTCTTTTCCCCCTGTACCAAACTGCCACCGCCCCCAGGAATAGCATAGCCAGCAGGATGAAATCACCGAACCGGCCGTAGACTGTGCTCCCCGACAGCGCTTGAGGCAGGGGACTGTCGATGATCCCCTCGCTACCGAGACCAAGAGAAGCCACAACCCGACCATAGGAGTCGATAACAGCGGAAATCCCCGTATTTGCCGCTCTTACCAGGGGCAGGCCTTCTTCCACAGCGCGTAGCTGGGCACTGGCGAAATGCTGGTAGGGCCCTGAAGACAGGCCAAACCATCCGTCATTGGTGACATTGAGAATCCATTGTGGCGGGTCCTTGGCGTCGATCACGTTGCCAGGAAAAATTACCTCGTAACAAATCAAAGGGCTAAAAGGAGGTAAGCCCGGGAGACGCATGGTCCGCGGTCCCGGACCGGCAGAAAAATCGATTCCGCCGGAGGTAATTTTGTTTAGGGGCAAAACTGAGCGCAAAGGTACGTATTCACCAAAGGGCACAAGATGAAATTTATCGTAGGTTCCCGAAACCACCCCTTGGCTATCCACGGCGGCAATGGAATTCCAAACCTGCTGGGGATAAACATCGGGGGGCGTGGCGCGCGGCATCCCAGTAATGACCAAGCCTCCTGGCGGCGTCACAGCGGCAATGCGGGATCGCACCGTGGTGTTAAAATCGAGAAAGAAGGGCGCAGCGGTTTCCGGCCAAATTACATAAGTTGTAGCCGCCGGTGCGGATGCGACGAATGGATCTTTGACCTGGCTAGATGTCAAAGAGAGGTGTTTCCTCAAATGCGCCTCACGCAGATCTGGCAGCCATTTGTGATTCTGAATGATATTAGGTTGTACCAACCGCAATGAAACATCCGGTACCGTGGGGGTCTCCGCCCCTGCCAGGCGGATAGCGCCGCCTGCCCAAACAACCTCAAGCGCAGCAGCAGCAATGAGAACCGGGGCCAAGTGCAGCCAGTCGATTTTTACTTCCCCAGACTCACTCTTGTCGGCGAGAAGGGCCGGGCTGGATGCACACATAACAGTGAGGAGACTCAGCCCCCAGACCCCGGTCAAGGCTGCCAGCTGGATCATAGTGTCCGATATGGTCCATACCGTCCCAATAAGGTTCCAGGGGAGGCCGCTAAAGATATGGCCGCGCAGCCATTCCGCAGCGGTCCACGCCAGCGCCAGCACAACCACTCGCCCTGGTCCTTTGACCCGGCTCTGAAATACTCCCCAGGCGGCAAAACCTGGGAAGACGGCTAAGATTGCACTTAGGCCCACCACCGCGAAGGGTACCATCCAGCCATAACGTTCAGGATCGGTGAGCAACGCCAGGGCAATCCAATAGATCCCTGTCACGAAATGACCCAGCCCGAACCACCAGCCCAAGGAAAATGCCGTGCGCGACCGCTCTACACCGTCCAGCAGCCACACCAGACCAGGAAAGGAAACGAGGAGCGCCGGGAGCAGGTAGACCGGCGGCAGGGCCAAAGTAGCGAACGCCCCCAGCCCGGCGGCAAACCACTGTCGGCGCCATCCGCGCAAGACGGACAGCCGGCCAGCACAACGATGGAGGGCCCCCATCATAGCTAAAACCATGCGTTCATTTAGTCCCGATGGAACCATTGGTAGCGGTGGCACCCGGCGCAAGACCGGAAACGTGTTCCGCGTCACCAGGCTGAGCTAACACTCCGGCTACGCGGATTCTCAGAAACCTGATGCGCCGCGGATCAGCATCTAGAATTTCGAATTCGTGACCTCTTGAATGACAGATAACCTCGCCGCGCCCTGGCACCCGACCAGCAAGAAAAAAAACGAGGCCGCCCAGAGTATCAATGTCTTCTTCTCGTTCCTCGGCGGTGAGGATGGGGCTGGCCTGCTTCTCGAACTCAGCAATGGAGATGCGTGCATCAGCATCGTAACACCCCGTAGCACGCCGGATTAGGATCGGTGTTTCCCTGGAATCGTGTTCGTCCTCTATTTCACCGACAATTTCCTCCACCAGATCCTCGACAGTGACGATTCCGTCCACGCCGCCATATTCATCCACCACCATGGCCATGTGGATATGGGTCAGCCGCATCTCCAGAAGAAGGTCAAGAACACGCATGGAAGGGGTGGCGAACAGCATTTTGCGAACAATCTTGTTAAGGCTGAACCCATTCCCAGGCTTTCCGCGCCAAGCCAAGACATCTTTAATATGGACCATGCCGCGTACGTCGTCCAAAGTCTCGCGGTAGACGGGCATGCGGGAATGCCCCTCGGCGCTCATGAGATTCACCAGATCATCAAACGAGGCTTCGACCTCCACCGCCACGATATTGGCGCGCGGCACCATCACATCATGAACGGTGATGTCATGGAGCTTCAGAATATTACCAAGTAGAACTCTGGCGTCATAATCGATCTTCGTCGGTTCCGACTCCTGTTCGTCGATGATCTCTTCCAGCGTTTCCCTCAGCGGGCTTTCGCCTTCCCTGAGCCTGAACAGAGCGCACAAACGCGACCATACTCGGCCCAATATCATAAGGTCGGAATCCTTCGAGGATCAACTACCCCCATTCGGACGCCGGGGGAAAGTAGCTGGTTCATGAACCTCTGTCCTGGTGCAATAGCGCGGCAGAAGCCGCTCCGTCTCCATAGGGGTTGCCACATCCCAGCTCGGCGAGAATGGAGACCTCTAAGCTTTCCATGCGTTCCGCCTGGGCCGGATTCTTATGGTCAAACCCCAGAAGATGCAGGACACCATGCGCCACCATATGGGCCAGATATTCCTCTGGAGTTTTTCCCTGGTCCTGAGCTTCCCGCATCACGGTCTCAAAAGCGACAGCTACATCACCCAAGGCCATCGGGCCGGTGGGGGGGGCAGACTCGCAGTCGCCGGAAGCGAAGGCAAGAACGTTGGTGGATTTGTCTTGATTGCGGTAGTTACGGTTGAGACTGCGGATAAAAGCATCATCGGTCAACATGAGGGACACTTCCACGTTCCGTCCTTCAAGATCGTACCCAGAGGCGGTCAGCGCGGTCAGCGCCACACGACGGGAGAGGTCGTCCGCATGAGGAATTTCCCGCCCCCACGCGTCGCAGGAAACGGCAACGTCAATCTCGACTGTTCCAGTTTTTTCCACCACCGTCAGGGGGCGTCCTGAACTGGGTGCAGGAAACGCATTCATGGTCGTTTACCCCTCTCCCTTTTCTTGCTTCGCGATGTGGAAGGTCGGTCCGGGGATGGCGAACTCATGTATTGGCGGCCAGCTTCGGTCTTTTCCTCGAAATCGCCATAGGCACGGACAATCCGTGTCACCAGACGATGACGCACTACATCACTGTCATCAAAATGGATGATGGACACGCCTTCCACTCCATCGAGAATTTCCGTGGCGTCACGCAGGCCGGAACGGGTGCCATGGGGAAGATCCACTTGGCTCAGGTCCCCCGTCACCACCATGTTGGCGTTTTCGCCAAGCCTGGTGAGGAACATCTTCATTTGCACGGAGGTAGTGTTCTGCGCTTCGTCGAGAATGACGAATGCGTTGGAAAGGGTGCGGCCACGCATGAAGGCCAAAGGTGCCACCTCGATGTCACCGTCAGCCATGCGTTTTACTACCTGATTGCCTGGCATCATGTCGTGAAGAGCGTCATATAGGGGCCGCAGATATGGGTCTACTTTCTCACGTAAATCGCCCGGTAGAAAACCCAGTTGTTCACCGGCTTCTACTGCAGGACGAGATAGTATCACGCGGTCGATCTCACCCTTCATGAGCCTAGAGACGGCGGCAGCTACCGCAAGATAGGTCTTCCCCGTTCCGGCGGGACCAAGAGCAAAGACCAGCCCATCACCACACATGGCTCGCAGATAAGCAACCTGGTTCTTCGAGCGCGGGGAAATGTGGCGTTTGCGCGTACGGATAACAAGGTCCTCATCAACCGCACCTCCGGTGGCCTCTTCAGACGGACCAAGACGCAGGACCGCATCCACCTCCTGACTGTCCACGGGCAAACCACGGGAAAGCCTATCATAGAGGATTTGCAGACCCGAATGAGCCGCCGATACGGCCTGCGTTGGGCCAGTGATGGAAAGAAAATTCCCGCGCAGCACGATGGAAATGTCGAGCGCCTTTTCCATATGTACGAGATACCTGTCGTGCTCACCGCAGAGTAAGGACACGAGGGAATTATCGTCAAATTTTAGATGGACCGCTTTATTGTTCTCGGAATCCCTACCGCTAGAACCATGATCTTTATCACCCGAAGCGATCTTGTTCTCTTTCCGTGATAGCGACGTTGTGGTTTTCGTGTCTGCCGTCGTGTCGATTCTTCCTGATGAGTCTTCTGGTCTCAAGCGCATACCCTCTGCTGTAGCCCTTCCCCCCATACGTGATCATCGTTACCGGAAAACCTTCCGCCAAGGCTGTTGACGCCCGTATGGTCAATGCGAACGGATGCTATTTCCCCCAAAAACGCATCCTTGGCAGTTACATGAACGGCCTGCATATAGGGGCTGCGCCCGGCAAGCTGACCGGACTTACGGCCGGGCCGATCCAGTAATACCGGAAGAGCGAGGCCAAGGAACCGGCTGTTAAAGGCTTGTTGTTGGTCATCAAGGAGCATCTGAAGTTCTTTCAAGCGTTCCTCCGCCGTTGCATTATCCACCTGGTCTGCCAGCATAGCAGCGGGAGTCCCCGGCCTGGCGCTAAATTTGAAAGAATAGGCCTGGGCAAAATCGATATGACGCACCAGACGCAAGGTGGCTTTGAAGTCGGCACGGGATTCACCGGGAAACCCCACGATAAAATCGGAGGCTAGAGCCATGTCCGGCCGCACCTCACGCAAACGGTGTGTCGTACGCCGATAGTCGTCAGCGGTATAACGCCGGTTCATAGCCGTCAAGATACGGTCGGAGCCAGACTGTACCGGCAGATGTAGGAACGGCATCAGGCTCCTCACTTCACCATGGGCGGAAAGCAGTGAGTCATCTATATCGCAGGGATGGGAGGTGGTGTAGCGCAGCCGCGCCAGACCCTCTATCTCCGCCAAGGAGCGGATCAAATCCCCCAACCTCCACTCGTTCCCACCTGCTGACATCCCGTGATAGGCGTTCACATTCTGCCCCAACAGCGTGATCTCACGGGCACCGCCGGCCACCAAGGCTTTCGCCTCGTCCATCACATCACGTATAGGACGGGAATATTCACTACCACGGGTATAGGGAACCACACAGAAAGTGCAGAATTTGTCGCAGCCTTCCTGGATCGACAGAAAAGCTGAAACTCCCTGGGAGGACACTTTAGGGAGAGAATCAAACTTGGGTTCAGCCTGGAATTTCGTGTCGAGGACACCCGCCCCCGTTCCACCGCCCTCCAGATCTGGAGCACGGGCGGCCCGTGCCACCATTTCCGGCAACCGATGATAAGTCTGAGGGCCGAGCACAATGTCCACATGAGGCGCCCGGTGCAGCATCTCCTCTCCTTCGGCTTGGGCCACACAACCAGCAACGGCAATGATCATACCGGCGCCAGCTGCGATCCGTTTGTCACGAATGTCACGCAAACGTCCCAGCTCAGAATAGACTTTCTCGGTCGCCTTTTCACGGATATGGCAGGTGTTGAAGATGACTATGTCAGCGTCATCGGGCGAATCAACCTGGCAAAAGCCAAGCGGCGTCAGAACATCCGCCATGCGGGCGGAATCATAGACGTTCATTTGGCAACCGTAGGTTTTGATAAAGAGTTTTTTGGTCAAACTTCCAAGCATCCACTGCCGTCGGTCTACCCCCATCGAACGGCATACTGTGCGGAACTTCCCTAACGAAATCCCTTCCGGAGTCCCGTGTGGTTTCCGCCCGTTTTCCCTCCCACAGAACTGAAACCTCGGGAAAAACTAGCACTCAACGGGGGAGAGTCAAGGTTTGCGGGATTCGGTGAGCGTCCGGAAAGAGACTCAGACAACCCCCGGGAGATAATCCTGTGACAGCTGGAAGCCAATTCCTTGCGCCTGCTGTTACAGGTCACCGTGATTGGGTCATGGAATTCCACTTCCACACTGACTCGCCCCATTCCGAAAAGCCGCCACATATGCGGCATTAGACCCACATCGCCGTACCAAGCACAGTAGGGCCGCATAGTCCATCCCATGGGAATTCCGTCAAGGCGAGTATAGGCAATGGTCACGGGCTGCAGGACCACCGGATCATCATCGAGATCCGGGACGGCGGAGGAGAAGAGACTGCTTTTAAATGCCAGGGTTCTATTGCCGTCACTGGAGGTGCCCTCAGGAAAAAGGATGAGATTTTCGCCAGCTGCCAAGCGGGCGCGCAGAATGTCACGCTGTGTTCCGGCACTTAGATAGGCTTGGCGATTCACGAAAACCGTTCGTTGCAATCGCGCCAAAAACCCGAAAAACGGCCATTGGCTGATTTCCATCTTGGCTACGAAAACACAGGGCACAAGCGCGCCCATAATGGCGATGTCGATATACCCGCAGTGATTTACCACGAACAGGACTGACCCCCCCTGTATTGGCTCGCCCTTCCTAGAAACAGATATCCCAAACAGAAAAAGACATCCCCGATGATAGATCATCGGTACTACCCGCGCTAAAGGCAGATTAAGCATCACAGCCACCATCTGAACCGGCAACAAAATCAGGGTCCAGACCATATACAGAACCAGCCGCGTCCCCGCACGAACAGGGGAAGTGGAGACCACATACCCGCTCATAAGGCTATGTTTCTCCCCTCTTGTTCCGACTACGCGTCAAACCACGGGTATATACGCAAAAAATCCTCATAGCCGTCGCCCGGATTCCATATTCCATCTCGTCTTCAACGGAAATAACACAGCAACAGAAAAGTGCGGTTTTTAACTTTTCTTCTTGTTTTTCCTAAGAGGAACGGCATAGAGCTCAAGACGGTGTTCAATGAGCTTATAGCCCAACTTCTCAGCCACCTGGCGCTGTAGCTCCTCAATCTCTTCGTTCCTGAATTCCAACACTGCCCCGCTTTGCAGATTGATCAAATGATCGTGGTGACGCTTGCTTATTTCTTCATAGCGAGCGCGACCGTTCCCGAATTCATGGCGTTCCAAGATATCGAATTCTTCAAACAGGCGTACAGTACGATAGACTGTAGCGATGCTGATCCGCGCATCAACGGCGTTGGCACGCTGATGGAGCATTACCACATCGGGATGGTCGTCTGAAACCGACAGCACGCGGGCGATCACCCGGCGCTGTTCTGTCATTCTCAGCCCCTTTTCTTGGCAAATTCGCTCGATTCGCAAGGGCATGTTTTGTTGCTTTTTATCCGAAACCTTCATGACAAACTCCGAGTTCCATATCATAAAGGCGCATGCTGGGATACCTCGGCAAAAAGAGAACAATGTACTGGCAAGGGAAAAGGCTCTTTGGGAATCCAAAATGGAGAGCCAAACGGGTAATTCCTTCAGTCTTAACGGCGACGACGGGGCCTTGTGCCCAGACCGATAGCTTTAGCCAGTTTTCTACGCTGTTTAGCGTAGTTAGGAGCCACCATGGGATAATCGGAAGGCAGGCCCCAGCGTGTGCGGTACTCGTCTGGCGTCATGTTGAACGCTGTTTTGAGATGACGCTTGAGCATTTTTAGCTTTTTTCCATCCTCAAGACAGATAATGTAGTCGGGCGTAATCGACTTGCTAACAGAAACCGCGCCTTTTGGCGCAATGGCAGTTTGTCCATTCCTGTCAATACCCAACAGAGTTTCAAAGATCTGCTGCAGAAGCTTGGGCAGTTCGTCCGCCGACACTGTATTATGAGAAACATGCGCAGTAACGATTTGAGTTGTTAGAGCCAGTATTTCTCTGGAATCCCTCCGTTCAGGCATAATTAAGGTACCTCACCAAGATAAATAACCCCTCAAATATATACGTTTTATGATTTACATCACAATGACAAAAGTATGTACCAATAAATTAAGTCAACAAAAACAAACAGACTAAAAATGGTAAACAATTCTAGTAATACTAATAACCCAGAAAGAGCAGATTTTTTCCTAGATATTACTGGTGAAGTCTGTCCGCTAACCTTCGTCAAGACGAAGCTCTTACTTGAACGCATAGCTCCCGGAGCCATCGTCGAGGTGCGCCTTAAAGGAGCAGAGCCGTTGAAAAACGTCCCGCAATCAGTAGCGGAGGACGGCCACGAAATTCTCTCACTAGCGCCGGAATCAGATCAGGAAGAACCGAAAGGTGCGGAAACGATTTATCGAATGTGGATATGCCGCTCCTGAATCATTTTCGTCTTTTCACAATAAGAGCCAACGCCCAGGCCATGGAAAAAGTATCCGTCGCATCCAAGTTTTCCGTCACACCGTTCATTCTCCTACCTGGTCTTGCGGTAGACGCGCGTAATGGGAATGGAGATATAGTGGCGCCGGAGCAGATTCAGGAGCTTCCACATCTCTGACGGCAGCGATAGTGGCCACGGCAATAGCATCAGGAAGGCTGGGACCTTCGGCATAAATTAGTGAACAAGTAGTGACAAGTGTCTTTTCTCGCTTCGCCAGAGCAGCGCGAATCAGCGGCGCGCCGTTACCGGCAATAAGAACCCGACCTTCATTTGGAAACCATTGCGGGACTTTTTCGGGGATAGCTGCGCCGGGAGGCCCGAGGAGACGCCAGGGAAAAACGGCACCCGGAATCTTACTGCGAGCAAAAATCTGGATATAGAGATCGCTGCGCCCCGCCGAGAGTGCCACTAGCAGGGTGTCAGGCGGCATGTTGCTACCATCGCCATCTCCGGCCCATGCTTCAAAGGCGATGGCTTCAAAGCTTGTCACACCTACCAATGGCAGTCTACCGGCCAGCGCTAGCCCGCGCGCCGCCGCCAGACCAACACGCACACCGGTAAACGAGCCCGGCCCAACCGTAACGCCCAAACGGTCCAAGTCACTGAAGATCCAACCGGTCTCTTCCATTACAGAGTCCACCAGGGGGATGAGCGCCTCTGACTGGCCGCGCTCCATGTATTTACCACGGTGCGCCACGATCGGACTGCCGGTTTTTTCCTCTCGGTCGTCCCAAAGGGCCACCGAACAGGCGGCAGCTGATGAATCTAACGCCAGAAGTTTCACGACGGTGCCTCCGGCGCCACCGCCATATGAGGGGACGACGGTCTCCGCCCTGCGCTACAACTTTGGTCCCACCTATTCATGCCATCACCGTCCAAGTTAACCGCAGTCTTCTGCTGGGACTGATGACGGCGGCGGGTTGGGATTTCTATTCCAAAGAATGGTGGCATTATCAACTCTTCGATTCACGGTGATTGTCGTTAATCAACGATAGCGCATTGGAGTAAAGTCTTATGTAGGGCCATATCCAACCATGGTCTATGTATCTATATAATAGCGCAGGCCTCCTCAAAATTGAGCCTTTCCGCGCGCGGCTTGAGTTTGGTTGAATCGCCAAGGCCCAGGTTGCACAACATGATTGATTTCACCCGGTCGTCAGAAAAAAAGGTGGCATCAATTTTTGCAGCGTCGTAGCCACCCATAGGGCCGCAATCAAGACCGAGGGCCCGCGCCGCCATGAAGAAATAACCCGCCTGAAGGATGGCTTGAGTGCGGGCAAAATCCTTCGCTTTGTCGGGATTGTCGGCCATATGTATGCCTATAGAGGAATGAGGAGAGAGCTTGTTCATAAGTTCGTAAAACCTAGTGTCACAACCGAGAATGGCTGTAACCGGCGCGCCCTTCGTCTTTTTCTGATTCCCCTGCGAAACGCATGAAACCAACTTCTCCTTGGCCTCCCCAGAAACCACGAAAACCATCCGTAGCGGGCAGCTATTGGAACTCGTGGGGCCCATCTTAGCGAGATCATAGACGGCGCGAAGAAGCTCACCCTCCACCGGTTCGTCCAGCCAGCTCCTGTGGCTGCGGGCTTCACAAAACAGAAGATTCTGACCTTCATTGTTCAAAACCTTACGCACTTTTTATTCTCCTTTCTTGGAATATCTAGCCTTTGCTTCCTACAAAGTGCTCTCCCGGAAAAGAGCTTTCAAGAGAGGCCCATGTAAGAGCGGTGAAAAACAGGATTAAAAAATGGTTAACTACGCTTGCGGAGATAGTGCGGCACTTTTAATGTGCCACTAATTACCCGAAAATGGAGTGGTAATCTTCCCAAGGCAGAATGCATTGCAATGTACTGTCTATGAAATCCGGCGTGTCTATTTGTTTCATAAATTTTTTCTGCTGCTTTACAAGATGCATCCCATTCGCCCTGGGATTTCTGCTCGCGACCACGGTGCCTGTCCAGGCGCAAACCCCCGGCCCCACCACCGAGACAACAGCCGGTTCCACCACATCGGCGGTAGTGTTCATATATCATCGTTTTGGCGAAGACAGCCTGCCCTTAACCAACATTCGTGTCAGCCAGTTTGAGGCCCATCTCACCGAACTTTCCAGCGGCGGTTATCACGTTCTGCCGGTTCCCGAGATTCTAAGCGCCTTACAAGAGGGGCGTGCCCTGCCGGAGCGAACGGTGGGAATCACCATCGATGACGGATTCTACTCGGTCTACACGGAGGCCTTTCCCAGGCTGCGGGAGGCAGGATTTCCCTTCACTGTCTTCATCGCCACCGACAGCGTTGACAGCGGTAGCGAGAACTTTATGAACTGGGACCAAGTGCGGGAACTCGCCACCCACGGCGTCACCATCGGCGCCCATACCGCTTCGCACCTATATATGGTGAATGTATCTACGTCCGAGAATCGTGAGGAAATCGCCCGCTCCAATGTGCGATTTCGTGAGGAGCTTGGATTTATCCCTGAGTTGTTTGCCTATCCTTTTGGGGAATCAGGGCAGCGTGTGAGCGCGCTGGTGAAAGATGCCGGATACGAAGCCGCTTTTGGCCAACATTCTGGGGCCATTTATTCTGGTTCGGATTTCTTCAATCTGCCGCGTTTTGCCATGAACGAAAAATACGGTGGAATTGGACGCTTCCGCCTAGTAGCCAACGCTCTGTCACTTCCAGTATCCGACCAGTTACCCACAGATATGGTGCTGGCCACTGGAAATCCGCTGGTGGGGTTTACCGTAGACGAAAAGATTCAGCGTCTCGACCGCTTGGCTTGTTTTTCTTCTGCCGGGTCGAAGACTACTGTTGAGAATCTAGGGGGGCGGCGCATCGAGGTGCGCTTTGCGGAGCAACTACCGCTGGGCCGGTCTAGGCTCAACTGTACCCTGCCTGGTCCTGATGGACGCTGGCGATGGCTGGGGATTATGTTCTTGCGGCGGCCTCCTCCCGAGATCGACGAATAACATTCCTAGGAGACAGTGGTGCTTTCAACGCCGTAAAAAACGAAGAGTCTAGCTCAGCCTCCAAAAAGACCTAGCCAGGCTACTTGGCGGCCACGGAGACGGGCGTGGTCGAGCGGAGCCAAGTCGTTAGCGGATATGATAAGGCACAGGGCCCTCACATAATCTTGGCCACGTTCCGAATATCGTGTCATGGTCTTGGCTAGAGCAAGCCCCTCGGGCCCAGTGCCGCGGCGACGCATGTCCGCGCGGGCCTCGCGAAATTCTTTATAGGCACGGTGGGTATTGAGATTATCAACGTAAGCATAAACGCCGTCGATCAAACGGTTATATCTTGCAATCGCATGCTTACTGTCGGAGCTACGACCACGGGGCACCAGTCCCCGGGCCTCGTTAAAAGTCCACTGTCCGAACGGTGAATTACCCTCTTGGGCAAAGCGTGACGTGCCCCAGCCACTCTCCTCCACCGCTTGGGACAGAGCAAGCGAAGGCGGCACCACGTCCACTTGTTCCAGAAGCTTCACCAAGGTTGTCTTATCGAACCAATCTTTGTCGAAACCGTAACGCTTTGCCAAGCTCTGCAGGCGGGAACGGTCCTGCCACGACACGTCGTCGATGCTTGCCTGTGAGTTGATCTCCAGAAGCCACTCTCGATCAGTCATAATGGTCTCGTTCACCTGCAGAACCAAGGGCAACATGGCTTTCAAGAATCGAGCCTTGCGGGCCGACACTGGTGACAAAGTTTTCAGATCTCGAGGCAGATGCTCTAGAAAAATTCTAGGCACTGGCCGATGCCCGTAGCGCACCTCAATCAGGTTGTAATCAAGTGGGCTGGAAAAATTACTCAGATCAGCCATAACCGTCACAGTCTCGCTGGTGGGTTCGAAAACAGCTTCTTCCAACAGGGAGGCAACAACCGCGGACCGATCCGTGGATGCGTCTGCCTGCTGGCCGACGACCAATACCTCCAACAACAGCGAATATATATTCCGTTTGACCGGGCTTAGGACTGCGGCAGAATACATGCCGACTACGCACAGACAGATAAATCCGAGCGCAAACTGCTTATAGCCGAGATACTTTCGAAGCAAGAGGACCTTGGAATCAGATGACGACATGGAAGAAAAGCCCAGGATTAAGCGGATAAATCTTTATGTTGCGACGCGCAATAAAACCCCGACATATAGCCCGTAAAACATGAACAAACAGCTATAGTGCATTGCACCATAACTTTGTGGTTGTAAAACATCTAAGACCTATGAGCTGCATTTTATATGACTATATGTAAGCCACGACAAGCATCTTAAATGCGTTGTTTTGTCACGTCATTATAGTATGTACAGATACCATTCCATGGGTGTTATCTCTGCGCACATACCACATCTAGTACGAAAAAAACAGCAAAATCCTACTGTAGAGGAGCTTAGGCAGCGGCCCTAACAGCGTGCTTTACGTGACAGGACGAACTTCCTCCACCTCGGGCACGTAATGCTTCAGCATGTTTTCGATTCCAGCCTTCAAAGTCATGGTAGAGCTTGGACAACCTGAACAGGCGCCCTGCATCTGCAGGTAAACCACGCCAGATTCAAAACGATGGAAAATGATGTCACCGCCATCCTGGGCTACTGCCGGACGTACCCGGGTTTCGATGAGCTCCTTGATTTGACGTACCACGTCGTCTTCTTCCCCCTCGCTCTCCACTTCTGTGTCTTCACCAGCTATAAGCACCGGTTGGCCCGTGACATAATGCTCCATGATAGTGCCAAGGATGGAGGGTTTCAGGACCTGCCATTCCTTGCCTTCTGTCTTGGTGACAGAGATGAAGTCGCTGCCAAAGAAAACTCCAACCACACCTTCTACAGCGAACAGCCGCTCGGCAAGAGGTGAGCGGGAGGCCGCTTCGGCAGAAGCAAAATACGCCGTTCCCTCGCCCAGCACGGGCTCTCCGGGAAGAAATTTCAGGGTGGCTGGATTGGGGGTTTGCTCAGTCTGGATAAACATGATTCACCGTTGTCCAAATAACATTGCGTAGCCGTGCCACTTACATGGCCCACCGGGGAATAAAGATCAAGGGTTCGTGCAGGATGGTGCAAACTACGTAATAGCTATGATCTGTTCGTCACTGAGATTTCCCGGCACGATGGTGACAGGAACGCGAAGCTTGCTCATTAGCCTCCCAGTCAACGCAGAGACCAGGGGGCCCGGACCCTTCGTTCCGGTAGCCGCCCCTAAAACCAAAATGGAAATGTCGGGCTCTTCCTCAATCAACTCCAGAACACACTCATCGCGGGTCCCTTCACGCAGAAACAAAACCGGAAGTTTTCCTGCCCATTCGTTAACCTCCGCCGAGAGATCCTGCATCACCTCCTCGGCTCGTTCTCGGTTTTCTTCTTGGCTAAGGTCTTCGACTGCCACCCAGTGCGTGAATTCCGTGGGTTCAATCACATAAAGCATGGCTACCTTACCGCCGGTACTCTTGGCGCGAAGACTGGCGAAACGCAACGCCGCGCGCATTTCTTCAGTCTCGTCCACCATCACCAAGAAGACACGACCTTGTCCCTTTGCCGTCTGTTTTGCCATGATCATACCTTTCGGAACGCCACCGCGCCTAGCCATCCCGCCAGCATGGCCAGAATCACGGACAGAATACCATAGAGCGCCGCATGGCGGTGGGCGAAGAGAAAGACCTCGGCCCCCAACCCCACCTTGCTAACGATGAGCGGTGTCGTCTGCGCCCCCACTACATGGCCGTCCCGGACAAGAAACACCTCGATAGTGTAGGTGCCAGTGGGGACGTTAGGCGGAAATACCACATTGGTGCGGAACAGCCTGTCCCCTAGGAACGTCACCGTGCCCTCGCCAAGCGTATAAAGCCCCTCACGAGTCTTGGTGCGTATCAGGGCTGTGCGGAAAGAAGTCACTTTCGCCTGCGGTACCGTTTCGTCTGCCGCCGGAATCTCAAGAAAGCGCAGGCCCATCCGATGGCGTGACAACAGGGCGTAAGGCACGAAATCCTCCACCGGACGGCTGCTTGCCATGCGGAAAAAGACTGGTGCCTTTTTGAATGTTACTTCGTCGCGGTTGATCCAGACACCACCGATTCGGTCCTTGCGCCGTACTTTCAGCGGCTCCTCCGGCCCGCGCACCAGAACCACCACGTCGCCCTCACCATCGATGGCGCCGAAAAGGAGCAATTCGGAGCCCTGAAACCCGGTGGTGATGGCGATCAGGTGGGACGATAGATCCGCTACCAGGGCCTCAGCTCGTACCGCCGCCGGACCGGCAAGAAGAAACACCACAGCTAGCAACGGAATCAAAAGATTACCAGTGTCTGGGGTGCGTTTTTTCATAATTGCCTGGATCATGGTCATAGCCCCGCCGCGGAAACGGCCGAAGAAGCCAAGGAAAATAGGTCGTTAGGTGTCACCACCAAGTCGAAAAGCATACGCGCGCCAACCCCGAGCACCACCAGCGCTAGCAGTCCCCGCAACTGTTCCCCACGCAGGAACGATCCCGCCCGGGTGCCGATCTGGGCGCCGATAACGCCGCCGATCAGCAGAAGAAGTGCCAGAAAAACGTCTACGGTTTGATTGTAATAGGCTTGGAGGATAGTCACGTTGGCGGTGACAAAAATAATCTGAAACAGCGACGTGCCTACTACCATGGATGTAGGCATGCCAATTAGATAGATCATGGCCGGCACCATGACGAACCCCCCGCCCACGCCCATGATGGCCGCCAGAAGGCCGACGAAAAAGCCGACCCCCAACGGTAGTAGCGCGCTGATATAAAGTTTGGACTTTCGGAAGCGTGTCTTCAGCGGCAGGCCGTGTAGCCAGATATGTTTGTGAAGCTTGCGTTTCGCCGCTTCACGGCGGCGGTGGAGAAGCATAGTGCGGCCACTTTCCGCCAGCATCAGGGCGCCTATCACTGACAGAAACACCACATAGGCGAGGGAGATGACCAGGTCAATCTGGCCAAACCCACGCAGCATGGAAAACAGCCACACGCCGAAACTGGACCCCACCATGCCCCCGGCCAGCAGAACGAAACCCATCTTGAAATCCACACTGCTACGCCGCCAGTAGGCGAGAACCCCTGAGACGGAAGCGCCAAGAATCTGGTTGGCCTCGGTGGCCACGGCCACGGCCGGGGGGATGCCAGTAAAAATAAGGAACGGCGTCATAAGAAATCCGCCACCGACACCGAACAGACCCGAGAGTGCGCCTACAAGCCCGCCTAGGCCCAGAAGGTAGAAGACGTTGACGGAAATCTCGGCGATAGGAAGGTAGACCTGCATCAGGGAAAACCCCGACACAAATGGCAGCGGCTCGGTGCACTCGCACAAAGACAATGGCGACGGTACATCCTGTCAGGCCCGGAACCCATGGCGGTCCCCATAGCCCCCCACATCTAGCAGATAAACCTCTGGGACACCCCTGAACATAGAATGTGGGGCGGTGCCGTATCAACCCCCGCTGTCACGCGTTCCTCACTGTCGAGACACCTCCTGGAGACCACTATGGACGCAGAAGGCCGACGATGTCCTGTATTTCGTGCAGATGCCGTTTCGCTATAGCGCCAGCACGCTTCGTTCCGCTGCGCAGGATACCGTCCACATAGCCGGGATCCGCTTTCAGTTCCCCGATCTCCCGCGCGATGGGGCCAAGCCGCGCTACCGCTAGATCTGATAGTTCACTTTTGAACTCGGAGAACATCTTCCCCGCAAACTTATGACACACCTCCTCCACACTTGTTTCCGCGAGAGCGGCGTAAATTTCCACAAGATTGGCGGCTTCGGCGCGGTTTGCCAGTCCGTCAGGGGTTTCGGGCAGGGGATCAGCGTCGGTGCGCGCCTTGCGAATTTTGAGGGCGATGGCATCGGCGTCATCAGTCATATTGAGACGGGAATAATCAGAATCATCGGACTTACTCATCTTGTGGGAGCCGTCTCGTAAGCTCATGACGCGGGTGGCGGCGCCTAAAATCTGCGGCTCGGGCAACGGGAAATAATCCACTCCGTACTTCTGGTTAAAAGCTCCGGCAATATCACGTGCCAGTTCTAGATGCTGTTTCTGGTCATCTCCCACCGGCACGTGGGTGGCGCGGTAGAGAAGAATATCAGCGGCCATGAGTACTGGATAGGCATAGAGACCCAGTCCTGCATTCTCACGGTGCTTGCCTGCCTTTGCCTTGAACTGGGTCATGCGGTTGAGCCAGCCTAGCGGTGTAATACAGGACAGCATCCAGGTCAGTTCGCTGTGTTCGGGCACCATACTCTGATTGAAGATAATACATTTTTCGGGATCTATGCCGGCGGCGATATAGACCGCCGTCACTTCGCGGGTATGGGCGCGGAGTTCCTCGGGGTCTTGGGGTAAAGTAATGGCATGAAGATCGACGATGCAGAAAATGCACTCGAAGTTTTCCTGCAGGCCCACCCAGTTGCGGATGGCGCCTAGATAGTTGCCGAGATGGAGGTTCCCAGTGGGCTGCACGCCCGAAAAAATACGGCTCATAAAAATGAAACTTCGCTGGATAACGGACAGGTATAGTAAAAAACGGGTCCGTTATCGCCGCTTGCATGGCGGGTGGTCAAGGGCATCACTCCAGATTCAGCCCGCGCGAACGCCACAGCACATGCACCCGCGTCACGCCCGTGACCTGCGCTAGACCTCCATAGAGAACCATACCCACCACCACCAACGCTGCCAGCGCAGCAAAGCGCATGGTTTGTGACCCCGCCAAAGGGCCGGCCAAGCCATCTGCGAGGAAGACCAAGGCAACCGCTAATCCCGCTGAACTCAGCAGCATTAATGCCACGCGGCGGCGTAGACGTGAATTCAGAGCCAGATGGCCACGTTTTTTTAGCCCCTGGGCAAGAAGTGTGGCGTTGAACCAAGCCGATATGGAGGTGGCTAGGGCCAGCCCTACATGGGCCAAGAATGTCATTAGGATCAAGTTAAGAACCACATTCAACACCATAGCGGCGACGCCGATCTTGATAGGTGTGGCGGTATCTTCGCGTGAGAAATAGCCGGGCGCTAGCACCTTGACTAGAACATAAGCCGGCAGGCCCGTGGCAAAAGCCGTCAAGGCCTGGGCCGTGGCTCGGGCATCGGCGGGAGAAAATGCGCCACGTTCGAAAAGCACTGTCACCACCGGAGTGGAAAGAGCCATCAGGGCAGCGGCGGCCGGAAGAGCGAGAAACAACGCATACTCGATAGCCCGATTCTGGCTTTCCAGTGCTGCTTCGCTCTCGTCGTTTTTGACTTGGCGCGACAACAGAGGCAGCAGCGCCGTACCTACCGCCACCCCGACCACACCAAGTGGCAACTGGTTCACCCTGTCAGCGTAATAGAGAAAGGAGATGGCCCCGGTGGGTAGTAGTGAAGCAATAATCACATCGATCACCAGATTGACCTGATAGACTCCCGCACCCAGGGCCACGGGGACAAACAATTTCAGAAGGCGCTTGATATTCGGCGACAGCCTGGGATGGGGTAAATGCAATATTATGTTTTCACGTTTCAGGGCCACCATGAGCCAAACCAGCTGCACCACACCAGCGGCAGCCACACCCCAAGCCAAGGCATGACCCGGTGTCATCGCCGCTCGCGCGAAGACCACCAAGGCCGCAATCAGACACAGATTGAGTAGAATTGGCGTCGCCGCCATAGCCGCAAAGCGGTCCAGGGTGTTGAGTACGCCGCCTAGCAGCGAGACCAGAGAAATAAACAGGATGTAGGGAAAGGTGATCCGTGAAAGATCCACCGCCAAGTTGAATTTTTCCGGGTCCTCGGCAAACCCCGGCGCTAAAACATGCATGAACCATGGCATGGTGATTTCGAAAAACAACACCAGAGCCAGCAGAGCCCACAACAGCACAGACGCCGCCTGGGCCGCGAAAGCAACCGCGCGATCGCGGCCATGTCGCGTCAGTTCCCCAGAAAAGATAGGGATAAAAGCAGCGGAAAATGCTCCTTCGGCGAACAGGCGACGGAAAAAGTTAGGCAGCTTGAAGGCAACGAAGAAAGCATCGGCTATGGGTCCAGCACCGAGAAAGGCGGCAATCAGAATGTCACGCAAAAACCCCAGAGCACGACTAACAAGGGTGAGCCCCCCTACCGTAGCGATGTTGCGCAAAAATGCCATGGAGCCGGTCTAGCGGATTTTACGAAGTGGTGGAAGCGGGAAAGAGCACGCGCGCCATTCAGCCGGCGGTGGGCTTGCGTACCAAATGTGCCTTTACCCGGGACTTGTGCTCACGGCGACGCTTGACTTTATCCGGCGCTTCCTCTCTATCCCGTAGCCGATTCTCGTGAACCTCTTTAGGGGGCTCCAGAACATGTAGAAGAGATTCTCTGACCCGTTCGAGTTTGGCTTTGTTCTCTACCTTAAGTCCGAAAATGTCCCTTGCGTAGAAAACGTCCACCACCCGTTCGCCATAGGTAGCGATCTTGGCGGTAGAAATTTGCAAGCCACAATCGGTGAGTGTCTGTGTTACCTCGAACAGCAGACCTGGACGGTCGCGTCCATTGATTTCGATCACCGTGTTGGTAGCACTGATAGTGTTGTCCATATGCACCCGTGACGGCACGGTAAAGACGTGGGCGTGATAAGGCAGGGCGTGGGAACGTTTCGCCAGTTTTTCACGAGGCCGCACAGTGCCGGTGAGCGTGGCCCCGATAAGCCGTTCCAGTTCTTTGAGTTTGTTCTCGTCGTCGAAGATACGACCCCCCGATCCCTGGACCCAATCACCCACTTCCCGCACCGAAAACGCATCCATGGCCATGCCGTTGGTCAACGTAAATATGCGGGCGTCGACAATATTACCGCCGGCCAGCGCGATGGCCCCGGCAATGCCCGAAAACAATCCAGGATGGTCCGAGGTGTAAATGGTGACTTCAGTTACGTCGCGAGAACGGTCCACACGGCAGTCTATAGCCAGCGGGCGATCTGCATCCGCACCAGCGCGCACTATCTCTGCCTGACGCACATGGCTGGTGATGTCTTGGGACAGCCAGTAGGCGGGATATCCTAGCTTTTCGAAGTCGGCGAAATTCTCCTTACTCCATTTCGGCAGAGCGCGGCGCAACGCCCCCTTGGCCGCGACGATTCGATCCTCACGCTGTACCAAGGAGAAATCTCCCGACAGAACTTCTTCGGCGCTGTAGTAGAGTTCCTGCAGTAACGCCGCCTTCCACCCATTCCACACCGTGGGGCCCACCGCGCGGATATCTACCACAGTAAGAATCAGGAGAAGGCGTAACCGTTCCGGAGACTGCACCACTTCTACGAAATCGTTCACCGTCCTGGTCTCATTGATATCCCGACGGAATGCCGTATGGCTCATCAACAAGTGGTGACGAACGAGCCAAGAAGCGGTTTCTGTCTCCGCCGCGTCGAACCCAAAACGTAATCCAAGTTTTTCGGTAATCTTGGCTCCAAGGATGCTGTGATCGCCGCCACGTCCCTTGGCGATGTCGTGCAGCAGCACCGCCAAATAAAGGGCACGACGCGAACCAATCTTAGGAAATATTTTTGTCAACAGAGGATGGTCTTCCTTCAACTCCCCCATTTCGATACGGCTGAGAATACCGATAGCGCGGATAGAATGCTCATCCACCGTATAAACATGGTAGAGGTCATGCTGCATCTGCGCCACTACACGCCCGAAGTCCGGGACAAAACGGCCCATGACACCGGCCTCGTTCAAGCGGGTCAACGCGATATCAGGCGTATTTTTCGAGGTTAGGATTTCTACAAACAGTGTATTGGCTTGTAAACTTTCGCGCAGTTTTGAATCTATCAGACCGAGTTTGCGCGTAACTTTGCGTAGGGCGACGGGGTGAACATCTATTTTGAATTGTTGGGCAAGGTGAAAGAGACGGATCAGATTCACCGGGTCCTGGACGAACACGTCGCTCTTATCCACCGTGAGCCATGAGCCCTCGAGCTTGAATCCCTCTGGAATCTTACCGCGCAGGGGAAACCGCCGCCAGGTGGGCCTTAGGGTACTTTTGCGTTCTGCCTCAAGCGCGGCACAGAAGATACGGGTCAAGTCACCCACGTCCTTGGCTACCAGAAAATAGTGTTTCATGAACCGCTCGACACCCAAGCTTCCGGCATGGTCTGTATAGCCCATAAGGCGGCCGATTTCTGACTGCAGGTCGAAGGTGAGACGCTCCTCTGCACGGCCCGCAACATAGTGAAGATGGCAACGTAGAGTGAGAAGAAAGTTTAGCGCTTTAGCAAAAAGGTCAGTTTCCGAGCTGGTCAGCACCCTGCGCGCCACCAACTCATCCACGTTATTCACTGCAAAAATATATTTAGCGATCCAGAACAGGGTGTGAAGGTCGCGCAGGCCGCCTTTTCCTTCCTTGATGTTGGGTTCCAGCACATAGCGGGTATCGCCCACCATGATATGGCGTGAATTTCGCTCTGTCAGTTTGGCTTCGATATAGGCCGCCTCCGAGCCGTGGACCACCTCGGCCTGGAAGCGCCGGCACAGGGTGCTGTAAAGTCGCTCATCACCAGCAAGAAAACGTGATTCCACAAGGGTGGTGCGAATTACAAGATCTTCTTTTGCCTTTTTCAAGCATTGGGCTAACGAGCGCGTGGCGTGCCCCACCTTTAGCCCTAAATCCCACAGGATATAAAGGATGAACTCTACCACCTGTTCCCGGTGCGGCGTTTTGGACTCAGGCAATAGAAACAACAGGTCAAGATCGGAAAATGGTGCCAACTCGGCACGGCCATATCCGCCCACGGCTACTACTGTCAAATATTCTTCCGCATCCGAAGGGTCCAGGGGAAAAAGGTTTTTCTCCACAAATTCCAGAAGGACACGGATAATCTGGTCCATGAGAAAGGTCTGGGCGTGAACCGTTTCCAGTCCGTCCGCGCCATCGGCAAAACGACGGCGTACGGCCTCTGTGCCCTCAGCCAGTACTTTCTTGAGATGGTCGAGAAGGCGGGTGCGAATAACGGCATCGGAGAGATCTTCTGCCTCCCTAAGACCGGAAAGAAACATCGCCACCTTACGGTGGTCAAAAATCTCGCGTTGCCGGAACACGTTGCAGAGTCCGGTCTGTGCCCCAGCCTTGGTGCCGTCCAGCAACGCCTTGGATTCAGCGTAGATCGGTTTCTTTCCGCTTGATGTCTTGTCCAGTGCTTGTTTTGCGGAACGCGTGCCCATAGGTGCCAAATGCCCCCTGATCTTGCCGGAATGCAAGCCTCCTTAATATGCAGCGTCGATATAATACGTATAGTGTTGCTGTGGCGCAGAACGCGGCAAGGAAAATGAACGATAAGAAATTCCAGCGTCGGCTAGAAGGACTGATCGAAGACCGGCACAGCGGTGCTAGTGAACTGGCGCGGCTAGGCCTTGAGGTGGCGGCCCAGTGCGCCCAATCCGCCGGGGCTCAGAAAACCATTGCATTGCGGCACTATTTAGCCGAATGCGCTAAAGCCCTAGCCGCCGCAAGGCCCAGTATGTCGATTCTAAAAAACCTGATGGAGGAATGGAAGGAAAGCCTAGAGGTGCTGCCCGATGATGTGGAAGAAGCCCGGGTTAAGGCGGCAGAAACTGCCCTCAATCTCGCCGAACAGTCAACCAGAGCAAGTTTTGAGGCCGCAGCCCTGACCAGCGCCCTGGTGGGCAATAACAAGACCATAATTACCCACAGCTTCAGTTCCACAGTTCTGGAAGTATTCCATCTTTTAAAAAACCGCGGCGTACAAGCCATCGTGCCGGAATCTCGGCCCCTGTGCGAAGGCGCCGACCTAGCCGAACGCCTGAGCCAATGGGATATCCCCGCCACTTATATCACTGATGCCCAGGTGGGTCTGTTCGCAGCTCACGCCGACATAGCCATCGTCGGCGCCGACACTCTGCTGGCAGACGGCAGCGCCATCAACAAAGCGGGAACCCTGCTGTTGGCCATGGCCGCTCATGCCGAGGAGGTGCCGTTTTACGTCTGCTGCGAGAGTTGCAAGCTATGGCCGCAGAAAGAACCGCCCGCGCTGGAGGAAATGAGCCCGGCCGAACTAGGCACATCGCCATGGCCTGGTGTTAGCGTCAGCAATATCTACTTCGATGTTACCCCGGCCCACCTCATCACCGGCTGGTGCACCGAACGCGGGGCCCCCGACCCGGAAATCGGAGATAGGGAATAGCGAGGAAATGCCCGCCTTAAGGGATTCTGGACTACGGCTTCTCCGCTATCAGTTCCTTTAGGTGGTAGAGAAGCTCCATGGCTTCCTGGGGCGAAAGGTGGTCGGGATTAATCTCCTCCAGCGCTACTTCCACCGCTGAAGGCGCAAACGGGAGGGCGGCCTCAGAGGACGCCGGTGCCGCCGGTGCCGCCGAGAACAGAGGCAGATCATCGGCAAGCCGGTTCAGCGCCTCGCTTTGTTTCCCCTGTTCGAGAGAGTCGAGCACCCGGCGAGCGCGGGCAACGACAACCGGCGGCAACCCTGCCAGCTTTGCCACATGAACGCCGTAGGAACCTTCCGCCACCCCTGGTGTAACTTCGTGCAGGAGTACCACATCACCCTGCCAGTCCTTGACCCGCATGGTATGTAGAGAAAGCGCCGTTAGTGACGCTGCCAGCGCGGTAAGTTCGTGATAATGGGTAGCGAAGAGAGAGCGCGCACCGTTTACATCGTGGAGATGCTCCACACAGGCCCAAGCAATAGACAGGCCGTCATAGGTAGCGGTGCCACGGCCGATTTCATCCAAGATCACCAGGCTGCGCGGCCCAGCGCGGTGAAGAATGGCCGCTGTTTCCACCATTTCCACCATAAAGGTGGAACGCCCCCGCGCTAAATCGTCTGCCGCCCCCACTCGCGAGAAGAGACGGTCCACCACGCCAATGCGGGCGCTTTCCGCCGGCACGAAGAGTCCTGCATGGGCCATAATAGCTATGAGCGCATTCTGACGCAAAAACGTGCTTTTCCCTGCCATATTAGGGCCGGTCAGAAGCCACAGGCGTTGCGCCTGCGCCAAATCGCAGTCATTGGAGATAAAAGGCGTGGCGTTGTCTACTTCCAGTGCTACTTCCACTACCGGATGACGTCCTGATTTTATTTCGAAATCAAAACTATCATCCACCCGGGGCCGACAATAACGCCTGATTACCGCCAGTTCGCCGTTGGCTGCAGCCACATCGAGGCCAGCCAACGCCGCTGCTGCACAGGCGATAAGCTCGGCACAGCCTGTCACCTCGCTCACCAAGTCTTCGAAGAGCTGGATCTCCAGCGCCAGGGCCTTGTCGGCAGCGTTGGTGATACGGCTCTCGAGATCGGCTAGTTCGGTAGTAGTATAGCGGGTGGCCGAGGCCATGGTCTGGCGGTGGATAAAGGGGCTTTCGGGGTCGTCAGGTATTGCCCCCACATGGGTCGCTGTCACCTCCACGAAATAGCCCAGGACGTTGTTATGCCTAATCTTTAGCGAGGCGATACCCGTTTTGTTGGTATAGCGTCCTTGGAGTGCGGCGATAAGGTGCTTAGATTCGTCACGCAGAGTGAGCAGTTCGTCCAGTTCGGAGGCATATCCCGGCGCGATAAAACTGCCGTCGCACACCCTCGGTGGTAATTCCTCCGCCAGTGCCTGCGACAGTTTCTCGATGAGCACGTCATGACCGCCACCGCCTGGCGCAAGACCGGCCGCCATATTCGCGATTCCCTCCGGCGCGCTGATGGCAGCCTCAGTGAGCAAATCATGGAGTTTTCGCGCCGCCTCCAGAGCCTCACGGATAGCAGCCAAATCACGAGGCCCACCACGCCCTAATGTCAGCCGCGAGAGCGCCCGTTCCACATCCGGACAACGCCGCAAAACCTCCCTAACATGTCCCCGCAGATCACCGTCGCCAACGAAAAAGTCCACCATATCGAGACGCCGAGCTATAGCCGCTACCTCCGTCATTGGGGCTGCGAGATGTGTGGCGAGGAGGCGCGCGCCAGCCCCAGTTAGAGTGACGTCGATGGTACGCAGGAGACTGCCATCTCTAGCCCCGGATAGGGACCGGAAGAGTTCCAGGTTGTGCGTGGTGGCGGAGTCAATTTCCAGTACGGACCCACGGGTGAAGGGTCGCGGCGGGGCAAGACGGGGCAAACGCCCCTTCTGAGTTAGTTCCACGTAGTCCACAACCGCGCCAGCTGCCGACACCCCGGCCCGAGAAAAGGCCCCGAAGGCATCCAGTGTCTTGACCCCGTAGAGATCTTTCAAGCGGCGCTTCGCCCCGATGCTGTCGAAACAGCTGTCAGCCAGAGGGGTCAATACCTCCTTCCACCCATCGAAGAGTTCACGGAATTCGGGGACGTCGAGAAGCCGTCCGGAAACCAGTAATTCTTTCGGTTCGAGCCGCGTCAGAACCACCCCGAACTCGGCTCGTGCTAAATCCTGAACCCGGAAATCGCCAGTGGAGATATCAAGCCATGCGATGGCCACCTCGTCTTTAATCTCGACTAACGCCGCAAGGTAATTATGGGATCGGGCATCAAGCAGAGTGTCTTCGGTAAGGGTACCCGCCGTTACCACACGCACCACATCACGCTGCACCAGCGCCTTACCGCCACGTTTTCTGGCTTCTGCTGGGTCTTCGGTCTGTTCGGCCACCGCCACCTTAAACCCCTTGCGTATCAGCTTGGCTAGATAGGATTCGTGGCTGTGCACCGGCACGCCGCACATAGGAATATTCTCACCCTCGTGCTTGCCGCGCCTGGTCAGGGTGATGTCCAGGGCCGCCGCCGCGGCCACCGCGTCATCGAAAAAGAGCTCGTAGAAATCCCCCATGCGGTAGAACAACAAACATCCGGGATGGGACTGCTTGATGTGGAGATATTGCTCCATCATGGGTGTTGCGGCCACCTGACCCTTTCGT
>PVBE011892725.1_pt1 | contig 39389 bp, 39 predicted proteins | sample 1631181 | NCBI WGS metagenome assembly PVBE01 (sample SAMN08397723, study PRJNA350692) | Marine metagenome, whole genome shotgun sequencing project. | isolation source: water | place: Pacific Ocean | collected 2012-04 | reverse complement strand
GGAGCCAGCGAGAAAGACCGTCGTGGAGACGAGGAAGTTGGTCACCATGAAGAGGGCGAGATAGCCGGCCGTGAATCCGACCACGAGCGCCGGCTTGACCTGGCTGGCCAGATCGCGGGGCCGGGACTCGTCGGTTTCGGGGGCTTTGACCGGCGCGCCCAACGCCTTACGTCGGCGAACTTCGACAAGGAATATGAGCGCCGCCAAGACGGGCATCACGACCATCAGGATGTGGGGAAAAAGGACGCTTTCGCGCGGCATGTCCGCCGTCTCGAAATAGAAAACTCCCCAGAAGACGGCGAAGAGAACCGGTACGATTAGTTCTTTGAGAACCCCCATCCTAACCTCGCATGAACCGGCGCCACGACACGAACGCCGCCGAAGCTCGATCTCTTCGGCGGCGCGCGTGAACCGTCGCGGGCGCCTCTTTTCGGACTATTTGCCCTGCGCTTTCTTGATCATGGGCTTGTATTGCTCCATGAGCTTCGCCGTATCCTTGACCATCTTCGCGGCTTCGTCGGGTCCGGCGTAGGTGACAACGCGGCCCGCCCGCTTCATGCCGTCGATGTATGCCTTCGACGCGGCGGCTTTCTTCACCGCGGCTACCAGTTTCTTGAAGCCCTCTGGGTTGCTTTTCTTAAAGGCAGTTGTGGCCAGCACGCCGATCGAGAACGACAGATGGGGGACCTTGACGTCCTTCGACAATTGCTCGTCAAAGGTCTTGCAGTTCGGGAAGACCGGACTGCGTTTGGCGGCGACCACGCCGAGGCACTTGACCTCGTCGCGCACCGAATAGATCGACAGCGGCCGGATCACGCCGACGTCGAAGTGATTACCCAGGATGTTGGCGGTCACCTTGGAGCCGGCCTGCACCGAGACGACGCGGAAATCGACTTTCGCCTGCTGCTCGACCGAGGCCACGGTGATGTAGTGCTCGCCGGTGAAGACGCCGATGACCAGCTTGACCTGATCGGGCCGCTTGCGGGCATCGGCAAGCAAGTCGTTCATGTCATTGTAGGGTGAGTTCTTGTTGGCGAACCACACCGGCACGTCGCCGGTGAGCATGGCCACCGGCGAGAAATCGTCGACCTTGTAGGGTGGCTTTTGGAACAGCACCGTGTTGGGCATGTGCGGAATCCAAAACCCACCGATGGTGGTACCCTTGGCGCCGTCGTTGTAGACGAGTGACCAACCCAGCTCGCCCCCGGCACCCTTCTTGTAGGAATAGAGAAGGGTGGTTCCAAGTTCCTTCTCAAGAGGCGCCTTAAGTGGCAGCAGCGATTGGTCGGCCGAGCCACCGGGCCCCGTCGGTAGGACGAAAGTTACCGACCCACCGGGCCAGTCTTCGGCCGCCTCGGCAGTGCCGGCAGAAATCGTGAATGAGCCCGCAACCGCGAGCGCCAGCCCGAAGCTGATACAACTCAGTGAGTGTACGATGCGAGACATCTCTGTTCCTCCTCTGGTTTAGTGGGATTTACCCTTTGTATAGGCGATAGTAACCGGTCCCAATCACGAGTCAACGGCTCGGCTATCGCCCGTTTGGTTGACCCGTACCAGTGAAAAATGCGAGTTGTGCGACGCTGACCGTGGCCATATTGCGCCGCTGGAATTTAACAACGCATGGAGAGGGGGAGCGGGTGGACAGATTTGAAAGGCTCAAGGCCGCCGTCGACGGCGCAACCGTGGACCGTGTGCCGGTCAGCGCGTGGGGGCATTTTTTTACCGAGGAGACGACCGCCGAAGATCTCGCCGGGGTGATGGTCCGGTTCCAAGAAACCTATGACTGGGACTACATGAAGATCCACGCGCGGGCCAGCTATCACGTGGAGGGTTTCGGGTTCCGCTATCAGGCCTCGACAGACCCGGGGCAAATCCACAAGACTTTGGGCCATCCCATCGCCGAGCCCGAGGATTGGCGCAAGCTGCGCCCGCTTGGGCTGGACGATCCGGCCCTGGCCGAGCAGTTCCGCGCTATCGAGCTGATCCGGGGTGCGGTGGGTGGCAAGGTGCCGTTGATCATGACCGTGTTCTCGCCCTTGGATGCCGCCTATTATCTGACCGGCCATGACAGTGCACTCTTGGGCGATCACCTGCGCCGCGACCCGGACTCCGTAGCCGCAGGGTTGGCCGTCTTCGCCGAGACCTTCCAACCCTTCGTCCGCCGCCTAGCCGACAGCGGCATCGACGGCATCTATTTTTCCGCCAAATGGTCCAATCGCTTCAAGCTGCCGGCCGAGGAGTATGGCCGTTGGGCCCGGCCCTATGATTTGCAGGTGCTGGCTGAGGCCCAAGGCATGTGGTGCAACATGATGCATCTGTGCGAGGACGGCATCTATCTGGATGTTTTGGCCGACTATCCGGTCCATGTCTTTCACTGGGACAATTGGGCCGACAATAACCCGGGTTTGGGAGAAGGCCGCGCGACCGTCGGCAAGACGGTGGGGGGTGGAATCGACATCCCGACCCTGACCAATGCGCCCGCCGAAGAAGTGGAACGCAAGGCGCGGGCCGCTATCGAAGAGACCGGCGGGCGCGGCCTGCTACTGGGACCGGGCTGTTCCATCGCCACCGCCGCGACGCCCGAGGCCAACCTGCGCGCTCTGCGTCACGCCGTCGAGCCAGGCTGAGAACGAAGCCGAGCCCGGACGCCTCACCGGAGATCGCGGAAAAACGCCTGCAACACCTCGCGGCACGCCGTTTCGCCGACGCCGCCCACCACTTCGGGCCGGTGGTGGCAGGTCGATTGGTCAAAGATGCGCGGCCCGTGGTCGACGCCGCCGCCCTTGGGGTCATAGGCGCCGAAGGTCAGGCGGCGAATGCGCGCCAGGGATATGGCGGCGGCGCACATGGGGCAGGGCTCAAGGGTCACGATAAGGTCGCAATCGGCAAGACGGGGCGCACCAAGGCGGGCCGCGGCTTCGCGGATAACCAGTATCTCGGCGTGGGCCGTTGGATCGCCTAATTCCTCGACGCGGTTGCCGGCGGCGGCCAGAACTTCGTTCGTTTGCGCCGCCACAAGGACGGCACCGACGGGCACCTCGCCGCGCTTGCCGGCGGCCTCGGCCTCGGCCAGGGCCTGTTCCATAATGGGGTTAGGGGTCGGGTCCATGGCGCCGAGACTGCCGCCGCCGCCGGCTGGCGTCAAGCGTCCGCGCGACCCTTGTGGGGCTTGGGCGGGCGCCCTACACTTCGTTCCATGGAAACGCCCGTCATTGGTATCACCGTCGATAGCGAACCGCCCGGCGGCTACTCCGGCCTGCCGTGGTATGCGCTGCGCGAAAACTATGCCGAAGCCGTGAGCCGCGCCGGGGGCCTGCCGGTGATGTTGCCCCACATGACCGACTTGGCCGAGCCTTATCTGGAAACCATTCGCGGCTTGGTCATCGCCGGCGGCGACTTCGATGTCGATCCGGCGTTGTTCGGCGCCACGGAGCGCCACGAGAAAGTGCGCACCAAGGACGCACGCACTGCCTTCGAGCTTGCCATCACACGGGCGGCTCTGGCGCGCGACATGCCGGTTCTTGGCATCTGCGGCGGCCAACAGCTCTTGCACGTGGCCCTCGGCGGCACCTTGATCCAGCACATTCCCGACGCCATCGAAGGCGCGCTTGAACATGAACAGCCCAACTCGCGAACCGAAGCCGGACACGAATTGACGGTCGAAGAAGGCACGCTCCTGCATCGTATTGTCGGCGTCGCCACCATGGCGGTGAACAGCGCCCACCACCAAGCGGCCGCTGACGCACCGCCCGGCGTCGTCGTCAACGCTCGCGCCCCGGACGGCGTTATCGAGGGCATTGAGGCACCGTCCCGGCACTTTTGCCTGGGCGTCCAGTGGCACCCTGAATACGCCATCAGCGAGGGCGACGGGCGCATCTTTGCCGCCTTCATCAAGGCTTGCCGCCAGGGTGGGTAAGCCTACGGACAGCCCGGCGAAGGGTGAGCGTATTGCCAAGATGTTGGCCCGCGCCGGCCTTTGTTCGCGCCGCGAGGCCGAGCGCTGGATCACCGCCGGCCGGGTAGCGGTGGACGGCCGCAAACTCTCGTCCCCCGCCGTCAATGTCGGCGTCGGCGCCCATGTCACCGTCGATGGCAAACCTGTGGCGGCGGCCCCGCCGGCGCAACTGTGGCGCTATCACAAGCCCGCCGGCTTGGTGACCAGCCACAGCGATACCCATGGCCGTCCCACGGTCTTTGAGCGCCTGCCCGAAAAGCTGCCCAGGGTGATCTCGGTGGGCCGTCTCGACCTGACCAGCGAGGGCTTGTTGCTGCTCACCAATGCGGGTGACCTGGCGCGCCGTTTGGAACGGCCCGAAAACGGCTGGACGCGGCGTTATCGGGTGCGGGCGTTCGGCGCCGTCGACGAGGCGGCCTTGGCCCGTCTGGCCGACGGTCTCAGCGTCGGTGGCGTCGATTATGGGCCGCTGGACGCCCGCCTCGATCGGCGCCAGGGCCGCAACGCCTGGCTCACCGTGTCGCTCAAAGAAGGCCGCAACCGTGAGGTCCGCCGCGTCATGGAGCACCTAGGCTTGACAGTCAACCGCCTCATCCGCATCGCCTTCGGGCCGTTCCAGTTGGGTCATCTCAGGCGCGGCGCGGTTGCCGAAATTCGGGGCAAGGTGCTGCGCGAACAACTGGGGTCGGACACGCCGTCATGAGGATCGTCGGCGGCAGACACCGGGGCCGACGGCTATCGGCCCCGGGCGGGCGCGATGTGCGGCCGACCGCTGAGCGGGTGCGCGAAGCCGTTTTCAACCTGCTGGCCCACGGGACGGCGGCGGTCGACTTGACCGACGGGACGGTCGTTGATGTCTTCGCCGGCTCGGGCGCCTTGGGGCTGGAGGCCCTGTCGCGTGGCGCCGCCAGAGCCATCTTCATCGACAGTGATCGGAATGCCATTACCGCCATCCGGCGCAATGCCGCCGCTTTGGGCGAGGAGGGTAACGTGACCTTGCTTTGCCTCGACGCCAGCCGCTTGCCGCCGCCACCCCGCATCGCCGGCGCCCCGGCCCGCCTTGCGTTGCTTGATCCGCCCTACGGATCGGGTTTGGCTTCACCGGCCCTGGCTGGGCTGGCCGGCAAGGGGTGGATCGCCGAAGGATCGGTCGCGGTCGTCGAGATCAGCACCCGCGAGCCGTTCGAGACACCGCCCGCTTTTCGGGTTCTTGACGAACGCACCTACGGCGCCGCAAGGGTGATGTTCCTTGGGCTTGGGGAAGATACGCCCTAGCGCCTGCCGAATAGCTTTTCGATATCGGCTAGTTTGAGCTCGACGTATGTCGGGCGGCCGTGGTTGCACTGGCCCGAATGGGGCGTTATCTCCATTTCGCGCAGAATTGCGTTCATTTCGTCGGCGTTGAGGCGCCGCCCGGCGCGCACGCTGCCGTGACAGGCCATGGTGCCGCAAACCGCGCCGAGACGTTCTTTCAAGGACAATGCGTCGGCGTATTCGGCCAGGTCGTCGGCCAGGTCGCGTACCAGGCCTTGGGCGTCGGTGGCGCCGAGCAACGCCGGCACCTCGCGCACCACCACGGCGCCGGCGCCGAAAGGTTCGATGACCAGTCCCAGCTCGGCCAACTCGTCGGCCCTGGCCACGATGCGCGCCGCCGCCTCGTCCTCCATTTCCACAACCTCGGGGATGAGAAGGCCCTGGCGCTTGACACCACCCTTGGCCATGGCCGCCTTCATCCGTTCGTAGACTAGGCGTTCGTGGGCCGCGTGCTGATCGACAACAACGATGCCGTCGGCGGTCTGGGCGACGATGTAGGTCTCGTGGACCTGAGCCCGTGCAACGCCGAGGGGGTAGTCACCGCCGTTGTTCGCCCCGGCCTCGGCGACAAGGGCGCCCGGCGGCGCGTCGAGGTCGGGCAGCGGGGCATGGAAATGGGCGGCGCGTTCGGCGAGATTGCGCGGCAGCGCCGCCGATCCGCCCGGTCTGGTGCCTCCACCTCCTCCATGAGGCGCCATGGCGCCGCCGTCTCCGGGTTGGATTGCCCCAAGTGCCGCCGCCGCCACGGTGGTCGAGGCGCGGTGGCCGGCCTCGGCCAGGGCGTGTTTCAAGGAGCCGACGATAAGGCCGCGCACCAGACCCGGGTCGCGGAAACGCACCTCGGTCTTGGCCGGATGGACGTTGACGTCGACCGCTTCGGGCGGGACGTCGAGGAACAGCGCCAAAAGGGGATGGCGGTCGGAGGCCAGGAAGTCCCGGTAGGCGGCGCGCACGGTGCCGAAAAGAAGCCTGTCGCGGACCGGCCGGCCGTTGACGAAAAGGAACTGCATGGTGGCATGGCCGCGGTTCAGGGTCGGCAGGCCGATATGGCCGGTGAGCCGGAGACCCTCGCGCTCTGCCTCGATGGCAAGCGCATTGTCGGCGAACTCACGGCCCATGATGGCGCCCAGGCGTTCGAGGCGGGCGTCGAACAGCTCGCCCTGGGGCGCCGTCAGGCGGATCAGGCTTCGCGTCCCGTCCCCCAGCGAAAAGGCGACACCGGCGTGGATCATGGCCAGACGCTTGAGAGCATCCTGGGCGTGGTTGAGTTCGGTGCGCGGCGTCTTGAGGAACTTGAGCCGCGCCGGGGTGGCGAAGAAAAGATCGCGCACTTCGACCCGGGTGCCCGGCGGATGGGCGGCGACCCTGGGCGCGCCCTTGCGGCCGCCTTCAACGTCGATGGCCCAGGCTTCCTCGGCGCCGGCCGGTCGGCTGGTGATGGTCAGCCGGCTGACGGCCCCGATGGAGGGCAAGGCCTCGCCCCGAAAGCCAAGGGTGGAGATGTGGGTCAGGTCTTCGTCGGGAAGCTTGGAGGTAGCATGGCGCTCAACGGCCAGGGTCAACTCGTCGGCCGTCATGCCGGCGCCGTCGTCGGTAACCGAGATCAGGGCCTGGCCGCCGTCGCGCACCACCACGTCGATACGCGCCGCACCGGCGTCGAGGCTGTTCTCGACCAATTCCTTGACCGCCGATGCCGGGCGTTCCACGACCTCGCCGGCGGCGATGCGGTTGATCAAGGTCTCGGGCAAAAGGCGCAGGGTCACGGCGCTTCTCTCAGCAGGTGACGGTAATGAGCGATCAATCCGGCGGTCGATCCGTCGTGGCTTGTGCCCGGCGTCTCGTTGCCCAGTTCGTCCAAAATCGTCCCGGCCAGTTCCTTGCCCAGCTCGACGCCCCACTGGTCGAACGAATTGATGCCCCACAACACGCCCTGCACGAAAACCTTGTGTTCATAGAGCGCGATCAGCATGCCGAGCGTTCGGGGATCGAAGCGCCGAACAAAAATCGAATTGGTCGGCCGATTGCCTGGAAAGGTCTTGTGGGAGGCCAAAAGACGGGCCGCGTCCGGGGTCAGTCCCTGGGCGGTGAGCTCGGCCAGTGCCTCTTCGGCAGTGCGGCCCTTCATCAGCGCCTCGGTCTGGGCCAGGAAATTGGCCAACAAGATGGGGTGATGGCGGCCCATGGGGTTGTGGGTTTCGGCGGCGGCGATGAAATCGGCGGGCACCAGATGCGGGCCCTGGTGGAGGTGCTGGTAGAAGGCGTGCTGGCCGTTGGTGCCGGGCTCGCCGAAGATTACCGGCCCGGTGCCCCGCGTTACCGGCGTGCCGTCACGGCGCACACCCTTGCCGTTACTTTCCATGTCGAGCTGCTGGAGGAAGGCTGGCAGCCGTTTCAAATACTGATCGTAGGGCAGCACGGCATGGGCCTGGGTGCCGAAAAAGTCGGCGTACCACAGGCCCAAAAGTGCCAAGACCACCGGCATGTTGGATTCCAAGGGCGCTTCGGCGAAGTGGCGGTCCATGGCGTGGGCACCGGCCAGAAGGTCTTCGAACCGGTCCATGCCGATGGCGACTGCGATGGGAAGGCCGATTGCCGACCACAGGGAATAGCGCCCGCCGACCCAGTCCCAGAACTCAAACATGTTCTCGGGCTCGATGCCGAAGGCCTGGACTGCGTCGGCGTTGGTCGAAAGGGCCACGAAGTGGCGCCCCACTGCTTCTTCGCCAAGTGCATCGGTTATCCAATGGCGCGCCGATTGGGCGTTGGTCAGGGTCTCAAGGGTGGTGAAAGTCTTGGATGCGACGATGAACAGCGTCGTTTGGGGATCCAGGTCTTTAAGGGTCTCGGATAGATGAGTGGCATCGACGTTGGAGACGAAACGCACGCCGAGCTTTTCGGTGTGATAGGGCGTGAGGGCTTCGCTGACCATTGCCGGGCCAAGGTCAGAACCACCGATGCCGATGTTGATCACGTGCGTGATGGGCTGGCCCGAATGGCCCTTCCAGATGCCGCCCCGGACCGAAACCGTGAACGCCCGCATCTGGGCCAGCACACCGTGAACGGCGGGCATCACGTCGCTGCCTCCGACATTCATCGGCGCGTCCGATCGGTTGCGCAGCGCGATGTGCAATGCGGTCCGGTTCTCGGTCGTGTTGATCGCCCGGCCCTCGAACATGCGCGTCCGCCAGCCCTCGACGTCGGCCTCGTGGGCGAGGGCCACCAGCAGGTCCATGGTCTCGGCCGTCACTCGATTTTTGGAGTAGTCGAGAAGCATGTCGCCAAGGGAGAGCGAGAAGCGCTCGAAGCGTCCGGGGTCGCCCTCGAACAGCGCACCCATGACGAGCCCCGCCACCTTTCGGTGGTGGGCCGCGAGGGCCGTCCAGGCCGGAGATTCCTCAGGTGACGCCATGTAGACCACCGCCTTGCCGCCGCCGCCAGCGGCTCGGACGAGAGTAGCAGACAAGCGCCCCGCCAACTACCCCGGCAAGGGAATCTGGAGGGATTTTTCGAAGACGATCCCATCCCTAGGCTGTTAGGATAACACCTTCGGATTCGGAATTTCGGGATGTCGATAGCCCATGAAAACGCCGTGTAGAAACGCCCTTATCCTTATTTCCGCCGCCACTGCGGTCGCGGTCGCCACGCCCGTGTCCGGCGCCGGCGAAGGGATGCGTGTCGGCACCACCTTTCCGGTGGTCGGGACCGGGCAAACCAAGTGCTATGGTTCTGGCCGCATTCCCGAAATGCGTTCCTGCCCCGTGCCGGGCGGCGACACTTTCGGCCAGGATGCCCAATATCCTTTCAACACGCCCGGCTACACGGACAACGGAAACGGAACCGTCACCGACGACGTCACCGGGTTGATGTGGCAAAAAGCGTTCCTCGGCGACGTCTCGTGGGCGAACGCCGCCGCCGTCGCGGCACGAGCGGACACCGGCGGCCATCGCGATTGGCGCGTGCCGACGATCAAGGAACTCTATTCGCTGATCAATTTCCAAGGGACGACGGGGCGTGCCAGCGGCCCCTCGCAAAGCACGCCGCCTTCCGACGCGGTGCCGTATATCGACACCCGGTATTTTTCCTTCGAGTACCCCTCCTCGACGTCCCGGTCGGGCGCGCGCTACATCGATGCGCAGTATGTCTCGAGCACTGCCTACGTCGGAATGGCAATGGGGGCGCCGTCCTTTTTCGGGGTGAATTTCGCCGACGGGCGGATCAAGGGGTATCCACACCACAACGCGGCCGCAGGGATGGAGGGGCATGGTACGCGCGTTTCGTTCGCGGCAACCCTGATTACGGTAAGAACGATTTCCACGACGACGGCAACGGGGCGATCACTGACCGGGCCACCGGCCTGACCTGGATGCAGGCCGACAGCGGACAGGACGGCCCGCGCCGCCACCTGGGGAACACCCATTACACCGATGGCCGGATGGATTGGCCCGAGGCCCTCGCTTACTGCCAAGGCCTGAGGTACGCCGGGTCCGATGACTGGCGGTTGCCGAACGCCAAGGAGCTTCAGGGCCTGATCGATTATACGCGCTCCCCCCAAACGACCCGCTCGGCGGCGATCGACGCCTTGTTTATTGCCACCCAAATAACCAACGAGGCCGACAAACCCGACTACCCGGGCTATTGGGCGTCGACCACACACCTCGACGGGCGGTTCCCCGGAACCGCCGCCGTCGTCGTCTTCTTCGGCGAGGCGCTCGGCGCCCCGTCGCTCAACCGGTTGGGCGGTGGTCCGGGAATGCGAGTGCAAGGGGGCGGCGGGCAACAGCAAGGACGGAGACCGCCGCCGCCCGGAGGTGGCGGGCCACAGCAGGGCTTTGGCGGGCAACAGCAAGGATGGAGGCCGCCACCGCCGCCCGGGGGTTTCGGACCACGGCAAGGTGGCGGAGGCCCAGAGCAAGACCGGGGAAACCCATCCGCGGGGCAACCGCCCGCGCCTTCCGGCGGCGGCGGGCAGGCGACGCCGACGATCATCGACGTCCACGGCGCCGGGGCCCAGCGCTCCGATCCCAAGATAGGCACCCCGGGCGACTATCCAAAATGGGGCCAGGGCCCGCAGGGGGACGTGCGACGGGTTTACAACCACGTGCGATGCGTACGGAACACGGGTTAGGCCACGGCACGATTTTTTTAGGGGTCGTGGCCCGCTTATCGCAAACGGATGGAGACCATCCGTTTGCGGCAGGGCACTAGACCTTGATATCGTCGGCGAGCTGATAGGCGGCCTTGAGCTTTTCGACGGTGAAACCGGGATCGTCGAGAGCATCGCCGACCGCCGCCCCGCGTCGTTTCAGATAGTCCAGGGCTTTCGGAATTTCGCGCACGACTTCGGGGGGTACGATAACCGCCCCGTGCGCATCGCCGTGAATCAAGTCGCCCGATGAGACGGTCAGGCCATAGACCTCCACCGGGGTGCCGAACTCAATGGTATGGACGAAAGAATGGGAGACCCCCAGACCGGCGACCAGGAGCTGAAAATCAGGGATGATGGTGTTGGTGTCGCGCATGATGCCGTTGGTAAGCACGCCGTCGCAGCCCAGCTTTTTGTGGACGACGGCGTTGCGCTTGCCCCAAAAGGTGCCTTGGCCGGCTGGCTCATCCACGTCCTGAACGACGCTGATCGTCGGGTGCGGGCCGGCGGCCAGGTAGTCCAGGTAGTCGCCACGCTGTTTCTGAGCCGCCTCGGCGCTCAGCGAGCTGCGCTCGCTCGCCTTGATGGTCACCGTCTTGGCATAGCCGACCATGGGCTTAAGGTCGGGAAAGGCGCAAGTGACGGGCCGGATGGTGAAGCCGCGACCGCGGCGATCCGGCACCAAAACCTCGATGACGTTGCTGATGGTGGTGGTCGAATACTCGCGCAGTCCCGAGATTTCTTCCGTCGTCAGCGGTTCGGTCATCTCTTGTTTCCCCCATGTTTTTGTTCGTCCGGCGATGCCGGTGAGAGGCAAGAATAGCACGGGCCGGGAACGTATGTCAGCGCACGCACCCCTACATGTTATCCGAAACCGCGTTGGCGATGGTGTTGTACAAATCGGTCACGTTGCCGGACATCAGTTGCACGGAGGCCACGATAACAAGGAAGATGAGCGATGCGATCAGGGCGTATTCAAGCGCGGTGACGCCGGATTCGTCGCCGATCAGGCGATCCCATAGGTCGCGGAAGCGCATGGCTTGTCCCGTTCGGGCCGAGCCGCCGACCCCTTCAATTATCCCCCGCCCTAGTTCTTCGACTTGTTGACCAGGCGGCCCTCGCCGATCCAGGGCATCATGGCACGCAGCTTCTCGCCCACTTCCTCGATCGGGTGTTCGGCGGCGCGGCGGCGAAGCGCCTTGAAGCTGGGCTGGCCGGCAGCGTTCTCCAGCATCCAATCCTTGGCAAAGCGCCCGGCCTGGATATCGTCGAGGATGGCCTTCATGCGCTTCTTTACGCCATCGTCGATAAGGCGCGGGCCGGAAACGTAGTCGCCGAATTCGGCGGTATTGGAGATCGAATAGCGCATGTTGGCGATGCCGCCTTCGTAGATTAGATCGACGATCAACTTGACCTCGTGCAGGCACTCGAAATAGGCCATCTCAGGCGCGTAACCGGCTTCGGTCAAGGTCTCGTAACCGGCCAGGATGAGCGACGTCAGCCCGCCGCACAGAACCGATTGTTCGCCAAAAAGGTCGGTCTCGCATTCCTCGCGGAAGGTGGTTTCGATAATACCCGAGCGTCCGGCGCCGATGGCCGAGGCGTAAGATAGCGCCACCTCAAGCCCGTTGTCGGTGGCGTCTTGCTCTATGGCGACGAGCGACGGCACGCCGGCGCCGCGCTGGTATTCGGACCGCACCGTGTGGCCCGGTCCTTTGGGCGCTACCATGAAGACGTCGATGTCGGAGCGTGGCTCGATAAGGCGGAAGTGGATGGCGAATCCGTGGGCGAAGGCAATCGCCGCGCCCTTCTTCATGTTGGCGTGCAGGTGATCGCGGTAGAGCTCAGCCTGCAACTCGTCGGGAGTTAGGACCATCACCACGTCGGCCCATTTGGCGGCCTCGACCGAGGTCATCACCTTGAACTTGTCGGCCTCCGCCTTGGCGCGGCTTGCCGAGCCCTCGCGCAGCGCCACGGCGATGTTTTTTACGCCACTGTCGCGCAGATTGAGCGCATGGGCATGGCCTTGGCTGCCGTAGCCCACTACGGCGACCTTCTTGGCGGTGATCAGTTTAACATCGGCGTCTCGATCATAATAAACGCGCATGGTTTTTATTCCCTGGTTGACGGTTGCGGCCTAGATACCTTTGGTGCCGCGCGCAATGGCAACGACACCGGTGCGCGAGACTTCGGTCAGGCCGAGCTTCTCCATAAGCTTGATGAAGGCGTTCACTTTACCGGTGTCGCCGACGATCTCGAAGACGAAGGATTTGTTGGTGCTGTCGACCGCGCGGGCGCGGAAGATGTCGGCGATGCGCAAGGATTCGACGCGCTTCTCGCCACTGCCGACGACCTTGACCATGGCCAGCTCGCGGGCCACATGGGGGCCTTCCAGGGTCAAGTCGTTGACCTTGTGGACGGGGACCAAGCGCCCGAGCTGCGCCTTGATCTGTTCAATGATCATGGGCGTGCCCGAGGTGAGGATGGTGATCCTGGACAGGGCGTTTTCCGGGTCGACCTCGGCGACGGTGAGGCTCTCGATATTGTAGCCGCGACCCGAGAAAAGGCCGACGACGCGGGCCAGGACGCCGGCTTCATTATCGACCAGGACCGAAATGGTATGCTCATTTATCTGTTCGGGTTGCGGGTTCACTTTAGTTTGCTCCGGCATTGCGGGGTTCGGGACTTGCTACCCAACCCCATTGAAGAGAATCGATCGCGTAACGGGGGCCGATGACGCCCCGCCGCCGTACCCTAGACCAGAACCATGCCTTCCTCGGACACCAGACTGTCATCGCCATTGTTGCCGAACAACATCTCGTTGTGGGCTGCGCCCGAGGGGATCATGGGGAAGCAGTTCTCCATCTTGTCGACGCGGATATCGGCGATCACCGCCTTGTCGGTGGCCAGCATTTCCTTGATCACGTTGTCCAGCTGGTTGGGCCGTGTCGCCCTCAGCCCGACGGCGCCGAAGGCCTCGGCCAGTTTGACGAAGTCGGGTAGGGAATCCATGTAGGTCTCGGAGTAACGACTGCCGTGCAAGAGATCCTGCCACTGGCGCACCATCCCCATGTAATGATTGTTGAGGATGAAGACCTTAACCGGCAGGCGGTATTGGGCGATTGTCGACATCTCCTGGATGTTCATCATGGTCGAGGCCTCGCCGGCGATATCGACGACCAGGGCCTTGGGATGGGCGACCTGCACGCCCATGGCGGCGGGCAGGCCATAGCCCATGGTGCCGAGTCCGCCCGAGGTCAACCAATGGTTGGGATTGTCGAACTTGAAGAACTGGGCCGCCCACATCTGGTGCTGGCCGACCTCAGTGGTGATGAAGACGTCGTCGTGCCCCTTGGTCGCCTCATAAAGCCGCTGGATGGCTTGCTGCGGCTTGATCACCTTTGAATTGGTCTTGTAGCTCAGGCAGTCGCGTTTTTGCCACTTGCCGATCTGACGCCACCAGGCCTTCAGTGCCGGGGTGTCGGGTTTGGCGCGCTCCGTCTTCCACACAGCCAGCATTTCCTTGAGCACGTGGGCCACGTCGCCGATGACGGGTATGTCGACCGAGACATTCTTGTTGATCGAAGACGGGTCGATGTCGACGTGGATCTTTTTCGATCCGGGCGAGAAGGCGGCCAGCCGCCCCGTTACCCGGTCGTCGAAGCGGGCGCCGATATTGATCATCAGGTCGCAGTCGTGCATGGCCATGTTGGCCTCGTAGGTGCCATGCATCCCGACCATGCCAAGGAACTGCTTGTCCGATGCTGGATAGGCACCCAGCCCCATCAGGGTCAAAGCACAGGGATAGCCCGTCTTCTTTATCAGGGTCTTGAGCAGCCGTGAGGCCTCGGGACCCGAATTGATAACCCCGCCACCGCAATAGAACAGTGGCCGCTTGGCAGATGCCATAAGCCCAACAGCTCGTCTAATCTGGGCTGCGTCGCCCTTGAGCTGTGGGCGGTAGCTTTTGTGTCCGGCCTCGGTTGGCGGCGAATAGGGTCCTTGGCCCATGAGGACATCCTTGGGCAGGTCGATAACGACCGGACCCGGTCGCCCGCTACGCGCCACATGGAAGGCCTCGTGGACGACGCGCGCCAAGTCATTGATATCCTTGACCAAATAGTTGTGCTTGGTGCACGGCCGCGTGATGCCGGTGGTGTCGGCCTCTTGGAAGGCGTCGTTGCCGATCAAATGGGTCGGCACCTGGCCGGTCAGGCAGACAATCGGAACGCTGTCCATGAGGGCATCGGTGAGCCCGGTCACGGCGTTGGTGGCGCCCGGCCCCGAGGTCACCAGAACAACGCCGACTTTGCCTGTCGAACGGGCATAGCCCTCGGCCGCGTGAACGGCGCCACCCTCCTGGCGAACCAGGATGTGGCGCAGTTGGTTCTGCTTGAATATCTCATCGTAGAGCGGCAGTACGGCGCCCCCCGGATAGCCGAAAACATCCTCGACCCCCTGATCGACCAGGGCCTTGAGAACGATCTGGGAACCGTTCAGTTGTTTGCTCGCCATGACGTCCGCTCCTTGCCGGCACCCAATTTGGCCGGAAACCTCTTGGTTTCCGCCCGAGAGACGAGGAACCTAGTCTTTCAGGTATCCGGGGTCAACAGAAACTGGCGAATAAATGAAAAGATTTTTGACTGTAACCTTTCCGAATATTGCGCGGAGTACACGTTTGCTCCGGCCATCTGGTTGCTGAGCCAGGTGCACTGGCGCTTGGCGTAGTTGCGGCTCGCTTGTTTGGCCGCCCCGCAGGCCTCGTCTAGGTCCGTCTCACCCCGCAAATAGCGCCTCAGCGGCGCCACGCCCAGGGCCTTTGCCGCGGGCAGGTTGGGATCGAGTTTCAATTCCTCAAGGGCCGCCACTTCGTCCACGGCGCCGGCTTCAATCATGCGTTCGAAGCGGGCGTCGATGGCGGCGTAAAGAACGTCGCGCGGCGGATTTAGGACGATGGAGGCGAAGCGCCCCGCGACCGCTGGCAGTGGTTTTTCCTGGCGTTGCCATTCGGCCAAGGAGCGCCCGGTCGCTTTCACCACCTCAAAGGCCCGAATCAGGCGTTGGCGATCGGTGACAGGCAAGCGGGCCGCCATCTCCGGATCGATGCGGGCCAGTTCGGTGTGGAAAGCCTCGTCACCAAGACGCTCGTGGAGGGCACGCGCTTCGGCGCGCGCCGTGTCCGCGATCTCGGGTACCGGTGCCAGGCCCTCGAGAAGCGCCCTCAGGTAAAGTCCGGTGCCGCCGACGACGATGGGCAGGCGCCCGGCGGCGCGGGTCTCGTCGATGGCCGCCGCCGCCAGCTCAAGCCAATACCCGGCCGAACAGCGTTCGGTGACCGGGAGAACCCCGAACAAACGGTGCGGCACGCGATCCTCGTCGGCGGGCGGCGGGCGCGCCGTCAGAATGCGCAGCTCGCGGTAGACTTGCATGCTGTCGGCATTGATTACCGTGCCCGAGAAGGCTTCCGCCGCGTCCAGAGCCAGGGCCGATTTGCCGCTCGCTGTCGGCCCGGTTATGACCACGACCGGTCGGCTCACGGAAGGGTCCGGAAATTCGCGTTCCATCGGGCCATTGTGGCCGAGGTGGGGGACGCGCTCAATGCCCGTCCATGCCCGGCGGTCAGGGTTGGCGTAGGCTGGAAACTCCCTCGGGCTGGCCGACCACGACGGTTGTCAGCCCCTTGGCATCCAGAAGCCGGCGTGCCACCCGATTGACCGCTTCCTGGGTTACCGCCTCGACATAGCCGTTGCGGCGTTCCAGAAAATCAATGCCGAGGTTATCGAGTTGTATGGCAACCAAGATAGCTGCGATGCGACCGCTGGACGAAAAGCGCAGCGGGAACGATCCGGTGAGGTAGGTCTTGGTGTCAGCCAATTCCGCCTTTCCGACGCCGTCGGTGGCCAGGCGCCGCCACTCGGCGCGAACCACGCTTAATGTCTCGGCGACGCGCGCGTTGGCGGTGCCGGCGCCGCCTTGGAGAATGGCCGATGATCGCATGGGCGAGAGGGTCGTGTAGACGGAATAGGCGAGGCCGCGTTTTTCGCGCACCTCGTTATACAGTCGCGAGGTGAATCCACCGCCGCCAAGAATGTAATTCATGACATAGGCCGGGTAAAAATCTTTGTCGTCACGCTTGATGCCGGCCTGGGCGAAGAGGATGGCGCTCTGCGGTACTGACTTCCTCACCACAATGGTGCGCCCGGTGGCGGTGGGGGCTACCTCGGGCAGTTGCCACGGTGCCGCCTGGCCGGGTAGTTCACCAAAGGTCTTGTCCAGCAAGGCCGCCAGTTGGTCCGCGCCAATGTCGCCAACCACACCGATGACAAGATTGTCGCGCGCCAGCCGGTCTTTAACAAAACGCGCGAGGTCGGCGGCGGCAATTGACTTGACGCTGTCTTCCGTTCCCATGACCGGCCGCCCGTATGGGTGGTCCGGAAAGAGGGTGCGCCTCAAGGTACGGCTTGCGATGACGTCCGGATCCTCCAAATTGCGCTGGATCATGGTCAGGATCTGGCTGCGGATGCGGGCCACGGGTTCATCGTCGAAGCGGGGCCGCGTCAGGGCCAGGCGCAGCAGATCGAAAGCGGCGTCGAGATTGACACTAAGCGTCCTCAGCCGGCCGCCGAAGGTGTCGTAACCGGCGTCAAAGCGAAGCGTCATCGCCATGTCTTCGAGGCGTCGCTGAAAGGCCTGGGAGTCAAGTTCACCGGCACCTTCGTCAAGCAGCGACGAGACCAAATCGGCCAGACCTTCCTTGCCCATTGGGTCAAGGGCGGCTCCGCCACGAAAAGCAAAGCGCAACGCGACGATGGGATTTGTGTGGTCCTCGAACAGCCAAGCCTCCATGCCGGCCGGCGAGACCACCCGTTGTACCTCGATGGCCTGGGCGGGGGGGCCAAGCAGTGCCATAAAGAGCATCGTTGCCGGTAGGCAACGGCGAAGAACGCCGATGATCATGGCCGCTGCCTCTCTTTTTTCGGTTCCCCCTCGGGCAGCAGTCGCCCCGTGACCGAGTGGCCGTCGCGCAGTACGGCCCGGGCCGCGGCGTCTATTTCCTTGACGGTGACGGCGCCGATACGTTCGGGCCATGCTTCGGCATCCTCGATCGTGCGGCCCGCCGCCAAGGCGGAACCCAGGACACGCCCTCCCGCCCTTAACGAATCGCGGGCATAGATCGCGCGTGACTGCATGCGGCTCTTGGCGCGTTCCACCTCGTCGCCGCTGACGCCGTCCATCAAGAGCCGTTCCAATTGTTCTTCGACGGCCTTTTGCAGGACGTCCAGCTCTATCCCGGGCAGGGGACTGGCGTAGACGGAGAAGGAGGAAGGTCCCAGGCGGCCGGGGCCGTAATAGGCGCCCGCCGAAGTCGCGAGCTTGCTTTCCACCACCAAGGTCCGGTAAAGGCGGCTGGTGGCCCCGCCGCCGAGGATCTGGGCCAAGACCTGCATTGGGTAGGCGTGTTCGGTGGCGCCGGCGGAATAACTGGGTGCCAGATAGGACCGGCTCCACGACGGTTGGCGCACCCGCGCATCCTCCAGCACGACGCCGCGTGCGGCGCGGTGCGGCGGTTCCTGGGGCCGTACCCGGGGTGGAGTCGGGGCCCTGGGGATGGCGCCATAGTACTTCTCGGCCAGAGGGCGCAGTCGATCCGCCGTAATGTCGCCGGAGACCACTAAGATGGCGTTGTTGGGGGCATAGCGCTGGCGGTAGAACGATAAGATGGAATTGCGGTCGAGACCTTTGATCTCGTGTTCCCAGCCGATCACCGGAACGCGATAAGGGTGGTTGATGTAAAGGGCGGCGCTGACGTGTTCACTGAGAATGGCGGAGGGATCGTTGTCGGTGCGTTGGCGGCGTTCTTCCAAGATGACCAGACGCTCGGTCCGCACGTCCTCTTCGGTGAGTACCAGATTGGTCATGCGGTCGGCCTCCATGCCCATGACCAGTTCCAGCCGGTCCACCGCCACTGTTTGGAAATAGCCGGTGTAGTCGGTCGAGGTGAAGGCGTTCTCACGCCCGCCGTTGCGCGCCACCCGGCGTGAAAACTCGCCTGACGCCAGGGTCTTTGTACCCTTGAACATCAGGTGTTCGAGGAAATGGGCGATGCCTGACTTGCCAGGTGGATCGTCGGCCGAGCCCACCTTGTACCACACCATGTGGTTGACCACCGGAACCCGGTGGTTGGGGACCACCACCACCTGCATGCCATTGGCCAGGGTGAAGGTTTGCGGATTGAATATGCCGGCGTCGGCCGCCGAACCCGCTCCGCTCAGCGCAAGGACGAGGGCGATCACCCCCATGGTGCGCGAAAGTTTGTACCCCAGCGTCATCACCGTTTCGTTATCCTCTCGCCGCTGTTCCACCATGCCGGGCGTTCGCCGGGGCTTCGCACTCTACCCCCCGTTTCGCCCTTAGAGAAATCACAGACCCGTGACGGACAGGGCCGAACTGCCGCCCAAAACCATCCCACATGTCATCCTAAGGGGACAGGGCGCCAGGCTTTCATCATAATTTGGTGATATAATGGCGCATCGAAGGGGTTTGAATCATAAGCAAACAAAAAACCTATAATCGCATCGCTCGGCTCTATGACATCCTCGATCTGCCTTTCGAGCATGCGCGCTACAAGCCCTTGCGCCCGGAGTTGTTTGAAGGATTGCGTGGAACTCTGCTCGACGCCGGGGTCGGTACCGGACGTAATTTTTCCTTTTATCCGGACGCCTCCAAGGTTACGGGCATCGACCTCAGCCCGGCCATGCTGGCCCGCGCCCGGCGGCGCAAGGAGAATCTGGGCACGGTGGTCGATCTGCGTGAAATGAACGTGATGGAGATGGATTTTTCCGATGACAGTTTCGACGGCATCATCTCGACCTTCCTTTTTTGCGTGCTCGAGGCCGAGCACCAACAGCCCGCGCTTGAAGAACTTCGTCGGGTCTGCCGTCCCGGCGGAACTATCCGCATTCTGGAGTACGCCCTTTCGGAAAACCCTGTGCGGCGCTTTACTATGAAATTGTGGGCGCCGTGGGTCCGCTTCGCATATGGCGCCGAGTTCGACCGCCATACGGAACAATATCTGAATGCCGCTGGATTGGATCTGGTGGAAAAGAGGTTTCTCTATAAGGACATCATCAAGCTATTGACGGTGCGCCCGGCCGCGGATCGGGACGTCGGCTAGAAGATTCCTTCCAAGAGTGCCTCGTGCTTGCGCTCGATCGTTGGCACCTCGCCCTCGGTGATGGAGCGTCCCAAGGCCTGGTTTTCCTGGATCCGTTTGGCTTCCTTCATCGGATCGACCACCGTTCCGTATTGCGTCGGTGTGTTCCAGAACATGACGGCCTCGGCGAAGGATTTGTCCTCTTCGGCTAAGATGGTGGTCTCGCGGTTGATCGTAGCGCGGATATTGGGGTTCGCGTTCTCGGTCCCCAAATTCTTGAGCAGGACCTGAATGCCGGGACTGCTTCCCGGCGGCGGGGCGCTGCTTGCCTGTGCCGCGCCCTTGGCGCCAAGCACGGCGCGCCGGGCATTGCTGCGCGGCTCCACCTCCTGAGGGCGCGAGGAGCCTGGTGCCGGTGGCCGTAATCCGTAATCAGGCGGCAGGCTGAGGGGGGCTCGCGAATAGACGGCGAACTCGTCGGGCGCGGACTTGGACTGCCCCAATGCCGAGCGTACGTCTTCGCAGCCGCCAAGCAAAGCCACTGAGACGGATGCCGCGATTATCAAGCCGAACTTATTCATGGCCCGTCATTCGCCCTATTTTCGGAACCGGTCGTACCGTCGCCCTTATGTTTATAATTTTCCGGGCGCGCGAACAAGGAGTCAACGACCAACATGACGGCGCCCACGGTTATGGCGCTGTCGGCTACGTTAAAAGCCGGCCAGTGGAAGCCGGCGGCGTGGATGTCCAGGAAATCGAAAACGGCGCCGAAACGCACGCGATCGATCACGTTGCCTAGCGCTCCGCCGATTATCAAACCGATAGCGGCTGCCAGCAAGGGGCTTCGTGTCCGCCCGAGCCAGACCGCCAGCACGGCCACGATGATCAGGGCGAGGGCCGACAGAACCCAGGCGTTATAGGGCGTTGAGGTGTTGAACAGGCCGAAGCTGACGCCCCGGTTCCAGCCCATGACCAAATTGAAAAATCCGGTCAATTCGATGACCCTGGGCGGGCGCATCACGTGGTCCAGCATCCACCACTTGGAGGCCTGGTCGAGGGCAACGACCAAGGTCGCCGCCGCGATTCCAACTCTGGGAGCGCTGCCGGTCCTTGTCGCGTCCGGGGTCATTTCGCTTCAGTCGGACGGCGGTTGAAAGTGCCGCACGGCATTGGCGCAGCGGCCGCAAACGTCCGGATGGTCGGCGTCCGTGCCGACTTCGTCTAAAACCTTCCAGCACCGCGCGCACTTTTGCCCTTCGGCACGCCTGACGCCGACGCCGACGCCGGCGACGTCGTCGATGGTGAAGGCATCGGCGGGAACGGCGTCGTGGCTGAGAGTGACACCGGACGTAATGGCGATTTCCATCAGGTCGATGCCACCCAGGACTTCGATATCGGCGTCGGCGGCGAATACCTCGGCGTGGGCTTCCAGGCTCGATCCGATGCGCTTTTCGGCGCGCTCGACCTCGATGGCCCCGGTCACGACCCGGCGCAATTCGCGAATACGGTCCCACTTGGCGGCCAGAGCGTCGTTACGCCAAGTGTCGGGGATTTCGGGGAAGAGGCGCAGGTGTACGCTTTCTTCGTCGCCGGGGTTGCGGTCCAGCCAGGCTTCCTCGGCAGTGAAGCAGATGAACGGCGCCAGCCAGGCGGTGAGGCAGTCGAACACCCGATCCAAGACGCTGCGCGCGGCCCGCCGGCGGGTCGAAGACGCACTGTCGCAATAGAGACTATCCTTGCGCACGTCGAAATAGAACGCCGACAGATCGACGGCGCAGAACGCGTGCAGTTCGGTGAAAAGGGGATGGAATTCCAGGTCGTCGCAAGCCTTTCTTACCGCCCGGTCCAGTTCCCACAGCCGGTGCAGAACCCAACGCTCCAGCTCCGGCATCTCGGTGTCGGCCAGACGCTCGGCTTCGGCAAACCCGTTCAGGTTGCCCAACAAGAAGCGCAGTGTGTTGCGCAGACGTCGATAAATGTCGGCGTGGTGTTTGATGATCTCGGCGCCCAGGCGCAGGTCCTCGGAATAGTCCGAACCGACCACCCACAAGCGCAGGATGTCGGCGCCGTGTTTCTCGATCACGTCCTGGGGCGAGACGATGTTGCCCAGCGACTTGGACATCTTTTGGCCGTCTTCGCCCATGACGAAACCGTGGGTCAACACGGTCTCGTAAGGGGCTCGGCCCCGGGTGCCACAGGATTCCAGTAGCGAGGAATGGAACCAGCCACGATGCTGGTCCGACCCTTCCAGGTAGAGGTCCGCCGGCGATTTCAGGTCGACGCGTTGCTCAAGAACGAAGGCGTGGGTCGTTCCCGATTCGAACCAAACGTCGAGGATATCCATCACTTGTTCGTAGTCCCCAGGGTCTCGGCCTTGGCCCAGGAAGCGTGACGGGTCAGAGGTGAACCAAGTGTCCGCGCCTTCCGCTTCGACCGCTTCGGCGATGCGCTTCAACACGGCTTCGTCGCGCAGGGGTTCACCCGAGCGCTTGTCGACGAAGACGGTGATCGGCACGCCCCAGGCGCGCTGGCGCGACACGCACCAGTCGGGCCGCGTCTCAATCATGCCGTTAAGGCGTTTTTGCCCCGAGGTCGGCACAAATCGGGTCGCGTCGATGGCCTTGAGTGCAGTTGCGCGCAGCCCCGTCTTCTCCATGCTGATGAACCATTGGGGGGTATTGCGGAAGATAAGCGGTGCCTTGGAGCGCCACGAATGGGGATAGCTGTGGACCAAGGTGCCCGCGTTCAAAAGCGCCCCGGCATCGTCCAGGGCCTGGACCACTTCGGGGTTGACCTTAAAGACGTGCTTGCCGGCGAACAGCGGTACGGTATCGACAAATAGGCCGTCGCCGTCCACTGTTTCGGGGACGGCCAAGCCGTTAGCCATGCCCAGCTCCCAGTCGTCGGCGCCGTGGCCCGGGGCAACGTGGACGAAGCCCGTGCCGGTCTCTATGTCGACGAAGTCGCCCGCCAGAAGCGGTACCGGGAAGTCATAGCCTTGGCCGTCGAGCGGGTGTCGGCAAATCGTTCCTTCCAGGTTGGTCACCGGGGCGACCATATCCCACTCGACAATACCGGCTTGGGCCCGCACGGCCTCGGCGAGCTTTTGGGCGATCACCAGGCGTTCGCCGGCAACGGCCCGGCTGCCGTCGGCGACGGCTTTTACCTTGTAGACTCCGTAGTCGAAGTCGGGGCCGAAGGCGACGGCCCGGTTGCCGGGAATGGTCCACGGCGTCGTTGTCCAGATAACGACCGCGGCGCCCTCAAGCTCTGGCGACGGGGCTTCGACAACGGGAAACCGGGTCCAGATCGTCGTCGAGGTGTGGTCGTGGTATTCGACCTCGGCCTCGGCCAGGGCCGTCTTTTCGACCACCGACCAGAGGACCGGCTTGGCGCCTCTGTAGAGCGAACCGTTGATCAGGAACTTTCCGATCTCGCGGACAATCTGGGCTTCGGCGGCGAAGCTCATGGTGGTGTAGGGGTTGGACCAGTCGCCGACCACGCCGAGGCGCTTGAACTCTTCGCTTTGCACGGCGATCCATTTGTCGGCGAATTCGCAGCATTCCTGACGGAATTTAACAATCGGCACCGCGTCCTTGTCCTCGCCCCGGGCGCGGTAGGCCTCCTCGATCTTCCACTCGATCGGCAGGCCATGACAGTCCCAGCCGGGCACGTAGTTGGAATCCCGGCCGCGCATCTGTTCGGACCGCGTGATCACGTCCTTGAGGATCTTGTTCAGGGCATGGCCGATGTGCAGGTGACCGTTGGCATAGGGCGGGCCGTCGTGGAGGATAAATTTGTCGCGGCCCTTTGCTTGCTCGCGGTGGCGGCGATAGATGTCAATCTTTTCCCAGCGCGCCAGAGTCTCGGGTTCGCGCTTGGGCAGTCCTGCCTTCATGGGAAAGTCGGTGCGGGGCAGGAAGAGGGTCGGTTTGTAATTGGCGGTCATTTGTTGGCTCACTGGCGGTGTAGTAGCGAAGCATTGGTGGCTTCGGCGGGGTCCTCGATGGCGCCGAGGATGCCCTGTGCCGCCTCGATGTCGCGGACGATTTGTGCCTTTAAATCATCAAGCCCGTCAAACTTCTTTTCCGGACGCAGATATTCGACCAGGGCGACCCGCAGGCGTTGACTGTACAGATCGCCGTCGAAATCGAAGAGATGGACTTCCAAGATAAGATCGTCTCCGGCGAAGGTGGGACGATGGCCCAGATTGGCGACGCCGTCGCGCCATTTGGCCGTCGGACCGTCGCCGACGCTGGCGCGAACGGCATAGACGCCCTTTGCCGGTCGCAAGACTTCGTCAAGGTGCAGGTTGGCTGTTGGGAAGCCGACGGTGTGGCCCCGTTTCTCGCCGTGTTCAACACGCCCCTCGATTTCGAAAAAGCGGCCCAGCAGCTGTGCCGCGGCGCGCGGCTTGGCAGCCACCAACTCGCCGCGCACGCGGGTGGCGGAAAATATCGCGCCTGCCTCGTCCACCACTGCCGAGACCGAGGTAAAGCCGAACCCCGCCCGGGCCCCCATTTGCAAAAGCAGTTCGCAGTTTCCTTCGCGGTCGTGGCCGAATACGAAATCGTAGCCCGATACCACGTGGCGTGCCTCGAGGCCCCTGACCAGGACATCGTCGACGAACTGATTTGCCGGCCGACGCGAGAAGGGAAGGTCAAATTCAAGGACGATCAGGCAGTCGACGCCAAGCGCCTCTATATGGCGCGCCTTGGATGGGAAGGGGGTCAGGCGGAAGGGCTCGATGTCGGGTTTGAAGACGCTACGGGGATGGGGCTCGAAGGTCAGCACCGCCCACGGCAGGCCGGCGGCGCGGGCGATGCGTCCGGCTTCGTCAATCACCGCCTGATGGCCCCGATGGATGCCGTCGAAATTGCCGATGGCGACGGCGGCGCCCCGGGCGTCGGCCGGCAGGTCGTTGAAATGGTGAAAAATCCGCATGGCGGCAAGAAGGTGTCAGCGCCCCGGGTGAGGGTCAAGGAGAAACAACAAGGCGGCAACCCGTCCGCCGCCGCCGGCTGGTGGGATCAGTCGCGGGCCGGCACCATCACCGTGGCGTCACCTTCGATAACGATGGTCTCGCCGACGCTACACGTGGTCTTCAGTTCAACGAACCTCCGCCCGGCATTCAGCTTGCTGACCGAAACCCGCGCCACGACCGTGTCGCCGATCCGCACCGGGGCCTTGAAGCGCAGGGCCTGGCCGACATAAATGGCGCCCGGCCCGGGCAGCCTGGTTCCGATGACCGTCGAGATCAGGCCGGCGGTCAGCATGCCGTGGGCGATGCGGCCCTTGAACAGGGTGGCGGCGGCGTATTCCTGATTGAGATGAGCCGGGTTTACGTCACCGGTAAGGTCGGCATAGAGGACGATGTCGGCTTCGGTGATGGTCTTGCTATAGGCGGCGGTCATCCCCTCGCGCAAGTCCTCGAAGGCATAGCCGTGCAATTCGTCGATGCCGTTCGCCTCGTCGGCTGAGTCCGAGGGGTTTCCCATGGCGTCGTCCTTTGCTCTCAATATTGCAATGCAACCGATTATACTGCGCTGCAATATTACCCCGCCGGGGCGGGGCCGGCAACAAAAGTGTTGGCAATCCGCCGGTCACGCCTGCGGCGGCGTTTCCAAACAACGGCAAAACTGGTATTCAAGGGACCATGGCAAGACGTTCGACATACCGATTTTTCCTCTGTCTGGTTGGATTGGTGGCCCTGGGGCCTGCGGCGCCTCAGGCGGCAGAGCCCTTGCAAATGGTCTTGCCCGTTGACTGCAAGCCGGGCAAGAACTGCTGGATCGTCAACTATGTCGATCATGACCCGACCACGGGGCTCCGCGATTACACTTGCGGTAAGGCGACCTATAACGCGCCGCCCGGCAACCGGCACAAGGGTACCGATTTCGCCATCCGCGACCTTGCCGTCATGCGTGCCGGAGTCATCGTGCGTGCCTCGGCGCCGGGAACAGTCGCCGGCGCGCGGGACGGCATGAAAGACGTAAACGTGCGCAAGATTGGCCAGGCTGCGGTGAAAGGCAAGGAGTGCGGCGACGGCGTTCGGATCGAGCACAGGGACGGCTGGTCGACCCAATATTGCCACATGCTACAAGGCAGCATCGTGGTGAAGAAGGGAACAAAGGTGAAGGCGGGACAGACGCTCGGCTTGGTCGGCCTTTCGGGTTTGACCGAGTTTCCCCACCTCCATATCCAGGTCTCGAAGGACAAGACCGTCGTCGATCCGTTCGCCGGGCTGAAGCGCGGCGACCGCTGCCGGGCGGGCGAGGGCGCGTTGTGGAAAAGCGACGTGATGGCCAGCATTCCCTACCAGCCGACGGCCCTCTTTAGTGCCGGAATTTCGGGCACCCCGCCCGAATCCGATCTCATGCGAGAAGGTGCGTACCAATCTCCAACCTTATCGCCGATGTCCCCGTCGCTCATTCTGTGGGCCGGAATATACCGTTTGAAGGCGGGTGACGAACTGACATTCACCATTACCGGTCCCGATGGCAAGACAGTGCTGAAAGATACCAGAACGGCCAAGAAAAACGTGACACGGCGCTTCGAATTTCGCGGCGTTCGCAGGAAGTCGAAGGCCATGAAGCTGGGTACCTACCAGGGCAAGATCACCTTGGTGCGCAAAGCTACCAGTCCGGGCGGTCCCTTGAAGATCGCCATCACCCGCCAGGTGAGCGTCGAGTAATTGGAACCGGACGGCGCCGCACCAAGGGCGGTGCCGAGCGCAGGACGCGCCGCGTCTTGGCGATGGGCGGCGTCTTGGCGGGCGGCGTGTGGTCTTTGGTGAAGTCGTCGGCCCTAAATAGAGCCGCGCCTTGGTTCTTGGCTCGGGCGCGGGCCTCTATGCGGCGCAGTGTGCGCGTCACCGTCGGGTCGCGGTCGCTGGGCGAGCGGCTGTGCAAGACATGGGCGCGGGCGATGGCCCGCAGACGCTTGACAATGCCGGGGTAACGGTGGCGGGGCTCGCACCAGCGCGCATAGGCGGCCAGGGTCCAGGGATGGGCCGGCAAGGGCTGCAATCCCCGGGCCCGGCACCAGGCGACAAATTCCGTCCACATTCTGTCGCCGATCCGCCTTGTCATGGTGAGCCTCCCGGCGCACTTTATCACCGATCCTTGGTATTACTTGGGTTGGGCGACAAACCGCAAGTAGGGTTTCACCGTTTTGAAGCCGTCCGGGTACTTGGCCTTGGCGTCGTCGTCCGAGACTGTTGGCGGAATGATGCAGTCCTCGCCATTGTTCCAGTTGACCGGCGTCGCGACGTTGTGCTGGGCCGTAAGCTGGCACGAGTCCAAGAGCCGCAGTACCTCGTCGAAGTTGCGCCCAGTACTCATCGGATAGCTCAGTGACGCCTTGATGCCCTTGTCTGGGCCGATGACAAAGACTGATCGCACGGTCGCGTTATTGGCCGGCGTCCGGCCTTCCGACGTCTCGCCCGCGTCGGCCGGCAGCATGTCGTACAGTTTCGCCACCTTCAGTTCGGGATCGCCAACCATGGGGTAGGTGACGGCATGGCCCTGGGTCTCCTCGATGTCCTTGGCCCACTTGTCATGGTTATCCACCGGATCGACGCTGAGGCCGAGGATCTTGCATCCCCGCTTGTCGAATTCCGGTTTGAGGCCGGCCATGTAGCCAAGCTCGGTCGTGCAGACGGGCGTGAAGTCCTTGGGGTGGGAAAACAAGACGGCCCAGCCGTCGCCGATCCACTGGTGGAAGCTGATCGGCCCCTGGGTTGTCTCGGCGGTGAAATCGGGCGCGGTCGCGCCAATTCTAAGTGACATTGTGTACCTCCTCGTTTTTTTTAGAGATTCTAGGATTGCGCGGAAACAACCGGTTGGCAAGCCCTCGCGTATGCCTACATGTAGTCAAAGCGCTCGATGGAAAAGGGCGAGATGTCGTAGGACAGATTCCGGCCCGTCATCTGTTCGGCGATCAGCCTTCCCGATACCGCCCCCAGGGTATAGCCGGTTGATGTCACGGCGTTGAAGAAACCGGGCAGTTTGGGCACCTCGCCCAGGAGCGGCTTGCCGTCGACCAAAAGGTTAATCCCTGTCCAGCACCGCAGCAGCTTGAGTTGACGAAGCGCCGGCACAACCGATGACGCCACCCATAGGTTTCCTTCGATGCTGGTGCGCACTATCCGCGGCTGGTCCATGCCACTTTCCCAAAAGGCCGGCCAGCCGCCGCCGACGATGACGTTGCCGTTGGACGTCTGCTTCATGCTCAGCCTGCGGTTGGCGTGAAGCAGCATGTGGCGGACGAACGGGGCGGCAGCCTCGGTGGCGACGCTCTGGATCGGGCTGGGTACGATGGGGAAGCGTACGCCGACCATGGCCGCGATGTGCGCCGCCCAGGGTCCGGCGGCGTTGACCACGCGCCTGCAACGGATGGAGCCCTGGCTTGTTGCCGCCACGAAACCCTTGTCCACCGCTTCCAGGTTATGGATTTCAGTGCGCCTTAATATACGGGCGCCGGCGGCCTTGGCGCCCCGGGCCAGAGCCGGCGTCGCTCGAATCGGGTTGAGCTTGCCCTCGTGGGGGCAGAACTCGGCGCCCATGATGTGGTCCGAGAGGTAGGGCGCAAAATCACGCAGCTCGGCGGCAGAAAGAAAGACGGACTCCAACCCCCTGGCGCGTTCGCGGCGGACCTTCTTCTCCAAAAATTCGATGTCGTCTTCCGTCTCCCCGACCATAAGGCCGCCGATGAATTTGAGCTCAATGTCGCAATCGAGCTCCTCGCTGAGCGCCTTCCAGGTTTGCCCGGCCTCCAGATAGAGAGGCAAGGCGTCGTCGAAGCTCTTGCCCCAGGCGGGATCCGGGTGGCGCGCCTGGGCCTGCTGGAGCTGGGCGTGGAGGGTGCCGGCGTTGCGCCCCGAGGCGTGGGCGTTGATGTCGTTCTTTTCGACCAAAATCGTCTCGATGCCCTCGCGCGCCAGAAAGTAGGCCGTGGCGCAGCCCAGTACGCCGCCACCGATGATCAAGACGTCGGTCTCCAGGGTCTTGGTCTCTGCCGTTGCAGGTCGACTTGCGGGGGTGTCTAGGGGCTCTGCTTCGTCAACGAGTCCCCTGACATCGGCTTGTGCCCGCGCGATGACGCCGATGGGAACCGGCTTAATGGGCGGCCTGGGCGCAAAGAAGGAGAACTCGCCGGTTGCCAAGCTTACGCGGCGGTCGACCATTCGAGCCATCAGGGCGCCGCAGTACCGTCCCTGGCAGGGGCCCATGCCGGCCCGTGTCTGGTGTTTTAGGTTGCCGACGGATACCGAATCGCCGTCCACGGTCTCGTGCAGGGTGGACCGGGTGACTTCTTCGCAGCGGCACACCAAGGTATCGTCACGGGTCAGTTGATCGGTTAGCGTCGGTGCCTGGAATACAGTCCAGATCGCTTTCTGAAAGCGTTCGTGAGAGGCCAAGCGCCGGCGCCTGCTGTCCCGTTCGGCGATAGCGTGGTGAGGCAGTGCCATACCCAGATTTTCGGCCGCCTTGCAGCCGGCGATGAAGCCCTGCTCCATAGCTACCCGCGAGCCCCCCATGCCGCCGCAGTCGCCGGCCACGAAAACGCCGGCGATCGAGGTTTGGCAATCGGCATTCAGTTCCACGACCAAGCTGTCGCGATCCGCGTCGTAATGATGGCGGCAGCCGAGAGGCCGCGAGATGTCGTTCGACGGCATGAACCCATAGCCGACCGAGACCGCATCGACCGCGAATTCACGACGGCCCTCGGTGCCGGCCTCGCCGGTTGGTCCAATAGGGGCGACGACTACTGACTCGACGGCGTCAGAACCCCTGGCCTCGACGATGGCGTGGCCGTAGAGGATCGGAACGCCGGCTCGGCGCCGGCGCCCCAGATACTTTAGACCATCGCGCATGAGATCTGGTGAGTGGCAAAGCGCGGCCAAGACCGCCGGAACCTGTGCCGGGCCGGGGCGCGGGGCCGCCTCGACCAGGGCCACCACCTCGACCCCGGCGTCCACCAGTTCACTCGCGACCTGAAAGTTGAGGGGTCCATTGCCCGCCACCAGGACGCGTTGTCCAGGCGCCACCCGATAGGCCCTAACCAAGGTCTGGACGGCGCCCGTGGTCATGTAGCCGGGCAAAGTCCAACCGGGCAGCGGCACGCCTTTCTCGTAGGCACCGGTGGCCACGATCAGTTGCTGGGGGCGAAAAACCATGGCTTTGTCGTCCGTGACGACACCAATTTCGTCAGCCGCGAAGGCCCCCCACACCAAGGCCTGGCGTTCGATGCGAACGCCCAGATTCTCAACTTCGGTGATCAGATCGCGCCCGGCCCGGAACTGGGTGTTCATGGCCGCCTCGTCACGGAAGGCGTGGGTTTTGCTAAGCTGCTTGTAGTACTGGCCGCCGGGCGCCGGACGCTCATCGACGATGACCACTTGGGCCCCGGCCGACGCCGCCGCCCGGGCCGCCTGAAGGCCAGCCGGCCCGGCTCCGACAACCAGCACCTCGACCGGATGCTCGGGCGTCGTGCCGTCGGGAATCGGATAGGGGGGATCGGCGCTCGGATCGGTGCCGGGCTGGGACTGGGTCGTGACGGTCATTTCGGCGCCGAGAGGGGTCATGCAGGCGCGCTGGTTCTGTCGCCCATCGACTGTCACCAGACACTCCGAGCACACCCCCATGCCGCAGTAGACGCCGCGGGCCTTGCCCGACTTGGTGCGCCGCAGGGTAAACTTTCCGGCCGCCGTCAGGCAGGCGGCCAGGCTCTCACCCTCGTAACCGGAAATGACCTCGCCATCGAAAGTGATGGTGACCTTTTGTGCCACCGGGACGATCTTGCTTCCTTCGATTCGCATGGTGTCGGGTTCCGTGCCGAATGGTGCTCGTCTTCCGTGGCCGCCAATCGCCCACGTCAATGTGAAGGTGCTGAGATCACGGTTTGTTGACGGAATTAACGATCATCTTGTTTACTGGTATCGCCATTCGGATGTCAACGCGGGCTAGCCGGTCATTCGGCTCGCGGTTAACGAGAACCGGCGTATGGCATGGAGGCTACGTCATGGCTCTTTTTCGTGGCGGCCGGACTGTCTACGGCCAGTCCATCGGCATCTTGCTCACCGACAGCCGGTTTCCCAGGATCCCCGGTGACGTGGGCAACGCCTCGACCTTTGATTTCCCAGTCCGTCTGCGCCGCGTCGTGGTGCCCGAGGCCGAGAGCCATGAGTTGGAAGAGGACGCGCGCGCCATCCCCGCCTATGTCGCCGCGGCGCAAGAGTTGGAGGCCGCGGGCGTGCGGGCGATCACGACAAGTTGCGGCTACTTCACCACCTTTCAAGAGGCCTTGTGCGCGTCCGTCAACGTTCCCGTCTTTACCTCCAGCCTCTTGTTGGTGCCCATGGTTGCCCGCATGCTGCCCGCCGGCCGGCGGGTGGGCATCCTGACAATCCACAGCCGGCGCCTGACGGACCGCGTGCTGGCGGCGGCCGGCATCACCGACGAACCCGTCGTCATCATGGGCGCCGAGGAGGTTCCGGCCTTTACCGACACCTATCCCCGGGGCGCCATGCAGGTTGACCCCGCGCTGGTGCAAAAGGGCGTTGTCGGTATGGTCCGGGACCTGACACGGAGCCACCCGGACGTCGGCGCCATCGTTTGCGAGGGGATTAACTTTGCCCCCTATGGGGCGGCGGTGCAGGACGCGACGGGCCTACCTTGGTTTGACATCACCGACCTGGTACGCCACGTCCACGACGCGGTGGTGAAGAAACCCTATCGTGGGTTTTTGTAATGCGTCCGTCTGGCGTTCAGCGACAAGCCGGCGGACCGTCAACGAAGCCCCAGCCGAAGACGTTGTCTTTGCCCGGGTCTCCCAGGTCGACCACCTTGGCACGCAATACCTTGCGTAAGGAATCGACGGATTTCTTGGCGTCCCGCGCCAGCTCTAGGGCGACCAAAACCGCGACATAGGGCGAGGCGAAGGAGGTGCCGCTCTGTACCCGGCCGCCACGACGGGAAACGGCGGTGTAGATCTGCACTCCGGGTGCCGCGAAATCAATGTATTGGCCCCGGTTGGCCTTGGAATAGACGCGCCGTTCCTCGCCGAAAGCGGTCACCGCCACGACCTCCTTATAGGCGGCGGGATAGGCTGGGCGGTCCGCGCTTCCCCAGTTGCCGGCGGCGGCGACCAGAATCATGCGTTTCTTCTTGACCTTGTCGAGAGCCCTGCGGACGATCTTGTTATCGCCGCCGGCGACACTCATGTTTATAACCTTGACCTTTTTTTGGCCAACCAGTTGATCGACTTCAACAAGGCCACCGAGCTGCCGACGACCCGGCCCACCTTGTTCTTTTCGAACATGCTGGCCGCCTTGAGTTTAGTGCCGGGCAGTAACCCGCCCCATTCCGGCTTGCCGACCATTATGGCGGCGACGGCGGTGCCGTGGTCGGCGGGGCCGGGCCGGCGGCCCTTTTTGTGGAAGGATCGGAATTCAATCTTCTGGCCCTTGAGGGCCGGGTGATTGACGTCGACGCTGTTGTCGATCATGCCAAGTTCGATGCCCTTGCCGCAGGTTGGCTTGGCGGCCTGCCAACCGGCGATCGGCCGGGCGGTCTTGTCTTTGTAATCCTTGAGGGCCTGGGCCTCGAAGTGCTGGTTGACGTCGATGGTCAGGCCGGGGAAGCGGCCGGCCAGGGTTTGGCGCGCCTGCAATGTCGTTGTTCCGGCCGGAATCCGAACGCGATAGAGATTCATCGCCAACTCGCCCAGGCTCACCCGTTCGACAATGGTGAAACCCATCTGGCGGGCGCTGCTCTCAAAGGTTGACGGCGGGTCGACTACCAGGAGCTCCCCTTCCTCGAATTGGTTCTCGGGAAGAGAGGATTTAAACGAACTGAACTTGTCCTTCACCTGGGTCTTGGACTTCACCCGGGACTTGGATCGTTGGGTATTGCCGCCGGTCTTTCCCTTGTCGATGCCGGCGATGCCTCCTCCCGTATTCTGAGAAGGCTTGGACGGTGGCGGGACCGAAATCCACCACTTCCAGCCACCCCAAAATCCGATGGCGAGGATAAGCACGGCAAAAAGGTGAAGAGTGCCTTTGGGCATGGGGCCACCGTTGATGAGTCGGCGGTAGGCTTAAGCCACCCGGTCGTGGGCCGTCGCCATGCGCCCCGCGCCGTTCTCGCTTGAAACTAACTCGGCGCTGCGGCTGTAAGCCTCGGAAGCCATGCTCAGCTGGGTTTGGGCGTCCCGCTCTCCGCCGTCGGTCTGGCCCGACTTCTCGGCCCGCAGTTCCGATTCCGCCTGCTGTTTGAGCTGGCGTGCCTGAGTGGCAACGGAGCGATCCTGGGCCGAGGGTTCCGCCGGTGCCTGGGCGGCGCGGATGACCACTGCCATCTTGCGGGCCGTCGCTCGTGGACTGGACCCCGGGCTGACATCGATGGAGACCTCGCTGCCGACGGCGTATGAACGGCCGTCCGGGCCGCGCTGATATTTAAAGCGCGCGGCGCCGCCGTACGGACCCGCGGCGGCCGCGTGTGCTTGTTCGTGTCGGCGGACCTCGGCGTCGCGGGCTTTCAAGGTGTGGAGCACCTGTTCTTGTTCGCGGGTTAGAAGTTGGGGCGAGAAGACTTGTGTGGCGCCATGCCCATCGCGGCGGTTCAGCTCCTTCCCATTACCGTCGTCGCCCAAGTCGGTGTCGTGGCTGCCGCGCCCCGGCCCTTCGGTCGCTTCAATGGGCCTGGGCTCGGTCTCGGCGGAGTCCGGGTGAGGTGCGCTATCGGGTAGCGCGGCAACCAAGGGGGCTTGGAGCGCTGAAACCAACATAGGATGGAATATAGCATATCGGGGGGCTCGCGTCTTGTCGCGCGATTATCGCCACGGGTTTTAAACGATCCCCTGTTCGCCATAAGGCTGGGCGTTCGGAACGCGGCTCCAGCCGAAGCGCGACAAGTCGAGGGTCTGGAAACCGCCGTCGGCGATGAGCTCGGCAACGGCCCGTCCGGCCGCCGGTGCATGCATAATGCCATGGCCGGAAAACCCGACAGCCATGTAGACGTTTTCAATTCCACCCGTCCACGCCCCGATAATGGCGGAGAGGTCAAGGGTATTGCGGGCGTAATGGCCGACCCAGGTGCGTTCAAGCTTTAAGGTCTCCAGTGCCGGAACGCGATGGGCGACAGCCGGCCAGACGATTTTTTCGAAGCCGTCGGCCGAGGCGTCGAAGTTCCAGCCCGCTGATACAGACCAATCAGGCATGCCGCCGGCGAACCCGCGCCCTTCGGGCCGAAATGCAAGGTGGGATTCGGTCTTGATAAAGGGCAGCGGTTCGGTCTCGACGGCGGGTAGGAAGAAGTGCGTTTCCCGCGCCATGGGCTCGACGGGAAGCTTAAGCCCGATCATGGCGCCGATGTCGGCCGACCATGCCCCCGCCGCAAGCACATGGATGTCCGCATCCACTGTTTCGCCCGATGCCAAGGTGGCCCGCTTGGCCAAGCGCCCGTCGCCCTGCCAGTCCACGACTTTGTCTGTTACATATCGAACGCCCAGGCTGCGCGCCTTGCGGCGGAAGCCTTGGAGCGCCGCGTAGGGGTCTATCCAGGCATCATCGGGCGAATGGACGGCCAGCGCCACATCGTCAGTGCAGAGCGAGGGGAACCGGGCATGCAGGGCTTCGCGGTCGAGGCAGTCCGCCCGCACCTCGTTGGCGATTTGAAGGCGAAAGTTCTGCTCCATCTGCCGGTCGCCGCCGCGGTCTGAAATGAAATGATAGCCTTGACGTCGAAAACCAATTGGAACGGGATCACCGTCGACCGCCATCTCAGTTTCGAATTGGCGGAAGAATGAGAGGCCATACCGGGCCATTGCGATGTTTTCGGGCAGGCTGAAGAGTTGACGGATGCCGCCGTTGCCCCGGGGGGTTGCCGCCAAGGCATAGGTCGGATCAGGCTCGACGACGATGATGTCGCCGCTCCGTCCCCGAAGCGCCAAGTAATAGGCGATGCTGGAGCCGACAATACCACCGCCGATTATGAGAATGTCGCTGCGCATTGCGCGATGCCGCTGCCTCAGGAGAAAAACCAGATGATGGCGAGAAGCACGGCCCCGATCACCAAGGACCACACCGTGGCCTGCGTCCACCGGCGCGGCAATCTCTGTCGCCGCTGCTCGAGGATCAAGCGGTCTTGCCGTTCACGGCGCATCCCACGCCTGCGCTGTCGCCCGACACCGTCCTGTTCCAGGTCCTCGCGGCTTTCCTCCAGGGTCTCTTGGCGCAACCGCTCGACTATGACCGGTGCGATTTCGGACGGGTCATGGTCGTTCATCAAATGACGTTCCTGTCAAAACTATCGGTCACGCGTGGCCTGGAAATCGGAGCTTGCCTATGGTGCGGACGACATATATGGGGCATACTTTGGACCGAAAAACCAGGAAGGGGGCCGTACGGTGAGCCGTGCAAAGAAATTCGAAGTGGCCGTTTACAACAAAGAGGTCCGCAAGTTGGTGAAGGAGGGTGAGCGGCATCGCCATTTTACCGACGACTGGGCGGATATCCACTATGTTGACATCATGGCCCGAGACGAGCGCGAGGCGCGGGTCAAAGTTGAGAACAGATATCCAGAGCATAAGGGTTTCGTGATCGATAGCGTGAGCGTCTCCAACGACCTGCCGTAGGGGGCGCCGGGTGCGCCCGAAAACAGCCTTATTTTGCGAAACCCTTTGTTAACCTGAATTTTGTAGCGTTGTAGTCGGCGGTCGCTCGGGTGATCAACCGAAAGGTCATCTCGATGGAGCGTCGCCGGGAGACGGTCGCAACGGCAAAGGACGGGGAACATGCTTCGCATTCCGCAGACTGGGAGCCGGGCCTTCGAGGTGGCTATCTATAACCAAGACGTCCGTGCACTGGTAAAGGCCAATCGGAGCCACTCCTATTTCGACGACCAATGGGCCGACATAAAGCTCCAAGACGTGATCGCCCGCAATGAGGGCGAGGCCAGGGCCCTGATCGCCGAGAGATTCCCACCCGAGGACGGCTTCGTCGTCAAGGAGATATATCCAAGCCTCATGTAAGGTGCGTCGGCCAGCGGCCGGTGACTTATTCCAAGGAGTGGTTATTCAGCGGACCACTTCCACCGCCTCCATGCCTCCTTCGAAGTAGCGGTATGCATCTACGCCGTCCAGGACAACGCCGTCGAACCCCTGTTTGACGATGCCGTAGATGTAAGAGTCCGCGTTACCGTTGATAATATTGCGCCATTCCGGGCGCCAAAATTCGACGAAGTACTTGTCCGCGTCGCCCGGGTAGGGGGCGCTGATCCACAGCGGCGAGCCCTCCCGCCAGTGGGATTTCCAGTAGGAACGGTGACTTTCCGCGGCACCGATGTTGAGGTAGGCGAGGACAAGCCGGCGCGCCCCCAGTTTCTTGAATTTCAAGGTCTCCACGGCGCGCTTGGAGAGCGGTTCGCCGATACGGTGGAAGATGTCCACCACCACCGCGTCGAAGTTGTTGCCGTGGAGCTTTAAGGCAAATTCATCCTGGCGGCCGAAAGCCGAGGAATCGCGGATATAGAGAAAATTCTTGATCGATTTGAGGGATATGATGCTGGTCGAATTGGCTCCGGCCGGATAGCGCGGATAACGCGGCACCGCATTGATTTCCAAACCCACCGCCGGGGCAACGAAACCAACCAGTCCCTTGGCACGGCTCGCCCGGTAGGCCGCATCGATTGTCTTGGGCGTTTTGGCGTAATCCAAGACCAAGACCTTGACGCCACCCTTCTTGGCAACACCGGCCAAATTGAGAAGTGCGTCGCGGCGGTCCTTGGTCGTCGGCTTGTCCATTTCCGGCAGACCGTAGAACATAGCCTCTTGGAGGACACCGTCGATTGACCGCATGTAGGTGCGTGCCGGCAGGGCCTGGGTTTCGTCACCGCTGTCGGACTTCGTGAGCAGCGCCAAGCCATTCTGAGTGATGACGGTGAAGTTGCGCCGGTAACGTCGTGCGAAGGTGGAAATATTCTGGATGAACTTGCGCATCTCCTCGCGCGGCTCGAACAGGGGACCGATAGGACCGATGGTCGGTGATTGATTTTCGTCGGGCGAAATCACCCGGCCCTGGCTGCGCACTTGACCGTCGGTCTGGGCCGTCGCCAGAGCGGAAAACACGATGGCCGCCGAGAAGGCCATTGCCGCCAAGGCGCGAGGATATGCCGCTATCGCCATTTTCATCCTTTCAGGCTTCACGCCCCGTCATCCCGCAAGCTCCACCACCCGCCCGGCAATGGCAAGGGAAGCAGTGAGACCAGGCGATTCTATGCCGTAAAGGTTGACCAAACCTTTCACGCCGTGATCGTCGGGGCCCTGGATGACGAAATCGGCGGCCGCCTCGTCGGGTGCCTGAACCTTGGGTCGGATACCGGCATAATCGGGTTGCAGCGCGTCATCAGGCAAGTCCGGCCAATAGGTGCGCACGGCATCGTAACAGACTTTGGCGCGGTCGGGATCAACACTGTAATCTTCCTCCTCGACCCATTCCACGTCGGGACCGAAGCGCGCCTGTCCGGCCAAGTCCACAGTCAAATGAACGCCCAGGCCACCGGCCAGCGGCATGGGATAGATCAGCCTCTGGAAGGGTGATTTTCCGCTCAGGGTGAAATAGGTGCCCTTGGCCATGTAGCGCTGGGGAATGGTTTGCCTGTCCAGGCCCGACATGCCGAGGGCGATGCGTTGCGCATTCAGGCCGGTGCAATTGAAGACCCGGGCGCAGCAAAGCCGCGTCGGCTCGGCGCCGCCGACGTCCAAGACGATGCCATCGTCTTCGATGGAACCGCCGGTTACCGGGCTCAAAAGCGCTACGGCGGCACCCGCCGCCTCGGCGTCACCCCTCAGCGCAAGCATGAGGGCGTGGCTGTCGATCATGCCCGAGGATGGCGAGAGAATGGCGGCCGACGCGTGAAGCGCGGGTTCAAGTTGGCGCGCGGCGGCGCCATCAAGCCATTCCAGATCATCGACGCCGTTCTCGGCGCCACGCCGGAACAGGTCTTGGAGGCGTTTAGTTTCGTCGGTACCGTTGGCGACGATGAGTTTGCCGCATCGCCGGTGACCGACATCGTGTTCGGCGCAGTAGGCGTAAAGCATCGATCGGCCGGCAACGCACAGCCGGGTCTTCAAGTCGTCCGGGGCAAAGTAGATGCCGGCGTGGATGACCTCGCTGTTGCGTGAGCTGACGCCGGTGCCAATCGCCTCGGCCGCTTCAAGAACGACTACTTCGCGACCGCCAAGGGCCAGCGCGCGTGCCACCGCCAAGCCGATGACACCGGCCCCGATCACCGCGTTTTCGATTGCGTGCACCATGGTCCCTCGAGCCGCTTGACCGTCGGCAGTCTGGTCAAGGACCGTGGTGGGGTCAAGCCGGTGCTGAGGCGGTGTCACCTCACCAACATGTGAAGGCGATGTGAATTGCCGTCGGTCGGACGTAGGTGGCATTCTAGAGCCATGTTGGGAACAAGAACTTCCATCGCCGCCCGTCTTCGGCACCCGGGCTTCTGGACATGGCTCGTCGCCGTTCTGATCGCAGCAGCCACCGTCTCGACTGCGGCGGCCAATCCCCGGTCCTGGAGCTATGAGTGGTCACGCACCGACTTCTCCAAGCATTCCATCGACTATGCCGAGATCCTCTCGGGCGGGCCGCCCAAGGACGGCATCCCCGCCATCGACAATCCCAAATTCGTGCCGCTCGGCGAGGTTTCCGATCTTGCCGAGACCGAGCCCGTGGTCGGCGTCACCATCAATGGTGTCAGCCGCGCCTATCCGCTGCGTATCTTAATGTACCACGAGATCGTCAACGACACCTTGGGCGGGGTGCCCGTTACGGTGACCTATTGTCCGCTGTGCAATTCGAGCATCGTGTTCGAACGCCGCCTTGACGGCCGGCTCCTGGATTTCGGCACCACGGGCAAGCTGCGCAACTCGGACCTGGTTATGTACGATCGCCAGACGGAAAGCTGGTGGCAGCAGTTTCTGGGCGAAGCCATCGTCGGCGAGATGACCGGCAAGACCCTGACTATGCTGCCTTCGCGCCTTGAATCCTTGGCCCGATTCCGGGCCCGCGCGCCTGAGGGTACGGTGCAGGTGCCAACCAACCCCCGCATGCGCCCCTACGGGCGCAATCCCTATGCCAATTACGACAGCGCATCGCGGCCGTTCCTGTTTCGCGGCGATCTGCCGGCCGGCATCGAGCCCATGGTGCGCGTCGTGGCGGTCAAGAACGAAGCCTGGAGCCTGCCCCTTCTCCGCGACAAGGGGACGATCACCCAGGGCGACATCGAAATCCGCTGGGCGGAGGGACAGAACTCGGCCCTCGATTCTGGCCTCATCGCCGAAGGGCGCGATGTTGGCAACATCGTCGTCCAGCGGCGCAAGGGCGATACCTTGGAGGACGTCATCCACGACGTCACTTTCGCCTTCGTCTTCCATGCCTTCCGTCCCGACGGCGTGATCCACAAGTAACAGTTTTAGTGCGCTGGCCTTGTTGCTAAGGTCCGGCATGGAAGATTCCAAGAAAGCGCAGGTTATCGTTATCGGCAATGCCAAGGGTGGTAGCGGCAAATCGACTACCGCCATGCACCTTGCCGTGGCGCTCATGGAACTAGGCCACACGGTGGCGACAGTCGATCTGGACGTGCGCCAGGGGTCTTTGTCCCGCTTTATCGAAAACCGGCGTGCCTTTGCCCACCGTCAAAGCCTTGAATTGCCCATACCCGAGCACACGGGCCTGGCTCCCGACTCCTACGGCAATAAGAGTGCCGGCCGGGTGGAACAAGAAAGGCTGGGTGATTTGATCGCGCGCCTCGGTCCGG
>PVBE012414198.1_pt1 | contig 39401 bp, 24 predicted proteins | sample 1631181 | NCBI WGS metagenome assembly PVBE01 (sample SAMN08397723, study PRJNA350692) | Marine metagenome, whole genome shotgun sequencing project. | isolation source: water | place: Pacific Ocean | collected 2012-04 | reverse complement strand
TTCACATTCGCCAGACCTGCGGGGTTGGCAAACACCGCATCCCCATTGTCGGCCACGGCGACGTAGGCGTTGCCCAGGGCGGACGAGCGAGCACTTGCGCCCAGACTCTGGATGTTAACGATGGCCCCGGCCTCGGTCGCCGTCAGGCTGATCACAGCAGGAAGGGCAGTGGACAACAGCAGTGCGATGAGTCCAAAACGTGTGCGCATTGGGCTTCTCCAGCCGTGCCAGGCACGGTTGAAAAGGGTGGTTGCCTTCAGTCCGTTTCCAACGCCAACCGACCGTCGCGAAAGAGGCGCCCGGTCTCGCGGTGAAAACAGTATGTCAACTCTGCAGTTTCCTGCGGTTCACTTCGGTGATCGAACCGCAGTACGGCATCCAGCACCTGCACACTGACTTCCTTCACGTCGTGGTGCAGGACTGGGAATACGAGGTATCCTTCGGCCGTCTGGCCGTCGAAGACCTCCTCATTCCTGAACAACGTCCGCCTCAGGATGTCGAGACGTTCCTGATAACGGGCATACTCACTACCGCGAAACCCGGTCGCGTATGCGCGGTAGTAGCTGTCGAGCTGCTGGAGACTCAGACTCCAGTAATGTCGTCCACCGGGCGTTTCCATGACCACACGCGCGGGGTCGACCTTGACCTTCGGGAAGCCTTCATTGGCCACTCGAAGGTGAAACACAGTGAATCTTGTTCGCTCGGCATCACCATCCCAGAACCTGGTATCGCCGAAGGTATACGGGTTCGTCGATTCCGGCCCTGCCTCGGAATGGCTGGCAAACTGCTGGTTCAATCCCCTATCGGTGATGGCACGCATTTGAATCAGCAGGTCGCCACGCTGGAATGTGACGAGCCCCTCTCGATTCACCTGCATGTCGGCCCGCTGCTGTGAGGCAGGGGCCAAGGGTCCGGCGTAATGATAGTAGCCACACCCCCCATAACTCAACAGAAATCCACAGGCCGAGATTAAAATGCATGCCCGGGCGATGGGTGGGTAGGTCCTCATGGCGTACCGCGACTCCTCCACGGTAGCCCATGATCTTGAGCCGCCGGCCTGAAGAATTGTCCAAATATAGTACCTGTACTCCCGGACGCCCGCCTATAACTGACGTTGCTCGCCTGGAGCATTGTCTAAATATAGTACTTAGCGGGGTGCGAAGGAAGCCTTGATTCTCGCCCACGAGTTCGACGTCACCGCGGTAGGCCAAAAACGCGCCTCCAGCCCAGCAAGACGCAGGTCAGCGAAGCGCTCCGACAGGCGAAAGGCATTCTGCCCTCCAGACAGGGACCACTTGGCATCGAACACCTCCGAACGGGCGTCGTAGTCGGACAACTCGAGATTGAAGCCGAGGACTTCGCCGTCGCGCAGCTCGTGCGGCCGACTCAGGAAGTCGGCGGTGACATTGACGAGGTCGAAGGGGGTCACGGAAAACTCGTAGGTCACCGTTCCCGCCCCCCCTGGCACACCGACGAAACGTACCGCCGCCTCGCTGTGCGGCCCCTGCTCCAGGGAATACCAGTCGGCGGCCGAGAAATTGACGAGACTGATGCCATCCGAGTGCGGACCGGCGAGCACGAAGTGACTGGCCTCGGTACCGTTGACGGCGAGCTGCTCCTCAAGGGTGAGATCCGAGAAATCAGCATACTGGCCGCCGGAATGGTCGGGGTCGAGGAAGATCTCGAGGTCGTCGTCCTGGAAGATCCGCGCCGCCGAGCCCTCGGGGCGGTCAACCTGGTGGATGTCGTCGCGAACCTGGGCGGCTACGTAGAGGCGGTTGTCGCTGTCGTTCCAGCCGACCCAGGCCTCAGCCTCCAGGTCGAGCAGATCTGCTGGGCTACCGGCCACCAGGTCGGTGAAGTCAGCCAGCGTGAGCCCGGGGCCGACGAGCTGCCAATCGGCTAGGTGGCCGTCGACGACGGGGGTAAGACCATCAGGGAACTGGAACGCCTCGATCGTGATGCCCGATGGCACGTGGGCCTTCACCGCCGTTGTACCGGCGGCGATGTCGAGGGTAACGACGACGAGGGTGATGGCGATGAGCCTTCGAGTGAGCACGGCTCGACAATACCTCTGTCCTGGGTGCGTGTCAACGAAATCTTCGCCTTCTCCGGTAGCTACAGCACCACTCGAAGACACCCGACCGTTGAGGACAACATTACGTTTGTTGCAGCCATTTGCATCCGAGTGCGCGAATCCTGTGTATTATTGACTGGCAATTCGATCACAATGCGGGTCAAGCCTCGGGGCGCAGCGGCTTCGCAGCTTGCGCCCTTTACGTTGAACAAGGCCCGCGTTCGGCCTATCTTAGTAGGCGGCGTTTTAGTAGGCGGCGTTTTAGTAGGCGGCTGCTACACGCGGCCTTGAGCCAAAAACCGCCTATTCCGGCCCCGGTCGCCATTCTCGGTGCCCACACCTTAGGGAGTCCCTGGCATGACCACGACAAGGCTATTGGTGCTGGCGTGTTGCGCGGCGTTTCTGACGATGACTGACGCACGCGCTGAGATTCAGCGTTGGCGCATTGGTGACGACGCACATCCGTGGGACCTGCGCCCAGTTACCGGCCGCCTCGACCTGGGCCGAAGCTGGGCCGTCGAGTTGATCTTCGACGATGATGGCGACGGACTCATCGACGAAGATCCCGTCGAATTGATCGACAACGATAACGACGGGACGATCAACGAAGATCCACCCGACGGCAAGGACAACGATATCGATGGACTCATCGATGAAGACGGTCCCGACGAGCAGATCGACAACGACGGCGACGGGCAGCTGAATGAGGATGGCCGCTACAGCCAGTTCGACGACGACTGGGACGGGGAGCTCAACGAAGATCCGCTCAACGGTGTCGACGACGACGGCGACGGACTCATCGACGAGGACCCGCCGCAGCCCGAACATGGCGGGGGCGTCACTACATGGATCCGGCCCATCCTCCTGGACGAGAATCACAACCTGGCCTACATGCTCAACCAGCGCTTCAAGGCCGGTGAGTTCGGCGGCCTCGTGCCCGGCGGCACTCAACTGGATCCCTTCATGGTGGTCCCGAGTGAGATCGGCTTCCGGCGCGAGAGTGCCGATCCCATCTCCGGCCACTACTGGGCCGTGGCCGGCACGATTCCCCGCAGCGACTCGGAGAAGGGTGTCGACGGCAACCTGACCACGGCCTTCACCGCGACCAAGCGCGGCCGCGGCGGTCTCGGCGTGAATTTGAAAGGCTTCTTCTATATCAATCGCATCGTCTTCCGCCCGCGGCCGACGTTGCCCGGCGGCACCATCGCCAACTACTACATCCAATACGGCGACCAGACTTCGATCAACGTGCGCGCGGAATCCATCCAGGCGAACAAGGTTCTTGTTTCGCCAACCCGCGACCAGTTGAATCCGGTGATCAAGGACCTCCGCTTCGACCCCTTTATCGCCGGCCGCATCGACCTCCATTCCATCGATCCTGAGGGCAAGCTGAGCCAGACCAGCGAGCTCGGCTACTTCGGTGACGGCTATGCCGTCGACGCGATCTACACCTCTGCGATCATCGACGTGGGTACCACCACACCCCGTATTCACCGCTACGACCGCGAGATCGAGCAGTTCTCCGCTTCGAACCGCGCGGGGTTGGAGAGCCAGTTTCGCCCGGATGTCGTGGGTCGTGTGGTCAACTGGGGCAAGGTGCGCTGGCGAGGCCGCCAGGACGACTCAGACGGTGATGTCCGCATCCAGTTCCGCGTCGGCAACAGCCTCGATACACAGGTGTATGCCCGCTTTCTGGGGCCGGGGCTGATAGACACCAATGACGACGACGGCGTGGCCCTCGACCTGTTCTCCTGGATCAAGATCGCCGAGGGTCGCGTTCCCGAGCGGCAACTTCAGTACAATGAACTGGGCGTTGACATCGGTGACGACGGTGAGCTGGGTTGGAGCTTCTGGTCAGCGCCCTTCAAACTCGCTGAGGGCAATGTCGCGGGCTTGCCCGAGTCCGAGTGGACGAACAGCGGCGTTCCGCTGCCGCTGCCGGGAGGGACCCGCTACATTCAGTTCCGCGTCCTCTTCGACAGTCAGCAGCACAGCGCGGGCGTGCTCGACTTCATCGAGTTCGACTACGATACCCCTCTGACATCCGGTGGCGTGCTGGCCGAGATCTTCCCGCCACGAGTGCCATTGGGAGAGGAGACCTCCTTCAACTACTTCATCCGCCCGAGGTTCGCCTCGAATGATCCGACATCCTTCAACCGCATCGAGATCGCCGTGCCCAGCGTTGCCACCCGTATCGACACACTGCGCGTCGATGGCCAGGCCTGGGTGGAGATCGCCGGGACGGATGATGCGCTGGATCCCTTGCTGAGCGTGAACCCGACGCGGCTTGCGCCGGCAGCTGGCAGCGCCGACAGTGTGGGGCAGTTCGCCCAGGCCGTGGCCATCGACCCCAACACGAACTCGCCCACACTGATGATCAAGTTGCCGAGAATGGCCCGGGAGCACTTCCGGCTTGATCAGAACATCGAAGTCATCTTCAAGTCTACCTTGTTCCGCGGATCCAAGGAGTTCACGGGTGAGGTGTGGAACGATGCTGACGACCCCAGTGTCTCTATCCCGCAACCGGCAGAAGACGGCGATGCCACACCCGACGTAGCCACGAATTCCGTGCTCGTCGTCGTCGATGACATCGGTTCGATCTCCAACGCCCCCGATATCACGCCGAACCCCTTCACGCCCAATGGCGACGGCATCAACGACGTGGTCACCTTCAACTTCGACTTGTTCCTGCTCCTCGAGAACGTCAACGTCGAAGTCGATATCCACGACCTGTCCGGCCGTCGCATTGTGCAACTGCAGAGCGGAAGCACAACAGTAGGGCGCCAAGGCATCGATTGGGACGGCCGCGACGCGGCGGGCAAGCTCGTACCGCCTGGATTGTATGTCTATCGCCTCGTTATCGGCTCCGATGACGCCTCTTCCGAGCAGGTTGGTACGGTGTCGCTCGCCTATTGAGATCGCCCGTCGGCTGTATCGACGACAAAGAGGGGCGGGCAATTCGGCGCCGCCCCTCTTTGTCTTTTTTGAGTCCCCCCGGAACCACATGACCCACAGTGCATCCCTCCGTGTTCGCACGCACGTCGTCGGCTAGATAGATGCGCCTCCCCGTTGCCACCCTTACCGCGATGTACGCAATTCTCTGCGGATGCGCGCCTGATGATCCCCAGGTAGGGACCCAGCAAGGTCAAAACCTGGTGCGTGCTGGGCGCTCCCTGACGGCGGAGGGACGCTACGACTCCGCACGGATCACCTTTCAGCAGGCGCTGGACCTCGACTCGCTTGACGCCGAGGCCTACTTCGAGCTCGGCAATCTCGATGCCAGACTCGGCCGCCTGGAGGCGGCGCTGCGGGCATACAGGACGGCGATCAAGGCCGACCCGGCACACAGTCGCGCCCGCCACAACCTGGCGGTGACCGAAGCGGATCTTGGCCGGTTGCCGGTGGCTGTGGAGCTGCTCGAACAGATGCCGGCCTATGCGCCAGCGCTGAGGACGCTGCCCCTGTTCTACGCCAAGCAGGGCCGGTACGACCTGGTGGAGAAGACGTTGCTCGCGGCGGTGGAGGCAGGCGGTGACCACGTCGATGTGCGGCAGCAACTCGGTCAGTTGTATCTTCGCCAGGGCCGCTACGCAGATGCAGAGGCTCAGCTCGAACGCGCCCTGGCGTTGGATGCGGTCCTTGTTGAGACCCACCGTCTCATTGGGCTCTGCCATCTCGCTCAGCAACGCTATGCGGAGGCCCTTGTTGTATTTGAGCGCGTCATCGCCGATGACCCCCTCCACATCGAGGCCCAGTACAACCTGGCTTCAGCGCTCTCGGCCCTTGGCCGCGTCACCGACGCGGACCGTGCCCTAGCGCGCTTCGAGACCGTCTCCGAGCACGCAGCCCAGATCGCCCGCCTGCGTCGTCAGGTCGACGCCACGCCAGATCACGTCGAGACTCGTCTGCACCTGGCCAATCAGTATCGGCAGCTCGGGCAGGTGGAGTCCGCCCTCACCCACTATCGCGCCGCCCTCGAGGCCGACCCGGATCACCTGCCAACCCTGATCCAGCTGAGCGGTCTACTGCTCGAACTGGGCAGATCGAGTGAGGTCCTGACCCTCTGCCGGCAAGGCATCCATCGACATGCGGGAGACGAGCGTATCGGTGAGCTGTTCTTCGCCAGGGGCCTCGTCCACTTGCAGCGCAGCCAGTTTACCGAGGCCCGGGCCGACTTCGAGCAGGCCGTGGAACTGGACCCATCCTCGGCACAGGCCTGGAACAACCTCGCCAATGCTCTTCTTGCCCTCGATGAGACCGGACAAGCGCAGCGCGCACTGGAAGCCGCCGTCAGCGCCGATCCGACTCTGGTGGATGCCCCCTACAACCTGGGGAGCCTGTTCCTGCAACAGGGACAGCTGGAGCAAGCACGGGCCGCCTACGTGGCAGCCATCGCCGCCGACTCTACCTTCGCTCGCACCTACTACGCCCTGGCCGTCGTATACGAAGCCCAGGGCTCGATCCCCCGAGCACGCGAGAACTACAAGACTTTCATCGAACTCTGGCAGGGCGATCCGGGGTTCCTTCGCCAGGCGCGCGCAAGGCTTGCCCAACTCCCGTGAGCACGCACTCAATCATGCGCATCTGCGCCCTTCTCTGGGTTGTGTCGCTGGCCTGCAGTCCGGACACCCAAAACGAACCACCCGCACTGCCACAGGAAACACCCGCCGACCACACCATCCACTTCGTCGAGGTGGCATCCACGGTCGGCCTGGCCTGGCGCCATGACAACGGCATGAGCCCGCAACGGCACTTCCCCGAAACGATGAGTAGCGGGGGTGCCTTCTTCGACTATGACGGTGATGGTGATCCGGATGTCTATGCCGTCAACAGCGGTCCGATCGTTGCTGGGCCAGGCAGCGAGGTCCCGGTCAACGTCCTGTTCCACAACGACGCCGGGCACTTTACCGAGGTGGATGCCGGCCTCTCCCACTCCGGTATCGGCATGGGCGTGGCCGCCGCCGACTATGATCTGGACGGCGACCTCGACCTCTACCTCACCAACTTTGGCCCCAACGCACTTTTCCGCAACGACAACGGGACATTCGCCGACATCGGCGCGGCAGCCGGTGTCGATGACGGGCGCTGGGGTACCAGTTGTGCGTTCGCCGACTACGATCTCGACGGCGATCTGGATCTCTATGTCGCCAACTACGTCGCCTACGACCCGCACGCGACAGGCGCCGAGCGGATTCCCTACATGGCCGGCTATGAGAGCCACCGCGGTCAGGCGCCGCCGAGTTACCCCCATCCAGACAACTTCCCTGACCAAACCGATCTGCTCTACCGAAACGAGAACGGCGAGGGTTTTGTCGACGTGTCAGCCGCCGCACGAATCGAGGCGGGCGGCAAGGGCCTGGGCGTGGCCTTCGCGGATTACGACGAGGATGGCTGGCCCGATGTCTATGTCGCCAACGACGCGGTTCGCAACTCCCTCTACCGCAACAGCCAGGACGGCACCTTCCGCGAGACGGCGGCTCTGGCGGGCGTCGGATACGGCCTTGACGGTCAGATGGAGGCCGGCATGGGGGTCGACTGGGGCGATTACGATGCCGACGGCCTTCTCGATCTGACGGTGACCAACTTCCAGGCCGAGCCGAATGCGCTCTACCGCCATGACGGCACCTTTTTCTCTGCAGCCACTTTCGACGCAGGCGTCGGCCTGCCATCGTTGCCCTTGCTCGCCTTCGGCACTCAGTTCTTCGACCCCGATCTGGATGGCGACCTGGATCTGTTTGCCGCCAACGGCCACGTCCTCGACAACGTCGAGCTCATCGATCAGTCCACCAGTTATGGCCAACGCAACCTGCTACTCCGCAATGACGGGGGGCGTTTTACCGATGTCTCTGCGATCGCAGGCTCCGGCTTCGACCTGCAACGAGTCAGCCGTGGCAGCGCTGTCGGCGACTACGACACGGATGGCGATCCAGACCTGCTGGTGTTCAATTCCGGGCAACCTCTCAGCCTGCTGCGCAACGACGGGGGCCACAGCAACCACTGGATTACCGTCCGTCTTGCGGGGGCCGAAGGCAACCCGAACGGCATCGGCGCCCGATTGACGGCGCGCAGCGGCGATCTGGTGCAGACCCGGGAACTGCGCGGCAGCCGATCATACCTGTCGCAGAGCCAGCTCCACGTCTCGCTGGGCCTGGGGCATCGATCCCACCTCGACAGCATCGAGGTGCGCTGGCCTTCCGGCCGAATCGAGCGATTCGGCCCCTTTGCAGCCGGCCAAACCCTCGTCCTCAACGAGGGCAGGGGCATCAGCGCACAGCCGTCGCCCTGATCCGCTCGACGAGGACACGCCCGAACCCCTGCTGCTGCTGCTCCTCGGCGATCTCTACGACGTAGCGCTCGGCGTCTGAGGTACGGTCGGCCTGGACCAACTCGGCGACCAGCATCACGAGCACCTCGCGGAAGTAGTGGCGCCGGATATCACCGTCCTCGACAGCCGTCTCCAGGGCCGCCAGGGCCTCGACCCGTTCGCCGAGAAGATGGTGGGCGTAGCCGGTGATGAAAGCCTGCAGTCCCGGCGAGAAGTCGGGGGCCTGGGTCAGGAACGGTAGACGGTCCAGCACGCGGTGCAGCGCTGCCTGCTCCATCGGGCCCAACGGCAACCCCGTCAGCTGCGCACAGCGCGTCCAGCGCAGCGTCGCCCACAGATCACCCCAGACCGTATAGGGCTCCTCCAGACGGGCAGCACCATAGTACTCCCGCGCCTGTCGATAGTCTCGAGCGGCAAACAACGCCTCCGCCACGTTCAGCGGCATCAGATCGTGCCCCTCCCCCTGCAGCCAGCTTCCGATGCCGCGCCGCTCTGGGTCGCTCAGTTGCGCCCACAGGATCTCGGCCTGGCGGTCCAGCTCGCTCTTCCGGCTCTCGTTGCCGCGATCCATGGGTGGCGCGCCGAAAAGGGCGGCCATGTTCCTGACCACCGCCAGCCGCTCGGCTGGCAGATCACCGAGGTGACGGCGGTACTGCCCGTCGGTTCGCAGTTGCCCCACCGGCGCCGTGCCCCAGGGTTCGGAAGCTTGCGCCATTGCGGAAATGACGGCACGGGCCAGCAGCAACTGCCCCGCCGTGGTCGGATGCACGTGGTCGGCCATCAGTTCCCAGCCGACACCCGCTGTTGGGCTGTGCGTTCCAAAAGACTCGTCGACCCTGGCCAGCATGGCTCCCGTCTCGCCCGCCACGCGGCGCACGACCCCGTTGAGGTCGGCCACGGCCCGCCACGGACGAGGATCCAGATCTCTAGCCTGCTGGTAAGCGGTCCTTGCAGCGGCCCCGTCCCCCAGACTCTCCAGATGGTGGCCTCGCAAAAAGTGCAGATAGGCGTCGTCGTCCCAGAGGAGCCGTGCCTGTTGCAGAGCCTCCAGGGCGGCAGCGGCACTGTGCTGCCGGCTGCCAGCCTCCAGTAGATCCTGGTAACGGGTGCGGTCCGGATTCTCTAGCGGCGGCTCACCCCGGGCTGGCGCAAATCCGCGCTCGTTGCTGGCCAACGTGCACAGCACCAGAGGCACGCCGCGGCGTCGGCAGAAGTCCGCCAGATCACGCAGGTTGCCCTCCAGATTCGCCGCCGCCCGTTGTCGCGCCGGATCGTGCGCCCCAACCGCGCCCGCCCGGCCCATGACCTCAACCAGGGCCGCCGGTTCAGATCCGCCGCCGCGAACCGCCGTCAGCACTCCGCTGACCAGGCGCGTGAGCCGCAGATGCATGAGCGCGTAGTGGACCCGCTTGCTCCACAGACTCCCTCCACCCTGATCCAGCGATGCCGCCCCGTAGACGCCGTAGAATTCGTTGTGCCCGGTGTAGACCACCACAAGGTCGACCGATAGCGCCGAGACGCCGTCCTCCACCGTGCGGGCGACGGCAAAACTCGACGCGGCGGTGATCCCGGCGTTGATGACCTCAATCTGTCGCCCAGGGTGAAGGTCCCGGAGCATCTCCTGCAGATAGGAGACAGTGCTGAGCCGTTTCGGGTGTGGATACCCCTGCACCGTCGAGCCCCCCGCGAACAACACACGTAGCGCCGTCTCGGGGGCAGGCTCGATGTAGGGCCGAGGGGTCATACGGATGCCGCGAAGAGGCACGTCGCCCGCAACGCCGGCGAAGAAACGGCGGGCATAGGCCGGATTGATCGCGTGCAGCGATCGGTCGTCGACCCGAGCCAACTCGAGAGTGAAAGGCGGCGGCGCCAGAATCGGCACGAGCCGCAGCCCGCCCTCCAGAAGGGCCACCACCCCCAGGCCGAGTAACAGCGCCTTGAGCCGACCACCCCTTGGCCCTGTGTTCATATTATCCGGACTTAAGGCGCGGTGGCGTAACGGGACAGCCCTTCTTCATGAATCTGTACCCGATCTTCGTACGCCCCTCGAAGCGAATCGAGGAAAACATCGAACAGCACGCCTTCCCGGTTCTTGCGAATCCTCGCACGAATGGGCTTGCGCACCTGTCGGAATTCTACCGGCAGCAACTCGATGGGCTGATCAAGACGGAAGATGCCGTATCTATCCTGCACGTCCAGCGGCCCCTGGACCACACCAACATCTGTGGTGTTGCTCTCGCCGAGGGCAGTTCGATAGGGTGACTTGAAGAGGGACTCGATGATGACCCGGCCGCTGTCAGAGAAGGCGTGGCCGCCAACCGGCTCCATGCCAGGCCGCACCGAATGGCGGCTGGCGAGCACCTCGAGGCGCTCACCGGCCTGCGCCCGGGCCAGGACCTGTTCGGCCTCGGCCCGCGTGTCGCAGAGCACCTCCGTGAGGTGGATGACACCGGGTAGAGACGTATAGATCTCGATGTTTTCGTCGTACACAGCTCGAGCTTCGTCATCCGTCACCACGACTTTACCGCTGAGCTCGTCTCTGTACAGCTGGGACACGAGCAGGCTTTGACGCTCTTTCTCCGTCCATGCCACGATATGCTCGCGCTCATGTATCCCCCGGTCCCGCGCTTCGACGGCCAGCAGTGAGTCGGGCATGATCCTCAGTTTGATCGTCCGGCGCAGCGCCGTGCTGTCAGGCAGTGCGCCCCCCTTCAGCAGAGGGCGCAGCCCCAGCACCGCGTCGCCGACGGTGAGTACCCCGCCCTCGTACTCCACCAGGACTCCCCGCGCCGTCGCATGGGACAACTCACGCCCCTGCAGCCCTTCGAGGACAGGCCGGAGGCGTTCGCCGTGGACAAGGACGTTCCGAGCCTGACGCAGTGAATCGATGACGGCATGGAATCGGGCGACCTCTTTACGTCGGATGACCTGCTGGGAGATCTCCGCGCGCAAAGCCCCGAACGACGTGCGCCGCTTCTCGAGCACCATCACGACCTCAAAACCGTCCTTGGTCGGGATCGGCTCGCTCACCTGGCCTTCCTCGAGCAGAAAGACCCCTTCGCGCAGGGTCGTGACGGCGTCACCTGGGCCGAAGAAACTGCGCAGATCCCCGCCCTGATCGGCGTCGTCGGCAAGGGAGCGCTCCCTGGCCAACTCGGCAAAGTTCGCCCCTTCTTCCACGAGGCGAATGATTTCGCGGGCGTCCTCCTCGGTGGCGGAGAGAATGTGTGCCGGCCAGATCTCCCACCCCAACAGGTGCTCGTCATAGGCAGTAAGAAGATCCTGCTCCGTGACGGTTATCTGAGCGCTGACGACCTCTCTCTGGAGCTCCTCTGCGATGCGTTTATTGACCAAGGCCGAAAGCGCCCGCTGGAGGGAGGGCAGCTGATCCAGCCCTCGCTGTTGGGCCTCGAGCAGAATCAACCGGGTATCCACCAGGCTCTGCAAGTGAACGCGATGCGCGTGGGCTCCTTCTTTCTCGGAGCGCAGGTGGTCTGGCAAGGCCTGCTCGTAGCGGGCGAGATCCTCAGCGGTGATCGCCTGTCCGGCCACCGTGGCCAGCGCGTCGACAGAATCTGGGGGGGGGTCCTGCGTGCCACACCCCAAAAGGGCCAGCATGACGACGCTCACCGCAACAGATCTCCTCCTCATGTGTAGCTCCCTCGTAAGAAATCGCGGTGCCGCTCGCCGAGCGGCACCGCGTATTGGTGTAAAACGTTGTTTTGCGGTTGGGACCTGCTTAGCTGCCGGAGGCTACCCTACTTCCGTCTGGGTAGATGCGACCGATCTCGCGCTCGAAGTGCATCTCAATGTCGATGCTCTCCGCCGGATCCCCCTGGTAGTCAAACCGTATGACGACATCGGAAACATGAACGCTCAGCTTGTCGACGTCCATGGACAGCGGCTTGAACACGAGATATCCCACCCGCTCCTGAGCGCTGAACAACTGTTCGTCAGCGAACAACGTGCGTCGCAGGATGGCGTCGCGCTCGTTCCAGACGTTGTAGGCGATGCCATCCACGCCAGGTGCGTTGCCGCCGCTGCCGCCCAGGATGTAGCGCCGGTAATAGATCTCGAGCATGTCCAGTGTCAGCGAGTAGTACTTGCGCCCGTTCGAGGTCGTGATAAAGACCTTCGTGGGGTCGAGATAGACCTTCGGATACTCGTAGTTGGAGACGGATACACGGAAGACGGTGAACCGCTGTGGAGTCTCGCCGGAGCGGAAATACGTCGAGTTGCCGAAGGTATAGGGGTTGCGTGAATCGGCCCCCTCGCTGGAGTAATCGGCGAACTGACGATTCAGTTCCTCGTCCGTCATCGGTCGCAGGCTGATCTCGAGTCGGCCTTGCGTGAACGTCACGGTACCATCATCGGCCACCGTCATGTTGGCACCCTGATCGGCCTCGCTCAACGACTTCAGATCCTCGGCGTAGTAGCGATGCGAGCACCCCGAAACCATCAACAGAGCCAACAGGGGCAGAACCAGTCGTTTCATCGGATCTCCCCTAGTCTAAGCCGGCGAAGACGGTGGCGAACATCGTCGTCTCCGTGAGCACATCGTCCACTGCGTCACGGTCGATGCGCGTCACGCGCATGCCGACTTGGGTCCACAGGTTGTATCCCAGGTAGTCGGCGTTGTTCGTGAACTGCAGGGCGCCGACGATCTCGTTCCGATCTCCGCGGAGCGCATTGTCTTCGAGATTCTTGCGGTATTGGTTGACCAACAGGTACTCGACGCCGGTCTGCAACTCGGTGCGCGACAGGATCGGCACGCGCACCAGCACCGACAAGAGCTCGCGTAGCTCCGTCGTCGCGGGCCGCACCTGGGTATCCTCTCGAACCGTCGGTCGCTGGCGTAGGAACTCACTCTTCCAGCGAGGCTGGAGCTTGAGGACACCTAGGTCGTAGGTGTAGTCGATCTTGTTGACCACGCCGAAGAGGGACGCCGTCTCTCGGATATCCTGCTGCTCGAGGGGCCGATCGTCGTAGTCGTTCTGTTTGACGATCTCCCACTTGAAGCGGTTGATGAACTGCAATCGATCGCCGCGGTACTGATATCCCAGATACAGGGTGTTAGCCCAGGCGTCGCGAAGCGGCAGCGGATCGCTGTACGGCACGAACACGCCGGGCGTGCCCTGGCGGACGATCCACTCGATCACGTCGTCGCGGATATCGTCCTGGACGATGCGGTAGTTGTTGTAGACCTGGAAACGTCCCAGCCCGGCTACATCCAGATCGTAGGTCAGCAGGGCGTAGTTGGTCACGTTCTCGCGATCGTCGGCCAACTGGCGCTCGTCGAGACGACCAACGGTGAGTCGCGCCTCGGGCGCCAGGTGGGAACCGACGTAAACATTGTAACCGCGCCGATCCCGCTTGTAGAGGTAGTCTGGCAGGTTGTCGTTCTCGAAGCGATCGATAATCCGGTTGTTGTTCATATCGATGCCGAACAAGAACTCGGGCCGATCAGAGTTGTAGCGCAGGAACGGCTCCTCGTAGTCAGGCACCGAGTTCCGACGCAACTCGAAGTCGTTCTGGTTGAAGTCGCTGATGAAGTCGTTGTTCTCGTCGTACCCGGGAAACACCCTCAGGTCTTGCGAGAAGTTGGCGCGCAACCAGTCCGGGTTGCGGTCCTGGTCGTCGTTGTCGTCGATGAACTCGTAGACGAAGCGGGTAGGGTCGTCGTAGTTGATGTCAGCCGCGTCGTTGAGGGTGCCAGCCAGAAAGGAGCTTGTGCTGTAACTCGGATCGACGTTGTAGACCTCGCCGAAGCCGAAGTAGGGATACCCACGCTTGTATACGTTGACGAACCACGCGTCAGCCGTCGTGCTATAACTCTCGTGACGGGTCACGTCATTTTGAGCCCGCCGCGGGTAGCGGAAGTGTCGGCGGTTGCGATCCCACTCACCGGAAAGGAAGAAGCCGCCGCCGAGATCGGTCACGTCGAGGGTGATACCGAAGATCTCATTGGCCACCGGCAACCCGTACTTGACGCGTACAAATCCCTGGTTCGAGCCGTCCTTCACATTGCCATCAGCCCGGACCGTGCGCTCGGGGATGCCCTCGGACAGCAGGACCGGCTGGCCGTTGGCGTTGAGCTGGCGGTTCGAGGTGACGTCGATGCGATAGTCGTTGGCCAGCAGCAGCAGGAACTCGATGTTCTTGATCTGCTCGGGTCGAGGGCCAAAAGAGTTGATATACTGGGGGCCCTCCAGATCGTAGATCAGAGCGATGACCTCGCTACCGTCTGCGGCTAGGAAGCCCTCTTGCCGGAAGCCACCTTGAATCGAAGGGGAGAAGTTGAGAATGGAGCTGTCACCGATCCTTCGACGGTTGCTGATGCGCTGGCCGTCGATAGTGGTGATGATCATCTCTTCCTGGAAGAACGCCGCACCCGCCTCGTTGTCCTGGGGGGAATCGTCGCTCAACCGTACCTCAATGCGCGTGATATCGGAACTGTTCTGGCCTTCAGTGAGGGTACCCTTGAAGGGGTTGCCCTCGAAGGCCTGGCCCTTGGTCGAGGCGTTGAAGGCGTTCACGTAGGTCGCGCCCAGCTTGACGAAGTCGCCGATTTGGATCGTGCCGCGGCCACCCAGCAAGTTGGTGTCGTTGGAGCGGAAGCGGCCGGTGGAGGTCGTCTGCGACGTCTCGACCTGCCCCGGTGAACTGGGGCGAGACACGAGCAGAGTGGCCTCGTACTTGTCGGTGGCCAGGTCGAACTGCATACCGGCGAAGGAGGGCTTGGAGAATGTCATCGGCGTCAGCGTCGAGCGGATGCGATCGCCGATCGTCAGGGCATAGGAATATTGTCCCTTGCGATCAGAGGCAATCGCAAGGCTCGAAAACCACGAGCCGAACCGGTCCGTCTTGAACAGACTGCTACCGGCCGTCTGCGGTCCGGCTACGGTCCAGTCGTAAACGAGCTCGCCGCGCGTGATGTAGTTCCCATACATGTCATAGAAGAAGTCGCCTTCCTGACTGATGTTCACATAACGCTGGTAGTGCCGGCGGGCATAGTTGGTGTATTCCTGCTGCCGCCACTGGTACTCGTTGAACAATTCCTGGGGCACGTACCACTTCTTCACCGCTGGGTCCAGCGGGTCGAAGAGCACGCCGGGACCTACGGGGTCGTATCCTACGACGCCTCCACGACGTACGCCCAACCGGGCGCCGACATCCTCCTGCGCCCGGACCTCTCCCGCGATCGCCCCCAACAGCAGGACTGCGACTGCACCGATGCGGCTAGCTGTTTTCACAGGTGCCCTCCCTATCGAACTTCCGGTCTGAATTACAGAACTTAACTCTGGTGTTGTTGTGCAGAGATGCCTGGCCAGAGTCGTGGCGACCCTGGCCAGGTTCTCAAAGTGCTTTAGTCTCAATTGCCAGAACTCAATGACTCAGTAGGCGACGTGGACGAGACGCATGGACTCATTGTCCTTGTCATCGGCCTCGACCTTGATCCGGCAAACGTAGATCCCGGGTGCCACGACGTTCCCACTCAGGTCCCGACCGTCCCACGTAAACGTCTGTTCCCCGACCTTGCCAGTCCCGGTCGCCGTCGCGCTCTCGCCCTCGCCCACGAGACGACCGGTCAGGTCGTAGAACATCACCTCCAGCGGTCGTTCCTCCAGCACCTTCAGCAAGGTGAACTGTACCGTCAGCTCGTCGTTGATCCCGTCGCTGTTGGGTGTGAACACCGATTGCATCACCACCTCTTGCAGCAACGAGCCATCTAGTGCCGCCAGACTGACCCGGGCTGTCGAAGAGTCCACCAATTCGGTGGCGTCCTCGGTGTCAGCGTCAACCCGCTGGAAGACGCCCTCCTCCGAATCCGTTGAGCGTACGAAGGAGGCGACCTCGATACCGTCGCGGAAGTTCTGCGACTCGAACTGCACCTCGATAAGGGTGTGTGACCTGGAGGAGGCTGCATCGTTGAGCGAGAAGGGAAAACGAACCCATAGGGAATCGGGGCTCTGCGTCTCGACCCGCGTGAGCTCCACTCCGTTCTCGTCCCGCAAGACACCATCCGCACCGGCTGTGAAGGCACGGTCGAAACGGGTCGTCACCGCCAAGGTCTGCATCTGGGTCGGATCCAGCTGCGAGGGCTCCTCGGCCACTCGGACCTCACCGAGGCGAACACCGGTCAGGCTCGCCGCGTTCGCCGTAACCACCAGAATCTCATTGAAGCCGTCTGGCACGGTCGGGTCGGGCGCGCTTGCGCGAGTGAAATAGGAATACCGCTGAGGCTGCAGAGGATCGACGTCGCGCGGCGGCGTATAGTCGTCTGTCAGAACGTCCAGGTCGACCAACCCGCGCGTAAGCCCCTCTTCGCTGAGCACGGCCAGTTCGCCCGCCAGTTCCAGTGCCAGCGGCGGCGCCAGGTCGATGCGCAGGCTGCGGATGCGGGCTGCCTTGAGGGGGTTGTCCGACGAGATGTTGATACGTACCTGGACGAACTTTCGCGGATTGGGCGACGTGATCGTCGCCTGGTTGAGGCCACCGGTTGGCAGGTAGCTCTCGCTCCACTCACTCCAGCCGACGAAAGCCAACTCCCCGTCGACGTCCGTGTCCAAGCGGGGTGCCCGGCGCAGTTTCTTGCCGTCCTCGTCAATGCGGCCATCGCCGTCATTGTCGATGAGGTCGATGGGATCTTCGTCGGTCAGCCCATCGCCGTCGTCGTCGGTGCGCGAGGCATGCCGTTGGCTGCTGGGCAGGTTCTGCCAGATCTCCCACGCCAAATGCTGCAACCGGATGACATCATATGCCTCTTTGGTGATCTCGTCGCGATCACCTGTGGCCTCGACCACCTGGAAGTAGGTGAAAAGGGTGTCGGTCTGATCGGAGGTACGGGTCTGGATTTGCAGCCGGACGTCTGGGTGCTGATCCAGGGGCTCGAAGTGCTCGACGAGCTCACCCGTGATAGGGTCTACATCCCGGATGATGGCATCGCCGGCCCAGGCGATACGCGGCAGGGTCTTACGGATGAACTTGCCCCGTGAGTCGGTGAGCGATATGGGCGGCGAGTAGGCCGAAATGCTCGTCGGATATCCCTCGCCGTAGAGCTGAATCTCGGCCAACGTCGCCAGCGAGCCGTAGCGACCAGACCTCTGCCCGGTGATGTCGATGTCGCGCAACTGCAGGAAGCGGATCTTGCGCATCGGGAAGTCTTCCTGGAAGACGCGCACCACCGGCGTGTGGTTATCGATGTGCTCCTCGCTGATGATGTTGTCCCATCTGAGCCCGTCTTCTAGCTGCGTGAAGTCCTCAAGGGTCTCCATGTTCAGCGGCTTGAGCAGCGTGCCGTCGGATACGCGAATGTCCGGCCCCAGGAAGGCGCCCAGGTGACTCTGGTTGATGCGCTTATTGACCACCGAGATGTTGTCGACCCAGAACGTGGCACCCAGGTCGTACCAGGCCGTGCCCTTGACGTAAACCGGCGACCAGGTGTTGGCCGCCCACTCTGTGTCATACACCCCATCGGTGGCCAGCTGTGGCGCTCCCAGGCCGCCGTGTTCGAAGGAAGCACCGGCGCGCCTCTCTGGTTGGTAGGCATAGTTGTTGCCTCTGGCCCACACCTTCACCTCGGAGATGCGGGGGACCTCCTTGACATAATAGAGGATCGGCCCGCGCTTCTCCTCGGGCAGGGACTCGTATCTCTGCTCGGCGTTGAGTTCACCATCGCCCTGAAGCTCGACGAGCAAGTCCCCGGCGGTCCGGCGCTGATAGACGAGGGCGCCGCGCTGCGCTGCAGGCAACGCTTCGAAGGCGATCAGCCCCTCTTCCCCGGCTCCCAGGTAGGCGTGACGCCAGAGATCGGAAGCGATGATCTTGACGCGGACATACTGAATGAAGCCTCCGGTGATGTCTGCATACCCGTCCAGGTCCCAATCAGCCCGGTCCAGAGGCTCGAGAGGGAAGTTCATCTGCAGGTAGCGTCCCTCGGTTCCAGGTGTGGCCACGAGGCCATCGCCTTTTCCTCCGGCACCAGTCCCGGGCGTGAATCCACTAGCACGCTGACCGACCAGCGAGAATCTCAGGTTGTTGCCCAACGGGAACGGAAACCGCTCGCCCATGGAGGCGAACAGCGCAAGTGACTTGACGGGCTGTCCGAGGTACTCATCCTCGAACTGGCCTGCGGGAAAGATGATGGTCACGCTGTCGGCGAAAACCAGCCGTCCCAGGTCGATCTCGAGCTCCCAGTTCCTGATGCCATCGATGTGGAAATCACCGGGGTCGCCCAGGCGACTCGCGAAGCTGGTCGGTGTGTCCGGCTCCCAGTACGTGCTCAGATCGTCGTCGATGACATTGCTCGCCCGTCGCGTGTTGGACTTGACCGATGCGCCACCGAACGTCGGGTCACCGGCGGAGCGAACAACATCGGGATACAGGAAGTCGCCGGACGTGGGGGCGACATTGATTTCACGGTGAAACAACACCGGCCGTAGCCCGTCGGTCTCGACCCGGACGACATCCGCTTCACTCACCGGCACGTTGAGGCTGCTCACCAGATCGTTCTGGAAAATCCAGCTGTTCCATTCGGAAGCGCGAGTCACGCGAATCGAGTTGCCCACCACTCGGTAAGCATTACCGGTCTGGGCTACACACAGATCCGGCAGGGATACCAGGGCGAGAGCCACACCCCACAGCAGGAACGGTTTCATAGCATTCTCTCTTTCCGTGCTCTCTTTGCCTCAGCAGCAGGCGTACGACCCGCAAAGGACATCAAGGGCCTCAGCAAGCCGTGCAAACGCACCGGCGAACAGCAGACTTCAGTCTCGCTACAGCGGATCGAACCGGATCGCTGGCTCGAGGTACTCGCATGAGATCGGCCCGGAGTCATTCAGCCTGGCCCATTCAGTACGCCACCGAAACGACGCGCATCCGACCAGATTCGGCATCATCGGCCTCGACCGAAACACGCAAGATATAGAGGCCCGGCGGCACGAGGTTTCCTGCATCGTCGCGGCCATCCCATGGCTGGGAGTATCCTCCCGATGCCAACTGTCGCTCCGTATGGTGCAGGCGCCGGCCGTTCAGGTCGAAGATCTCCACGCGAACCGATCTTGGCGCCAGCAGTCGCTGCAGGTCGAATAGAACCGTCATCTCGTCGTTGATGCCATCGCCGTTGGGCGTAAATGGATTCGGCGTGACCTCAAAATTGCCAACCACCTCATCGCTCTGCGAGGAAACGTCGGCGAGCACGACCAGTGAGTTGCGATCCGAGAGCTGATCCGTCACGCCGAAATCTACGACATCATCGCCAACCACGCGCTGGGGCAGGAAGTAGGCCAGTGTATCGAGCACGTCCCCGGAGACAGCCAGGATCCCATTATTGCTGAACTGCCGGTCGACGTCAGTCCCCATCGTGTCTAGATAGACACTGGCTGAGAAGCGGGTGTGGAAGTCGATGACGCGGGCACGGAAGCGTGCCTTCACCGTCGCCTCGAGCTCTCCGGCTCCGCCGTCGCCCCCGATCGTCGGAAAGCTGACGACGAACTGATTGTCGTCTATCAGGAGTTCCTGGAACTGCCCCTCCACCGCGTCTCCGCCCCCCGCCCCGGCGTTGGCCAACGCCACGACCTGTCCATCGCCCAGATCCACCTCAACACCCTCGATGGCCTCGACACGGGCCGGGGTGAAAACCTGTAGCCGATTGAACCCGCTGTTCTCCGCCCCTACAGAGGCCTTCAAGGCCAACACGAAGGTGGTATCGACGCCGGCGGCGACATCCACCGCCGGGGCGATCTCACCGAGTACCTGATCGGTGATCTGCGGCGCCGAGAACTCGAAACGCATGTTGCTCAAAATCGTGCCTGATTCGGGTTCGTCACTCACGAACTCCACGCCGATTTGGATGAAACTCCGGCCGCTTGGTGCGTTGATCAACTCGCCCCTGTTGGCCTGCTGGGGGCTGCTCCAGAACTCGAGGTCGGGTTCGATGCGACGGCGCACGCTGACGGGCAGCCCGGTGTAGTCCTCGCGGCTGATGCGGATCGATTCGCGGTCCTCGGGACTGGCGGCGCTGTAGATTTCACGGGCCTGCAGATTGAATTCGGCTGCTTCCAGATCTATCGCCTGGCCTTCGGTTGGGGAGTCGATCCGCCGGTCCACGACGATCGCGCCCTCCTCAACCCACTCGACCTCACGGTCGTAGAAGTTGACCCGGTAATACACGTTGGCCTCGGTGGTCACCCCTGTTCGCACGCGCACGATCACCCTGGACTTGGCAGGATCGCCAATCTTCTCTTCGTCCCAGAAAATGCGCCCCAGGGTCGCCTTGGGCACCGGCAGTGCCAGGGAGTTATACACGGCACTGGGTACGAACCCGTCAGCGAAGTACTCCATCTCGGCCAGGTCATAGTCCAGGGGAGAATTGAACTCCATGAGGGAATAGCGCATCTGCGTCGGCGGATCGAAGAGCACGGCGATCGTGTCCTCCAAGTTGGCCGGTTCGCTGGACGCGGGAATAAAGGTTGGGAACGTCTCGCCGATCTCGATAAAGTCAGGGAACCCCAGGGGCCCGGTAGCCGGATCTTCGAGACTGAGACCCGCGATCACCTGCTCGGTCCCGCGCAGGCCGCGAGAGAAGATATAGGAAGAAACTCGCACGGGCTCTTCGAGCCGTGGAAAGGAGCGGAACAGGCGGATCGGGAAGTAGTGCCCGAAGTCCACGTAGAGGCTCCACTGCTGCTTGACGTCCTGACCGACGCGATCGATGCGCTCGAAGCTGGACAACGGATCGCCGTCGAAGACCCGTCCCAAGCCTTGCTGCAGACGGATGCCGGTAAGGGCACCCTCGAATCTGCCAAAGGTTGTCAGATTCAGCGCCTTGTTGAACTTGTCGGCCCCGGGAGGACGTGGGAACGACTCGGCCACGTTGATCATGGCCTCGATTTCGGTGATGCCTGCACGGCGCAACAGCTGCACCGCTTCCAGGCTTCGTGGAAAGGATGTCCACTGGGGCATCAGCACGGTGCCCTCGGCCAGGGTAGTCCCATCCTCGAGCAGCACGTCTGCGGGCGCCACGACATCGACGCGGGCCACATTCGTCGAGAACTCCAGAAGAATAGAATCGGTTTCGGCATCCACTTCGTCGGCCGTCAGGCCGAGAGAAACCTCAGGAACTGATACCAGGCGCTCGGGCCGGATGGGAGCGATGCCGCCCTCGTAGCGCTCGAACTCTACCAGCTCGATGTACGTATTCTGAGAGACCGACGGCTGCTGGATGTCAGCCCACGCGTCATTGCCCGGAATGGAGAGTAGCCTCAATTCCGCGGCAGCGTCTGTCACCCAACCCGCCAGGACCAGCGCGGCAACACAAATCCCGATTCTCATTTCCCGATTCTCATTCCGTCACTCCCGTGGGCATGAGCGCTCTCGCCACGATGGGCACCGGCAGTCGAACGTTCTGACCAGATCGCACTGTTGTCACTGCGTCGCACAGTTGCCACAAAGGCACAGAGAGAGGGGAGAGACTGGTGTCCCCCCCCTCTCTAAGCCAAACATAAGGTCAAGCGGGAAAAAACGACCCGCTTACTGCAGCGAAGCCTTGATACGGCCCCAAGACATGTCCTCAACAGCCGTCGCACCGCCACCGAGACCGACCAGACGCGCGTCGATGAAGCGCTCGGCGAAACGCCAGGTTGCAGCCTGACCAGACAACGTGTGGAAGGCACGATCCTGACCCACAGCCTGATCGGTGTCAGGCAGGGAGATCTGGAAGCCGATGATCTTGCCACTGGTCAACTGACCAGCCTTGCTGTCGCCGGGGCTGTTCCAGATCAGGTCATCAAACGGCGTGCAGAAGAACTCGATAACGCTCTCCGTCGGGTTGTCACCGACAGAAACGCCACCGCCGTCTGCATAAGGCAGGTCGTTGACCCACTCGCCACCGGAACCCAGGTAGAAGACGTGACGGCCACTAGGATCGTCAGCGACAGCGATGTACTGCTGAGCGGTGCGGTTGTTGTTCAGCGCCTTCTCTTCGTCTGTCCAGTCCGGGTTGGCCGAACCGGTGTAGTCACCACCGGTGTGATCGCTGTCGAGCATGACCTCGATAGCCTCGTAGTTCCAAGGGCTGCTGCCGTCATACTCGCGACCGAAGTAGACGTTGTCGAAACGGTTCATGGCGAACCAGATCGTGTTGTTGCTGCTGCGCCAGCCGGTCCAAATGCTGTAGTCCATATCGGTCGGATCGTACTGGGCACCGTCACCGACGGTCGGATCGGCATAAAAGTCGGCCGGGAGAAGGTTCGGCTCACCGAAAACGTCATCCCAGTCAGCAACCGTTCCGTCCTGGAGGTCGATGTCCGCGATGTCGGCGTCAGACGCCTCGAACAGCAGCACAACCTTGTCGCCGATGTGAGCACTTGCGCCAGTCGTCAGGCCGCACACCAGACCAATGGCGATCAGTGCAGTCAAAGATTTTCTCATTCCCCTGTGTCTCCTTGAGATAGATGTAGGAATGTTGCGCAATCCTCCGGAGGCAGGGACATCGACAACTGACGGCACCGCCAGCAATTTCCGTCTCTGTCACCTCAGATTGAGAGGGCAAATGCCCGATGGCATTTCAGCATATAGTAATTCGTGCGTCATGGGTATGTCAAGCAAGAAAAGCACGAGTGGCATGAAACACGTGATGGGCTGACCTGCCGGTCGCTCCGATGGGCGATTGCAGCCCCTGCCTCGTTGCCCCATCCATTGGGTGGAGGTTCTGTATTTCGCTGATTGCTGGGCGAACGTCAGTCCCACCCCGGTGACGAAAGTAATTTGAATTCAGCAGGTTAGCCAAAAAAACGGATGTAAGAACGATGGATCTGGGTACGCAGTGGCGAAAGATGCTGTGAGAATGTCCCCAATGGGAGAATCGGCTGGCTGGCGGCTGCGGTGCCATGGGTCGCGTTTCTTGCCAGGCCGTGTCCGATTGCGGGCTGCCCTGGTCGCCGTGGCTGGTCTAACTCCTATAGCTGTTCAAGCTGTGAATGCGATGCGACCAACGGCGCTGTGCAGAGACGCAACTCCACCGATCACTGATTCATCCCCCCATTGAGGATGGAAGAGAGTTTGCGCTGCACGCGGGCAGCTCCAGCATCGTTCCCGCCCGCCTCGTAGGCAACGCTCAGGGTTCGCAGGGCCAGTTTCGAATTCGGATACATCGCGGCCATGCGTTCCAGCTGCTGCACGGCAGCAGCCACGCGCCCGTCCTGCAGGTCCACGAGTCCCAGATTGACTCCCGCTTCCAGGTTCTTCGATTCGACGACCAGAGCGCGTTTGAAGAACTCGCGCGCAATGGGCAGATCACCCCGCTGGAAATGCACGGCGCCGATGGCATTGATGACGTCTGCACGTTCCTCGATTTGCCTTGAGGCTTCGAACAGCGCGAGCGCCTTGTCGAGTTGACCGAGGCGCTGGTGGCAGCGAGCCAACTCGTAGCTGATCCGGAAGTCCTGGGGACTCTGGGCCCGAGCGGCCGCCAGGTGCGTGATGGCCTGCTCGTGCCGGCCTGATCGATACAGCAATCGGCCATAGTAATAGTGGGCCATGCCGGAGCCCGCCTTCAGTTGCAGGGCGCGTTCGAACTGCGCCGCCGCCTGCCTCGGCTGATCGATCGCGCCATACGCCCGCCCTAACAGCACCCGTGTGTCCGCACGTCGTGGGTTCTGCTCGACGGCGCGCTGGCCTTCCAGCACGGCATCCGGGTGCCGCCCAAGGTGGAAATAGGCCACAGCCAGATTATGTCGTGCGTAGTTGTACTGCCCCGACGTCAGCTCGAGGGCGGCAAGAGAATGTCGGGCAGAGCGCTTGTATTCGCCCTTGCGAAGGTAGACCTCGCCCAGATCGAAGTGGAGTTGTGCGTCGTCATCGGGCACCGTTGCCACGGGCAGATTCAACACGACCATCAGAACTGCGACCGCGCCCCCGAGGACGGCAAGGGAACGGTAGCGACCGCTGCGCCAGTCGATGATGAGTTGACGACAGGTCCACGCGGCGAAGATGAGCAGCACGGGGATAGCGGGCACCCGGTAGCGAGCGGTGACGAAGAACAGCAGGACCGACGCCATGTAGGAGAGGGAGAAGAGCCGAAGCAGGCGAAGGGCCGGTTCGCGTCGGTGCCAGGTCAGTACCAGGCCCGCCAGGGCCAGAGGGCCGACAATGCCGAACGGAAAGGAGATGACTCGGTCCCACAACAGCCAGCTGAGCAGTTGGGAGTGGCGCCTTGCGTAGTAGACGTCCTGATTGCGCTTGAGCTCCGGTCCGCTCCAGAACTGGTAGAGCTTGCGGGCCATCAGGGCCGCATAGTCGCCGGGCTGGTCGGCGATGTAGGCAAGGGCCTTACGGTAGAAGTAGGCGGATCGCTGCGAGGGCAGGGTGACCCCAGCGCGCACCGGCTCCGTCACCATCTCCTCCCACGCCATGCCGGGGGGAATGGCGACGGTTCGATCTTGCTCGGCATTGTTGCCGATGTGGAAATTGATCCCTCCATTGGCCGAGATCAGCACCACGTCGCCTCCGACGACGACGTTCCGGACCGTGACCGACAGAACCACTGCCATCAGGCCAAGGCCGCTGAAGAACAGAGGGCGCAGGGTTGCCGCCCGTCCCGCCGGTTGCACGGTGGCCCGATGCCCCGCGTTTTGCTCTGCCTTGTGCTGTTCTGGCCGCAGCCGAGCGACCCAAGGCACCAACAGGGCAAGAAAGAGCAGAATGTTGGGTCGGGAGATCGCCGCCAGGCCGCCGACGAGCCCTGCCACGAGCCAACTGCGATCGTCCCGCGCAGTCAGGGCGTGCAGAATCCGATCCAGAAGCAGCAGATACAAAAAGACCTCGAGGCCCACCGCCAGCAGCTCTGCCTCGAACTGGACCAAACCTGCGTAAGCGGCCGCCGCGGCGCCCGTCCCCAGGGCCAGGCGCCGAGACCCGAAGGCTCTGTCGGCGAGCCGCACCACAAGGAGACAGGAGAGGCTACCGATGATCGCCTGGGCGACTCGGACCGAGACGAAGTAGCTGTCAGGAAAGAGCCAGCAGAGTGACGCGAGAAAGTAAATGTAGCCCGGTGGCTGCCAGAACGGCTCCGAGCCACCCCACAGCTCGCCGCCGGCGATCGCCAGAGCTTGTTCAAGGAAGGTCTTGGCGTCTACGACGGGTGCATCGAAGAAGGGGCTCTCCCTCAGCTCCCAGGCATAGATGAGCCGCAGAGCGAGGGCGAATACGAACAAGAGTAGCGGGGCCCCGGCGCCGCGGTCGGATAGATGGGTAGACGTGCGGGTCAGGGCGGCACGCAACCGGGACTGTACGTCCTCCTGCGCTGAGGGGCGGGACTCCAAGGGGCGGGACTCCAATCGGATTAGGGCTCGCCGTCCCCCCCGCCACCTTCGCCGCTGTCACGTTCGCCGCCGACAGCGTCGGCATTGTCGGCGGAGGCCGCGTTGAAGCGGATGAGCTTCAGCTGGTGCAGACCCATGGCGAACGGGCCTTGGGGCGTCGAGCCGGTGAAGACCTCCATGACTCGGCGCCGGTACATTGCGTCCGTCTCCCCCGACAACCGCACGATCCCGGCATCGACGGTGCCGCGTGCCTGCCGGCCGGTTACGAAGGTGATGACCACGGGCCGGATCTCCTGGCCCTCCACGTCCGCGAACTCCAGGGCCGTGATCCGCGCCAGTTCTTTGGTCCGCTTCTGGTTGCCCTGCTGATAGTCGAAGCTCGTACGAGCGCGGTAGCGGAGCGCGTCGACCTCGAATCGCCGCCCATTCAGGTCGATGACCGTCGCCGGGCGAATCGCGACCCGCTCCGGCTCGCCGTCGTGGGCAAAACGGATCTCCGCGATCTGCTCCAGGAGGATGTAGAAAGGCCCCAGTGACGTGGTCCCCGTGAAACCGTTGGTCGCCTGTCCACCGCCGACCGAACTGGCACTCGGCGTGTTCCTGGCGCCCCCCGTCGAGATAACCGCCTCAAGCCAATCGCCACTGCGCAGGTGAAGGACCACCGGAATCTTCTCCGCCCCGGGTTCGGCGAATCGCAGCCTGTCGATCTGGTCGAACGTCAGCAGGCGACGAACGTCGTCGACGTAGACCTCTATCTCGTCACGCCCCTGGAAGTCGAGATTCTCGACGGTATGGCGGTCACCGGATCGGGTGATGACGGTGCCCTGGTACTGCCCGGCCGCCGCCATGGTGGCGCAGGCCAGAACCACCAGCAAGATGACGAGCTCACGGCGACGCATCGTCACCTCCCTGCTGCTCGACAGCAGGAGTACGGGCGTCGATCTCGATCTGGGTGATGCCGCCAAAACGAACCTCGACCTCCAGGATCTCGTCCCGCCCCGTCGGAGAGTTTTCCATGCGCACTTTGTACGTACGCCCAGCCGGGACGATGAAGTGGCGGACCTCCGTCGACGTCATGCCTCTGCCGAGGACCGTGCGCATGTTGTAGTCGGTAATCAGGAACGGGGTTGGGATTTGCACGATGCCGGGGTCGGTGAACAGGCGCAGCATGAAGCGCCCCACCTGTGGCGTAGCGTAGCGCTCCTCCCCCATTACCACCTCGACGTCACGGACCCGGACGAAGTCCTCGATGTCGGTCAGTACGACGACGGTGTACAACCCCGGAGGCAGATCCTGCACGAGGTTCGTGGACCGAGACCCCGACTCGTAGCCGATCGGCGAGGATCCCGCGGTGCGCGGGTGGTCGGAGAAGATCTCTTCGTCGGTATCCTGATCGACGATATAGTAGTTCAGCTGGCGGATCCCACCGGCTTCGATGATGAGCCGGCCCTGGCCCTCGGGGATCGGCCGCGGCCCCTGGCCACTGCCGGTCGTCGTCGCGCAGGCGGCCATCAGAAGGCATGTGGCCATGATCCCGGCGCGGATCACAAGCGACCCGTGGCCGGAGATTCGGATCTGCATCTGGTATCTCCTCGATCGAGGCGGAGCGTTCCGCGTTCCCTGAGCACCTAAGTTTCACGAGCCCATGGTAGACTGTCAACCAACTTGCCCTGCTCGTTCGACGCACCAACCGCGATGGAGTTCAATCTGGGACAAGGCGCACGACGACGAAGTTCCGTGCTGGGCCGCGCTCACGGCGAGTGAGGGCCCGATAGTCGGCGTCGGTGTGTGCCCAGGCCGACATCGCAGCCGTTGAGACCCCTCGGCGTAGGCAGGCCTCCCAGAACTCGGAGTGGGGGCGGACGAAGCCGACGGCGGCAAAGAACAGGTCCGCGCCACGCCGCTGAAGGGCCGACAGCGTCTCATCCTGGAACTGGTCCGGCGTGATCTGCCACCCTTTCCGATTCGCGTAGTAGAGGAGCGTCGGGTTCTGCGACCGGTACTTTGCGCCAGCGTTGTCGTCGATCTCTCCGGTGACGACGACGGCATCGGCGTCGGCCCGGGAGTCGAAGAGACTGCCGGCCTCCCATGCGCTGCGATGGTAGTGGTAGACGTTGTTGCCCGGCCGGTAATAGTCGTGTGCCACCCAGGCGCTGTAAGCCACCGTGGCGGCACAGGTGGCGATGACGAGTCTCGGGCCCCAAGGGGTCCCGCAACGACGGATCCAAGTGATCAGCCCCAGAGCCGCCAACATGGCACAGACCGGCACAAAGGGCAGCTGGTAGTAGTGGAGCTTGTGGTTGCCTTCCGGCACGAGAACCAGATAGAGGCCGAGGCCGGCACCCCAGATCAGCAGGTACAGGCCGCCACCGCCCTCTTCGCGGACACGTCGCACTGTGAGCACGATTCCGGCCACCGTGAGCAGGGCCACGACGGGTGTGAGAATGTTGTGCGCGAAGCGCACAGCCATCACGGCGTAGAACTCCCCGGTGAGCAACAGGGAAGAGTCCCACTTGTCGTAGCCGTAACGATTCCAGATGCCGAAGGTCAGCCCGGTCTCGTGAAACAGGTTGGCCGCATGGGCATACCAGGCCGCGGCTGGAGCCAGCACGGCGATGAGATAGAGCCACATCCGCGGGTCTCGAAGGAAGGAGGGACCCCGGGCCTGCCAAGCCATGGCGACGAGGGGAAAGCCGAGGTACAACGTCGGAATCTTCACCAGAAAGCAGGCCGCCGCGCAGGTCACGGCCGTCGTGAAATCCGCCCAGCGGCATGACCTCAGCCAGCGCTCGAAAGTGTAGAGGGTGGCCAGGCTCAGAAGCATCATCAGCGCCTCTGGCATGAAGGCACGTCCGAAGAACCAGCTGACGGGCACCACGAGATACAGGGCGGCGGCGACGCGAGCGACACCGACATCGCCAAAGGTCCGTCGACAGAGCAGATAGAGGATGCCGGCCGAGGCGGTCGACAGGAGGGCGGCCAGTAGTCGCCCCAGCCAGTCGTGAACGCCGCCCGCGGCGGCATAGAGCACAGCGACGCTATAGGGGAACAGGGGGAAGTTCATCTCGACATAGCCGAGGGTGTCGCCCCGCCAGTCGACGCGGGGGTGGAACGGCCGGTCGAGGCCTTCCTCCAGATAGTTGCGGGCGATGGCCGCCGTATCCGTCTGCCGCCACGCCTGCTGGTCGATCAGAGGCGCACCGATCTCGACGAGCCGCAGCCCCAGGCCGGCCAGCAGAATTGCGACCAGGACGCGGTCCACCGGCGACCTACGGATTCTCGAAGAGGGACGAGCTCAGAACGCTCGCCAGCTGGGTGAAATCTCGTCCCGATCGTCGGTGTTGGTCAGATTCACCGGGAGGATTGGCTTGCTGGGCGCGTCGTCCCAGTCGAAACCGGTGCTGGGGACGACGAAGATGTCGAACGTACCAGACGGTCGCTTCTTCCCCACCGAGATTTCGTCTACCATCAGTTCGCCGTTGTCGGCGATCTTCATCTTGCCCTGGTAGGCAAGCCCCGCCCCATCGGGTGACCAGGTCGGATCCTGCTCGAAAGTCAGTTCAGCGACGGTGATGCGGATCTGGTCGCCGCTTGTCGGATTCGCAATCATCAGTTCCTGACCGCCGAATCGCTCGGAGTTGAAGGCGAGCCAGCGACCGTCTGGGGACCACGAGGGGAACCAATCAAACCGCTTGTCCTGTGTCAGACGGCGCATGTCACTGCCGTCGGTGTTGATGACGTAGATCTCGTCGTTCCCCTCGAACTGGCCTGAGGTGAAGGAGATCATCCGACCGTCAGGTGACCAGGCGGGATGACGTCCCTGAACGAGTTTCCGGGGTTCGGCGCCATCGGCGCCCATTGTCCAGATTGCGATGTCACCGTCCCGCTGACTCACGAAGGCGATGCGGGTACCGTCCGGTGACCAACAGGCCTCTTTGTCAGACTCGGGATGCTGAGTCAGCCTTGTCGAGTTCGAACCGTCCGCGTTCATCACGGCCACGTCGATATTCGACATCACATCGCCGATCGTGTAGAGAATCCGTTGACCATCTGGCGACCACTGCGGGTTTTGCTCGAAGTCACGCGTATCGGTCAGTTGTGTGATCTCGCCTCCGGCTGCCGGGACGGTGAATAGGTCCCAGTCGCGGACGCGGGTGGGCGTCGAGGCGTAGAGAATGGTGCCTGTGGGTTTGAATTCGGGATTGCTCCCTGCTGGGATGTCGAAACTCAGTTCAAAGGTCTGCACGCCCGAGATCGAAGGAGAGCCTACCTCCACGGTCTTGGTCTCGACATAACCGGCTGCCGAGACAGTCACGTCATAGGAACCACTATTGAGTTCCGTGAATGTAAAGGTTCCCGCCTCTACGAGCCGATTGAACAGGGGCTGCAAGCGCTCTGCCTCGAGGCGCACGAGTCGCCCATCGCCACCGCGAACTTCAACCTTGACCTCATTTACACCGCAGGCGGACGCGGCGAGGCCGATGGCACACAAGCCCCATCGGATGAACACCTTCACAGACTACCTCCATTTTTATTGCACTGGACGGGCCCGTCCGTGCCTCTGTTGTGTCTCACGCGTCCCGGTCGAGCCCTTCAATGGCGATGTGATGACGATAGGTAGCTCCGGCTTGGGATTCCACCCACGGCCGTTGTGAAGCACACGTCGTATCTACCGGAACAGGTCCTTGACCTTACCCCACGTACTGAAATCGATGTCAGTCGCCAACAAGGCGAGACCGGCATGGGCCATTGTTACATCGATCGATTTCCGGTCGCTGGTGAAAACTGCGTCGGGACCTTCGACGCGCAGAGCGTCCCCCGCATTCTGCAGTCGGGCAGCCACCCATCGACGCGTCGACACGTCGACACGAACGTCTCGGACGAAAACATCGGCAGGCAGTGCTCGCACAGTCTCAGGCACGGGAGAAATACGGCTGATGCCCACGACGTCGACACTCTCGTCGACGGAGGCCCTGTCGCGCAGCTGCTGCAATCTTGCCACCTGAGCGGGCATGTCTGGATGCAGAAGATACAGTACGCGCACTTGGCCCGAGGAAGCTGCTGCGGGGCTCAAGTCCTGGGAGAGGAATCCGGCGAGCAGGACACAGAGACCTGCCAGGGAATACTGACGGAGAGAGGTGAATCGTTTGCTGTGCACGGTTTGTTTCGTCGATCTATTCAGGGCGAATTGAATAGCCTTGGAGGATGGATGCCTGCCCGTCGAGAATCCGTGCGAGGGTCAGATTGTCGCTGAGCACCTGCTCGACCTGTACCACACCTACGCGTCGCGGCAAGGCATAGCCGAGAGACTGCCCGGTCTCTGGGTCGCGCAATTCTCGTCCTTTGTCCCAAACACCAAACTTGTCGCCGTTCTGAATCCCGTCTGCGAGGCCGATGTTAATATACGCGGAATCCCCATCGATATCTATGATCTTTGGCTCCGAAACGCCGGGAGTCGGCGGGGGTTTTACGATCTCCGCCACCTGTTCGACGAAGCGGGCAGCACAGGCCGCCAGTGCCTGGCCTACGAGGCTCGTCGTGAAGTCCTCCGTAGCCCAGGAGATCTGATCGATATACCGGAACTGTCTATCCAGGTGAACGTGTGAGGCGGGATTGGTGATTCCCGTTCGCTTGCTGTTGATTTCCTCTTCGACCACGATATCCGGCCCGCGACGACCGTCGACGACATTGTAGAGAAACAGATGTACTCGGGCGACGCCCGAGTAGCGTCGATGGCCACCGAGGGGGACCGTCGCCGTCAGGCGATCCATCGTCAGCCCCTTGATCTTCCCGAACAGCACCCAGTCTGCCCCGAGAAAACGCCCGATGGCTATGGCACGATCCGCTCCCATGTTCCCCAGTCGCTCATCCTCTGTGAGGAATACGGCGGCCGAATCGACGGGTAAAACTCGATAGAAGGGATTGGTTGCCAGACTGTCCCCCAACACGGCCGGAATGCCCGTCTGCACGGGCCATACGGATCTCTTGAGGTAGGTTGTCTCATCCTTCATGGGCAGAAGAAGCACGACCTGAGACAGAGCCGCCGTGTCCCCCCGGCCTTCCGTCGCCCACGCTGGGCGCGCAACGGATCTCGACCCGGCTGCAAGGCTGTCGGCGTCCGAGGACATGACCAGTGTCTGCAGGGTCGGGTCCAGTCCTGATATACAAGCCCCCAGAACGCTCAGACTCATCCACATGAACAGATACTTGAACTGAGAGCGAAAGTTCATGGGCGGCATCGGGTCAGCACATAGGGTCCACGTGGAACGGCGATCACGGACGCCGTCTCACCGTGGCGATCGTAAGCTTGCTGCAGGCCCTCAGAGAGGTTGGGCACGACGTCTACAAACCGAGTAGCTCGTGAGTCAGAAGCCTCCACGCCTTCCGAAACGAGGCAGACCCGCGCCTTTCGAAGGACTTTGCACAGCTCCTGCAGTTGCCACTGGTCGATGACGAAGAAGTCTGGATCGGCCAGTTTGGCTTCGAAATCATCCATCCCCGACGTCTGCTCGAGCAACTCGACAAACTCTGGACCGCCGAGACCCTCCGAGCAGCGGGCTACGAGTAGTATCGTGCCCCTTTCCTCAACGATCGGCAGCACCGCAGTGAGCCCCTTCACCGCTTGGTAGAACGTTAGATCCAACGGAAAACCTGCACTCGAGGTAACCACGATCGGAGCCGGTTCGTCGACCCAGGCCCTCGCACTGCCCTCGACAAATCGGCAACCTTCCGCATGGGCCTTCTCCAGATCGCCGGCGAAGATTCCCGTCACTTGTCGGCGATCATTCATCGCCACATTCAGTGTGAAGTCGACGCCGGCTTTTTGAGCAACTTCCAGGGCCTGCCGATGAAACGGGTTTCCTTCGATGTTGCCCTCAGACGCCAGTGGATGTGACAGAAGTTGCGGGCCGTGGAGGACGCGCATGGTGTCTACGCCCATGATCCCGGGACAGATCGCCTTGCGCCCCCCAGAAAACCCCGCCATCAAGTGGGGTTCAATGAGGGAGGTCGCGATCTTCAGATCTGCCTCGGTGTATATGCGATCGATCCAGATCGGTGCTCCACCACTGGTCTCTCCCAGATGCACGAGGGTATCACGCTCACGGGCCAGGTGGTTGACGACGTGGTACTGGTCGGCGATCTGTGCACCCACCAGCTGAATCAGTTCCTCACCCTCGTTGGGGCGATGCAGTCCTGTGCCGATCAGAATCGTGATTCCGTCGCGAGGCACACCGGCCTCCTCGATCGTCGACAAGATCGGTGGCAAGATGAGAGCATTCGGAACAGGTCGTGTGATGTCTGCGATCACGACACACGCTGTCTCGCAACCCTTGGCCAGATCAGCCAACGGTCGTCCACCGATGGGGCGCTTGATCGCGTCCGCCAGCTTGATCTCGATGTCGGCCAGGCCCGCCGTTTCCTCCATGGACAGGACCTGAGTGCCAGTGGGCAGATCGGTTTCGAGTCCATCGTGCCCATAGTCGAACCGCAGTCGTGGCATGGTTATCGTCCCTCACCGGCGGGCAACACACCGCGCAGATAGGCTGCGAAGGCCTCCCCCGTGCTCGGCGTCGGCGAGAGCGTAGTCGGCGAATGCTCTGTAGTAGGTCAGGGGTGTGCCGATGTCGTAACGCTCCTCATCGGCGCCGAGTCGAATGCAGCGAACCTGTTCGCCCCAACTCAACAACACGCGAATCGCATCCGTCAGCCACAGTTCGCCTTTGACGCCAGGTTCGGTCGCTTCAATGGCCTCGAAAACCTTAGGTGTGAAAGCGTATCTGGCTGCTACGGCCAACGTGCTTGGCGCCTCTTCCGGATCGGGTTTCTCCACAATGTCATCGATGGCGAAATCAGCACCCGCTGCGACTTCGTCTCCTTCAGCGGGCCTGACGACACCGTATTTTCGCGTTTCCTGCAAGGGGACGTCCCAGACTGCGATCGTAGCCGCCGCGCCAGAGGCCTCGTGACTGTCGATGAGTCGTCCCACGACGCCCTTGTTTCCAGAGGAACGGATGATCGTATCGCCAAAACCAACGACGAAGGATTCATCACCGACGAACTCTCGTGCCAGACGGACGGCGTCGGCGTTTCCCAGAGGACGGCGCTGACGGACGAAGTAGAAATCAACCCCGGCGGCCTCGTAATCAACCTCGCCGATCGACGACTCGGCCCCGAGACGTGTCTCGAGTTCGGGATCGTCATCAAAGTGATCCTCGATCGATCGTTTCTTGCGACCCGTGACGAAGAGAAACTTGCAGACCCCTTCGTCGATCATCTCCTCCACGACGTACTGCACCACGGGTTTGTACCCAACCGGCAGCATTTCCTTCGGTTGTGACTTGGTCGCGGGGAGAAGACGTGTCCCCATTCCTGCCACAGGGAGCACGGCTTTGGTGATCGCCATCTTTGGTTGCCTGAACCGATTCTTGAAATACGTGAAAATGTCGTAACTTGCGGGAAATTATAGTATTACCCAGACTGGTCAAGGCCGTGAATGTCCTGCCAACTCACCTTCAGCCCGAGGAAATCAGCCTGTGACAGCATCTCTGACGCAGAGTGCCCCCCTCGGTCGGCGAATGATTCGCCGAGTGGACATGACGCGGGTCCCTCCCGGTGAAATCCAGCATGCCGTCTTCGACTTTGATGGCACCCTTTCGCTGCTGCGCGTTGGTTGGCAGCAGATCCATGACCGACTACTTCGACGAGGTTCTGGCCGCAACACAGGCCGACGGATCTGAGTCCACCCGACATCAGCAGTGTGTCGATTTCATCACACGACTCACTGGGCGCCGGACGATCTACCAGTGTCTCGAACTGGCCGATCAGGTCACCTCACGAGGGGGCACTCCCCTTCCAGCTGAGCACTACAAGGAGGCATACCTCCGCAGGCTCCACGCGTTCATCGAGTATCGGCGGCAATCGCTGGCCAGCGGTGGCAGCCCCGACGCCTATCTGGTGCCTGGGACGCTCGAACTGCTCGAGCGGTTGCGCGAACGGGAAATCACCTGCTATCTCGCGAGTGGCACCGACGTCGCTTTCGTCAGGCAGGAAGCGGAGTTGCTGGGCATCGACGACTTCTTCACCGATGGCGAATCTGCCCGTATCTATGGCGCCCTGGCAGACTACAGGAAGTTCTCTAAACGAATGGTCATCGAACGTATCCTGAAGGATCACGGGATGGCCGGCGCAACGCTGGTCGGCTTCGGAGACGGGTATGTGGAAATCGAAGAAACACTTCGAGTCGGCGGTTGGGCGATTGCGATTGCAAGCGACGAATCGAGTGTGGACGAGAACGAGCCGAATCACGAGGATGGCCGAATCGATGAGGCCAGGATGGACCCATGGAAGCAGGAACGACTATGGCAGGTAGGAGCTCACGTTCTGACACCGGACTGGCAGGAGGTTCACGCCTTGCTCGCACACCTGGGCCTGGGCAACGACTGAGCCAGGTTTTTCCTCGGCGTAGACTGAGGCATCTGCTGAGCCGTGCATCGAAGCTGCGGATTGCTGTGGTGGGTGATTTCTTCCTGGACGCCTACTTCGACTGCGACCCGCATCTGAACGAACCCTCGGTTGAGACGGGCAAGACGGCGTATCAGGTGGTGCGAACACGTCGTCAGGCTGGAGCCGCCGGTACGGTGGTGGCCAATCTGGCTGCGCTGGGCTGCCATCAGATCGATACGATCGGCTACATCGGCAATGACGGAGAAGGCTTTGAACTCAAACGAGCCCTTACCGGGTTGGGAGCGGATACGTCCCATCTGATCGTCGACGAGGGACGCGTCACTCCCACATATGGAAAGCCGTGCCTGGTGGAAACTGCGAAGACGCGTGCGTGGCAGGTCACCGAGGAACTGGAGCGGCTGGATATCAAGAATCGACGTCCCACCCCGGCTCGCTTGCAGACGCGTTTGATCGACGCCGCCCATCGCTGCCTTTCGGCTGCTGATGCCGTCGTCGTGGTCGATCAGGTGAGCGAGCCAAACTGTGGTGTGATCACCACGCGTGTACGCCGGTCGATCGAAGAGTTGGCGAAACGACACCCGGACAAGCCTTTTGTGGCTGACTCGCGTAAACGAATCGGTCAATTCCGGCAGGTCTCGATCAAGCCGAATTTGGGGGAGGCCCAAGCCGCCCTTTCCACGAGCTCGGGCAGGTCGGTCGCCGCAGCAGGCGATCTGCTGAAGCGGCTGCGTGGTCGACGCCTGCGGCCTTGCTTCTGCACACTCTCCACTCGGGGAATGGTCGTCGATGACGGGTCCGGGTTGAAGCACGTGGCCGCCTTTTCCGTGTCCGGACCAACAGATCCGGTAGGCGCGGGAGACTCGGCGACCTCTGTCCTGGCCATCGTTCTGGGGGCCGGTGGTACGGCGACCGAAGCTGCACTGACCGCAAACCTGGTGGCGTCCATTACGGTACAGCAGATCGGCACGACGGGAACCGCAACGAGGAGGCAGGTCTTGCAGCGATATCAGGAGGTGGATGCTCGTGAGTCATAGACAGGCAGAATCCGAGACGGTTCGAGTCCGTCCCCTGGCGGAGCGTCACAGCAAACACCGCTTCGAAGAGATCCGAACCGACCCGGACGATCCGACACCAGATGCGGGGGGCCTGGTTGCTCAGCTGGATCAGTTGGCCGATCGAATCAGGCGCGCCCGCGCCTGTGGGGCGAGTGTCCTTCTGTGTTATGGCGCCCACCTGATCAAGAATGGACTCGGCCCTGTGGTGGCGGATCTGTTGCGTGGAGGATGGATCACCCATCTGGCGACCAATGGAGCGGGGGTCATCCATGACTGGGAGTATGCCTTCCATGGCCGTTCCGAAGAGGACGTCAGGGTCAATGTCGCGGATGGAACCTTTGGGGCCTGGGATGAGACGGGGCGCTACACGTTGATGGCAATCGCCGTCGGCGCCACACACGGCATGGGTTACGGTGAATCGATGGGCCGACTTGTCCGAGAAGGCGGGCTCCGGGTGCCAGAACGCGAAGCGCTACAGCAACAACTGCGGGCATGGCTGCAGGCTCCGGTGGGTGATGAACACGCCGGAGCGGCGACGGATCTGCTGCGTTGCATGATCGCGGGTCAGTGGGACGAAGGATGGATCCCCATCGATCACTCGATGGCCCAGATCTCGCTGACAGCCACTGCGGATGCCCTGCGGATTCCGTTGACCGTACATCCTGGCATCGGTTACGACATTGTGTACGTCCATCCGCAGGCCGATGGAGCCGTGTTTGGCCGAGCGGCCGGCATCGACTTCCGCGTATTGTGTCAGAGCGTCTACGAGCTGGGCACTGCGGGCGTCGTGATGTCGGTGGGATCGGCCGTCACCGCGCCGCAGGTCTTCGAAAAGGCCGCCTCGGTTGCCAACAATCTGCGGCGACAACACGGGGAGGATGCGATTTCTCCGTATATCGCGGTGAACGACCTGCAACCGGCGACCTGGGATTGGTCGAACGGGGAGCCCCCCGCTTCAGAAGCCGACTACTATCTACGGTTCCTCAAGAGTTTCTCGCGCGTGGCTCCCGAACCCCTCAACTACCTGGGGGCGGACAATCGTCTTGTTCTGCTAAATCTCCACCAGCGTCTGATGGACTGACGAAGGGCCAGACAACCGTCACGCCATGGCGGCTTCCACCAGCTCTTCGAATCGCGACACGACCTGTTTCGGCACCACTTTGCGCAGGCCCCGTGTCAAGGTTCCGGTCTCTTCCGACAAGGCTTCGGGTAGTACCAGAACCCGAACGGGACGCTCGTGGCCCGGAAGTCCGGCCAGGTCCGCTTCGGTCTGCAGCTGCTCGCGCAACCGCTGTGCGAGAGGTGCGAACTGACGAAGTTCGGTTTCCTCCGTCGGCAGGTCGGCGAGATCTGATTGTTTTGCCGCCTCTTCCGTGTCGAGTGTCGCCATGATGAGAGGATGACTCCACGCCTGCTTCCCCGTCACGATCACGTGCTCGGCCAGTGGTGCACGGGAGTAGACCCGTTCCAGCAATTCGGGATTGACGAATTCGCCGTTGCCAAGTTTGAACTGTCTGCCCACGCGCCCGCCAAAAGTGAGGAACCCTTCCTCATCGATCGTGAACAGATCGCCCGTACGATACCACACCTTGCCCCCCTCTTCGTCCTCGACCAGAACGCGTGAGGTCTGTTCGGGGTCGTTGAGATACTCCCTCATCACGTTGGGCCCGCTCACCCACAGCTCGCCACTTTCTCCTGAGCGACCTTCGAACAGATCGGCTGCGGGATCCACGTGAGCAACCATGTGTCCTTCCTGCGACATCAGTTTGATTTCGAACAGAGCGCGCCCCACGGTGCCAGCCTTGCGACCTCCGAGATGATTAGCCGCGATCAGCGGCGCACATTCGGTGGTCCCGTACCCTTCGAACGTGGCGATGCCGAGCACGTCCTGAAAGAAATCCAGTGCTTCTGGATCTGCTTTCGCCGAACCCACGACCAGCACCTCAAGCTGATCACCGACTCTGCGTGACAGTTGTTCCTTGATGGCCCCCACAACCTTGGCGCCGATGGTGATATCGATCAAAGTGTCGGTGATCCCCCCCTGGCCACGCGCGCGCCGCTGCCGGGCCCTGACGGCGCGTTCGACGAGCTTGCCCTTGAGTCCCCCTGCGTCGATTTCCTTGCGAACATTCCCATACACCTTGTCGAGCACGAGGGGTACGGTGAGGAAGCCCTGTGGGGCTGATTGTCGGATGTCGCTCAACACTCGATCCGGAGAGCGTGCAAGGTCTAGGGTCCAACCTTTTGCGAGAGGGTAATAGATGTTGAGGATTCCCATGGAGTGGTAGTCGGGGGCGGACTTGAAGAAGCGGAAGTCCTCTGCTACGCAGATCGCATCCCATACGCTGTGCACATTCGCCACGATGTTCTGGTGGGTTTGAACCACGCCTTTCGGCAATCCGGACGAACCCGACGTAAACAGGATCTTTGACTCGTCCTCTGAGTGCAGCTCCACAATGGGCGGGTCGCCGTCTGCTTGCGCCTCATCCCAGGCGATCCCTTCGCCATCGGTACCAGGCGTCAGCAGTATCCGTGGGGGCTGATGCAAGGCCGTGCGAATCGCGGTGAACTGAGCCAGACCTCGCTCATCCACGACAAGCATCTCGAGTCCAGCTCGGGAAATGCTGTGTACTAGAATCTCCGTCGACGTCTTGTGACACAACGGCACCGCCGTGAGTCCGAGAAGATCCGCGGCGAGAAACAGGATGACGGGTTCGGATCCACCGTCGGTAAGGATGCCGATTCGGTGCCCCCGACGGAGTCCGAGCCTGTCCAACCCAGAAGCCAGAGCGTCTCGCCTCGCTTTCAGTTCGACGTATGTGGTGGGTTCATACTGATTCGCCTTCTCTCCCTCTCCGAGGGTGCGCATCGCAATACGGTCAGGGAATGTCCTGAAGCTGCGCTCGATCAGGTCGCGCAGGTTTTCCAGGTCGCGCAGGTTTTCCATCGATCTCTCTCTGTCGTCGGCATGCCGTTTGGTCAACCAAGGGGTTGAAGATAATAAACTTAGGCCGTCTACCCAATGGCTCTCGACAGTGCGGTTTGCGAGGAAACCATCCGGCCGTTGGCTCTGGATTGGCTCCACATCTTGGTGAGCTTTGGCATCGGCACTTGAGGTATGGGCTGCAATGCTTTCATTTAGCAGAAGACACATGTTC
>PVBE011908504.1_pt1 | contig 39411 bp, 31 predicted proteins | sample 1631181 | NCBI WGS metagenome assembly PVBE01 (sample SAMN08397723, study PRJNA350692) | Marine metagenome, whole genome shotgun sequencing project. | isolation source: water | place: Pacific Ocean | collected 2012-04 | reverse complement strand
GCCGGCATAATCTTCATCATATCCACTTCCTTGGGGCAGACACGTAAACAATTGGAACAGGTCGTACAAAGCCACAAATCTGGATGTTCGAATAAATTTTGTCCTATCTGTAAGTTTCGGTAAATCTTACGAGGACCATAGCTTCCAACATTATCTACTGGGCAAACTCCTATACACTGTGCACACTGATAACACCAGCCCATGGATTCACCACCATCAAGATCAGTGATCTTATCCATATGGGTAAGATCATAGTTCATAATCTCCCGAGGTTCATACATTTTGTTCCACTCACCAGATACATCTATGCCATCAATAATTGCATCATCTTTTTGAATCCATTTTTCGTATTTATGATCTGCCATACTTAATTCTTTTCCAAATTATGAACACCAAGAACACGCTGTGTAAGCTCCGGCAACTCCGGTAAAATGCGATTGAATTCCTGGGAAAGTTTTACTTTAAATACAGTATACATATAGACTGCATATACGCAGGCTAATAACACATCTGTACCAAACAATCCCTTACCTATACTTGAAAAACTTCTTGATTGACCTACAGTATTCAGGTATTTAATTGCTTCACCAACATTATTATAAATGTCACCATTAGTGGCTCCAGAAAGATCCACATCATCCTGTATTACTAGCGGCAGAGAACCCGTGTTTGTACTTTTGTCCCAGATCCAGTTTGTCCACAGCCAATGCTGTTTCGGATCTGAAAAATGCAAAAGCTCACTAGCAAAGTTGATGCACATTTTTTCATCAATTTTTTCAATGGAATCCACAAATTCATTGAACCGTTTCTCAATTGATCTTTTCCCATACAAAAGTTTTACTATCATTTCTCGTAATGTCTCGAATCCATTGGCGTTAATTAGTTTTTTCGATTTTCTTCGGAGAGAAAATATTTTTCCAACAACTTTAGAAAAATCCTCTTCTCTCATGTGCTCTATATCTTTAGGATTGAGGATCGATTGAAAAATGCGGCTTTTTTCTTCTAACTTTTGTCCGATATCTCCTAGTTCAGATGATGTTGCCAACTTTGTCGCTTCCTTCATGAATTCCAGAGCGGATTCAGAATCCACCACATCTTGCACACTCACATCATCGTATAACATTGATCCAATGAACCCTTTCTTTATGCAGGTTGAAGTTCAGATTTACGAAGAAATGCACATGCTTTCATAGCAGCAGAACCACCCGTTGAGATAGAGTCTTCCAGATCTGCAGGTCCGGTAGTCGCACCAGCAGCAAATATACCGGGTACTTTTGTTTCCACCGTATTCAGAGCACCGCCGATCGTTTCTATAAATCCATGAGATTCCAGAGGTATATCAAAGATCTTTGCCATTTCCTTCGTTCCTTCGCTAGGCTCCATGCCAATCGATAGTATAACAACATCCATAGGAATTTCCATTGGACGCCCCATAGTGGTGTCTTCCCCCTTTACAATAACAGTATCGCCCTTTTTTGTAATCTCAGTTACAATGCCGCGAATAAAGTTGACTTTGTACTCTTCCTGCGCCTTCCAATAAAGTTCATCTTCCCAAAATCCATACATTCGCATATCAATATAGAACACAAAGACCCGACAATCCGGCACTAAATCACGAATTTCAATTGCTTCTTTTGTTGCAATGCCACAGCAGACCTTGGAACACCAGAAATTGCCGATCTGCCTGTCCCGGCTGCCTACACATTGTATGAAACACACTTGCTTTGGTTTTTCACCTGTAGATGGCTGGATAAAATTACCTGCCTTCAGCATCCGTTCCGCATCTACCAATGTTATAACATCATCAAACTCATAATAACCATACATCTGTGTTTCTTTACCGGGATCAAAATGCTGGAACCCCGTGGCAACAACAATACTTCCAACATCAACTTTTTCTTCACCTTTCCCATTTTTTAATGTCACATTTATATGGGGTGCATCTCCTTCTGATGCTGCAACAGATGTATTCAAACGTACATCGACCAAAGGATTAACCATAACCTTTGCGATCATTTCATCCATAGCTTCTTCGGCATTACGCATATCCGGGGTTAAAGCTGCATAATCGGCAAAAATCGGGTTCCCGCCAAGAAAATCCGCTTTGTCCACCAAAATAGAATTATAGCCAAGATCAGCAATACCCTTAGCTGCTTCCAACCCAGCGGGGCCACCACCTATTACTAATACGGGTAAATTAGGCATCCGCGTCCTCCCATGTCATAAATTCAGTTTCATTATCCTTTAAACGGCTGGCTATTTCTTCAAATTCCTGCCATGCTTTTTCATGATCAATTCCCATTTTTTCCATCAGTGGTTTCATATCTACACCATGCCAGTGTAGCTGGCAAACCTTATACGGGTGAGCACCCATAGCTAATGCGGCAAATTGAGCATCGGACATAACAGGAATCCCCACATTACGTCCATGAGCCTGAGCAGCAAACTGACTTTTATCAAGGGTCGTTACACACCCGGTATCATGTGTGATAGTAACGTCCGGGTTTGCTTCTTCTTTCATCCGCTCAATCTTACGAATGGTGGCAAAGGATCTTGAAAAATCTCTACTGACCAAAATGTGACGAAAGCCAAATCCACAGCAATCATGCCAGGTGGAATAATCCGCAGCCGTGGCATCCAGTGCTTCCACAAGTGCAGTTACGATAGCCGTCCTCTGACCATCGTATAACTCCCTATCATAAATAGCATCTTCAACAACCAGTTTATGGTAATGGCAGGCAGGATGGACTGTCACCGTAATATCACTAAAATCCAGAACTTGCTTGTCAGCAATTTCTTGTCTGACTACATGCACCCATTCCGAGTAATGAACGATTTCTTCGGGAAATACAAACGGCATCTTGAGCCGATCCATAATCTTCCGAACCTGGTCTCTTAATTTTGAATGGTGCAAAATTTCTTCACGTACTTCTTTGTAATGTCCATAGCTAGTTCCACAATGAATCAAAGGAAAGAAACCATCCAGTTTAGCCTGAGAAAAATTTCGTACCGCCACCGCTGCCTGGGCACCAGAGTTTGAAGTGGATGAAGCATAATAATTCCACGCTGTGCAGGAAGTTTGGTCCCTTGGATCATGGTATTTATATCCTAGCTTTCGATTAAGCCAAAAGATTGCTGTGGAATAACCAGGTATGTGTCCACATTGTCCACAAGATTTATGGTGCCAAGTAGATTCCAGTGGAATTTTCTTTTTTCGGCCATATTTGGTTTCAACTTCTACATAGGGCTCCGGCACACGCTGAACTTCTAATTCACCTTTTGCTTCCAATTCAAAAAGCAATTCCCGATAATCTTCTGTAGGTGGTTTTCCTTTGCGGATAAATTCCCGCTTAGAAGCTTTTGGTGGAGATGCAGCAGTTACACTCATAATAACTCCCTATTAATCTTCCAAAACATTTTCAAAATCATCAATATCATATCCGTGCTCTTCGAGCAGTTCTTCCATTACTTCTTCCAAGATCATAAAAATTCCTTCATCAATATTTTCTATCATTTCAAGATTTCCGGTCAATTTCCAAATCATGTAAAGCTCCAATCGCGTTTTTTCTGAAACATCCCAAGCAAGTTCAGTTGTATGCATGGTTTCCGGGGGAACCGCTCTGCGCCACACATCCAGGTTCTCTGATACGTCTTTTACATCCGGACCCCAGTCAGGGAAAAAATCCGGCTGCAACATGTCCGGAGCTACTTGTGTACCGGTGGACATTATCTTATAAATAATTCGGCTATATGCTTGAAGTGCTTTTTTCGCTGATGACAACCCATGGTTAACTGCCACTTCTCTCATGATAGTTATAATGCCTCCTGGGTTATTCTGACGAGGACAGCGTGTACAAGAAAAACATTGTGAACAATCCCATACAGAATCATTTAATAATTCATAGAACGTATCCACATCTTCCCGGGCCATAACTTGAGCAAATACCCTTGGACTGAAATCATAAAATCTAGCTGATGGACAAGCTGCTACGCAGATACCACACTCGTAGCAACCATACAAGGTTGTATCCCAACGCATGTCATCTCTCACTTCCTGGAAAAGATTTTGCTTTTCTTCATAGGGAACATCCTGATATTCTGCATCTTTATAAATTGACATACGAATTTCTAAATTGTTTTTTATCTCCTAATTAACCTTCAAACCCTTCACAATGGACACATTCGCTAATTTCTTTTTCAGCCATGTAAGTTTCAAATCCAGAAATAGCATCCTTTCCACTTACCAAGTCACTGCCATCTTCATCAAAGTTGCTGGGCTGTATCCGAACAATCCATCCTTGTTTGTAGGGACTTCTGTTTAGAATCGTAGCATCACTTTCTACATCATTATTTGCAGCAACAATTTCACCAGCAAATGGTGTTTTAACAGGCCCAACCCATTTCCCACTCTCCACCGTAGCAATACTTTTACCTATTTTTACACTTCTGCCAACTTTTTTGGGTCGGCAATGAATAATATTTCCTGCCAAGGATTGGGCTATGTCTGTCATACCTATATCGATAGTCCCATCACCATTCTTGTGAATCCACACGTTAAAATCCACATGATATAAAAGTTCATCAGGCAACATACAATTATTTATTCCTGCCATTTCACACTCTTACTTAATAGGTTAAAACAAGTTCACTTTCCAAACCTACATCTGTCATATAGGCGGCACCCACTACACCATCACATTCTTCAATAAGGTCGTCTTCTGTCATGTCATGCAACTGCAGGGCAGCGGAACAAACTCTCATTTCCACATCAGCATCCTTTGCATCATGAATAAAATCAATGATGGATTTACCACCTTCTTTGGCAAAAAGGTTTTCAGCAACACCCTTTTTCATAAGCAAGACTCCATCAATCTGGAAAATCATTTCAGCTTCATTATCCATAGCCGCCGCAATATTGGCCATATAAAATGGTGTAGCACATCGTTGTGGTGTTTCAGGTCCCGAAGTAACAAAGATGGTTACTTTTCCTTCATCAGTCATTAGTATCTCTTTCTTTTTATTTTTATTAAATGAACAGTTGAATATCTGATTCTGCGGCAAATTCCAAAAAGGTGGCAGCACCGCCTACATCGACACCATCTACAAAATCATCTTTTTCAAAACCAAATACATCCATGGTCATTTGACAACCAATTAGTTTTACATCGGATTCAATACAGATATCACGTAATTCTTCAATAGTTGCCACACCTTTCTTCTTAAAGGTCTGTTTCATAAGAGATGTGGCCATAGTTTCAAAACCGGGGACATTACCCATTAGTACATTGGGCATGGGCCATTCAATATTTTGAAATCCTTGCGGCCCAAAGGGCATCTTCATAGGCATAGCTGGATTGGTAGCTGGGGCAACTTTAGCCTTAATATCTTTTTTCAAGAGGGTCAGACCATAAAATGTGAAAAAAACAGAAACCTCCATGTCCATGGCTGCAGCGGTTGAAGCCAAAATAAATGGCGGATAGGCCCAATCTAAAGTTCCTTTGGATGCAATGAGGGCCATTTTTTTAGGTTCACTCATAACTAACTCCTATTTTTATTATTTGAATTTTAATACCTGTCAATACAAAGACAGATCAGGCTTTTTTAATATAAAAAATGTAAATGCCACCATCGTCAGAATGGGAGACCAACTCGTTTCCAGTTCTTTTGGTCCATGCATTAACATCATTAACAGACCCTGGATCCGTTGCTTCCATTTTCAAAACTTGACCTGATTGCATGGCATCTATTTGTTTTTTTGTCTTCAAAATTGGCAATGGGCAGTTGAGTCCTTTACAATCCAATGCTTGTTCATGTACCATATCGTTCATACTACTTCCTTTTGATTTTCGATTTTACTAAAATCAAAATTCCACTCGCCCGAATCTAATTTTTCTTGGACTTCACTCATGCAGTCTAGGATTTTGAGAATAAATTTATTTGCCAGTGAATAAAAATAGCGGGTTCCTTCCTGTCTAAAGGTGACAATATTTCGGTCATACATCACTTTAAGATGCTGGCTTGTTACTGGTTGAAGCAAGTTAAATTCCCGTTGAATTTGCCCGACAGTTTTTTCGCCATGTTCAAGGAATTCGACAATTTTTATGCGGTCAGGATGACCAAGAGTTTTTAAAATGCGGGCAGCCATTTGAATGAATTCAGTTGAAATTGCTTTAGCCATGATTATCTTCCCAAAGATTAAAATTATACTATATTATGATTCCTATATATAAAACTTTTACTATATTTAATTCAAGTCAAATATTAACAAAATGAAAAAAAATAAATTCCCAGCTTCTGCATTTATTCTGATTGGTGGTAAAAGTAAACGCTTTGGATCACCAAAATGGCGTGCTAGGATCAATGGGGAGTCTGTTCTTGAACGAATATGGAAATCATGTAAAAACTTTGAACATCGCTATGTAATCGGGAAAAAGAAGCCTGATGGCATGGATAAACCATTTATTTCTGACAAACTGGAATTTGTAGCACCTATTAACGGTTTATATACAGCTCTCGAACATGCAAAAACCGATTGGTCGTTATTGATAGCCTGTGATCTACCCTTGGTGGATAATGGCCTTCTTGAAAAACTTTGGAATACACAAGATGAAGAAGATGACGTTATTGTTCCTTACTCAAATAACAAGCACCAGGTAACATGCGCTTTTTATCATAAACGGGTTCTACCAGTTATTTTATCAGCGGTACAGACTCGTAATTACAACCTGGTTAAATTGTTGGGGAAAATGAATTCATCTGTTATAAGATTTGATGATGATATCCGCTTCTGGAATATGAATACAAAGCAGGACCTTAAAAGTATAATAAATTATTGTACTTAAATTTCGAATCACATTACACACTGATTAAATAAACCTGATGACCAATATTACCAAATCTGAAAATTCATTGCTTACAAAAATCAAGAATGATTTTATTGGTCTTGATACCGTATACACATTGGCAGATGGGAGGAAAACTCCCCGGGTTTATTTAGATTCGACAGCTTCAACGTTAATGATGGGTGCAGCATATGATATTTTAGAAGAATTTTTGGATCATTATGCTAATTCGCACAGCATATTACACTTTTCTGCAAAGATCACAACCAGTCAATACGATTGGGCACATCAGCGTGTACTTTCCTTTCTAGGGGCCGATCCAGAAAAATACACCTGTTTTTTTACGGGCAGTGGGACAACTGCCGGAATAAACCGACTTGCACGCGTTCTCAGGGATTATCGCAAAGATAAGGACGTAGTACTGATTTCCATTATGGAACATCATTCTAATGATTTACCTCATCGAAAACATGCTGGAGAAGTGGTCCACATTCCTCTAGATAATCATGGATCAGGAAAACCTGGCAGTTTGGATATGAAAAAATTGGAAGAAAACCTAAAAAAATATCAGGATCGTGTTAACTATGTTTCCGTCACAGGTATTAGTAATGTAACTGGCATTATTAACCCAATCTATGATATTGCCGAACTGGTTCATAGCTATGGAGCATTTATTCTGATTGATGGAGCCCAAACAGCAGCGCATATTCCTGTGAAGATGTCTGGTCATCATAACCCAGCCAGAGATATTGATGCTTTTGTTTTTTCCGGTCATAAAACCTATGTGCCTGGCTCCCCTGGTGTTGTTGTATGCCGCAAAGATATCTTGTTATCTATTGAACCTGAAGAATTGGGTGGCGGAATGGTGGATGACGTTTTTGTGGATAAATACATAATCAAAGAGAATTTCCCTGATCGAGAAGAAGCAGGTACTCCTAATATCCCCGGTGCTATTGCCCTGGCAGCTGCAATCGAAGTGATGGACAGAATTGGTATGGATATTATTTACCGCGAAGAAGATGAATTGGTAAATAATGCAATGGAAAGAATGGGTAAAATTCAAGACATTATTATATATGGCGAGACAGATATTAGTCAATGTTCACGTGCTGGATCTATTTCTTTTAATATCAAAGGTATGGACCACGGTTTGGTGGCTTCAGTATTAAATGATTATTTTAATATAGCTGTTAGAAATGAGTGTTTCTGCGCGCACCCCTATGTGAAGGAGCTAATTCTTGAGGATTTGCTGGAAGCCGTCACAGATATTCCAGATCATGAAATAGAATCAAAATACAAATTAATAGCCGGAATGGTGCGGGCATCTTTTGGGATTTATAATCAATTCCAAGATGTGGATGCACTGATTAATGCATTGACACAGATCATACCCCGGAAAAACGAATTCAAACAATTATATCATGTTGATGAGGCTGGGGAATATGTCCACAATACATTCCAGATAGAGATTGAAAACAGTTTTTCTGTTTCTGAATCAATAAATACTTTGTTGAAAATTTAATATGCAGTAATATTACCGCTTCTATTTTTTATAGAGGGATTTAGAATTAGAGCCAATATTAATTATTTAAAGGAGGGTTAATATGTCTTTACAGCAGCATTCTGCCGCCCAAACTACAACCAAGGTACCTAACGATCCAGAAAATGGAAAAAACACTAATCCAGAGATTAATGAGTATATTGAGATCCAGATGGAAAAGGAAAGAATCCGCCTTGAAAAAGAAGCAGAGATTACTTCCAGCAATATCCAACATTTCTCCGCACCTTCCGAAAATCTATTTACAGCGGACCAGCGCGGAAACACAACTTTATTATTTGGTGGTTTAACCTGGGGACACGAGCACCTTATAGAAGGCGCTTTTAGAGGCCTGGGATATAAAACTACTGCTATTCCTACCCCAGACGTCGAATCTTTTCAGTTAGGAAAAGAATACGGAAATAACGGCCAATGTAATCCAACCTACTTTACGGTTGGAAATCTGGTTCAATACCTCCAAGGTCTTGAGAAAAAAGGAATGAGTAGAGACGAAATTATTGATAAACATGTTTTTGTTACAGCAGGTGCTTGCGGTCCCTGCCGCTTTGGTATGTATGAAGCAGAATATCGACTTGCTCTTCGTAATTCCGGTTTTGATGGATTCAGGGTAATCCTTTTTCAACAAACAGGAGGATTAAACCAGTCCGAAATGGAAGCTGGCCTGGAAATGAATATGGACTTTTCGCTTGCGATTATTAATGCCTTCAATATGGGGGATATGTTTAACGGGGTGGGGTACCAGATTCGTCCTTATGAAGTCTTACCTGGAAAAACTGATGAAACAATGTTGAACAATCTTGATATTATGCACGATGTAATGCGGGATAAGAGCCGCTACGAAACTGTTGGTGCCTGGAAACGTATTCTTTCTATGGCAAAATTGGATGGCACAGCAAACTACATAGGAAAATTTTACGATCAGCTCTTTGGAAAAGATTACACTGGTGGCTTAAATAAGGTTCGAGATAATTTCAATGAAATTGAAGTGGACAGATTCCGCGTAAAACCTGTTGTGAAAGTAACTGGTGAATTCTGGGCCCAGCTGACGGAAGGTGATGGAAATTTTAATATGTTCCGTTTTCTGGAAGGTGAAAATGCAGAAGTTCTTGTTGAACCTGTTGGCACCTGGATTCAGTATATCATGTGGCAGTACAAAGCCGCTATCCGTGATCGGAAAGCAGTTGGTGAAGATGAGTTCGATATACCAGCATGGAGGCTGGATAAAAAACTTGCAATTGAATTGAGTTACTGGAAGAAAGTTGCTACTATGACCGTAGCGGAAAAACTCTTTGCCAGAGAATACAATCGTTTTCAAGATGCACTTGGCGGAACGCTCCATCATCTTGTGGATCAGTATGAACTGCAGAGGCTCGGTCATCCATACTACAATACCGCATCTGGTGGTGGGGAAGGGCATTTGGAAGTAGCTAAAAATATTTACTACTCTAGTAAAAATTTAGCTCACATGGTTCTTAGCTTAAAACCATTTGGCTGTATGCCCAGTTCTCAATCTGATGGCGCTCAAGCAGCAGTTGTAGAGCAGTATAAGGATATGATATTCCTGCCGATTGAAACATCCGGCGAGGGTGAAGTAAATGCCCACAGTCGCGTTCAGATGGCTCTTGGAAGTGCTCGTGTAAAAGCAAAGGAAGAGTTCAAATCAGCTTTATCAAAAACAGGAAAATCCTTAGAAGATATGAAAACCTATGTGAAGAATCATCCTGAACTGAAAAAACCAATGTATAAAGTTCCCGTATCAGAAGGAATCATCGGGACAGCAGCCAACTTCGTGTTACATGTTTCTGATCTCATGGATGGAAAAATTGCAACCGCATAAATAATGAAAAGTTTATAATGGATACAAATACTACAGATAAACGATATTTTTTAGGTCTGGATGTAGGATCCACCACTGTCAAAATAGTGGTAGTGGATTCACAGAATGATGAAATTCTCTGGCGGGATTACCAGCGACATGAAACCAAGCAGCCTGAAAAAGTTCTAGAGTTTTTAAAACGGATTGAAGCAGACCTGCCCCAAGTCAATCCAGAAAACACCCGTGCTTTCATTACTGGTAGCGGTGGTAAAAATATAGGTAGACATATTGGTGCGAAGTTTGTGCAGGAAGTAAATGCAGTTTGTCTGGCTGTAGAAAAATTATATCCGGAAGCTGGGTCCGTTATTGAATTGGGCGGCCAGGATGCTAAAATCATCGTTTTCAAGGAAGATCCTGAAACAGGTCGAAAAAAGAAAGTACCCAGTATGAATGATAAGTGTGCTGGAGGCACCGGTGCAGTTATTGATAAAATTAATGCCAAACTTCGTATCCCCGCTGATGAGCTATGTGAGCAGGGTTATAATGGAATAAAACTCCACCACGTTGCAGGAAAATGCGGTGTTTTTGCAGAAACAGATATTAATAGCTTACAGAAACAGGGTATTCCCAATGATGAGCTCATGGCTAGTCTCTTTGAAGCAATTGTAGGCCAAAACCTTTCTGTATTAACGAGGGGGCATACACTAAGGCCCCATGTACTACTACTCGGTGGTCCCAATTGTTATGTACGTGGGATGCGTGAAGCATGGGAAGAAAACATCCCATTGATATGGAAAGAGCGGGAGTTTCCCCTGCCCGAAGGTGTAGACCCAAAAACACTGATTAAGGTCCCAGATAATGCACAATATTTTGCCGCGCTTGGATCTGTTGAATACGGTCTAGATGAAGATGATGATGTAGGCTTTTATACTGGATACAATGATCTGGAACATTATATTAATGTTGGCAGACTTGAAGAAAAAAAGGGTATCGGTAAAGGTCTGATCGAGTCCCAGGAAGAGTTTCACGCCTTTATTAAAAAATACACAAAAAAACCTTTTACACCAGCTACATTTCATGAAGGGCAGGTAGTGGAAGCATTTATAGGCTTAGATGGTGGTTCTACTTCTACTAAAGGCGTGTTGCTTGATAAAGATAAAAAAATACTTGTAAAGGCCTACCAGCTATCCAAGGGCAATCCAATAGAAGATACAAAAGAGATTATGGCCAATCTTAAAGAACAGGTTGAACTGCAAGGTGCCACTTTAACAATTCTAGGTATAGGCACAACTGGTTACGCAAAAGATGTATTGAAAGATGTGCTCGGGGCTGATGCTGCCATTGTAGAGACTGTTGCCCATACTGAATCCGCTCTCCATTTTTATGATGACGTAGATGTGATCTGTGATGTAGGTGGACAGGATATTAAAATCATGATTCTTAATAATGGTAAGGTTAAGGATTTTAAACTCAATACGCAGTGCTCCGCAGGGAATGGTTATTTTCTCCAGAGTACAGCAAATGACTTTGGTATACAGGTAGAAGATTATGCCGATACAGCATTCGGAGCAGAATCCATGCCTGAGTTTGGATACGGATGTGCTGTTTTTATGCAATCAGATATTGTTGATTTTCAGAGGCAAGGCTGGAAAAAAGAAGAAATTATGGCTGGGCTTGCCAATGTATTGCCTAAAAATATCTGGCTATATGTATCCCAGATACCTAATCTTTCAAAGTTAGGGACAAAATTTATTCTTCAGGGCGGCACCCAGCATAATTTGGCTGCCGTAAAAGCGCAGGTGGACTTCATTGAGTCTAGATACCGCGGAAAAGACCAGGCACCTAATGTAATTGTCCATGACCACTGTGGCGAAAGTGGTGCTATTGGTGCTGGAATTGAAGCAGCTCGTCTTTGGAGTAATGGAAGAGAGACAACATTTATCGGCTTGGATAAAGTGAAAGAAATTTCCTATAAATCCACTACTAATGAAGGAACGCGTTGTTATTTCTGTAAGAATAAATGTCTTCGAACTTTTATTGATGTAAAAGTTAGTGATACCTTAGCAGAAGAGCCTATCCAGACTCCTAGTGAACCAAAAAAGTTTAAATCAAAAGTACCTCTAGAAGCTGGTGCAAAGCGTCTTATTGTTGGGAATTCCTGTGAAAAAGGGCTCGTAGAAGATGTAAATGATATGCGAGTCATTAAGAAAGACCTTGATGCTAAATTGGATGCAAGCCCTAATCTAGTAGAAGAATCCGCAATTAATGTTTTTAAAAGCTTTAAACCGGAAATCGTAGCTGATAATATTCCTAAAGTCATGCTCACTTCCACTGTTAAGGAACGAGCTTTAAAAATGGCAGCCCGATCTGAAATTAGGATAGGAATGCCCAGAATATTAAATATGTATGCACTTACGCCAGTCTTTACTGGATATTTTGAGAGTTTGGGGATACCATCCAAAAACTTAGTTTTTTCAAATTTTACTTCCGAAAAGTTGTATAAGGAAGGTGCTAAACGTGGCGCTATAGATCCTTGCTTCCCAAGTAAACTCGGTATCCCTCATGTACATAATCTTTTATACGAAAAACACGAAAAGAAACCGCTAGACATTATATTTTTCCCCATGATTGATAATATGCCATCAGATTTGGTTGAAACAGAAGATTGTCGAGCATGTCCTACCATAACCACAACTCCGGAAGCTGTGAAGGCTGCGTTCACGAAGGAAAGTGATATATTTTCAGACAAAGGAATTAAATTCCTAGATACTTTTGTGAATATTGCTGAAAAAGGTCTATTTGCTAAACAAATGTATGAAGAATTCAAGGAAATACTTGGCCTGTCTTGGAAAGAGAACAAGCGTGCAATTGAAGCTGGATACGCCTCTATGAAAAAGTTTGATGCTTCCATGCGTCAGAAGGCACGAGAAGTATTGGATCAGCTTGAAAAAGAAAAACGCTTTGGTATTGTGCTATTAGGCCGTAACTACCATAATGACCCTGGTATCAATCATGAAATCATGGTAGAATTCCAGAAACTAGGTTATCCTGTTTTTACGCAAGAAAGTCTCCCTATTGATGCAGATATTCTTGAAAAGCTTTTCGCCGATGAAGTAGCAAAAGGTATTATTTCTGATCCCATGGATATTTCAGACGTATGGAAGAATTCTTATAGTGAGAATACAAATAGGAAGGTATGGGGAGCAAAATACACTGCCCGACATCCAAACTTAATTGCTCTGGAACTATCAAACTTCAAGTGTGGACATGATGCACCTATTTATGCCGTAATTGAAGAAATTGTGGAAAATTCAGGGACACCTTACTTCAATTTCAAGGATTTAGATGAAAATAAGCCATCTGGCTCTATTAAAATCCGGGTAGAGACAATCCACTATTTCTTGAAAAGATATCGTGAGGATATGCTAAAAGAACTAACTAAGAAAGATAACATTGAAGAAAAATTAAAAGAATATCGGTTAGAATTGGAGAAAAAAGTACTGATAGAGGATTTTCAAATGCCTACACACAACACCAATGGTACAATTCTGAACCAGCAAACGGTTAACAGTGGAGAACTTGTATAGAAGTTATTTGATGGCATGGCAGGAGGAATAAATAGTTTTAAAGATAAGATCATGTTTGAAATCTATAAAGAGAATATTTACTCTGGTGAATACCGCGTAGTGTATTTTTCGGAGTTGGATGACCATAACAAGGATAAAGAGATCGACCGTGCTATGAAAGGTGATCATTATTTTGATGGGTTTATATTTACCTTGAAAAAAGAACGCGCCATGAAACAAATACAGGGCATAGTTGATAGATTAAATGGTGGAGAATCCTTGAATAGTGAACATTTGGAAAGACAACTAAAAGAATTTTTGGCAAATTAATTATGGAAATCAGTGTTATTTTATTAATAGTTATATCAGGATCTGCTGTGGTTCTTTCTATTTTATCTTATAATAGTTTACAAAAAATTCGAACAGATCTTAAAACGGCACAAAAAGAAATGATAGATCTGCGTAATCATGTGAATCTTTCTATTAAAGAACTAAGTAAAAAAACATCCGTATCCTGTTCAGACGAAAAAAAAGGGTTCACAACTGAAATGAGTGTCGGCGAAGTATTGGAAAAACATCCAGCTGCAAAGAATATACTTACTATGTTTCATCTTGGTGCTTGTTCATCATGTTCCGTTACGGACGACCACAATTTTGGAGAAGCAATTAAAGAATATGATATAGATAGGGAAGCTATCCTGAATGCATTGAATGGATTGTTAGAAGGATCTAATCCAGCTTTCAGTTAATATAGAAAACAAATTTAACTTCCCTCTTTATATATTTTAAATTTTATAAAATAATCTAATAATAGGTAATCAAACTATCTGGTATATACATGCCATATAGATTGGTAAATCCTCATTTTCATACCCATACAATCATCATGCTAATCAGGACCGGACAAATCGTATTATTGAATATAAATCATGGTATATAATCCTAACAGAAATAATACAATAGAAGTTAGTATCATAAAATATCCATAAATTACTGGAATAATATCGGCGATAATTATTGAATAAATCGTAAGGATAGAAAATTTCCAAACGAATAAAAATACTGACCCTGTAGTTAAAACAAGCACAGGATTAAATTAGTGAACCGTATAATAGGATGAAATATGGTTGGCGTAATACAAAACCCTAAAGATAAGATTATGTTTGAGATTTATAAAGAAAGTAGCTACTCAGATCAATATCGTGTAGTCTATTTTACAGAACTTCATGAACATAATAAAGAAAGGGAGATTGACCGTGCTATGAAAGGCGAACATGTATTTGATGGTTATATTTTATCTTTAAAAAAAGAACGAGCCATGAAAAAAATTGGAGATATTATTAATAAACTGAATGAAGGAAAAATTATGGATCCCCAATATATTGATAATTATCTTGAAGAATTTCTAGTAGATTAATAATTGAGATCATTTTATTCTAATTATCAAAGATAAGATGTACCATTCTCTTTATAGATAATGGTTGCAATTTCGAAAAATACTAAAGGCCTGTGTACTTAGTAATGAACTATATAGGATTAGATATTCAATTATTTAAATTATATATCTAATTTGTCAATACGTCTCTGGTGCCGCCCACCATCAAAAGGTTCATCCAGCCAGGTTTCAATTATATTATAAATTTCCTGATCTGAAATAAATCGTGCTCCCAGGGATAAAACATTGGCATTGTTGTGTTCCCGAGATAACCGGATAATTTCCCGTTCTGAACCATAATACACCGCTGCCCGGACACCCTTGATGCGATTAGCTGCCATGGCTTCCCCCTGTCCGGATCCACCTAAAATGATCCCACGGCTTTGCTGGTCTGCCGCCACTGCCTTGGCGCAGGGGAAAATAAAATCGGGATAATCATCCTGGGCATCATATTCAAGGGCACCGTGATCGGTGACATCGTGACCCTTTCCGATCAAATAATCTTTGATGGAGTTTTTCAATTTAAGTCCGGCATGATCAGTGGCAAGATGAATCGTCATAGCAATTTTTTCAAATGGGTTCTTATTCTTGCTTCCACCTTTTCAGGGGTAAAACCAAATTCTTCGGCCAAATCTTTATTCGGAGCTGAAGCACCGTAATGATCTAATCCTATGGAAAGTCCAGCCGGTCCAATAAAGCGTTCCCAGCCAATAGTAACTCCCGCTTCCATGGAAATTTTCATGCAGCCTCGTGGTGGTATAACATCATTTCTGTAATCCAATGATTGCTCCATAAACAACTCCCAACATGGCAAACTTACAATGCGAATGTGTTTATCACTCATTCGTTCTGCAGTATCAAATGCCAATGAAAGTTCAGAACCGGTGGCAATAAATACCAATTCCGGTTGTTTTTTACAATCCTGATATATATAACCTCCTTTATCCACACCGGCTTTGATTTCATCCCAGGACTTTTCCGAAACCGGAACGCCTTGACGCGTTAAAAGCAATGCTGATGGAGCATCTTTCAATTGCAGAGCTTTTTCAAAACAAACGGTTGTTTCTTTAGCATCTCCCGGACGGAATACATAAAATTCGGGAATGGTCCGTAGCGCCATGGCATGTTCTACAGGCTGATGCGTGGGGCCATCCTCTCCCACAAAAAAGGAATCATGGGTGAATTCGTGAATCACTCTCACATGCTGGATAGCAGCCAAACGCAGAGCAGGGCGTTCATAATCCGCAAAGACTAAAAATGTTCCTCCAAATGGGATAATGCCACCATGGAGAGACATACCATTCATCATTGCTGCCATAGGGAACTCTCGTACACCAAAAGGGATATTACGCCCGGAATGATTATCTGCGGTGAAGTCTGAGTAGGACTTCGCAAAATTTCCAGTGTAGTTAGAAGGTTCAAGGTCTGCAGACCCTCCAATCAGGTTGGGCAATGTTTTTGAAAACTGATCCAAGGTAGCACCGAACGCTTTTCGGGTCGCCAGTGATTCGCCTGACACAAAACTGGGATAAATAGTATTAGGGATTTCGTCGTTGATACATAGAGATATTAAAGATGAAACTTCTTCAATTTCTGAAAGGATATTCTGTTTTGTTTCCCATGCTTTTGCAGTTTCGGAAAGCATAGAAAATCGTTGTCTGAAATGATCTATTATTTCCGTTGGACAGTAAAATGGTTCACTGGGCAAACCCAGTTTTTCCTTACTGGCATCTATTTCTTCCTGGGGCAACGGAGCACCATGGGTATTGTGGTCTTTTTCCATGGTCGCAGTTCCCTTAGCCATAATGGTATTGCCAATGATAATGCTGGGTCTGTTATCACCTTGGGCTTTTTCAATTGCGGTACGAATTTGGTCATGATCATGACCATTGATTTCCTGCACGTGCCAGTTAAACCCCTCAAATACAATTCCATAATTTGTGGAATCTGAGCGATTGGTATGTCCCGAAATCTGTGCTTCATTGGCATCATAAAAAACGACAAGCTTGGATAAGCCAAGGTGCCCTGCCAAAGATGCAGATCCAAGCGTAACAGGCTCCTGTAAATCTCCGTCACTGGCAAGAACATAAGTATAATGATCTACAAATTGTCCTGCTTCTTCAGCCAAGGATCGAAAAAGATTGTGCAGGTATGCTTCGGCGTGGGCCATACCAACACCCATGGCAAACCCCTGCCCCAAAGGACCTGTTGTGCATTCTACACCTGGTATTTCCACTTCTGGGTGACCGGGCGTGCGACTGTGCAACTGTCGAAAACTTTTTATATCATCCATACCTAGCCAACCTATAAGCAGTAAAAGAGAATATTGTAGCATGGACATATGCCCTCCGGAAAGCACAAAACGGTCACGGTTAAACCATTCATGGTTCATTGGGTCGAAGTTCAAATAATCATGATAAAGAATATAGGAAAAATCAGCACAGGACATGGTGCCGCCAGGGTGTCCGCTGTTGGCCTTTCGAGTGGCATCCATGACTAGACCCTTGATTACTTTAATTGAATACTGATCCTTTTCTGTTTTTGACCAATCAGAAAAGTTTTTTATATCATGATAGGATTTCATCGATGTTGAATTATCGTTGTGATTTGAAAAACTGATTAATCCGTATATTATGAAAAATTAAAAATACTGATATTATATTTTATTTATCTTTAGTTATAGAAAGCTGATAAAAATCTTTAATTGTTTGAACAGGGTCATTCGAATTGAACACTTCTGAGCCCGCCACCAGTACATTGGCTCCGGCTTCTATTACTTCTTTAGCGTTATGAAGTTTTATACCACCATCCACCTCAATCAAAACCCTATTAAGAGAATTATCTGCCAACAATTTCTTGATCTTTGATACCTTTTCACTGGAGCCAGGCAAAAAACCCTGACCTCCAAATCCAGGGTCTACACTCATTACCAAAACGACATCTACTTTATCCAGAATTGGAATTATATCTTGTAAAGGTGTTTTTGGCTTGATGGAAACGCCTGCTTTGCATCCGCAGGATTTTATAAGATCTATGACGCTATCTGGATCATCTGCCGCCTCAATATGAAAAGTAATATTATCCGCTCCTGCCCTTGCAAATGGTTCCACAAGCTTTTCAGGTTCAATAACCATCATGTGTACATCTATGAATTTTTCTGTTTTGGGCCGAATGGATTTTACAACTGGAGGACCTATGGTCAGATTGGGAACGAATTGGTTATCCATTACATCAACATGGACCCAATGAGCGCCCCCTTCTTCGCATTGATTCAATGCTGTTTTCAAATCTGAAAAATCAGCAGATAATATGGATGGGGCTAACTTGAATTCTGATGTCATATTAAAGTATCGAACTTATTAATAATGGTACCCCTATAAAATGAAATAGGTTATTTCATCTTCCCGGAAACACTTTGAAATAATGCATCCTCAAATGCTTCATTTGAGGAATAGCATGTTCCCATTACGGACTGCCATAAGATCCGTTCTTCCATACAAAAATAAAAAAATACTTTTTCATGCCATGCTTTAAATGCCTTGTAGACTCCATCAAATATTTTTTTCTTGATATCCAAGGAATATGAATATTTTCCAACTGCATTTGATAATGGCATCTGAAGCACTTTACTGGGAATGCCCAGTTTGCGCAGATTCTGGATAGCGGGCTTGATAAATGTCAATGTCCCCAAGGATATCATGCCTACCTCATCCGGTGAAAACTGATCCATGACCATACTGGCGACTTGCAAATAATCATTTTTCCAGCCACGATAATACACAATAGGATGAAAATGGAACCCCACAATAATACCGGCATCAGCAATGGTACGGGCAGCGCCTATCCGTTGCTTCAAAGAAGCAGTGAAATGTTCCTCATGGTCAATAATGACCTGGGGATTTAAGGACCAGGAGACAAAAATATTGGGCGGAAGTTTCCGGGAAAGAAAATAATCTACCTCTTTCGATTTTGTTTTGAATTCCAGGATGATATTGGGATTTTTCCTGGAAAAATTCAATTGGGCATCCAGCACACCACCGCGATTACCCATGGCCAGTGAATCTGATGACTGACCCGAGCCAATATGATAATTTTTCATTGGATCAAGTTCAATTTGATCCAGTTTCTCTTCCAAATTGGATTCCACAGCAACTGCTCCATCCGTATAAAATGTCTGTATGCTGCAGTAACTGCAGCCCAGGCTGCAGCCTTGAACGGCATCGATCGTAAGCAGGTTACAGCAGACCGTTTTCTCCGATGCTACTGGACACGGGCCAAATACTTCATGATCATTTGTGTTATCCGTGACTTTCCGAACAACACTTTTGACTTTTGGGGCATTTGAACTATAATCGGAGGGCTTTGTTTTCAAGGTTTGCCAGTAGTCCTGCAATTCCTTTAAAATTTGTTTCTTGGAATTTCCATTTCCTGCGGGATAGCGGGATGTTATTAAATTTAACCGATCGACCACGGAAATGTCCCCCCACATTTTTAAATCGATCGCTATTTCTGACACCTGCCGCAGTTCCTGATAGGTGAGTTTGTAAGCACTGCCGAACTGGTGAATAAAATCCTGGAGATCTTTATCCAGACTCTGGAATAATGCTTCTCCACTGAAAGCAGCTAACTTAAATGAATAACCCTTTTTTGTATCTGATAATTTCATCAATGGCTTACAATTATCTTTTCAAGAAATGAAACAATCTCAATAATGGTTCACATCTTTAAATACACGTTTAAAATTTCCGCCTAGTATTTTCCTAATATCTCTTTGAGAATAGCCTCGTTCAATTAGTTTTTTTGTCAGGCTGGGCAGTTTGGCTATGTTTTCTATTCCCACGGGCAGAACCTCTACACCATCCCAGTCCGCACCCAGCCCTACATGATCTACACCGATCAAATCTGCGATATAGTCAATATGATCAATCACATCATCCAGATTCGGAGCAACAGAGCTCAAACTCGGTTCCAGAAGGGCATTTTCCGCATACCATAATTCATTGCTTTCAGGTTCATATAAACTAGCTAGTGAATCCAGCTGCGGCTGAAACTCCTGGCGGATCTTTTTTCCCTTTCCAGAAAAGGTTGAATCAATATACGCGGGGTAAAAGTTGACAAAGACCACTCCATTATTCTTTTCCAGAGCCAGCAATTGCTCGTCTTTCAGATTGCGGAAATGGGGACAAAGCGTATAAACGGATGAGTGTGAAGCAATAATGGGTTTTGTGGTAATCTCCAAAACGTCCCAGAAGGTCTGTTCACCGGCATGGGAGATATCTATTATTACACCCAGGTCATTGCACCTGCGAACCACTTGCTGACCAAAATTTGTTAAACCCGCAAGCATCAGGCTGTCCCCTTTTTCCGTTTCATCTTTGGCAGAAGTCGCCCATTTAGTGGAATTATTCCAGGTCAGGCTCAGATAGCGCATGCCCCGGTCGTATAATGCATTCAGTTTTGATAGGTCATTTTCAATCACATGACCGCCCTCCACACCGATCATGCAGGACAGAATATCATGCTGGTCATTATAAACAATGTCCTGGTAATTGTAAGGAATTGCCCATTGATCCGGGACGCGGGAGCAGAGATATTCAAGCTGGGTAATCATAGCATTGGCATAATTATAATACTCTTCTGGATCGATTTTACTGGGCGATACCCAGACCGAAAAGACCTGAAGGTCCACCCCGCCATTTTTAAATTTGACCAGATCCGAGTGACTTTCAGGAAGCTCGGTCAGAATGTTTCGCCCCATCATGGAGCGCATTAAAACATCATTATGGGTATCAGCAACAAAGGCCTTCTGGTGGATAGCATCAGCATTCTTGTTATAAATTTTTTGTATGAAGATGACCAGAAATATGATAAGGAATACAATTTTTATTTTCATGATGTTATCTCAGTGGAATTTTATCAGATGGTAATATTCTTCAAAATTCCAAACATAAATGGTTCAAGTCTGACAGGATTATGCACCAAAATATCCGCCATCAGGGCCGCTGGAATTATTTACCAGAATATGAACCGGAAAAACTGCTTGATCAAAATAAGCATGAATTTTCTGTTTTAATTCATCGGGGTTATTGAAATCTGCAGAAATAAATGAATGTTTTTGCCCTTGTTCCTGGGATAATTCTAATATTGTCGTATTCAGTTTATTTTCGTTACGGGCTACCAGTGTAATCTCCGCACCGCGTTCTGCCATCATGATCGCAGATGCTTTACCAATTCCATCAGTGCTTCCGCAGACGATGGCTTTTTCCCTTCTAAAGAGAGATTCATGATTTAATCCCATTCAAAACCGGAAACACTGTCTGTCTTTGTACTGATTTCAATAATGTTGTAGTCCTGCATTTCCGAAATGAAATAATATAAAAACTTCGTCCTTTCCTCATCATCAAGCCAGATAGAATCGGGCAGACCGAATGTTTCCAGAACATCCGTCTCTGCCGGCTGTTCCCTCAGAAACTCCCAAATATCATAGCCAGTCAAATACCCCCGGGAATATACGGTTTCCTGTACGAGGTCCGGGCGGGAATCTTTGGTGGGCGGCAATGCAACAGGAGTTGGTGGGGATAGTTCCGGTCTAGGTTGTTTCAATGGTTCTTTTTTTACCTGTTTTATTTTAACGCCTTTTACGCTTGGCGGCGGCGGGGCTGCACAGGTAAAAAAGAATAGACTGCAAAAAATGATTCTTATGAGCATCCCTGGAAAATACTTTCATTGAAAACGTGCAAACAACCTCCAAATGCCGGTAAATATCAAAGAAACATAGCATCATTGCAACAAATCTAACCTTGGCGGAGATCGAAATTGTCTTAATTTCCGCCCTGCTTATTTGTAAGGATACATTTTATGTCAAAAATATTAACCAAAGACCGTTTTTATTATGATCCAGAATTCGTGGGCAGCCCCGATGGCCGAACCATTAGAATTATGTCCGAGTATTACGGTCCTCTCCGTCGTCTGCGCAGGAAAAAAGTTGCCGATACTATTGTATTTTTCGGGTCGGCCCGTATTAAATCGAGAGCAGATGCCAAAAAAGCCTTGGTCAATGCTGGAAAAAACGGGAATGCCAAATCCCTGAACCGCCTAAAAAAAGACCTGGAGATGGCACAGTATTATGAAGATGCCAGAACCCTGGCCGGACAATTCACCAAATGGAGCAAAGGGCTCAAGGGTACGAAACGCCGCTACATCATCTGTTCTGGCGGAGGGCCCGGTATTATGGAAGCTTCCAATCGCGGAGCACAGGAAGCAGGCGGAATATCGGTGGGTCTGACCATTTCTCTGCCCGAAGAGCAATCAGGTAATCCCTGGATCACAGATGATCTTGATCTCAAATTTCATTATTTTTTCATGCGTAAATTCTGGTTTCTGTACCTGGCCAAGGCTCTGGTTGTTTGGCCGGGCGGGTTTGGAACTTTAGACGAACTGATGGAATTGTTAACCTTAATTCAAACAGAAAAGATCAAGAAACGGGTACCCATTGTACTCTATGGCAAGGAGTTCTGGGAAAATGTGGTCAACTGGGACTACTTGGTGGAAATAGGTACCATTTCGAATGATGACCTGGAATTATTTCATATCTCTGACAGTAAAAAAGATACCTTTAATTATGTAACTTCCTTTATTGAGAAACACCACTTAAAAGGCCCTAATTTTTGAAGCACCTGTTCATTTCACTGTTATTTTTTCTGCAGCTCCTTCCAGCCCAAATCGAGCCGGTAAAAGATATTCATGTCAACAAGCCCCGTGTCTGGGCCCTGACCCACGGCATGATCCATACTGAACCGGGAGATTTTATCAAAGACGGTACTATCGTTATCCGGGACGGCAAGATCGAAAAGGTAGGCCGCTATATCAAGGTACCCCTGGATGCCTATGAAATTGACCTGGAGGGCGCTCATGTTTATGCAGGATTTATTGACAGCTGGCTTACGGTAAAACAGGATGAAAAAACAACCAGCCCCAGCCAGCACTGGAATTCAAAAATTCGTGCCGATTACCGGGCCAAGGATGATCTTAAAATCAAGGAAAAGGACCTGAAAGCCCTGCATTCCGTGGGCATGACCGCGGCTCACATAGTCCCGGAAAAAGGAATCATCAAGGGTCAATCCGACCTGGTGGTTTTATCAAAAGAACCTGTCTCTGTTTCTGAATCTGTGGCCCAGGTGCTGGAGTTTAAAGCAAGCAGCTGGAGTGATCGTGAATATCCGAATTCATTGCTGGGCACCATTGCCCTTATTCGCCAAACCATCATGGATGCCGAGTGGTATGAAAAAGCCAGGGCCATAACCGAAAAATTTCCCGCTGATAATGAACCTGTTAAACATGATGCTTCCCTGGCGGTCTTGGAAAAGTTCAGGGGCAACCGACTGCCAATGCTGTTTATGACCAATCATGAACATACAGCTATCCGGGCCTTGAACATCTGTGATGAATTCAACCTAAACCCCTGGCTTTTAGGCAGCGGGTTTGAATACCGCCGCCTGGAGGAAATTGCAAAACTCAAACCTTTTATCATTCTGCCCCTGGATTTTCCCGCCAAACCCCGGGTTACCGATCCCTTTACAGCACTGCAGTATGATACAGAACAATTGAAGCACTGGGATCTGGCACCGGATAACATTGCCAGAATCCAGGATAAGGGGTTGTTTTTCAGCTTATCCGCTCACGGCCTGAAGAATAAAACCCAATTCCGGACCAACCTGAAGAGAATCATAGATCGCGGGTTTTCCAAGGATGTGGCTCTGGCCGCCCTGACCACGTACCCGGCAGAAGCCATGGGCGTCAGCAAAACCCTGGGGAAGGTCCAGCCTGGCTACATGGCCAACCTGGTCATTGTGGATGGAAATTACTTCGATCCAAAATCCAGGATTACTTCCGTCTGGGTCGGCGGTGAGGAATATTTTGTAGCAACAAAAAAATCCTACAGTTTGAAGGGGAAATGGAAACTGACCATTGACAATAAAAAATACGACCTTGAATTCACCACTCCTTCCCTGGATAAGGATCCCCTGGCTTATACCTACCAGCCGGAAAAAATCAATACTCATCTGATAGGTTCTATTCAGGTTGACAATAAAAAATATGTTCTTCGGGAAATTAAGGTGTTTGATCAAAAAATTTCCTTTACTGTGGATGGTATCGCTTTTGGAATGGATGGCAGCATCTCTTTCAATGCCACAGTTTTTAAAGATGAATTTTTAGGGGCCGCCAGTGATGGTGTTGATCTTGCCATTCCCTTTAATGCACAAAGATCCGTACCGGCTAAAACAGTCAAACCCATCCGGGAAAGCAAAAGTGACCTGACAGTACACTATCCGGAAGGGGCCTATGGCATAGTAGAAAAGCGAGCCCTGCCCAACGCGGTCCTGTTCAGCGATGCCACCCTCTGGACCTGCGGCCCGAAAGGGATTCTGGAAGATTGGGATATTCTATTTGTGGACGGGAAAATTGACAAGGTGGCACCCGATATTTCTGTACCCCGGGGCAGCGCCATGGTCATTAATGCCAGCGGAAAACATATTACCCCGGGACTCGTCGACTGCCACAACCACTCCGCTGCTGCTTCCATCAATGAAGGTGCCCAATCCGTGACTGCAGAGGTGCGGATTCGAGATGTCCTGAATGCCGATGATATTAATATTTACCGACAGCTGGGCGGCGGCCTGACCTGCGCCAATATTCTTCACGGCTCCGCCAATTCCATTGGCGGACAGAATGCAGTCATTAAACTGCGCTGGGGCTTAGGGCCCAACGAACTGCTGTTTAAAAACGCACCACAGGGCATCAAATTTGCCCTGGGAGAAAATGTAAAACAGGCCAACTGGACCGGCACCAACCGCTACCCCCAGACCCGCATGGGCGTAGAACAGGTGATCCGGGATGCATTCAAGGCCGCCCAGGACTATACCCACCGCTGGGATACTTACAGGAAAAATGCGAAAATGCAGCGCGTCAAGGTCCCTCCCAGACGGGATCTGGAACTGGAAGCCCTGGCGGAGATCCTGGATGGAACCCGGCTGGTTCATTGCCATTCCTACCGGCAGGATGAGATATTGATGCTGACCCGCATTGCCGAGGATTTTGATTTTACCATTGCCACCTTTCAGCATGTCCTGGAAGGATATAAAGTGGCGGATCGCATCGCCGAACACGGCGCTGGTGCCTCCACCTTTTCCGACTGGTGGCAGTACAAGTACGAGGTGATTGACGCCATTCCTTATAACGGTACCCTCATGACCCGCAACGGCGTAACGGTATCCTTTAATTCCGATGACGCTGAACTGGCCCGAAGGCTGAATACGGAAGCGGTTAAGGCAGTAAAATATGGCAGCCTTTCGGAAGAGGATGCCCTGAAACTGGTGACCATCAACCCTGCCAAACAGCTGCAGATAGACCAATGGGTGGGTTCCCTGGAAGAGGGCAAGGACGCGGATGTAGTGATCTGGGACGGCCCCCCCCTGTCCATATATTCCCAGGTGGAAGCAACCTGGATTGAGGGGATCCGTTACTGGTCAAAGGGTGAAAATAAAGATTTGGAAATACGCGACGCCCAATTGCGTAAGGACCTGGTCCAGAAAATACTCTCCTCCAATGCCCCCACAGGCGGCAATGAAATAAGACCCAACGGAGCCGGGCCTCATATTGGCCAGCACAGTTGCGGACTGGAGGATTGGGAACGTTTTGACCGGCAGGCAAACCGATGAAGCGCTTCCTGTTCTTCTTCCTGCTCTCCGTCTGCTTCAGCAGCGACCAGATTCCCGGTCTGGAGCAAAAAAGGCCCATCCTGCTGCGAGGCGGTATTCTCTATACGGTTTCCGGCGATATCCTGGCAGGGCATGATTTGCTCTTCGCCAACGGTAAAATTGTTACCATTGGTGAGGATATCCAGCCCAGCCCCGACACGGATGTATATGATATTCACGAAAAACATGTGGTCCCTGGCTATATCGCTCCCCTGACCCAGATCGGGCTGGTAGAGATCGGTGCTGTAAAACAGACTCGTGATTATTCCGAGACCGGAGACATCAACCCTAATGTACGGGCCAATGTCAGTTACAATCCCGATTCAGAACTGATCCCTGTAACCCGCTCCAACGGTGTACTCATCGCCAATTCTGTGCCTCTTTCCGGTTTGATAGCAGGACAATCTTCCTGTATGATGATGGACGGCTGGACCTGGGAAGACGCCACGCTGAACCATCCCACGGCCCTGCACCTGAACTGGCCCGATATGCGTCTGAATTTCAGCAAAACAGCCAAAAAGAAAGAAAAACAGCAGCGGGAAGCCTACCAGAAAAAATTACGGGAGATCGACCGTTTGATCCGGGACACCAGAGCCTACCACCTCCGCACCACTCAGAAGGAACGCAAGGCAGAACAGAAACAGGAAACAGACCTGCGGCTGGCAGCCCTGACCCCTTATTTTGTAGAACAGCAACAGATCATTGTCCGGGCTGATGATGTCCGCCAGATCGAAGCAGCGGTACTGTGGGCGGATAAGTATGATCTGAAGGTCACCATCTCCGGCGGACGGGACGCGTGGCGACTGCCGGAACTGCTGGTTAAGCACAATGTTCCCGTTATCCTGCAGCATGTCCAGACCACCCCGCGCAGAAGATTTGAGCCGGTCCATACGCCATACAGGACCCCGGCACTGCTGCAGCAGGAAGGTGTGAAATTCTGCCTGTCTACAGATCAGGGCTATCCTTTTAACGGACATGTCCGCACCCTGCCAAATGAGGCCATGCGCGCTGCGGCCTGGGGACTGGCTAAAGCAGAAGCGCTGCGTTCGATTACATTATCCACGGCGGAGATCCTGGGCGTGGATAAACGAGTCGGCTCCCTGGAACCCGGCAAGGATGCTACATTTTTCATAACTAATGATCCGCCGCTGCAGATCACGACCAACCCCATCAAGGCCTATATTATGGGCCGGGAAGTGGATCTGGGCGACCGCCAGAAAATGCTCTATGAAAAATACAGGGAGAAGTACCGCCGCCAGGGTCGGCTGGAATAATTTCACGATTCATTTATAAATAACGTAAATGACCGAGCGGATTTAGCCGGCCTGTACAGTGAACGGTATTGCGCTATTCAGCTGGGTTTCGCGTCTTTCTGGTTCACATCAAAACTTCTGAGTCGATTTAAGGTAAAAGCCAGTTCCAGCCCCCGGAACCAGGCAAAGTGTCCGGAAATTCTTTTGCTGATAATATCAATCCCATGGACTTCAATATCTTTCATGACGTGATCCACAACTTTCCGCAGCGTGTTTTGCCCATCCATGTACTTTTTTGAGTATTCAAGTGCGTATCCCAATGCTTTCGTTTGCGATAATTCCATAAGCTGTTCTAAATCAGTAAGGTCAATATCGTATTTTCCAAAGTGTATGCGGTGGACCTCCTTAGCATTGATGCTGAATTTCCCGTATTTATTCAAGGGAACGATACTCTCCGGTCTGGGTAGGCGCTCCCGAACATGAAAAGGATAGGCCTTATCCTCAACTTCACGCTTCCCTGGAAACATGTCTGCAATCTCATGAGCCTGTGACGTTACATCAAAAGGCTCATAATTCATCATCTGGATCACCTGGTCAGAGACGTCAAAATAATCACCCACACCTCCCAGCACCAGCACAGTGGATATATTCTTTTCCAGATAAAGTTGTTTTACCTTGTCAATGAATGTTGTGATCGGCTCATCTTCCTTTTTGATCAATTGCTGCATTTTACTGTCGCGGATCATAAAATTGGTGGCGCAGGTGTCTTCATCCATTAATAAAACTTCGGCGCCTGCCTCTACAGCTTCCATGATGTTCACCGCCTGGGATGTGCTTCCGCTGGCATTGGCGGTAGAAAATGATGTTGTATCCTTTTGGAATGGCAGGTTTTTAATAAAAGGAGAAATGTCAGTCTTAACTACATGCCTTCCGCTGTATGCCCTGATTTTTGCTGTTTGGGCTGTGGCAACACATTGTTCCCTGCCGTCTCCGTAAACATGGTTATAGATGCCGGCCTCCAGCGTATTCAGTAATGTGGATTTTCCGTGATAGCCTCCGCCGGTAATTAAAGTTATACCTTTCGGGATGCCCATCCCTTTGACTTGACCGGCGTGGGGAAGATCAATTTCTATTGTCAGGCTGGATGGCGCAACAAAAGGGATAGCCTCTGTCTCGGACATAGGCTTGTCGCTGGTACCGCTTTTACGGGGCAGAAGGGCATTATTGGCAATGAAAGCGACCAGGTCAAGAGAATCAAGTTGGCCGCGAAGATATTCAGCGTCTACTGCGGCCTCAATGTGCTTGCTGAGTGCGTCAGGGTCAATATTTTCTTTAAATAAGGATGAATCCACAATTTCCGGAAGTTCGCTTAAAAGCATTTCCTCTGCTACCTGCGAATTAATTTTCCTGCCCCTAGCGGGAAGCCCTAAAAAGCAGCGCACTTCAATGGTCTCATCTGTGATCACCACACTGTTTCTTTCCAAGATCGATTGGCCGGGCTGATCGATGGTAATAATCCCGCTGTAGCCCGTGCCGCGAATGCCTTTTGATATTCTTTTACAGGCATTAAAAAAATATCTGGCCAGAAAATCGGTGAAAGCAATTTCTTGAATTTTGGTTTCAGCCTTAAAATCAATGATTCGATCATCATTGCGGTCAACGATTACACGATAAATACCTGTGTGGGGCGGTGCATAGGGATCTTTTGGAATTTGATGGATGACCAACTTGAATCCTTCTGAGAAATCGTATTCGCTTTTTAGTGACTGACAAGCACCATAATCCCTGCCATCAATAGATTTTAATTTATTTCTAAGTGCCTCTTCATTAAACATGGGATACCCATCTTTTTTTAAGAATATCGTTTTGGGTCAGGGCGATCAATATATCAACCGCATCTGTTTTCGTAACCTTCAATTACCTTTACTTTTCCAGGAAGTATAATTTGATACTTTAAACAGTTTTGAGTGCGGTTGTTATAAAAAGGGGCTGGGATATTATTCCCTTTTCACAAAGCACTCGAATTTTATCATTCTGGTACTTGAATTTCATTGGATTGTTTTATTACTCCTATTTGAATTTAAACTCTCCGAAGTCGTTGGAGGAGTAATGTTCAAATTTTTTCTTGGTTTGATCTAATTCATGTTCAATCGCTTCAAACATTTGCTGTGCTTCATCCTTGGTAAAAGAATAATTTTTTTTATTGGCCAGGTTACCTATCAACCTGAGATGTTTGATCATATTGGTGACCCGTTTTTCACCAAGTCGCCTGAATCTTTGCGATTTTTTATCCATAGTCACCTCCAAATATTGTGTAAAGTTCCGTTATAATACAGTGCGAATATAACTATATATCGTACTATTATACAGTAATATATCTAATATATAGACTATATTCCACATATTTAGTATTAAACAGAATTGGCTGGGCACTAAGTAAAAATTGCGGACTTATTGTAAAACAGCAATAATTGAAACTTTATTTTCTGCATGTTATAATATATATCCAGCAACGGAGAAACTGGTACAGACTGAAAGGCCTACTCCTAAGCATACAGGTTCGCCTGGATCTTATCTGGCAGCGCATCCAAAATATCTGTTATATATTGGTTATTAAGATTTAATTACCCAAAATACTTGCATTGTTATAATCAATTTTATAATATCGGATAGGTTTATCGTATTATCATTGAATAGTACGGTAGGCTTGTAAAGAAGAGTTAGGTGTAATCATGGAGGACCAGCGGGACAGATGATTAAGAAACAACACCATAAAGAATTATCACAATACCTTCTAGACCGGAGTGATTCGTTTCATTTCAGATCCTCTCTTCTCTTCTGTATTGCGGACACTCCGGTCTTTTTCTTTCACATCAACAACCAATGAACCTCATATCTAGATCATTACCTGAAGGTCATATCATTAAAACCATGATTCTTGAGCATGGGTTTATTCTAGCCATGCTGGACGAGTTAGAAGACCTCGCACAAAAAATTATCAATGCTGAACCTGCTATTGGTGAAAAATGCCTGGCTCAAATCAATACACTTTCGGTCAATATTATCGCTGCCGATCCCCATAACCAACGCGAAGAGGATATCCTTTTTACCAGCCTTGAAGAAAAAGGCATAACTGGACCTCCAATGCTATTGCGTTTGGAACATGAAACCATGCGGCAAATGAAATATAAATTGGCAGAGATGACCTCTGCGCCCGTGCAGGATTGGATTAACACTGCAAACAAAGTTACGTCCTTGATCTATGGCATGTGTACCACCTTCCGGCAGCACATGCATAAGGAAAATAATGTTCTCTATTCTATCGCGCTGGAGATTATTACTGATGCATCTCAGTGGACTGATATGAAAAAAATGTGCGACAGGATCGGATATTGCAGCTTCTTTCCTGAACCTGGATGGGAAACAACACACCATTCAGTTAGTATTTAAAATTATTCCCCTTTTGATTCTGATGGATTAAAGTACTGCAAGGTATCTTCAGTGGAGTCCAGGAAGCAGAACGCCACGATGAAGTGGCCCTGATATAAATGAGAAATCCAAATAACGGATGGAACTGGGAACAGGTATTGAGGCGTAGGTTGAAATGGTTCCGTAGCCAAATCCTGGCTACGCGGGTACAGACATGAATTGAGGAGCCTGGGAAATTATGCTTATCCTGCAGGGATTAGCTGTTCACTGGAGCGATTGGTTATAGGCTGTAAAGGCTGCTCCTGAATCCTGGAATACATGAAAAGCTGTTCGCAGGAACAGCACCGCAATACCCAGTCCCACCAATAGATCCGGCAGCTGGGAACCGGTGAACCACACACCCAGCCCAGCAAGAATAACCGACACGTTGGCTATAATATCGTTGCGGGAGCACAGCCAGACGGAACGCATATTCACATCTTCTGTCCGGTGGCGCCACAGCAGCGAAAGACAAACTCCATTTGCTGCCAGAGCCAGCAGGCCGAATACGCCAATTATTTCGAACTGCGGTGCTGTGGGATTAAAAAATTTATAGGTAGCCTGGCCGAGTACAAACAGCCCAAATAGAGCCATAAGGCCGCCCTTCATCGCGGCTGATACCGCTTTCCACCTGTCATTGCGGGAGACCACATACAGGCTGAACCCATAGACCAGGGCATCGCCAAACATATCCAGGGAATCCGCAAGCAGGGCTGTGGAAGCAGCGAAAAGACCCGCCGCGAATTCCAGCAGGAACATGCCTGCGTTGATTACGAGTACAACCTTCAAGGTACTGGCCTGCCGCGCCTGGAGTTTTTCCACCGCGCAGGCCGCATCCGTACAGCAGTCTGTCATATTACAATTTTCTCCACCGCATGGTGAATTAGTGTATTATCTGTTTTAATAATGCGGCCATTGATGACTTTTAGTTTACGTTTTTTTACTTAGTGGGGTAAACCAAGATACGCAGTGTGTTTCGATCTAATAAAGGTCAAAATCAAAATTATCTTTTCGAAGAATAATGCGTAGTAATGAAGTAATATAAATATTAATTGCGTATATTATACTTAAAGTGGTAAATAAAGTCTGATATAAGTGAAATATTGTTTACACACTCTGGCCATTGTGCTATTCTTAATTATCTCCTGTCAGCAGGAGATACCGGAGGAAGACATTTTCGACAACCCCCTGGATGAAGATGTGGTTGATTATGATATACCAGCTCTTACCTTATTTCCCAGCCAGGTTTCGGCCAATGTCAACAGCAATTTCAAGGTAGATGTCTTTGTACTGGGCGTAGATCAGCTGGCGGGCAGTTATGTGCGCCTGAATTATGATAAAACAATGCTTCAAGTGGCGTTGGTTGAAATGGGTACTCTTTTCGTCGATGCGGTGCAGGAACCAATTTTTGTTTACGAGGACAACAGCCAGAATGGCTGGATCGATATTCATACATCCTTTCTGGGGAGCGATTCCGTATCGGTATCTGGAACGGGCAGCCTGGCTGAAATTATTTTTACATCCCTTTTAGCAGGGGAATCTACGCTCACCTTTGATGCAGTCTGTGAACTGGTGGACCCGGATGACAATCCAATAGAAATCAAAGGCTTTGGCGATGGGGTGGTCAATGCGAATTAAGTTATTATCTTTATTGTTCCTTATTTCTTTTGCGACTGGCCAGGGTTCCTCTCTCAGCTTTGATGGAGTGAATGATTACGTATCAATAGCAAACAATTCTGCTTTTGAGCCTTCTTCTTTTACGGTTCAAGCCTGGATAAATCTGGATGCATTCGAGAATGAAGATTATTTTGTTTATAGGCACAAGACCTGGTTTATAGGTTTTAGTCGATCGGGTACAAAATTTGAAGGTGGCGTAAGGGACGATGATGGTGACTGGCTGTATCCTAAATCATCTACCACTCCCAGCGCTGGCGGTGGATGGTACCATGTGGTTCTCACATTTGATAATGGTTCTACTGATGATGCGAAAATATATATAAATGGCAGCCTTGAAGATACTGAATCTGCTTCGAGTCATACGTTAAACAGTCAAACCAGTGTTGTTGCAATAGGTGCAAAATACAATAATGGTGCGGAAAATTATTTTAATGGACAAGTTGATGAAGTAGCTTTCTGGGATGTTGCCCTAACAGCTGACGAAATAACAGCACTCTATAATTCAGGTAATTATTCTGAATCATCATCTGATTTACAAGGTTACTGGAATTTCAACGAAGGCACCGGCACTACACTTACGGATCAAACATCCAATGGCAATAACGGCACCATCAATGGCGCTACCTGGAGCACGGATACGCCTGTAAAAATTGCCCAGGTAGCCGCAATGGAGCACGATGAAACCCAGGGGATTCGTTCTTCCATTGCCCATGTTTCCGGGAATGTCTATGTCATGGCCTATAAAGGCTCCGGTAACGATGGATATATCAAAACGTTCACCCTCGCTGACAACGGTACCATAGCCCAAATATCTTCGGTGGCACATGACACTCAACAGGGGACCAACAATTCGATTGTAAAGGTGGACGGCACCCTATATGCTCTGGCCTATAGCGGGTACGGCGATGATGGTTTTTTAAAGACCTTTACCATACCAGATGACGGCAGCACGATCACAACAGTGAGCCAAATCGAGCATGATACTAATTATGGGGGTCATAATTCCCTCACCAAAGTAGATGCAAACACCGTTGCACTGGCTTATGCTGGCCCTGGTTATGATGGCTACATTAAAACATTTGATATTACAAGCAGCGGCGCAGTTATCACACAACTACAATCATTAGAGCATGATGGTAATAATGGAACCTATAATTCTTTTATCAAAATGGATGCACAAACGTATGTGTTGGCATATACCGGACACGGGAATGACGGTTATATCCAAACCTTTACCATACCAGCTGATGGCTCTTCCATCACTCAAGTAAAGCAAAAGGAGCATAATACAAAATACAGCTCATGGAATTCCCTCATCCAGGTTGATCATAATACCTATGCCTTGGCGTACCATGGTAACGATGGCACTGATTCACATGGAACCTTAACAACGTTCACCATTCCCCTTGGTGGTTCCTCTATTACAGAAGTGGCGACCCTGAAACATGCGATAACTGCCGGTTGGGGTAGATACCATGCGTTACTCAAGCTCAATTCCGATGAATATGCCCTTGCCTTTTCTTACATTGATGAGATTGGCTATGTAAAAACATTTACCATTTCTGACGATGGGGAAACGATAGCGGAACAGTGGTCAGTATTACATGACACAAATCAAGGCATCTGGAATGATCTTATACGCATTGATAAAGACACCTACGCCCTGTCCTATTCAGGCGATGGAGACGACGGCTTTATCAAGACCTTTGATATTGCGGCAGCCGATGCAGCTGCACCCAGTTACAGCATTATTGTTACCCACGATAACAGCAGCGTTACCGTGGTTTTTGATGAGCCGGTCTATGCTTCCTACAGCGGCGGGACCGCCAGCGGAGCACTGACAGCAGGTGATTTTGCCTTTTCACTGAATAGCGGATCAGCAACTCTGAGCAGCGCAACCCCTTTAAGCATCCTCGAAAACAGCGGCTATATCTATACGCTGGGGCTGGGGCTGAATGGGACGCCGGACGGCAGTGAAATACTGGCGGTAAACATCGCAAGCACCATTTATGATGCCAGCGGCAATGCCGCCAGCACCAGTGGAAATAATACAGAAACCCTCAACGCAATTGTCCAGGTGTCGGCACTGGAACATGATGTGGCCCAGGGGCAATATCATTCCATGGCTCATGTTTCAGGGAATGTGTATGTCATGGCCTATGGTGGCTCAGGCACCGACGGTTATATCAAGACGTTTACCCTGGCCGACAATGGTGCCGTTACCCCAATAACTGTAATGGAGCACGATGATTCATATGGGATCTACAATTCGATTGTAAAGGTAGACGGCACCCTCTACGCCCTGGCATATACCGGGCCAAGCAGTTACGGCTATATCAAAACATTTTACATTTCTGATGACGGCAGCACCATAGAGACAAAGGGAATATCCGTACATGATAACTCAACTACAATGTGGAACTCGATGGTACAGGTTGATGCAAACACAGTTGCGTTGGCATATGACAGCAATAATCCTGCTGGTGGCATCATTAAAACCTTCGATATTTCAGGTGCAGGGGCGGTTATTACACAAACACAGGCATTAGAGCACGATGTTAATTTTGGGTTAACTAATTCATTTATCAAAATGGATGCAGAAACCTATGCGCTGGCGTATTCCGGTCATGGTTGGGATGGTTATATCAGCACCTTTACCATCCCCGCTGACGGCTCTTCCATCACCAAGGTGGATGAAATTGAGCATAATACTAGTTTTGCACAGCACAACTCCTTCGTCCAGGTTGATTATAATACCTATGCCCTGGCATATTATGGTTCCGATGGCGGCAACTACGGCCTTATACAAACATTTACCATACCCCTCAACGGATATGGAATCACAGAAGTGGCGTCCTTAAAACATGAGACCAATAGTAATACCGGTACATATAATTCGTTTATCAAGCTCAACTCCGGGCAATATGCCCTGGCCTATACAGGCTATGAAAGTGACGGCTATCTAAAAATATTTACTATATCCTCCGATGGAGCATCGATAGCGGAACAGGGGTCACTGGAATATGACAAGAACTATGGAACATGGAATGAACTCATTGTTATTGATAAAAACACCTGCGCCCTGGCTTATTCCGGTGATGGCTATGATGGCTTTATCAAAACCTTTGATATTGAAGCACCTGATGCAGCAGGGCCCACTTACGCCATTGCCATCGCCACCGATAATGACAACGTTTCTGTCGTTTTTAATGAGCCCGTATACAGCACCAATGCCGCCAGCGGGACATTGACAGCAAGTGATTTTTCCCTTTCGATAAGCGGCGGATCGGCCAGTGTATCCGGCAGCCCCACCGGCATCGCCGCAAGCAGCGGCTATATTTTCACCCTGGGGCTGGATCTGAGCGGTACACCCGACGGCACTGAAGTACTGACCGTAGATGTTGCAAATGCTGTTTACGATGCCAATGGTAATGCCGCCAGTTCATCACAGGATAATAATACAGTAAATCTTAATGAGAAGGTTCCGCCTACTGTCACCGCTACAACACTTGCAGCCTATAACACCACCATAAATGTTACATTCAGCGAAGCGGTCTTTGCTTCCTACAACAGCGGCACCGGGGTTGCCAGCGGCAGCCTGGAAGCAGACGATTTTGTTTTTTCAATGAGCGGCGGTGATGCTGTGCTTGCAAGCACCACACCCAGCAGTATCTCGACTTCATCGTTCTCGAACATAGGGTATTATAACGGCCATTATTATTACCGATCAAACAGCAAAGCCACATGGTCAGATGCAAAAACCGCCTGCGAGAATGCCGGCGGTCATTTAGTGGTGATTACATCCCGTGCAGAAAATGATTTTATCAAAACAAACCTGGGGTTAAGTAACCATGTGTGGATTGGCCTCAGCGATGAAGCTACGGAAGGAACGCATGTGTGGGTTACAGGGGAAACGTTCAGTTACAGCAATTGGCATTCAGGGCAGCCAAACAATGATCCTACCCAGGACCATGGCGGTATGTATTATAATACTGGAACGTGGTGGGATGATCATGGCACTGATAGTTACTACTATGTTCTTGAATCTTCTTCACCAATAGCCAACGTTTATACCTTAGGTATCAATTATTCCGACCTGCCCAGTGGGTATGAAGTGCTGACGGTGAGCCCGGCCGAAAACGCGGTATATGACCGGGGCGGGAATGCGGCCAGTACGACCCAGAGCAATAATCAACAGACATTTACAGAAGAGAAGATTCGCATGGCTGCCAGCCTGGAGCATAATACGAGCCAGGGAAATTATAATTCCCTAGTTAAAATCGATGGAGACACTTACGCCGTGGCCTATGCCGGAAGCGGCAATGATGGATACATCCAGACCTTTACCATTCCGGCTGATGGTTCCGCAATAACAAAAGTAAATAGGATTGAGCATAACGGATCTTCTGGTAGGTGGAATTCTTTTCTCAAAATCGATGAAGACACCTACGCCCTGGCCTATGCCGGGTACGGCGATGATGGTTTTTTAACGACCTTTACCATATCAGCGGACGGCAGTACGATCACCGCAGGGAGCCAAATCGAGCATGATAATAGTTACGGGGCATATAATTCTCTCATCCAGCTTGGCGCAGACACCTATGTGTTGGCCTATCTCAGCAGCAATAGTGACGGCTGGATAAAAATGTTCACCATTACAGCAGATGGAACCAAGGCCCAGGTGTCCCAGCTGGAACACGATACGAATGGCGGTTCCTATAATTCGCTGGTCAAGGTCGACGCAAATACTGTGGCCCTGGCCTATGCCGGCAGCAGCGGTAACGGCTATATCAAAACATTCAATATACTGGCAGACAGTTCCATCACGGAGGTCTATTCCTATATGCACGATGGAACTCAAGCAAATCATAACTCTTTCGTCCAGGCGGATTCAAACACGTATGTGTTAGCTTATGCCGGCGCCGACGATGACGGCTTCATCTCCACATTTACAATCAGCAGCAGTGGTGCCATCACCCCTGTAAAGACAAAAGCACTGGGAAATAATTTAGAGCACGATACCGCACAATACTTTACACTTTCACCCAGTGCCCTATCCAAAATCAGCGGCGGCTCGGATACATACATACTGGCCTATGGCGGTGAAGACACCAATGACAACGGTACACCAGACGGCTATATTAAGACCTTTACCATTCCGACGGATGGTTCAGCCATTACCCAAACATATGTTCTGGAACATGACATTGATCTTGGTACGAATACTTCTCTCGTTCAGATTGATGAGGATTCTTATGTGCTGGCATATGCCGGCGGCGAAGGGCATGCCAGTTGGGATGGCTATATCAAGACTTTTTCCGTCAGGGCTTCCGACCAGGTTGCGCCCACATTCACTTCCGTGTCCCTCGCTGCCGATAACAGCACCATAGCGGTTACCCTGGATGAATTAGTATTCACCAGCAGCGACGGCAGCGGGTCACTGGAGACCGGTGATTTTGCCTTATCCATCAGCGGCGGTGCGGCTACCTTGACCAGTGCTACTCCAACCAGCATATCTGCCAGCGGGACTATTTATACATTAGGTATTGGCCTGTCCGGCACACCGGATGGCAGTGAAGTACTGACTGTCAACCCGCTTTCTGCTTCTGCCATCTACGATGGATCCGGCAATGCCTCCGCTGCCAGCCAGAGCAACAATACGGTCACACTGCACGATCAATTGGCACCCACCATATCATCCGTTACACTGATTTCCAATAATGCTACCATTTGGGTTACATTCAGTGAAGCAGTCTATTCTGCTGCAGGTACAGCACTGGCGACAGGTGATTTCGCCTTTTCTAAAAGCGGCGGTACAGCGAACCTGTCCAGTGCAACGCCATCCAGTATTACCATCAGCGGGAATGTGTATATCCTGGGGATCCCCCTTGCTGGCACGCCCGACGGGAGTGAGACCCTGACTATCAACCCGCTTTCTGCAACCGCCATTTATGATGCTGCGGGCAATGCTGCTGCTGCCAGCCAGAGTAACAATACAGCCACTCTCTATGATAAGGCTGCGCCTACGGTATCAGCTGTTACTTCAACTGCAGATGACGGCAGCTACAATGCCGGTGATGCCATTGCCATTACTGCAACTTTCACTGAAGCGGTCACTGTAACCGGTACACCGCAGATAGAATTATCTACAGGTGATACCTACCTGAGTTTTGATGGCAGTGATGATTATGTAACAATTCCTGCAAGTTCTTTGAACGGCCTTTCAGCATTTAGTTTCTCTGCCTGGTTTTACTCTGACGGTGATCAAACCGGCTATTCAAATATTATCCAGCAGGATGATAGTGGGTCGGGGAATGATGTATTCTATATACGTTATCAAAGCGGGATGAGCAGTTTCAGGTTTCAGCTCGATGCAAGCAATGGAAGTAATGGAAGTGGAACAAGTATTGACCTAGATGTGTCGACCCCTTCATCAACTGCCTGGCATCATTTAATCTTTACGTATGATGGATCTACAGCTACAGCTTACTTGGATGCTTCTTCAGTAGGATCTTCAACTTCCACATCAGGAGCTTATGAAGCAACTAGTGCAATATATTTGGGGAATATGGGTACAGGTGAAGGATTTGATGGCAGCATTGATGAAGTAGCCATTTGGAATAAAGCATTAACAGTCGCTGAGATAACCGCATTGTATAATTTAGGTTCTGGCTTAAATGCATCATCCAATTCAAGTAACTATACATCTTCTTCCAACCTTCAAGCATATTGGAACTTCAACGAAGGTTCTGGCACTACACTGACGGATCAGACATCAAACGGCAACAATGGAACCATAAACGGTGCTACCTGGGTAACGGACACTGCGAGAGCCAATTATGCCAGTGGATCTGGCGGTTCCACACTAACATTCAACTATACAGTAGCAGCAGGCCATACCAGCAGTGACCTGGACTATACCAGCACCAGTGCCTTGGCGTTAAATAGTGGTACCATTAAAGACGCCGCCGGTAATAATGCCACACTCACATTAGCTCAGCCTGGTGGTTCGGGCTCACTGAGTGCTGCTAAGGCCATT